>Ga0335078_10001611_pt1 | contig 33986 bp, 36 predicted proteins | sample Lox_Sample_32_FD_206711 | JGI IMG/M metagenome (GOLD analysis project Ga0335078, IMG submission 206711) | Soil microbial communities from Loxahatchee National Wildlife Refuge, Florida, United States - Lox_Sample_3.2 | ecosystem: Environmental > Terrestrial > Soil > Wetlands | place: USA...
TCGCGAAGGGTGGCATTGACGTGAACGGGCGCCTGCACGTGAGCAATCGCGCCCATCTGATTTTTCCGTATCACCGCGAACTGGACAAAGCGGCCGAAAGCGCGCGTGGTGCCGATAAAATCGGCACGACTTCGCGCGGCATTGGGCCGGCCTACGAAGACAAGATGGCGCGGCGCGGGCTGCGCATGTGCGATCTCCTCGAACCGGAGTTGTTTCGCAAAAAGGCGGAACGTGTGGTCGCGGAGAAGAACCGCCTCGCCAAGGGCGCATACGGCGCGAACATTGATTTCTCGCACGAAGTGGAAGAGACGCTGAAGCTGGGCGAAAAAATTCGCCGATACATTTGCGACACGGCGGAACTCGTCAATCGCGCGCTCGACAGCGGCAAGTCCGTGCTGTTTGAAGGCGCGCAGGGAACCATGCTGGACATCGATCATGGCACCTATCCGTATGTGACCTCCTCCAGCGCGACTTCCGGCGGCGCCAGCACCGGAGTAGGTGTGCCGCCGACCAAAATTCAGCATGTGCTGGGAGTTTCCAAAGCCTACACGACGCGCGTCGGTGGTGGGCCCTTTCCGACCGAGATGCCCGATTTGGATGCCAAAGAAGTGCGCGAGCGCGGCAAAGAGTTTGGCGCAGTAACCGGGCGGCCGCGGCGCTGCGGCTGGCTGGATTTGATGGTGCTGCGCTACGCGAAGATGATCAACGGTATTGATTCGCTGGTAGTCACAAAGCTAGATGTGTTTGACACGCAGCGCGAGATTCAAGTGTGCGTGGGATACAAATACAAAGGCACGCCGCTGCACGAGATGCCCGCGCTGGCGGAAGAGTACGAGCACGTCATACCGGAGTACAAGACGCTGCCGGGGTGGTGCCAGACGACCTATGGCGTGCGAGACGGGCAAAATCTTCCGAAAGCCGCGCTGGATTATTTGAACTTTATCGGCGATTTTTTGCAGGTCGAGATTGGCATGATTTCGACGGGTCCGGAGCGGGATGCCACGATTGTGCCGGCGGGGACGCTGTTGGCGAAGTGGCTGTAGAAAACGAAGACAAAGATTTACGCAGAGATCGCAGAGGGCCCGGAGTTCGCGGAGAAGAGTTGGAACAAACCGAATCGAGTTAGAGAGTCGGCCCGATGCTGAGCTACGAAGACGCCCGCAAAACAATCCTCGAAAAAGTTGGGGAGAAGAAAGGCCCGCGCGCTACCGAGCAGGTGCGGCTGGGCGATGCGCTAGGCTATGTGCTCGCGCAGGAAGTAAAGACGGATCGGGAGTATCCGCCGTTTAATCGCGCGACACGGGATGGCTACGCAGTATTTGCGGGAGACGCCAAAGCGGGCGCGACACTCAAGTGTGAGGGCGAGATTAGGGCGGGCGATCGCGTCACCAAGGAGCTGTGGGCGGAAACGTGTGTGCAAATCATGACCGGCGCGGCGGTGCCGTCAGGTGCGGACGCGGTGGTGATGATCGAGCACACCACGCGCGAGGGCGATCAAGTGCGCTTCGAACGTGACGCCGTGGTGGGCCAAAACTTTGTCCCGCGCGGGAGCGAAGCGCGCGCCGGGCAGACACTGCTGACGCCGGGAATGCGCCTGGGTTACGCGGAACTGGCGCTTGCCGCACAAGTTGGCGCCGTGGAATTGAAATGCGCGCAGAAGCCGCGCGTGGCCATTCTCTCGACCGGCGATGAGATTGTGCCGGTCGAAAGCGTGCCGGGACGCTTTCAGATTCGCAACAGCAACAGCGCGTCGCTGGCGGCGCAGGTGCGGCTGGCGGGCGGAAAGCCGATCTTGCTGGGCAATGCGATGGACCGCGAAGAAGATCTGGCTGCGAAGATCAAGCGCGGCTTGCAGGAAGATTTGCTGGTTCTCTCCGGCGGGGTCTCTATGGGGAAGTATGACCTCGTGGAGAATGTATTGCGCGCTCTTGGGACGGAGTTTTTCTTTGACGCCGTCGCTATCCGCCCCGGTAGGCCGGTCGTCTTCGGACAGTGCGGAGAGAAATTCGTCTTCGGACTGCCGGGAAATCCCGTGTCCACGATGGTGACGTTTGAGCTCTTCGTGGCCGCGGCGGTGGATTTGCTCAGCGGTACCGATGCGCGAGAGCTGCCGCTCATGCAGGCCCGGTTGGGCGAGCCCATGCACGAGAAACCAGGGCTCATACATTTTCTGCCGGCGCGCGTGCAGAGAAGAGGCGCGGACATGGAAGTGACCGCGCTGAAGTGGCAAGGTTCAGGGGATGTTGCGGCGCTGGGAAAGGCCAATGGGTTTTTGGTGGTACCACCCGACCGAGAAAAGATGGAAGCCGGCGAAAAAGTAGAAGTGCTGATGAGACGAGAGTTGTTGTAAGCCGGCGGGAAAAGACCCAAAAGAGTCTACGCAGAGTTCACCGAGAGCGCATAGGACGCAGAGACGAGACGTGGCGAAGCTGTCGCATTACGGGCGCAAGGGCGAAGTGAGGATGGTGGACGTGTCGGAGAAGGCGGTAACGACGCGGACCGCCATGGCGCAAGGATTTGTCAAAATGAAGCCAGCGGTGGTGCGGGAGGTCCGCCGGCTGAAGAATCCCAAGGGCAACCCGCTGGAAGTGGCCAGAATTGCGGGAATTGCCGCGGCCAAGCGCACTGCGGAGTGGATACCTCTTTGTCATCCACTGCCTTTGACGCACATTGATGTGACTACGAGGCTGTGCAACAATGGCGTGGAAGTTCGCTCCGAAGTGACGGCAACCGCGCAAACAGGGGTCGAGATGGAAGCGCTAGTCGCTGTGACTGCCGCGGCCCTCACGGTCTACGACATGTGCAAAGCCCTCGATAAAGCGATGGAAATTGGCGAAATTGTGCTGGTAAAAAAGACCGGCGGCAAGAGTGGAGACTTTTTTCGGAACGGCCGTGGTGCGCGCGGTGCAGCGCAAGGAAAGAAACGCTCGCGAGGCCGGGGAAGATGACAAGCGCGAGTGCCAAAACCGTCAAAATGCTGCTGGCGGACGACAATCCGCTGGTGCGCGACTTGATCGTCAAGGGCATGGAGCCGTACTGCGAGATTGAGACGGCCTCGGACGGCGCGGACGCTTTGCTGAAGGTGATTGACACCCCTCCCGATGTGATTCTTTGCGATTACAAGATGCCGGGGCTCGACGGGCGGCAGTTATTTGAGAAACTGCGCGGGCGCGAGGCCACGCGGCACATTCCGTTTCTATTCATGGCCAGCCGCGCCGATATCGAGGAGCGCCTGCGGCCGCTGGTGGACGGCGTCGAAGACTTCGTGACCAAGCCGTTCCTGGTGAAGGATTTGGTGCGCATTGCCAAGAAAGTCGTGGACCGGCTGCACCTCGAGAAACTGCAGAAGAAGGCTTCGCGGCCGGGCGTGATTCAAGGGCGTCTCGAAGAGATGAGCATGATTGATCTGATGCAATCGCTCGAGATGGGGCAGAAGTCGTGCCGCCTGCTGGTGCAGCACAATGGCGAACAAGCCGAATTGTTTTTTGCCAACGGGCAGTGCCGCGACGCAAAAACCGGCAAGATCGAAGGCGATGACGCGGTGTACCGTGTGGTGTTGTGGACGGCGGGCGAGTTTGAGATTGATTTCAACGCCAACGCGGCGAATGCCTCGACGCGCACGACCACCACGCGCAATACCACGGGATTGTTGATGGAAGCGATGCGGCTGATGGACGAAGCCAATCGCGAACAGGAAGCGAAGCAGCCTGCCTGATGCGTGTCGCGGTTCTCACGATAAGCGATTCGGTGGCCAGAGGGCAGCGGGAGGATTTGTCAGGGCCCGCGGTGGTCGCCGTGTGCCGCGGCCTGGGCTGGGAAGTGACCTCGTCTTTGTGCGTTTCGGACGACGCCGCGAATATTCGCGAGCAGCTACGGGAATTGGCGGATTCGGGGCGCGTTGATCTCGTCTTGACGACTGGCGGGACCGGCATCGGGCCGCGCGACAATACGCCCGAAGCGACGCAGGCCGTCGCGGATCGCATCGTGCCGGGCATCGGCGAAGAGATGCGCCGCAAGGGTTCAGAGAAAACGCCGACCGCGGCCCTTTCGCGCGGCTTGGCGGCGGTGCGCTCGAAAGCGATTGTCGTCAATCTGCCGGGGAGTCCCAAGGGCGCGGCGGAGTCGCTGGAAGCCGTGGCGCACCTGTTGCCACATGCCGTGCACGTGCTGCACGGAGCGCGGCACGACTGACTCCGCGTTTTTCCATTTTCCTTCTTAGATTCTCATTCTTGAGTTGACCGAAGCTGCGTTCGCGTCAACAATGTTTGGACCATGGCGCAACCACTGGGCGAGAAGAAGCTGGCTGTTTTGGGAACGGGCAAGCTGGGCGGGATTTTGCTGCGCGCGTATCTGGCGCAGGGGTTGTTTGCCGCAAAGCGCGTGACGGCGACGGTGAAGCACGAGGAGAAAGCTAAAGCGCTGGCGAAAGAACTGGGTGTCAGCGTGACCACGGACAATCGCAAGGCCGTGCATGGCGCGGACATTGTGCTGCTGGGCGTGAAGCCGCAAGTCGTGGGCGATGTGTTGAAGGAAATCGCGCCGGAGTTGAGCGAGGACACGCTGGTGGTTTCCGTGGCGGCCTCGGTACCGACGAACTACATCGAGCAGCATGCGGGCGACAAAGTGCCGGTGGTGCGCGCGATGCCGAATACCTGCTCCCGGGTGGGCAGCGGAATGACCGGGATTTGCCGCGGGACGCATGCCAAGGCGGAGCATCTGGAGACGGCGCGCGCGATGTTCGACGCGGTGGGGCGCACGGTGGCGGTGGACGAGAAAAATATGGATGCGGTGACCGGGCTTTCCGCGAGCGGGCCGGCGTTTGCGTACATCATTTTGGAGTCGCTCGCCGAGGCCGGAGTGAAAGTGGGTTTGCCGCGCGATGTTTCGACGTTGCTGGCGGCGCAGACGATGAAAGGCGCGGCGAGCGTCGTGTTGGAGACGGGCGATCATCCGGCGCTGCTGAAGGATTCGGTGACTACTCCGGCGGGTTGCACCATTGATGGGATCCTGGAGCTGGAGGAAGGCAAGCTACGCGTGACGCTGATCAAAGCGGTCGTGAAGGCCACGCAGCGCGCCGGAGAATTGCTCTTTGAGAAGTGAGACAGTCGCCCTCCCGCTGACGCGGGCAAGCAGAAGGGTGACCTTACACGGTTGGGGTTCGTCCACAAACTCTCCATTTGAATGATTTCCTTCCTACATATACTGCGGGCGTTTTTGAGCGGGGATGGAGCACTGATCCTTCCCGAGATGGAACTAGTGTTGTTCGCGGTCGGCATTCTGGTGGTGGACCGCTGGTTGGCGGCGAACGAGAAGCATTGGAACGCGGCTCTGGCGCTGGGCGGAGCGGCGTTCAGCGCGTTTACCCTGTATGTGCAGCATGGAAAGATGGCTGCGCTGCGCGCGGCAAATCAGGACTCGCCGGGACTGCTGGGATTTCACCAGGGCGTGCTGGTGGATGCGTTTTCGTTGTTTTTCGCGGCGCTGCTCCTGGCGGCGACCGTGCTCATCATTTTGCTTTCGGTTCGGCTTCTCGAAAATAACGAGGAAAAGCCCGGCGCATATTACGCCCTGCTGCTTCTGGCTTGTGCGGGGATGATGCTTATCGCGTCCGCGGTAGACGTCCTCGCCGTGCTTCTCGGGCTGCAACTGATGGCCCTGAGCTGCTATTTGCTGCTACGCCGTGCGCAGAGCGAGACGGGCGGTGAAATTGCGCAGCGGGCTTACGCAGCATTGTGGGCGTGCAGCTCAGTGGCGCTGGTGCTCGGATTTCTGCTGCTCTATGGAAATTTTCACACCACGAATCTAGGACGAATGGCAGCGACCCTGGACGCCCGCCTGGACAAAGGCATCGCGTTTGGCGGACTCACGGAGTGGCACGTGGTGCTGGCGCTCTCTCTGACAGCGGCGGGCGCATTTTTGTTGAGCGAAGCGGCGCCCTTGCACTGGTTTGCGCCTGGAATTTATGAGTGTAGTCCGGTACCGGTGGCGGGATTCTTGAGCACGGCAGGCAAAGTGGCTGGTTTCGCGCTGCTGCTGCGATTGTTTTCATTTGTGTTTCTGTTCGCGCAACAAAAATGGATTTATGTATGGGGCGCCGTGGCGATTGTTTCGCTGCTGTGGGCCAGCGTCGCGGCGCTGGGGCAAGCCAATGTGATGCGGCTGCTGGCGTACGGAGCGGTGGCGCACACGGGATTTATTTTGTTGGGACTCGTGGCGACGAATGAGACGGGATTCAACGGCATGGCGTACTACATTGGGTCCTACGTGTTCGCCACGCTTGGCGCATTTGGCGTGCTCCTGGTGTTGCAGCAGCGCGGCGCAGCGGTTTCCCCCTTGGCGGAGCTGGACGGTTTGTCGCGAAGTAGCCCGGCGGCGGTGTGGTTGCTGCTGATTTTTCTACTGGCGCTGGCCGGGATACCGCCCACCACCGGATTCATGGCTCGCTACTACATGGTGAAAGCGTTGCTCACGGCGGGCCACCCGGGCATAGCGGCGTTTGCCGTTCTTTGCGCGCTGACGTCCTCCGTTTACTACGGCCGCGTGGCAGCGCACGCCTTCCGGAAGCCTAACGAGGCGCAAACGCCGGAAGCGGCGGCAACCGTGCCGCTCACGTTCAGCAACGGCCAAACGGTGGCGCTAACGGCGGCCGCGTTTGTATCGCTCGCAGCGGGATTGTATCCTGCTCCTTTCTTGCGCATGGCCAGCTATGTCTTTGGACAATAAGTCAACGAAAAGCGGAGACAGTCCGCCTTCTGCGAAGAAGGCGAAGAACTTTGCCACACAATTTGGGCTGGCCATGGAGCTGCCCTTTGTTCTCGTTTCCGGCACCTGCCTGGGAGGCTTGCTGGGATATTTTCTGGACAAATGGCTGCACACTAAGCTGATTTTCATGTTGGTCTTGGGCGGTTTGGGTTTTTTCGCCGCGCTGCGCGACATCCTGCGGCGGTTCCCGGCGAACGGCGATGGAAAAGAACGCTGAGCAACCCTCCGGAGCAACGGCGGCCACCGCGACCAGCGCGGCGCAACTCGCAGCGTACGCGCGCACGGAGAAGCGCATCGCCTGGTTGACGCTAGTAATCGGAGGCGCGGCGGCGATTTTGGCCGGAGCGCTGCGCCGAGCCGCCTGGGCCGAGGGCTTGGCGATCGGCACTGTGCTGGCATGGCTGAACTTCCGTTGGCTGAGGCGGGGCCTGGACGCGCTGGTGGCCGTGGCCACGCTGCAAGAGGGAGCCGCGAAGCCGCGCATACCGGTGGCAACATGGCTTCGGCTGCTGTTTCGCTACGGCTTGATAGCCCTGTGCGTCTATGTTATTTTTGAATATCTGAAAGTTCCCCTTGTGAGCATGGTTGTGGGTTTGTGTGCTCTAGGAGCCGCAACGATGGCGGCGAGTGTGTACGAAATTCTGTGTCCTGTGGAATAGGGAATGGAAGAACACGTCAACTGGCTGACACAAGTTGCAAACCACTACCTGGGGCCGCTGGCCCTGTCGCTGCTTGCGGCGCTGCACATCAAGCCGAGCCACCCGGAAATGCCCATCCCCGAACACGTGGTGATGGCGTTCGTGGTGCTGCTGGTCGGCACCGTGCTGGCGCTCTTGCTGAGGCCGCGCCTTTCGGCGGAGCGGCCCGGAGCGGCACAACAAATCGCGGAACTGTTACTGACGAATCCGATCAGGTTCGGCATCAACGACGTTCTGGAAGAAAACGCGGGGCACGATTGGCAGCAGTACGTGCCCATGGTCGGAAGCGTGGCCCTCTTCATCCTGCTGTCGAATCTCTTCGGCGTATTCCCGTTCCTGTCTGCGCCCACCGCCGTTTATACGGTTCCGCTGTCGTGCGCGATTTTCGCGTTTTTTTATTTCAATTGGCAGGGCCTCCGGCACCACGGAATGTTGGGGTACGTGAAGACGTTTACCGGCGGAGTGCACTGGTCGCTGTGGCCCCTGATTTTTCCCGTGGAGCTGTTGAGTACCTGCGCGCGCTTGCTGTCGCTCTCCGTACGCTTGTGGGCGAACATCTTCGCGAGCGACATGATTTACGGGCTGTTCCTGGGCCTGTTTGCGGGAGCCGCGGCGGCGAGTTGGTCCAAATCGCCGGCGCTTGGCGCGATTGTGGGAATCTTCCCGGCGCTGGTGCCGCTGGCGTTCCTTGCCCTGCACGTGTTCGTTTCCTTCGTGCAGACCTACGTGTTTGCGATTCTGCCGGCGGTTTATATCGGGTTGGCTACGGGGGACGAGCATTAGACGATTTTGTAACGCCGCTTCAGCGTGAGCCCGGCGGCACGGTGTCCGGGAACCACCTCCTGGCGGCAAATTCACGAGGAGGAAGTTATGAAGAAAGCAGCAGTTGTATTGCTTGCGCTCGTCGCGGTGATGCTGATCGCGCCGGCGGCGTTCGCGCAAGCAGCACCAGAAGCAGCGAAACCGCCCATCAATCCCACAACGATCGTGCTGGCGATCGGGTTCGGCGTGGCGGTGGCGGCGTTCGGCGGCGGGTTGGGACAGGGGCGCATCGCGGCGGCGGCGTGCGAAGGCATCGCGCGGAATCCCGGAGCGGCCGGCGGCGTGCGTGCGGCGATGATTCTCGGTCTGGTATTCGTTGAAACGCTGACGCTATTTACCTTTGCCTTGGGATTCCTCCTCTACCTGAAGCTGTAGTCGAGAAGCTCAGTAGAGAGAAACGGTTTGCAAGGCCCGGAGGCGAAGGCTTCCGGGCCTTTTTTGTTTCTCTGTAGGGGACGGGCTTGCCGCTCCCGCCGCGGCAGATGAACGGCGTTGACCAAACGGCCCAAAATCCTCTTAACATCTACTTATCGTTGTGGTATATAACTACTGTGCTCTAATAAGGCGCACGGCTTTTGAAGCTGATGCTTCTTTTTTTCGGAGGTCCACACGACCTAGGCGCCAGTGCTACCGTTGCTCCACGGCTAACTCCTTTAGAATCACATCTTTTGCAGACCCCCGCCGCTAAGTCCTTCAGAATCAGATCTTTTCAAAAAAGGGAGGGGGGTGGGGCCGAGGGAGCCCAAGCCAAGGCACACCCGCGGCCAGGCCGCCCGGTCAATCGCACGACGCGGACCCAGCGCTGGGGCAGCCTAGCGCGAGTTGGCGTCGCAGCCTAGAGAGAAACGCAATGCAGCACAGATTTCATCCATGCGCGCGGAGGTCAGCTGGGCCACACGCTTGCCCAGCCGGTGCTGGGAGACGCTGACCGCGCTATGCAGGTTCACCGCGCAAGGAGCCTTCATGCCGTCCTGTTCGTCAAGGCGCACTTCCGAAGGCACCGCCCGAATCGTGGAGGTGATAGGCGCGACCGTGGCCGTTGATAGGTAGGCGAGGGCGCTGGTGCGCGTCAGAACGACAACCGGCCTTTTCTTGTCGGGCGGAGCGAACTCGTAAAGCCGCACATCTCCGCGAGCTAATCTTGCGGCCACGCTGCCTCCGCTTCCCACGCTTCCGACTCGCGCGACGACTGCGCCCGCGCCGCATAGCCATGCAGGTCACGCGCTTCAAGTTCACGGACGCGCAAGCTGCGCAGATGCTCGCGGAGGGCGTCGCGAATCAAAGCCGACCGGTTGCGCTTCGAGCGCCGCGCCGCGCGGTCGGTGGCGGCGAGGAGCTGCTTGTCGAGGACAACTTGGATCGTTTCCATATGTGGAGCCTGATCCACAGTATATTCCACAGCCCGCGCCGCCGCAAGATTGAGACAAAGTGCGGCAAGCGCCGAGAGAAAGAGCCGGCGGCCACGACGTCAGCGGCCTGACCGCGGAGCAGGGGTGGATCAGTGATTTAGCAGGCCGGATTGCAGGAGGTAGGAGAAGAGAGCTTTGTTGGGGAAGACGCCGAAGTAGATGGCGCCGAGGGCGGTGATGGCGATGACGAAGTTGACGGCCAAGGGGAAGCGCGTCGCAGCGAGCGGGGCGGCGTCGGGGCGCGGTTCGCGCATGTACATGACGACGATGATGCGGATGTAGTAGTAGGCGCCGATGATGCTGTTAATGGCCATGAGCACGGCCAGCCAGATGAGACCGGAGTCCACGGCGGCCTTGAAGATATAGAACTTGCCGAGGAAACCGGCGGTGACCGGCAAGCCGAGCAGCGACAGCAAGAAGAGCGACAGCATGGCGGCGACGACGGGTTGGCGCTCGCCGAGGCCGGCGTAGTCGTCAATGGTCAGGTGCTTCTCGCCGCCGCCACCGAGCTGCGAGACGATGGTGAAGGCGCCGACTTTCACCAGTGCGTAGGTAAGCAGATAGAAGAGCACCGCAGCGTAAGCGGGACTAGCGTTGTCGCGAGCGGCCAGCTTCGTCACTGCAGCAAACGCCACGAGGATGTAACCGGCGTGCGCGATGGAGCTGTAGGCCAGCAGGCGCTTGACGTTGTTTTGCAGCAGTGCGCCGAGATTGCCCGCGAACATGGTGAGCGCGGCGAGAATCCAGAACGCCCAGAACCAGAACTGCGTGGCGGCGGGAACGTCGGCAAAGATGCGCAGGAGCAGGGCGAAGGTTGCGGCTTTGGGGCCGGCGGAGAAGAGCGCAGTGACCGGAGTGGGTGCGCCCTCGTAGACGTCCGGCGTCCAGATCTGGAAAGGCGCAGCCGCGACCTTGAACCCGAGGCCGATGAGAATCAGCGCGAGGCCGAGTTTGAGGAGATTGCTGGAGGCGTCGAAGCCCGCGCCCGCTTCGGCCATTTTCAGAAGATTGGTCGTTCCAGTGACGCCGTATACGAGCGCGATGCCGTAGAGAAAGAATGCCGTGGCGAAGGAGCCAAGCAGGAAGTACTTCAAGGCGGATTCGCCGGATTTGAGAACGTCGCGGCGGTAACCGGCGAGAACGTAGCTGGAGATGGAGCTCATTTCGAGGCCGATGAAGGCGGTGAGGAGTTCCTGCGCGGAGGCAAGGACGCCCATGCCCGCGGTGGCAAAGAGAATCAGGGCGTAAAACTCGGCAGCGGCGAGATGCTCGCGGTCCAGATAGGAGTCGGCGGCGAGAATGACGAGCAGGGAAACGAAGCCGAGCAGGTGGTGAAAGAAGACACTGAAGGGATCAGTGGCAACGAGGCCGGAGAAGGAAGCGCCGGGATTGTGCACGTTATAGAAGTTGCCCATAACGCCGAGGATGGCGCCGACGGCCGCGACGGTCATAAGCGCGGTACGGCTGCGCACGAAGGGCTGAAGGAGCATGAGCAGCGCGCCAAATACGCACCAAATAAGCTCCGGCAGGACGCTGAGCAGGTCTGGGGTGCTAGGAAACATTTAGCGGGCTCCGAGCCTTTCTACGGATGAATTTTGTCTAGGGGCAGCGCCGGGCGTGCCACTTGCGGTGTTGCGTGCGCCGGCCGCGACGGGCTGCGGTGCAGCAAGAACTTTTGCGGGCACGGCGGCTTCTTCGGCGCGCGGCGGGCGCTCCATCTGATCGAGGACGGCCTGGCTGGCATTGGCGGTGCGGCCGGTGATAAAGACGGAGCCGATGCCCATCCACAGGATGACGACGGACATGCTGACGAGAATCCAGCGTTCGCGCGCGGAGATATCGGGCAAAGTCTTGTTCTTCTCGACGGTGACGTCGCCGTAGAAAACGCGTTGGTAGGACCAGAGCAGGTAACAGGCCGAGAGAATGACGCCGGTGGCGGCCCACGCGGCCCAGTTCCAGTGCACTTGATAGGTGCCCAGCAAAATCAAAAATTCACCGACAAAGCCGTTGAGCATCGGCAAGCCGAGAGAAGAGAGCGCGACGAAGAGGAAGAAGGCGGCGAGCTTGGGTATGGGCGTGGAGAGGCCGCCGAACTGGGAGATTTCGAAGGTGTGGCGGCGGTCGTAGAGCATGCCGACGAGCAAGAAGAGCGCGCCAGTGGAGATGCCGTGGGCGAGCATTTGGAAGACGGCGCCCTGCATGCTGATGGCGTGGAAGGCAAAAATGCCGAGGACGACAAAGCCGAGGTGGCTAACGCTGGAGTAGGCGACGAGTTTTTTGAGGTTGGGCTGGACCATGGCGACGAGCGCGCCGTAGATGACGCCGATAATAGCGAGCGTAGCGATGGCCGGCGCGAATTTTTTCGAGGCGAGTGGGAAGAGCGGCAGGCAGAAGCGAATCATGCCGTAGGTGCCCATCTTCAACAGCACACCGGCCAGAATGACGGAGCCCGCGGTGGGCGCTTCGACGTGTGCATCAGGCAGCCAGGTGTGGAACGGGAAGAGCGGAACTTTGATGGCGAAGGCCACGAAGAAAGCCAGGAACAGAAGCGTCTCGGTCTGCGAGGGCAGTGCCAGAGCGCCGCTCTGGAGGGCTTGCTGAATGACGGGAAGATCGAAAGTGCCAGTGGCGTTGTAGAGCCACAGGATGCCGACGAGCATGAGGATGGAGCCAGCCATGGTGTAGAGGACGAATTTGACGGCGGCGTAAATGCGGCGCTCGTGGCCCCAAATGCCGATGAGGAAGTACATGGGGATAAGCATGACTTCCCAGAAGAGAAAGAAGAGGAAGAGGTCCAGCGAGAGGAAGACGCCGACGACGCCAACCTCGAGCAACAGCAGCATGATGAAAAATTCTTTGACGCGCTTCTGGATGCTGTTCCAGGAACAAAGGACAGAGACGACCGTGAGGAAGGTGGTCAGGATGACCAGGAAGAGGCTGATGCCGTCGGCGCCGAGGTGGTAGTTGATGAAGGTTTCCGGGGCGCTGCCATGCGGGCCGAGATTGATCCAGCGGTGAAATTCGACGAGCTGATAGCCGTTGCTGCCGAGGGGCACGCCAACCAGGAGCCACCAGACGGACAGAATGAATTCCGCGAGCGAAACGACGAAGGCGAGGCGGCGAATCCATTCGTGATCGTCGGAGCGGAGGAAAAGGATGCCGAGCGCGCCAAAGGCGGGCAGGAAGATAAGGATGGAGAGCAGAGGTCCCGTGGGCATCAGCGCACCATCCCTACGGCCGGCGCGGAGCTGGGCCAGAAGAACATCACGGCAAGAATAATGAGAGCGCCGATGACCACCCAGACGGCGTAACTGCGGGTGTTGCCGGATTGCGTATGGCGCACGGTGTCGCCGAGGGAAGTGGCCCCGCTGGCGATGCCGTTGACGGTGCCATCGATGCCGGCGACGTCGACGATTTTCCAGAGCACGTTGGTGGAGAGCCAGACGAGGGGATTGACGATCACGGCGGCGTAGAGTTCGTCAACGTAATACTTGTTGAGCACCGTGGTGTAGGCCGGCTTCAAGGACTTGGCGAGAGCTTCGGGTTTGTCAGGCTTGCTGATGTAAAGCCACCAGGCGATGGCGAGACCGATCAGCGCAGTAGCCAGAGCTACACCAGAGAGAAGCAGTTCGGTGTTGTGCGCCGCAAGTTCGGCCCCGGCAGCTTCCGGTGCGCCAAAGACGGGCTGCAGGAAAGCCGAGAAATAGTCCGGTCCGCCCCAGAGGGCTGGAAACGCGAACCATCCGCCGATAAGCGAGAGGAGGGCGAGAATCATGAGTGGGACAAGCATGCTGTTCGGAGATTCGTGGACGTGCACGTGATGCTCGTCGTAGCGCGGCTTGCCGGTGAAGGTAAGAAAGATCAGCCGGAACATGTAGAAGGAAGTGAGCAGAGCCGTGAAGAGGCCGAAGCCGTAGAGGATTGGGCCGCCAGGCTCCTTCTGGAAGGCATTGAAGAGAATGGAGTCCTTGCTGAAGAAGCCGGCAAAGGGAAAGATTCCGGCGATGGCGAGGGTGGCCATCAACATAGTGGCGTAGGTCTTCTTGATCTTGCCGCCGAGGCCGCCCATGTGGCGCATGTCTTGTTCGCCGCCCATGGCGTGAATGACGGAGCCGGCAGAGAGGAACAGAAGGGCCTTGAAGAAAGCGTGCGTCATGAGGTGGAAGATGCCCGCGGAAAAGGCACCGACGCCGCAGGCCAGGAACATGTAGCCGAGCTGGCTGACCGTGGAGTAGGCGAGAACTTTTTTGATGTCGGTCTGGAGAAGGCCGATCGTGGCGGCGAAAAAGGCGGTTGCGCAGCCGACGATAGCGACGACAACCATGGCGGTTTCCGAATGCAGGAAGAGCACGTGGGAGCGCGCGACGACGTAGACGCCGGCGGTGACCATAGTGGCGGCGTGAATCAACGCGCTGACGGGCGTGGGGCCTTCCATGGCGTCGGGCAGCCAGACGTACAGGGGAAGCTGAGCGGATTTGCCAGTGGCGCCCATGAAGAGCAAGAGACAGGCGATAGTGAACGTGCCGAACTGGCCCCAGCCTTCATGCACGCCGCCCCAGGTGGGACCGGTGGCGGCGTCAAAGATGCCTTTGAAGTCCAGCGTGCCAAAGGTGCGGAAGAGCAGGAACATGCCGAGCATGAAGCCGAAGTCGCCGATGCGGTTGACGATAAAAGCTTTGTTGCCCGCGTCGGAAGCGGATTTTCTGAGGAAATAGAAACCGATGAGCAGATAGCTGCAGAGGCCCACGCCCTCCCAGCCGACGAAGAGCACCGTGTAGTTGCCGGCCAGGACGAGGATGAGCATGAAGAACATGAAGAGGTTGAGGTAGGAGAAGAAGCGGTAATAGCCGCCTTCGTGGCCCATATATCCGACGGAGTAGATATGGATGAGGAAGCCGACGCCGGTGACGACGAGAACCATGACGAGGGTGAGCTGGTCGAAATGCAAGTCGAAGCCCGCGGTGAACTTGCCCGCGGAGATCCAATTGAAGTAGTGGTTGTGAACGACGGCTTGTGAGTTTGGAGCGGATAGGAACTCACGGGCGGCTTCGAGAGCAGCGAGAAACGAAAGACCGGTCGAGCCGAGGGCCACGGAGGTGACGATGTTATTGGGCCACTTGGCGCCAAACAAGCCGTTGGTGGCCGAGCCAAGCAGCGGCAGCAGCGGGATAATCCAGAGATAGTCGAGTATCAACATGAGTGAAGCGCCTGACCCCGTGATCTGGTATGGAGTCTGAGATCGAAGAGAGATTTCATCGAGCGAAAACCGCTCCATGGCGCAGAGTTCTCGCTCCGAAGACCCCGCTCGAAATGGCGAGTTTTGAAAGGTACGAGCATTAGAGTTTGAGCAAATCCACTTTTTCCACGTTCAACGACTGGCGGTTGCGCGCGGTCAAGATAATGATGCCGAGTCCCACCGCGGCTTCCGCGGCCGCCACGACGATGACAAATAAGACGAAGACCTGGCCGTCGGCCTGATGGCGGGCCTGGCTAAAAGCCACGAAAGCCAGATTCACGGCATTGAGCATCAATTCGATGGACATGAAGATGGTGATGATATCGCGCTTGAAAACGAAGCCGACGACGCCCAGACCAAACAAGATGGCGCTCAGGATGAGGTAGTAGTTCGTCGGAACCATTACGGACGCTCCCGTTGCGCGAGGACCAGCGCGCCGATGATGGCGATGAGAATCAGGAAAGAAGTCAGCTCAAAGGGATAGACGAAATTGCTGAAGAGCATCATGGAGATGGAGTGCGTATCGGCGAGCGCGCGGGTTTGCGAAGCGGCCTCGGGGCTTCCGGGGGAGCGGGCGATGGCCGCGGCGAGAAAGCCTAGGAGCGCGACTGCCAGCGGAATGCCGGCGATGCCTGCAAGCTTGGAGGCGTTGGTGCGTTCCTCGACACCGGCGTTCAGCAGCATGATGACGAACACGAAGAGCACCATGATGGCGCCGCCGTAAACGATGATTTGCACAGCGGCGACGAAATCCGCGCCCATGGAGAGATACAAGGCGGCCAGGGCAACCATGACCACGATGAGGGAAAGGGCGCTGTGAATGGGATGCCGCTGAACAATCAAGTTCAGCGCACCCAGAACGGCGAGCGCGGCGAGGACGAAGAAAATGACCAGGGCCGTCACTTGCCACTCCGCAGCAGGAGCATGATGAAAGCGGTGATCACAACGTTGGCGATGGAAACGGGTAGCAGCAGTTTCCAGCCGAAGGACATGAGCTGGTCGTAGCGGAAGCGAGGTAAGGTGCCGCGGAGCCAGACGTACACGAAGAGGAAGAAGAGAATCTTGGAGAGCAGCCAGAACGGACCCTGGATGAACTCGTTGGCCGCCGGGAAGACGATGAGCGCGGCGCCAATGGCGATCATGGCGGTGCCAATTCCGGGCAGGACGAGGCGGCCAAAAATGGTTTCGTAGCGAATGCCGTCCCAGATGACCCAGAGGCCAAAGGGGATCAGGATGACCGAAGGCAGATAGTGCGTAAAGTTCCAGAAAGGGGTTGCCGGAAAAGGCGACAGCCAGCCGCCTAGAAACATGATAGCGATAAGGCAAGCCACGGTGATCATGGCGGTGTACTCGGCAATGAAAAACATGGCGAACTTGAAGCTGGCGTACTCGGTGTGGAAACCGGCGACGAGTTCGGATTCGGCTTCCGGCAGGTCGAAGGGGACGCGGTTCGTCTCGGCAATCGCGGCGATAAAGAAACAGCACGCGCCCAGAATCTGCGGCCAGAGGTTCCAGCCAAAGAAGCCCCACTGGGCGTGCCGGGCCTGCTGGGCAACGATGGCGCGCAGGTCGAAGCTGCCGGCCATCAGTAGCACACCGACGACGGACATGGTCAGTGCAAGTTCATAGCTGATCATCTGCGCCGAGCTGCGCAGTCCGCCAAGCAGCGGATACTTGCTGTTCGAGGACCAGCCAGCGAGCGCGACGCCGTACACGCTGAGCGCGGTAATCGCGTAGATGGCCAGAATGCCGATGTTGATATCGGCGATTTGCAGCTTGATCTCGTAGCCGAAAATGTGGAGCGACTGCGGCCCAAAGGGAATGATAGCGATGGACGTGAGCGAGAGCGCAAGCGCCATGAGCGGCGCGAGAAAATAGGTGAATTTGTCCACGCCGGCCGGAGTGGGATCTTCCTTCAACAAGAACTTGGCGCCATCGGCAAGCGGCTGAAGCAGTCCATGCGGGCCGACGCGATGCGGTCCCCAGCGCGACTGCATGTGCGCGACCACTTTGCGCTCGAACCAGGTCAAGTAGGCGTTGACGGTCAGAACGATGAACAGGATGAGCGCGATCTTGACGAGCGTGATGATGAGCGCAGCGTTGGCGGTTAGAAAGGAGCTCACGGCTTAAGGTCCGCCTCCGGCAAGGATTCCATCATGGTGCAGAAACGACCGAGGGTGCCGCTGGTGAAAAGGGTGTCCTGCGCGGAGCGGATGAGGCCGGCGGGGACATCATAAGGAGCGTGGCCGTTTCGCGGCACCTGCACGTGCGAAGGTTCCGCACCGCCGGTGAGCAAGGTGGTTGCCGGCACGTTGTAGCCGGGCACGGCCTCGCGGATCTCGCCGAAGACGGCGGCAGGCGTTTTGTAGTGAAAGGCTTTTCCGAGGCCAAGACGTTCGAGCTGGTGCGAGATGATGCGCAGCAAGTCGAAGTCGCTACGTGGGCCCATGATTTCAGCGGCTTTGTGCAAGAGCTGGATTTCGCCGGCGGTGTTGGTAACGCTGCCGTCTTTTTCGTAGGCGGAGGCGGCAGGAAAAACGACGTCGGCGACGCGCGCCGTATCGGTCAGGAACATTTCGTGCACGATGAGCAAGTCGAGCTTGCCGCGGCCGAAGCCGAGAGTGCCGAAATGCGACAGCGGATTCGCGCCCACGACGTAAAGCGCTTTCAAACTTCCTTTTTGCGCCGCTTCTACCATGGCCGGCGCGGTCATGCCAGGCTTGGACGGAATCACGCCGCCCCACAGACGCTCGAAGCCCTCGCGTGCTGCGGAATCATCCAGGTGCGCGTAGCCGGGCAAGCGGTCGGGGAGCAAGCCCATGTCGGCGGCGCCACGCGAATTGGCGTAATCGCCGAGGGCCATGTAGCGCACCTTGCCGGGGAGTTTGGAGCCGAAGGCCACGAGCTGCGCGATGGCTGCTCCGGTGATTTCCGCGCCGAAAAGGATGGCCACATCCGGGGCCGCTTCGAGCGCGGCTTTCAACTGCACGAGTTGTTCGACGAGCGCAGTGGGGAGCTGGCCTTCTTCATGAGCCAGCCAGCGCAGCGCGGCGGCTTCCTTGCCCACGTCGATTTTTACGAATTGCGAGGCCTTGCGGTTCAGCTTTACTTCGCGCGCATGCAAGATGAAGAGTTTAGCGTCGTGCAAACGAATCGCTTTGCGAATCTGCCAGGCGACCAGCGGATTCTGATCCGTTGGATCGTTGCCGATGACCAGAACGGCCTTAGCTGCGGCAAGCTGCGACATGGTGAGAGAAGCATCAGCGGCGCGGTCGCCCAGCGCGGTGAGCAGGCCGGTGTAATCCCCGGTGCGGTGATGATCAACGTTGTTGGTGGCAAACGTAGCGCGGGCCAGGCGCTGGAGCAGGTAATTCTCTTCGTTTGACGTGCGATTCGAACCGATGAAGCCGATAGAATCCTTGCCGTGGGCGTCGAACACCGCCTTGAGCTTGGTGGCGGCCGTTTGCGCGGCTTCTTCCCAGGAAACGGGGTAGAGTTTGTCGCCCTTGCGCACCAACGGCTGGCGAATGCGTTCCGGATGCTTCGTAAAATCGAAACCAAAGCGACCTTTGACGCAGAGGAAATCCTGATTGATGCCCGAGAGGTCGCGGTTGTTAGCGCGCATGATTTCATGGTTGCGCACGCTCAACGTGGTCTTGCAGCCGTTGGAGCAATGGGTGCAGACGGTGGAAACGTACTGCATTTCCCAGGGCCGCGTCTTGTAGCGGTAGGTGCCGCTGGTGAGCGCGCCCACGGGGCAAATGTCAATGCACATGCCGCATTCTTCGCACTCGAGATGGTCTTCGCGGTTGGGAATGATGATGCTGTTGGCGCCGCGCATGCCCACGCCGAGGGCCTTGACGTCCATGCCTTCATCGCAGACGCGCACGCAGCGGAAGCAGAGAATGCAACGTGGGGCGTCGTAATAAACTAGCTCCGACCATTTTTCTTCGGGCCGGTGGATCTTCTCTTCGACGAAGCGGCTGAAGTCCGCGCCATAGCGGAACGTCATGTCTTGCAGTTCGCACTCGCCGCCCTTGTCGCAGACGGGGCAGTCCAGCGGGTGGTTGGTGAGCAGGAATTCGAGCATGGCCTTGCGCGCGCCGCGCACCTGGTCGGTGTTGGTGCGCACAACCATGCCTTCGGTTGCCACCAGCGTGCAGGCGGTCTGCAGCTTGGGCATTTTCTCGACTTCCACGAGGCACATGCGGCAGGCGGCCTGCAGAGAAAGTTCCGGGTAGTAGCAGAATGACGGGACTTCGGTGCCGATGCGGCGCGTGGCTTCGATCACCAGGGTTCCCGGCGGCACCTGCACATCGCGGTCGTTGATCTTCAGCGTGATGAGCTTCGTTTCAGCCATGGAGTCCTACCGCGAGCCGACCAGCGCTTCTGCGGATTTGTACGCGCACTTTCCGTGCAAATGATCTTCAAACTCGTTGCGCCACTTTTGCACGATGCTAATGGTAGGCAGGGCGGCGGCGTCGCCGAGCGGGCAGAAGGTGCGGCCGAGCATGTTCTTGGCTAGCTCGCCGGTGAGGTCAATATCCTCGGGCCGCCCGTAACCAGCGTGGAAGCGGTCGAGCATCTTCTTCAGCCACGAGGTTCCCTCACGGCAGGGGATACACCAGCCGCACGATTCATGCGCGTAGAAATGCATGATGCGGCGGGCCATGTCCACCATGCAGGTGTCCTCGTCCATGACGACCATGCCGCCGGAACCGAGCATGGAGCCGGCTTTGGCGACCGAATCGTAATCCATCGGAATATCAATCTCATTCGCGCTCAAAATCGGGCAGGAACTTCCGCCGGGAATCACGGCCTTCAACTTCTTGCCATTGGGAATTCCGCCCGCCATTTCATAAATGAACTTCTTCATGTTCATGCCCAGCGGGATTTCGTAAATGCCCGGCTTATTGACATGTCCGGCGACGCAGAGGAGCCGCGTCCCGCCGTTCTTGGGAGTGCCGCGCTGGGCGTAGGCCTCGCCACCTTCGAGAATGATGGCGGGTACGGAACTGAGCGTTTCGACGTTATTGATAATGGTGGGGCAGCCGTAGAGACCGACGACGGCAGGGAAGGGCGGCTTGATGCGCGGATAGCCGCGCTTGCCTTCGAGGGATTCCATGAGCGCGGACTCTTCGCCGCACTCGTAGGCGCCGGCGCCGGTGTGGACGATCAAATCGAAATCCACGCCCGTGCCAAGAATGTCTTTACCTAGATAGCCGTGCGCGTAGGCTTCGTCGAGAGCTTCTTGCACCAGGTTCAGCACGTAGCGGTATTCGCCGCGTATGTATATGAAGCCGCGCAACGCGTGGATGGCCCGTCCGGCGATGACCATGCCTTCGATCAACTGGTGAGGGTCCATCTCCATCAGCGGGCGGTCCTTGCAGGTTCCGGGTTCGGACTCGTCCGCATTGCAAATCACATACTTCGGCTTCGGAGAATCCTTCGGGACAAAGGACCATTTCATGCCAGTAGGAAAGCCGGCGCCGCCGCGTCCGCGCAAATTGGATTTCTTCACTTCGTCAATGATGGACTCCGGCGTCATTTGCTTGAGGGCCTTCTCGAGCGCCCGGTAGCCGTCGTGCTGCAAATACACGTCGATCTTGCGGGAGTCCTTGATGCCCCAACGCTTGCTGATGAGCGGCGTTTCGCCGGGCGCTCGTTCGTGCAGCGCGCCGGCGGTCACCGGCTCCGGAGGCGGAACTTTTCCGCCGTCCAAGTCCTTGATGATGCGGTCGAACTTGATGGGCGTCAGATTTTCGTGAAAATCGTAGTTCACCTGCATCGCCGGCGCGCCGGTGCAGGCGCCGATGCACTCGACTTCTTCGAGGGAGAAAACGCCGTCTTCGGTAACTTCTTTGTGGCCGATCTCCAGGCGCTTTTTGGCGCGTTCGAGGATTTCGTTTCCGCCCTTGAGCATGCACGCCACGTTGGTGCACACCTGCACGTGATACTTGCCCCATGGTTTGCGATGCAGCATGGAGTAATAAGCCAGGGTTTCCTCGACTTGTACGGTGCGCAGGTCCAGGCGCTTGGCGATTTCGGCGATCATCTCGTCGCTGATGGAACCGTATTCGTCCTGTGCGTACAGCAACATCGGGACTAATGCGCTGCGCTTGAAGGGATAGGCGTTCTGGAGTTTGTCGAAACGCGCGCTCAGTTGTGGCGTCAGTTCCATGCGGTTCCTGTATTCCCTCTTCCTTGCTGCAAACTCCCGTGGTTTCTAGCGATCCACTTCGCCGAGCACGATATCAATGGTGCCGATGCAGGCCACCACGTCGGCGATGAGCTGCCCAATAATGAACTTCGGCAGCGCCTGCAAATTGATAAAGGACGGCGAGCGGAAGTGCGCGCGCAGGGGCTTTGGCGAACCATCGCTAGCTACAAAGCAGCCCAGCTCTCCGCGAGGCGACTCGACGGTGGCAAAAGCCTCGCCCGGCGGCGGCGAAAAGCCTTCGGTGAAGATCTTGAAGTGGTAGATGAGCGCTTCCATCTCCGTCTTCATCTTTTCGCGCTGCGGCGGAATGATTCCCGGCGCTTCGGCTTTGATGGCGCCGCTGTCGGTAATCTTAGCCATGGCCTGGCGCGCGATCTTGATGCTTTCGCGCATTTCTGCTACGCGAATCATGTAACGTCCGAAGCAGTCGGAATCGGTACGGGTCGGTACGGCAAACTCAAATTCGTCGTAGCTGCAGTAAGGGAATACGCGGCGGTTGTCGTAGGGAATGCCGGCGGCGCGGAGGGTCGGCCCGGTCATGCTGTAGGCAACGGCGTCTTCTCCGGAGATGTAGCCGACGCCTTTGGTACGCCCCATCCAGATGCGGTTGTTGGTGAGTAGGTATTCGTACTCGTCGATACGGCTGGGCATCATCTTCAAGAAGCGCTCGACCACCGGCCGCCAGCCCGCGGGCGGATCCAGAGCGATGCCGCCGATGCGAATGTAGCTGGTCATCATGCGCTGCCCGGCGAACATCTCGAAAATTTTCAGAATTTCTTCGCGTTCGCGGAAGCAATAGAGGAAGACGGACATGGCTCCGAGGTCGATGGCGTGGGTGCCAAGCCAAACGAGGTGCGAAGAAATGCGTTGCAGCTCGACCATCAGAACACGGACATATTGCGCGCGCTTCGGAATTTCCAGGCCGAGGAGCTTCTCGACTGCCAGGCAGTAAACCAGGTTGTTGCCGAGCGGATTGAGGTAATCCATGCGGTCGGTCAGCGTGATGGCCTGGGAATAGGTTTTGTCTTCGCAGCTTTTTTCGATGCCGGTGTGCAGATAGCCCAAATCGGGGACAGCCTTGACGACCGTCTCGCCGTCAAGCTCCAGCAGCACGCGCAACACGCCGTGGGTAGAGGGGTGCTGCGGGCCCATGTTGAGAACCATGGTCCGAGTTGGGGTTATGACGGTATCGCTGAGGGTGGTCATACGGAGCTCTTTTTGAATCCCGGCAAGGTTGGTACGTCGCGGAATCCTTCGACCGGGAAATCTTTGCGCAGCGGATGGCCTTCCCAGGTGTCCGGCAGCAGGATGCGCCGCAAATCGGGATGGCCGGTGAAGTGAATTCCGAACAGATCGAACATCTCGCGCTCCAGCCAATTTGCTCCCGGCCACACGGGCACGAGGGAGTCGACGACGGGGTCGGAGCCGCTCAGACGGACTTGCAGACGCAGGCGGTCTTTGCGGGAAATCGAAACCAGGTGATAGTTCAGCTCGAAGCGCGGCTCATGGGGGTAGCGGTCCACGCAGGTGGCGTCGCTCAGCAGATTGAACTTCAATTCCGCGTGATCCCGGCAATGTGCGGCGGCGGCGCGCAGGATTTTGCGCGGCAAAACGACGGTGGTTTCGCCGCGAAATTCGATGACTTCTTCGATGGCGTTGGGATTCCAAGCGCGCAGGTACTGGACTACAGCACCAGCTTTTTCGCCGCTATTTTCTGTCACCGTTTTGAAGCCCTCGGGCGCAGGCTAATTCGTTACGAATGCCAGTCGAGCGCGCCTTTCTTCCAAAGGTAGAAGTAGCCCACCAGCAGAATCGCAATGTACACCATCATTTCCGCGAAGCCGTAGATGCCCACACTCCGGGACATGCCAATCATGTCACGGTAAATGTAAGCCCACGGATAGAGGAAGATGGCTTCCACATCGAAAAGAATAAAGACCATCGCAACTAAGTAAAATTTTACCGAGAAGGGCTGGCGCGCATCGCCGGTCGGTTCCATGCCACATTCATAAGGCAGTTGCTTCTCGCGGCTGGGGCGGCGCCATCCGACCAGGACCGAGGCCGCCGTCAAGGCACCGGCAAGGGCGCTGGCAACCAGGAGGTGTATGACAAGTGGAGCGTACGCTTGTAGGCCCGAATCGTTCATAGCGAAGCGCTATAATATCCATTCACCCGTCAGTCGGTCAAATCGCGTCAAAAGAATTTTGGCGCGCGGACTGGATCAAGAATTTGAGAATTGCAATGTAAGGGAGTTTCCCGACAAATGCTCTTCGGCCACAACACCGACGTGAAGATGGGCGAAACGGTTTACCACGTGCAAACCGAGGATCGCGGCGCGGAAACGGCGCTGATTGATACGACGGTGTATTGCGGCGGCCGCGTATTGCATCGCCGGACGAACAATTATCTCGATTTGTTGCCGCTGGATGGGCAGCATGAGAGTTCGCTAAGAAAGCGCATTGATGATCAACACCGCGCGGTGGTTGAAGAGTTGCGGAGTGGAGCGCTGCACTTGCCGGCTCCGGCAAAGAGGAGCGACTCTCCTGGAGCCAATCCGCCGAAGCCCGCGGTAGGTGGTCCAGCGAATCCCGGACGCGGATCGTCAGCGACCACGAGCGCGCCCCCGCCGCTCGCTTTGGAACTGCTCAACCCAAAAACCTGGCTGGCAGGGAAGCACGCCAACTTGCAGATTGCTGTACGGCAGAAGCAGAATGGGAGTGCGGTGGCCGGCGCAAGGGTGGCTGCGCACATCGAGGGCTCGGCCTCGGCTGCGGAATTTACGGCACAGACGGGAACCAACGGCCAGGCGCGGCTCGAATTTGAAATGCCGCCATTTTCTGCGGGCGAGCCAGTGCTAGTCATTGAGGCGACGCACGCAGGCGCGAGCGGGCATCTCAAATTTCATTTGCGCGCCAGAACCAAGGTCCCTACTGCCTGAGCTTCCGTTGGAAATGCAGGCTGCGGGAAAGCACGACGATGGAGACAAAACTTACTGGTACTCCGGAACAATCGCTCGCCATTCTCGTAAACGGCGAGACTCGAAAGGCGACTTGCGGCGCAACGGTATCTGATTTGCTCGTTCTGCTTGGGTTGGACTCCGGCCGCGTAGCGATCGAGCGCAATCTCGAAATTCTTCCGCGCCCTGCCTGGAGTGAAACCCGCGTGGAAGCGGGCGACCGCTACGAAATCGTGCAATTTGTCGGCGGCGGCTGACCTGGGCAACGCGATCTTGCCGGCCAACAGCGAATCCTATAGTTTCTGGACGCCGGTCGCGGCTTGCCTTCGCTTCCGTGCGCGCCATTCCTCCGCGGTAATTTCCCACAGTTCGGACGGAAGCCGCCCGGAAACGTAATCCCGTTCCATGCGCTCGACGACGCGCATCCCTTGCTTCTCGGAAATGCGCCGCGACGCCAGGTTGGTGATGGCTTTGGGCACGCGCAGCACGGGAAACTTCAGCACTTCAAACCAGAAGTCGGTGACTGCGTCGCACGCTTCGGTCAATAACCGTGCCCCTGTGCGCTGGGGTCGAGCCAGAATCCGCGGTTCTCGTGATCGTTTTTGGCGAGACTAATCGTGCCGATAATCCTCTCCGGCGCGCTCGCCAGCCGGATGGTCCAAAGCCACTCTTCGCCACGTGCTCTCGCCGGCATAGCCATCTCGCGAAAGAAAAACTCGGCGCCGTTCGCAGGATAGGGCCAGGGCACCTTGGCGTTCAGGTACTTCACGATTTCCCATTGCGGAAAGACGGCTTGGATTTGCGGAAGGTCTTCGGCTTCCAGGGCGCGCAGCAGCAGGCGCGGCGTTTCGAGCGGCGGAACGTTGCGGGCCATAGTCTCAAATTCCGTCCAGCAGATGCCCCATCTTGCGCTTCTTGGTTTGTAAGTACGCGCGGGAGATTCTTGAGACGCGAGGCTGGCAGGGGACGCGCTGCGTGACCCGGATGCCCGATTGTTCGAGTTGACGGACCTTTTCGGGATTGTTCGAAAGCAGCCGGATTTTCGTCGCGCCAAGTTTTTTCAGGATTTGCGCGGAAAAATCGTAATCGCGAGCGTCCGCGGCGAAACCGAGGGTTTCGTTGGCTTCGACGGTGTCCATGCCGCGATCCTGCAATTCATAGGCACGAAGCTTGTTCATCAAGCCGATGCCACGGCCCTCTTGCGGCAGGTAGAGAAGGATACCACAGCCTGCTTGGCCAATTTTCTTGAGAGAAAGCTCAAGTTGGGCGCGGCAGTCGCAGCGCAACGAGGCGAGAACATCTCCCGTCAGGCACTGGGAGTGCACGCGCACGAGCGGGGCAACCCTCCCATTCAACTTGCCGCGGACCAATGCGACGGCTTCCTCCTGTTGACCCTGGCCCTTAAACCCGTAAATGGTGAAGGGGCCATAGCGCGTCGGCAGCGTGGCCCGCGCGATCAGCCTGGCGGCGCCGTTGTTCTTCGCGCCCTGGGTGCCCGGATTAGTTTTTCTGGTCATGAGTAACCCAGCATTATAGCAGGTACGCATTCTGCAAATTTTTCCAGTGGCGCGGGCCTTCGCTCGCAAAGGGAAGTCGCAAGCAACGCGACTGCGTATCGAGAGCCCGCCCGGATTTGTCCAAATCGCCCTACAGCCGCCCTTTACATCGCGGCGACGATTGGCTAGCGTTAGCAAAGCACGCGCCAAAACCGTTCATGGAAACCGCCAGCGCAGTTCGCGACCTTCTCTTTACGTTGTTGCTCAAGGTCGGCGTAGCTTCCTCGTTCGCCGCCTTGCTAGCGCGCTGGAACACATTTCGCCGTGTGCTCTTCACCGAAGAGCGCGACCCTGACCAAAAACTGAAGCTGATGCTGTTCATGACGCCGCCACTCATCGTCGGCGTCACGCTCCGCCTGGTGGGACTTCCGTACCGCTTCGCGGACTTATCCCTCGAAGGAGCATTCTTGATGGGGCTTCTCGGCGGCCGGGTGGTGGGACCGATTGGCGGCGCGATCATCACCATACCAGCGCTGATTTCTCACGAGTGGCTGGCCATGCCTGCGGCCTCGACCGCGGGCTTGCTGGGAGGGCTCATCCGCCAGGCCATTCCCAATAAAGAAGACCTGTGGGCGTTCGGTCCATTCACGTTTCTCAACATTCCAAGAGCTGCCGTCCGCCTGCTGAAGAAGGGGCAGCTCTCGTGGGAAATGGCGCCGTTGGGCGTCTGCGTCGGTTTGGAGTTAGGCCGCGTCGCGCTGGTGCAAGCTACAAAGCCACGGTGGCTCTTTGCGATCCATCCGCAGTGGGATTGGTGGCTGGGATTGACGGTGATTGCGACGCTGATGTCGGTAGCTGCGCCGCTGAAAATCTGGAACAACACGCGCATCGAGATGAACCTCGAGCGCCACCAGCAACTGCTGCTGAAAGCGCGCATGGATGCCCTTACGCGCCAAATCAATCCGCATTTTCTCTTCAACACGCTGAACACTGTGTCCGCGTTGGTGCGGATTGACCCCGACAGCGCCCGTGGTGTGGTGCTTAAGCTCAGCAACATCCTGCGGCGGCTGCTGCGCAAACACGAAACATTCGTGCCGCTGCGCGAGGAACTGGAGTTTATTGACGACTACCTGGACATCGAAGTGGCGCGCTTCGGCGAAGACAATTTGGACATCGTAAAGCAGATTGACGACGAAACCCTCGAAGTATTTGTACCCAGCATGCTGCTGCAGCCAATCGTGGAGAATTGCCTGAAGCACGGATTGGCGCCCAAGCTGGAGGGCGGCAAAATCCAATTGCGCACCACGAACCGCGACGGCCGGCTGCACATCGAGATTGAAGACAACGGCGTGGGCATTTCCGAAGAGAAGATGCCCCACGTGTACGTGGAAGGCATTGGCTTAAGTAACGTGCGCGAGCGCCTGCGCGTTCTATATGGCACCGATTTTCAGCTCCAGATCGAGAGCCGCACGGGGCAGGGCACGCTGATCAAAATCGACATTCCAGAGCTGGTCTCAACCATGCAGCCGGTCGCATGAGCAAGAAGCGCGACTGTCCACAAAATCTCGGCACGACGGCCTAAAGAAATCCCGGTGAGACGCCGGATTCAGGATTGCGCCTGCCGAAATTCCGGTGAACGGCCGCGAAGTGGTTCCGCGAATTGCTGCGACGACGCTAACGCAGTTTGCCTTTGCCGGTGCGGTGCTTAGCCGCTGCAAGCAGGCGGTCGAGCCCGGCGCGGTCGAAGTACGTGCCTTTGTACCAGACCGCTTCGATACGCGTTGTGTTTTGTATGTCTGCGAGCGGGTCTCCCGACAAAAGTACGAGATCGGCGCGCTTGCCCGCCTCAATTGCGCCGAGTTCGCCGCTGCGTCCAAGAAATTCGGCGGGACGCAGCGTAGCGGATTGCAGCGCTGCCAGCGGCGCCAGGCCGGACTCGACCAGCAATGCCAGTTCGTCATGCAAGCTGAATCCCGGAAAGCAGAAGGGATTCATGGCATCCGTGCCGGCCAGTAGAGGCACGCCCGCGCGAAACATCAAGCCTACTAACTTTTCGTCGGCCTTGAAGAGATTGCGGTGGAGCGCGAACTCTCCAGGCGGCCAGCGCCGGAAGCGAAAGTCGTTTTGTGGCTGCCAGCGAAGACGCACCTCTTCGTCCATGTACGCGAGCCGGGCATCGGAACGGAACCGTGAATCATCCAGCCAGCCCATGCCGCGATGCACAGTAAGCGTCGGCACCTGCCAGGTGTTGTTGCGGCGAAATTGCGCCAGGAGCGCCTGGCACTGCGCGGCGTCGAAGGAATTAAAGGCTTCCGCGACGAGATTCATTTTCTCCATGTAGTGACGAGGTTCGAGCTTTTCGAGGAGCTCTTTCTCGCGTTTCGAGCAGGCAATGGGTAGGCCGTCGAGATGCTCGATGGAGCGCTGCCCCGCGTCCGAAGCTTCGGACGCCCGCACCGCATTCGGCAGATGGCCGGCGAAAGGGATGTTTTGCCTGTGGGCTTCGTCCGCGAGCGCGAAGTACGCGTCACGCGGAATGCCGTTATAGATTTTGACGAAGTCAGCGCCGTCGGCTTTGATTTCGTCAACGGTGTGCCGCGCATCGGCGGGCTTTTTGACGATAATCGAGCCGGGCCAGACGGGCGGGTTGCCATCAACGATGGCGCTGCCCACAATGACCTCCGGAGCCACCGCAGCGCTAGCGAGCTTTTCGCGCAGGGCCGGCGTGCGCTTGCTGCCAAACATCAGCCGGACGCCGGTCACACCGTTGGCGATGTACAGCGGTAAGTCCTCCAAATCCTGGATGTGCACGTGCATATCCCAGAAACCGGGAATGAGGAAGCCGTTGTGGGCGTCGATGACGCGGCTGTCGGCGGGCGTGGCGGAGTTTGGCGCAAGGACAGAGAGGATGCGGCTGCCGCCGATCACCACGGTGCGATCTGGGAGTTCGGCGCCGGTGGCGACGTCGACGACCGTAACGTGAACGATGGCAGTGGATGCAGAAGCGGCGGGACCAGAGGCAGACTCTGACGCGGAACGTTGCGCTGACAGGGAAGCCGCGACAGAGACGGAAAGTGCAAATGCGGAGGCTAGCGCAAGGACTCGCATGGTTGTTGGATGGACGCAAGAACAAACGGGGCGGTTGCACAAGCCGTTTAACATTTTGAAGGGCACTGGCGCGCTATCAGAAAAGCGGAAGGCGCTGGCAGCCACGAGGATCAGGACAAGGAAGGCGACACGAAGCACAGCGTCCGGGATATAATCCTCATGACAGGCGCCCGTAGCTCAATGGATAGAGCACTTGGCTTCGAACCAAGGGGTTGGGGGTTCGAGTCCCTCCGGGCGCGCCACCTTTTGCCCCGGGACACTGAAATCGCAGCGGTCCGGAGAGCGCTCCCCCGGACAAGGAGCGGCTTCGCGGGGAATAGCCCGGGTGCAAATCGGACTGCTTACCCTCGCCGAAAGGAGACGTTGGCGACTCCCGGCAGCAGCAATGGCGGCAGCGCTAAAACTTGCTATGCCCCTGCGGCGGTCGCTGCGTGACGCGCCGTTTTGGCCTCCCAGGCCTTCCGCAACTCTTCGCGTTGCTTCAGAACGTGCGCCTTGGCCTCCTCGAAGCTGCCATACACGCGCGTCCCCTTGATGGTGTTGCAAGGCGTGCAACACGCCACCAGGTTCGCGGGGTCCTTCTTGCCCTTGCGTGCGCGCGGAATGACGAAATCCACGCGCATGATCAGGGCATTCTCAAAGCTGGCCCGCCCATCCAGGCCGCAGTACCTGCAAACAAAATCATCACGCTCGAGAATCTTTTTTCCTTCTTCACGAGTAATCGGAGAATCTACGACGGAAAGGGATGTAAGGCTTAGCGGCATGAGTACCTCCGAAAGCGGAAATCAGTTGAAACAAGGGGGGAACTGCGATTTCCACTTCTTGCGCAAACCATAGGCCTTACCCGGGTTGCTGTCAAGCGGCTAACCCGGCCACCGACTAGCGCGCAGCCTTGCGGCGCCGCTCGCCTTTGCGAACTGCTCGTGTCGTAGACGTTCTTTGCCTCACGGATAGTTCATTCTTTGCGGTTTCGCGACTAGCCAACTTCTCGCGCACTTGGCTCGGCGCATGCAATTCCCACGCGGCCGCTAGGGCCCGCCGCAGCGACTCTTTCCTTGCTGGTTTCAGCAAGACACTCGTGCAGCCTTTCCGGCCCCAGGCGCCGTTCACCGGCGAAAACACGTCCGGCTCCGCCTGCACGAGCATCTCCTGCTCCGCCGGCGTGACCTTCACCATCGCCCGCGTCTTGTCCGGATAACCCATGGTGGCAAAAATCTTTCCTGCCACGCGAAAGTCGGGATGCTGCATGTGCTCGCGCTGTTCGGTGTGCGGGAAACTTAACGCCAGCGCGCGAAATTCGTTCGGCGTCATAAAAACTCCTTCCTGCCGTACCCCATGACAGCACGAATCGTCACTCCGAACAACATTCTTGGATTTCGTAGTTGCATGCGCCACGATCTGTCGTAGGGAAATTGCGAGACTACCAATCGATGGGAGGGCCGCGATATGAGAGCTGCGATCCTGCACGAACTGGGCAAACTCCGCGCTGCGGAGGGTTTTCTGAACCCACACCGCAAGCGGGTGAAGTGCTGATCCGGGTTCGCGCGGCGTTCGTGAAACCCGTGGACAAGCAAATGGCCAGCGGCTCGCACTACGCGAGTCCCAAAGAGCTGCCGGTGGTCTGCGGAGTGGACGGCGTCGGGACACTGCAAGACGGCAAGCGCGTGTTTTTCGGTGGCCCACGGCGCCCTTTCGGCTCAATGGCTGAACGTACCGTTGCGCCCGAAGCGTTTTGCTTTCCGATTCCCGACGCCCTGGATGACGCCACGGCTGCGGCATTGCCGAATCCCGGCGTGTCGGCCTTTATGGTTCTGACCCACAACCATTCGCGGCACAGCTGGCATCCCACTCCGCGATGCAACAAGTTCTGGAGTGGGGAACAAACGGCGTCCTGACCATCGAGACCGAACAGATTCCCCCGGCCGAAATCGAGACAGCCTGGCAACGCCCCGAGCGCGCCCGGCGATTGGTGATAATTCCCTGATCGTTCGCCTAGGGATGACTCGGCGGCCGCGGCGCAGCTGAATCCTTCAGCGTCGCGGCGTGCCACGGAATGGCGTTTTGTTTCAGCAGGGTGATTGCGTATTGGATGGGAATCGCCGCGCCCGGAACCGCTGCCGGCTGGGTCGAGGCGTGGGCGACCGAAGACGCCGAGCCGCGCAGCCACAGGCCCTCGACCAGACCGACCACAGCCTGCGTCTGCGTATCTAGAACCGGCGAACCGCTCTGGCCTTTCACTACGGGATGGCTCAACAAGAATACCTCCGCGGCTGGCCCGGATTTGGCAAGCTGCGTGGCCTCGAACGACAGTACCGTGCCAGGAGATGAATCTTCGCGTGGCAATTCGAAGCTGTGCGCATTTTGCGCCTGTTTGGGGCGCAGTGAGAGCGCCAGAACCGCTTCGCCGCGAACCGGCTGCCGCGAAGACAGGGGCACAAACGAAACCGCGTACTTTGCTGCAAAAGGATTCGGCCGGGCGCGCAGAATGGCGACATCGTGGTCGGGATCCGTGGCGATTACTGTGACGGGCACCAGGCTCGGCGGGGCGTTGGCGCGTTCCACCAGAATGTAGGGTTGGCCGCCGTTGCCAAACGTTTCCAGTACATGCGCGACGGTCAGCAGATACCCGTCCTCATGAATAAAAAAGGCGTTTCCGAAGAACGTGTACTGGTAGCCGCGCCTCCCTGGCACTTCGTCATCGTTGTAAACCACGGGTACGAGCGCGGCGCTTGCTGCCTCGTTGTTAGCTTTCGCGGAATCCTTGCCCGTCGCTGAGCCATTGGTCGTGCTTGCGCCCGTGGAAGCTGGCGCCCCGATTCCCACCGTCGAATCGCTCCCACGTTTGGCTTGCGGTGCCTGTGCTCCGAAGGCGATGCCAAGGTAGACCGTCAAGACCAGCAGTAGGCTCGTCAGCAAGGCGGGCTGCGTGATGCGCGGGGTCTGGTGCCGGGAAGCCATGCGGCTGGATCCAGCAACAACTCTGACAAATCGCACGGCGCTCGTAAATAAGAGGGAGGAAGGAAAAAGGACAGGTGTGCGGAGGCAAAAAGGGCTTGACAAACGGCGCGCCTTGCAGTAAGTTCTGTACAGAGAGAAACAACAGAAATGACAGACCCAACAAAATCAACATTATCTCCTGTAGCCCAGAAATTCATTCTCCACTGGGGTGAGATGGGTACCCGCTGGGGCATCAACCGCACCGTCGCCCAAGTGCACGCCCTCTTGTTTCTGTCGCCCGTGCCCATGCCCGCTGACGAAATCTCCACCACCTTGGCGGTGGCGCGCTCGAACGTAAGCACCTGCCTTCGCGAGCTGCAAGGGTGGGGCATCGTGCGTGTGGTGCACGTCCTCGGCGATCGCCGCGACCACTTCGACTCGCTCAAGGACGTTTGGGAGATTTTCCGCGTGGTGAGCGAGGAGCGCAAACGTCGCGAGATTGATCCCACGCTGCGGGTCCTCGCCGAATGCGTGGCCGAGGCCAAGAGCGGCACGCAGTCTGACGCTTACACGCGCGAACGGCTGGAGAGCATGCTCGAATTTCTGACCGTGATGTCCGGGCTCTTCGACGAAGTCCTGCGCATGCCCACTCCGGCGCTCAAAGGCGTAGGAAAGTTGCGCGGCAAAGTCGTGACGTTGCTAGGACGAAAGGCCGCCAACGAATAGGAGAGGCGTAGAGAGCGCTCGGGAAGAAAGAGAGAAGGACATGATTTCGCTAACCGCGGAGTTGACCGACGGAAAAGGGCGCCACGCGCGAGGCTGGCTCTTCTTTGACGCGGAGTGTGCGCACTGCAAGAGAATCGTGAGCTGGTTAGCGCCGATTTTAGAGCGACGCGGCTTAGCGGTTGCTTCCCTGCAGGATCCCCGCGTCGGGGACCTGCTGGGCATGGCGCGCGCCGAATTGCTGCGCGAAATGCGCGTGCTGCTTTCGGATGGCCGGCAATACGGCGGAGCCGACGCGATCGTGGCGTTGGCTGAGGAGATTTGGTGGGTGCGCCCGGTCGTTTGGTTCAGTCGGCTCCCCGGAGGCATGGGGTTGCTGCGAGATTGGTATCGCACCGCAGCCGTGCATAGACATTGCGCGGCAGTCATCTGTGAGAGTTGAAGCCCGGGAAGGGTTCCAGTTGTCAGTGAAACTCGCATCGTAGAGCCCGCCGGGAACGGCCGTGCCAAGGATCAATCATGCCGACACAGTTCGTAGACATGTGGCGTTGGGAGGGAACAATCGGCCGCCGAACCTATGCGCTCATCGGCGTCACGACGCTGCTCGTCAAGTTTCTGCTCGACCGCGCCGTCGCCGATTCTCTCTTTCATCGCCAATGGATGCCGTGGAGCTACCTGTTTCCACTCGGGCCGCAGGCGCAGTGGAGCCCCGCGCGAACCACAAATGATCCGGCGTTCGCCGCGACTATGCTGGCACTCGCCCTTCCCTTCATCTGGATCGGTGTGACCCTGACCGTGCAACGCCTTCGCGATGCAGGCCAGCCCTTGTGGCTGGTGGTCTTGTTTTTCGTGCCGGTCGTGAACCTGGTTTTCCTACTTACTCTCTGCGTTCTTGGCACGCATCCCCGCACGGAACAAAGACAGGCGGCGCCGTGGCCGGAGACCAAGCCGCTCGACAGCCTGATACCGCGCAGCAAATTGGGAGCGAGCGCCGTGGCGATTCTGGTGGCTACGATCGCCGGCCTGGCGTTTACCCTGTTCAGTACCGAAGCGCTCCGCGTGTATGGTGCCGGACTCTTCGTCGCCGCGCCGTTTTGTCTCGGACTCTTCTCCGTGCTCGTGTACAGCTATCACGAGCCGCGCAGTTACGGCAGCTGCGTGGTCGTCTCGTTGATTCCGCTGGCGATCCTGGGTGCGGTGCTCCTGCTTGTCGCCATCGAAGGTGTGATCTGCATCATGATGGCGGTGCCGTTCGCGGTGGGCTTGGCGCTGCTTGGGGGAACGCTGGGTTACTCCGTTCAGCGAGGATACTGGCGAGCCAAAGGTGCGCCAGCGATGCTGTCGGTGGTGCTGCTCTTCACGCCGGCGTTTAGCGGCGTAGAGCGCCTGGCGCATCCGCAGCCCGAACTATTCGTCGTCAAGTCGGCCATCGAAGTGAATGCGCCGCCGGAAGCGGTGTGGCAGAAGGTGGTCACGTTTGCGGAGATTCCGCCGCCCAAGGAACTGATTTTCCGCGCGGGCATCGCCTATCCGATCCGGGCAGAAATCGTCGGCCAGGGAGTTGGCGCCGAGCGCCACTGCGTGTTTTCTACGGGACCATTTGTCGAGCCCATCGAAGT
>Ga0335078_10001612_pt1 | contig 33985 bp, 36 predicted proteins | sample Lox_Sample_32_FD_206711 | JGI IMG/M metagenome (GOLD analysis project Ga0335078, IMG submission 206711) | Soil microbial communities from Loxahatchee National Wildlife Refuge, Florida, United States - Lox_Sample_3.2 | ecosystem: Environmental > Terrestrial > Soil > Wetlands | place: USA...
GCCGGTCTGGTACCGACAGAACTGTTTCGGTGACCTGTTTCTGAGTATCGCGCGGGGGTCTGACAGTGGCTCTGGCCGTCGCGCGGGCCTGTTTACCGGATGCTGGCAGCCGGGTCGCGGTGTTCTGGCGGCTTGGGGCGTGGCTGCTGCCTGGCTGGTGATCTGGTCTGTGGTGGCGGTGGGCGCTGCGGGCTGTCAGCCGTCTGGCAGGTGGTTGCGCAGGCTGGTACGGCGCCGCCGCGCACGGCGGGCGGGGCCGGCCTGGTCGCTGCCGGTGAGGGCCCGCCAGGCGCGGATCTTGCGGATGTTGGCGGCCATGAGCAGCAGCGCGGTGAACAGGGAGCAGGCGGCGATGCCGCGGACGCGGCGGCGGCCGGGCTGGGCCAGGGCCTGGTGGGCGGGGTCTTTGGCGTAGCCGTTGAGGCCTTCGATGGTGTTGCGCAAGGTGGCGTAGCGGGCGTGCCAGGCGGGGCTGCCGTAGGGCAGGTCCTGGCGGTAGCGGGCGCCGATGTCGGGGGCGAGGGTGATCGCGGTCTGCCGGCAGATCTTTGGCGGTTCTTCCGGGGGCTGAAGCACCTTAGGCCGCCCGTCGCGCGGTGACAGCGAGGCATCACGGAGCGGGCAGATCAGCCTGGGGTGGGTGCCCAGGGCGGGGCAGGACAGCCGCTGGTACCCGTCGGCGTCTGGGCCGTCTTTGCGTTTGAGCTGGTAGGGAGCCCGTGCGGCGATCTGCTGATCGTAGAGGTCGCGGCCGATGGCGTGATCGCGCAGGTGGGTGGTGGCGGTGATGAGCGGGTCTGGGAGGGCGGGGCAGTACCAGCTGCCTTCGACGAGCAGGGTGCCGCCGGTGCTGGCCTGGATGCCGGGCTGGTCGGCGCGGTAGTCCATGACGGGGTGGTAGCCGAGGGCGCGGGCGGGCAGGTGGAAGCGGTCCGGGAGCGCGGCGGTGCAGGCGCGGTCGTGGCCGAGCCAGCCGGGCTTGTGGCCGCGGGCGGCGGCCGGGGCCAGCACGCGGGCGCCGGTGCCGCCGGGGTCTTCGCCGGGCCGGGCCATGGCCAGGCCGATCGCGAGGTCCGGCGTGGCGGGCGGCGCGCCGGGAGGCCGGGCGGTGGTGGCGATGGTGGCCTCCGGCGCCCGGCAGATCTTCCGCAGCGGCTTGCCCTTGTCGTCCTCGCGCTCGCGGTGGTCGCCTTCGCGGACGTACCAGCCGCCGTCGGGGTCGCTGGCGCACAGCCCGGTGCGCCTGGACGGGCCGCGGGAGAACAGCGGCACCGGGGTGGCGTCCAGGCCGGTGCACCCGTCGTATGCTTTGAGCTCTTCGCCGGTGAGGACGGAGATGCTGGCTTCCAGCAGCGCGTTGATGAACGCCTCGAGCCGGCCGCGGGCAGCTTCGGCCTGGGCGGGGGTCATCGGCTTGGCGCGGGCTTGGAGATCCTGCTCGGTCAGGCGGCGGTTTTTCGGCAGCGCGGAGGGGTCCATGACCGAGCAGATGGCGCCGAAGCAGTAGCGGACCCGCCGGCAGGCGTTCTGGAAGGCCCGCTCGGTGGCGGCGGTGCCGCCGGCGCCGAGCAGGCGGCGGGAGGTTCCTGATAGCTGGCCGGACAGCAGCCGGGTGGCCTCGGTGAGGAACAGCGGCCGGTCCTCCAGCGCCAGGCACAACAGCGCGGTGAGCACGGCGCGCACCGGCAGCGGCCGGGGCCGCCCGGTGGCGTGGGCCAGCGCGGCCTCGATGACCGGGGCCTTGCCGGAGCGGTCGATCAGCTCGGCGGCCAGGGCGACCGTCTGGTCGCTGACACCGCCGCCTGGGGCGGGCAGGGTCAGGCCGGCGCCGCTCACCGCGTGCGCTCCGCGCGCCAGCGGGCCCGCAGGGCGCCCGTGGAGGAGCTGATGCCGGCGACGTGGCGGGCGTAGCGGGCCAGTGACCCGGCCTCGGCGATCCCGGTGATGGCCAGCAGCACCGGGACCGGGGTGCCGGCGGCCAGGTGCCCGCAGATGAAGGTAGACCGGGCCCGGCGCAGCGACAGCCGCGGCGCCGCCGGGTCAGCCGCCAGGCCCAGGGCGAAATTAGCGACGAAGTTCTTATAGCCGCGGCCCGGCCCGGCCGGGCCGGAACACGAAGTCGCTGCCCGCGCGGCGGGCCAGCTCCCAGGCGCGGCCGGCGTAATCCGCGGTGACCGGCACCACCCGCCCGCCCGGGCCGCCGGCCTGAACCGTCACCTGGCGGCCGTGGCGAGTGACGTCCTTGCCGCGCAGCGCCACCAGCTCGCCCGGTCGCAGCCCGGCCCCGATGCCGGACACCACCAGGGCCAGCGCCGAGGAGCACCTGGCCGCGTCGCGCTGGGCGGCGGGCACGGCGGCCAGCTCCGCCCGCTCGGCCGGCGAGTACGGCGCCGGCGCCCTGGCGCCCGCAAACGGCGTGGGCCGCTGCCCGGGCGGGCCGTTCGCTGTCTCGGCGAGCCGGTACAGCGCCGACCGGTACGTGCCCCGGGTCGAGGACGCCCGGCCCGCCAGGCCGGCCACGCAGAACGCCTCGATCACGTCATAGTCCAGCAGGTACTCCCGGCCGGCCGGGATCCCCCGCCGCTGAGCGAACCGGGACAGCCCGCGCAGCGCCGGGGCTGTCACGCTGCCGGCCGGCAGCACGCACGGGCCCGCCACCGCCGGATCCTTCCCGCCAGCCGGGACCATGCTTGAATTATAATGACTTCAAGTCCGGGAACCGGGGATGCCGCCGGCGCGGCGGATAAGGAATCCTGTCACCATGGACGACCCGGCACTCCGCCACCAGCAGATCCAGGCCGAGCTCGCCCGGATCGGCATCACCCTGCCCGGCTCGCTCACCAGCCGCACCACCCGCTGCCAGCGAGCCGGCTGCCACTGCCACGCCGACCCGCCCGTCCTGCACGGCCCCTACCCCACCTGGACCCGCAAAGCCGGCACCCGCTCCATCACCAGGACCCTCACCGCAGAAGACGCCGAAAGGCTCCGCCCCTGCTTCGCCGCCCACCGCCGCCTGCGCCAGCTCATCACCGAACTGGAAGCCGTCTCCATCGAACTCGCCGGACAGCCCGCATCCCCGCCGGCACAGCCCGGCCAGCCGGGAGACCAGCCCGCTTAACGCGGGATCAGCATCCAGCAAGCAAGCCCAGACCGCTGGCCAGCGAGTTCTCCCGGCAGCGCGCCACCCTCTGACCAGGCCCGGACAGCCCGGGCCTGCACCAGGTGCGCGGGGCCACGCGGGCGGCAGGAGCAAGCCGCCGACAGCGCCGGGCAGCGTGACAGTCCGGCAACCGGCGACCGGCCGCCAGATGATGATTGATGAGCGGTAAAGCTCGCCCGCGTCCGCACGAAACACCCCATAACACCCAAAACACCGGGAGATCAGCCCGCTTAACCCGGGAACAGCTCCCCGCAGAACATCCCTAACCGCAGGTCACCCAAGTTCTGTCGTTGGCCCACAGGTCAGAGGCCTAATGCGACCTTGGAGGCTGTCCCGTGTCAATTCACTTTGCTCAGCTCGGGCCTGTGACCTGCGGTGAGGAATCTTCGATGACAAGGCACTCCGGCCACGATGCCCGATTTGCCCGGTTCTTCCGCCGCGCGGGAGTCGCTTGTGCCAGTGAAGATTGCTCAGGCAGAAGCCCGGCCGACATCACCGTTCGGCCCGTATGCTGCACCGCGGCGCACACGCCGTCGGGCTGACGGTGAGTGCGAGGAAAGTTGAGTGGCAGATGATGGCCGATGAGGACGATTAAATGACAAAAAGGAAAGTTCGCTGACTGTTACACGGGACAGCGGCGTACTATCCGGCATATGACGGCTACTGCGCGCCGTTGTCCTGTCCCATCCAACCTGAGTTAGCCGTCTCGACCGGTACGACCGTTTACGGCGCGAGCACCACGGGCACCCATCCGGCCCGCCCAGCAGCACCGCACCGGGAGCCCGGACCCGCGCGAGACGGTCGCCGTGCTCGCCGCCGTGCTGGACCACGATGGCGCCGAGTTGTCCGCCACCCAGACCAGGCGGCGCAACCTGGCCAACGCCGACCACCTTGGAAGACCAAGGCAACCTGGATCTCCGCCTACCGCGAGACCCACGGCTACGGCCACCCCGGCGACCCGACAGGCCCCGAACCCAGCCACCACACACCAGACCAGCGGGCGGCCTGGCACCAGGCCTTCGCCGCCCTCGGCCCAGCCGACGGCCCCGACGTCCGGGACATGCCCGACGCCCAGCTGTGGCTGCTCCGCGACACCTACGCCACCGAGACAGCCTGGGCACCCCTGCATGTCGGGAAGGAACTGCGACTGGCCCGGCTCGGCGCCTTCGACGCCGCCCTGGGCGCGATCCGCGCCGACGCCGAAGCTGCCGCCACCCGCAAGGCTGGTGACCACCGCCTCGCCGCCCGGCAGGAGACCCTGGCCGCCAGCTACCGAGCCCTGCGCGACCTCTGCCAGCAGCGAGAACACCCCCTCGCCCGGGCCACGGCCGACCGGCAAGACTGGGAACACGCCACCGCCAGATCCCGGCACATGGCCATCGCCGCCGCCACCGAACTACGCCGCCACCCCGGCCAGACGATCGAGCCGCTGCTCTCCGCCGAACCCGCACCCGCCAGTGGCACCGGATGCGACGGGAAGCCCTCCGAGGCGGCCACCCAGATCAGCGGCCTCGCCGACCAGCACCAGGCATTCCGCGAGAGAACCGGCCAGCGGCAGCGCCGGATGACACCTCGCGAAGACCCGGCCTGGGCTGCCCTCGGCGACACCCTGCCCTCCGGGTGGGTGCCGCACCCGGATGCGACCCTACGGCCCCCCAAGCCTGAGATCACCCCATCGGCCAACATCCTCCAGCTCGCCGCCGAACACGACACCGAACCCGAAGCAGGCGGCTAATGGTTTTCAAGACCGAGCCGCCCGAGGCTGGCAGTCGTCGCTGAACTGCAGCGTGTCCGCATCTAGCGCTTCGGCTCGGCCGGTCATCCCGTGCATATCCCGCGTCTGGCTTCTCAGCGTTCCTGCCAGAGCCAGCGGCGGTCCCGGATCGCTTGCTCCGCGTAACTGGTGCCGTGCCGCTACTGACGGTCTCGTCGGCGCGGCAGGAATCTCCTGATCAGGTCCGCGGTCAGGTCGGGCTGCTCGTCGAGAGCGAAGTGGCCGGCGTCGAAGACGTGTACCTCGGCGTCTGGCACGTCCCCTCGGCAGGTCTCGGCCTACTCGACCTGGAACGAGGGGGCGTAGCGGCCCCACACGACCTGCAGGGGTGGCTGGCGTTTGCGAAGCCAGTCATACCAGGCGGGATAGCTCGCGACGTTGGTGCGGTAGTCGTAGAACAGATCGGTCTGGATGTCCTGCTAGCCGGGCCTGCTGAGGAAGGCGAGCTCGTCGGTCCACAGGTCCGGGTCGTAGTTCTCGGTGTTCGGGCTGGTTCCGATGTGGCGCTGCCGCGTCGCGTCCTGGGAGAAGAAGTTCTCTCGCAGCGGGGCCTCGTGTGCCTGGCGGTCAGCCCAGAACTCTCGCCGGGTCTTCCGCAGCGGGCCCAGATCGTCTTCGTGGGCGACGGCATTCTGGACGATGAGCGCGTCGAGCCGCTCAGGGTGTGCGATCGCGAGCCGGAATCCCAGCGGGCCGCCGTAATCCTGCATGACGAGGGCGTATGTGGTCAGCCCGAGAGCCTGGGTGAGATCGCCGAGGACTGCGGCCAGGTGGTCGAAGGTGTACGCGAACTCCGTATGGCTGGTGCGTCGCTGTGCCCGAACCCGGGGTAGTCCGGTGCGACGAGGCGGAATGAGTCGGCGAGCCGGTCCATCAGCGGCTGCCACATGCGGGAGGAGGAGGGGAATCCGTGCAGCAGCAAGATCGCGGGCGCATGCTGCGGTCCGGCCTCGCGATAGAAGACAGACAAGCCGTTGACGTCGACGGTGCGGTACGCCGTGCGATCCATGGTTGTCTCCGTTCACATAAGGGGTGGGCAGGTCCGGGTGGACCGGTAACGGTCTGACTCATCAGTTCGCTGATGTGCCTCGGACCGACCGCCGTCAATGTGATGGAATTCGCCGGTGATCTCGGCATTCACTCGGACTGCTCGGCGGTGAGGAACTCGGCACCTCTCGCGCTCCACTCGGCGTAGACGGCCTCGATGTCCGTGACCCGGATGTTGAGGAAGCTGCTGACCCGGTCGGGATCGGGTGGCGTCTCCAGGATGACGGTCGGCTTGTCGTCGGTTGGCCCTCCGCGTGTGCTGATGACGATCCAGCTGTTGGCTAGCTGGACGTTGACCGGCACTGGGCCGAAGACCTGCCGGCCGCCGAGTACTTCGGTGTAGAAGCGGCGAGAGCGCTCGACATCGTCCGAGACGATGAAGTGGGTCAGCGCCATTCCGTCTGGGGGCGGTGGGAGCTCGGCCATCGGTCACCTCGGCTGGTGGGTCTCACACCCCGCTAAGCCGGGGCTCCAGCCAAACGTTACTCATCACAGTCAAGCATTGGGCTTCCCGGCTAGGACCCCGCCCGGACGGCACAATTATGTGCTCTCTGCCCGGGCGGGCGACGACAAGCCGATCGTCACGCCGCAGTGGCCTATGGCGTTTGACCTGGGAAGCGACCCGGCCGAGCGGTACAACCTGTTCAACAGCAAGATGGACATGGGCTGGATGATCGGACCCGCCATCAGGCCAGTCACTGAATGGAAGAAGAGCGTGGCGCAGTACCCGAACATTGAAACCGGAGCGGAGTTCGAAGGGTATCCCTCGACCACTGAGGCCACGCCCTGACACAAGCCGCTCACATGGGCCAGCCCTCTGAGCTGCGGGAGCCTCATCCGCTGTTGATCATGCCTGGGAGTGACGGGACTGCTTCTCCCCGGCGGTCAGACCGATGTGGTGCCAACGCCCGGGCGTTGCCCAGCGGAAGACAGTGAGACTCGGACGTTTGCACCAGCATGTCTCCGTACAACCGCAGCGCAGACGAACCCCGCCGACTTCCAGTGCGTCGGCGGCGCGGGTACCAATCGCCAAGAGCAGGGCTGCCGCAACGGCTCCCAGGAGAGTTCGGCGCATAAGCACCAGCTTAGCCATCCACGCAGGCAGCGAAGCAGTCGGCCACTGCCTGCGGAGCTGTGCGCCCGTGGGATGCAGTGGCTGTATGCGATGATCAACGGCATTCAGGCCCAGCTGCGGAGCATCGACGACCAGCAGCCGGTGGCCTCGCGTGGCATCAGTGGTCTAGCGTGGCGGCCATGGATGACGCTTCCGTGCGCATCTCTGACGACGACCGTGACCAGGTTGTGGTCATGCTGCGCGAGCACCTCCTTGCAGGCCGGTTGACTCTGGAGGAGTTCTCCGAGCGGGTCGAAGCTACTCTGCGGGCCCGTGTTGGCCCGGAACTGGCGCGTGTCAAAGAAGACCTGCCCGATGTCTTCGTCCCGGCGTCCGGTTCGCGCCGCAAGCCTGCCCGGTTCACAGTGGCCTTGTTCAGTCACGTCGACCGGCGCGGTCGCCTGAGGCTTGGTGGGCGGGCTTTGGCCGCCAGCAGTTTCGCGGATCTCGACTTCGACCTGCGCGACGTCACGATCGATCAATGGCAGACCACGGTGACCGTTCTCGCGGCGTTCGGGAATGTCGACGTTTATGTGCCAGAAGGGATCAACGTCGACGTCAGCGGGATCAGCCTTGTCGGCCACCGGCGAGATTGGGGCCGTGACACTGGCCGCCCGGGCGCCCCGACTATTCATGTTCGCGTTCTCGGGTTTGTCGGGACGATTGACGTCTGGCGGGTTCCGCAGGACATGCGGGACGCCAGCTATAGCGACATCTTCCACCAGCTTGAAGGCCGCCAGCGCCAGCTTCCCAGCTGAGGTGGCGGGGAAGGAGGCCGTGGTACGCAGAGGCCACCAACGCTCAAGGCGTCAGCCTCGTACAGCATGAAATACAGCAAAGGGGGGCGCACAACCGCTTGCATGCACGACCGCAGACACTGCTGGGCCGCCAGCGTCCCTTGGCTCGAGTACGACCACGGCGGTTTCCGCTGGCCGCAGCGCGGCGTAAGCGTCAAGGTTCTCGTCGATCTCGGCCCAGCGGAACCACAGGCGCTCGCGCTCATCTCCCTGCGCACGCCGGGCACGGACCTGCCGTGCTCCGTCGCGAGTCTGAGCGGTGGCGTCGGGATGAGCTTGCAGGTTCAGCCACCATGCGGGTTCGGCCGCACCCCACCCGTTCATTGCCATCGTGATCAGGTTGCGCCCGTCCTCCACGTAGCCTATGACGACCTGCCGATCCGGCCCGGTGCGTCGGCCCTTCGTGGTGAGCCGCAGCGCCCCCCAGCCGCCAGGCTTTGGCCGCCACAAACCCAATCGGCCACGCGTCGCCCGCACCAGCGAGCGATGCCCGTGCCAGAACAGCACCACGAACCACCGCGGCGGCAGCCCGGCCCGCCGGCTACGCGTCGCGGCTGCCCAACCTCACGAATCCCAGACATAACTAGAACGTGGCCTTTGGCCCGTGACTCCGAAACACGGGCCAAAGGCCACCACCTGTCAGGCCCGTCGACCAGGACACCCGACCCACGATCGTGGCCCACGATTCACCCGTCGACTGTGCTCCGCGAGCATCGCGCCCAACAGAACCGGATCAGGAAGCAAACGGGCGACGCCCGGTAGGGGATGAGCCGACGCTTCCATCATGGGCCGGGACGCCTGTTGACGCCCCGAACGTCGGGCGCGTGTTACGCAAGACCACCGGAAGAGCGGGCCTCAAATCCCACTGACTGGATCCCCCGTGGGTGAGCTGCGGCACAGTCTTGCTTCGCTGCTGTGGGACGCTAGCCGCCGGTCGACCTGCAGTAAGTCGCCGGCGTGCGGGACCTTCGGCCCTGGCGAACTGGCCTTGCCCGTGCCCACCGTGTGTCTATCTCATGGATACGGCATCCGAATGCGCTGACAAGGAGGAAACCATGGACCCGAGTTATCCCGTAGAGGTGCAAGCTCGCCTCGATGAGCCGTTGAGCCGCTGGCTGTGGCTCGTCAAGTGGCTGCTGGCGATCCCGCATCTCATCATGCTGTTCTTCTTGTGGATCGCGTTCGCCGTCGTCACTGTGATCGCGTTCTTCGCGATCTTGTTCACCGGGCGCTATCCCCGTCGGCTGTTCGGCTTCAACCTGGGGGTGCTGCGCTGGTCCTGGCGGGTCGCTTACTACACCTACAGTGCACTGGGGACCGACCGCTACCCGCCGTTCAGCCTGGGTGAGGAGCCGGACTACCCCGCCACGCTGGACATAGCCTACCCCGAACGGCTCTCCCGCGGCCTGGTCCTGGTCAAGTGGTGGCTGCTGGCCCTCCCGCAGTACGCCATCGTCGCGGTGTTTGCTGGCGGCGCCGCCTATACAGCGGGCTCGGGACAGACATGGCAGGCCGATGGCCTCGACGGCGGCCTGATCGGGCTGCTGGTGTTCTTCGCGGCGATCGCGCTGCTGTTCGCGGGCCGCTACCCGCGAGGGCTGTACAACTTGGTCATCGGCATGAACCGCTGGGTGCTGCGGGTCACTGCGTACGCCGCCTTGATGACCGATGCCTACCCGCCGTTCCGTCTCGACCAGGGCGGGACGGGCACGACCGCCCCCGCACCACCCGATGACCTCGGACCAGGGTCGGCCGTTCCGCCCCCGGTCCCGGCCGCACCGGCCAGCTGACGGACCGCTACAAGCCCCGCACCTGCAATAAGGACGTAACCGGCCTCTATACAACGCCCGGGAGGCAGCGCCCGGCAAGACGGTGTAACGGTGGCCGCGTGAGGGTTCGCCCAGTCCAACTCGATACACGATTCAACCGGGGCGGCCACGTGTGCGGGTCATGACGAAGGCCCGCCCGGGTTGTGACAAACGCCCCTGCTCGGCGGTTTTGCGGTGGCCGACGGTAGATCCATGGCATCCGTCCTGGCGTGATCTAGTTCTTGTGCCGGATCGAGGTAAATCTTCCTTGGAAGGCGGCAGTCATGGCTGTTCTCGTCGCCTACGCGACCGACCATGGTTCGACCCGGGGGGTCGCCGACCGGATCGCCGGCCGCCTCCAGTTGCGCGGCGTCGGCGCCGAGGTGTGCGCAGTCACCGATGTCCTGGAGGTATCGAGGTATGAAGCGGTCGTCCTGGGTAGCGCGATCCACGGCGGCAAGTGGCTCCCCGCGGCGCGGCAGTTCGCTGACCGGAACGCAGCACCGCTGCGGGAGCGGCCGGTCTGGCTATTCAGCGTCAGCACTCTCGGCGACGAAGAGAGCATGTTCCCGCCCCGGATCGCGAATCGGTTGCGCGCCTTCCGCAAGGAGACCCCGGAGCTGGCCGAGATGCGGCAGTTGCTGCACCCGCGCGAGCACCGTAACTTCGCCGGCGCGATCGCGCGTTCGCACTGGCCAGCTACCGGGCGCGCGTTCTTCCGGGCCACCGGCGGCCGTTACGGCGACCACCGGAACTGGCCTGCGATCGACGCCTGGGCCGATCTCATCGTCACGCAACTACACGTCAAGCCCAGCGTGTGAGTCCGGATCGGAGATGACATGGCCAGGATTGACGGCGAAATCGTCATCGACCGGCCCGTCGATGTGGTCTTTGACTACGTCGCCGACCAAAGCAACGAACCGAAGTACTTCCGCCCGGGCAGGTCATCGGACGACGGGGGCATCGAGGAGTTCCCGCTGTTGCGCGACAGCAGCCGCTCCAGCCGCGCGACCTGCTCAGTCAGCTCCTTCAGCTGCGCCTGCTGCGCGTCCACCCGGTCGCGCAGCAGCGCGATCTCCTCATCCCGGGCAGCGCAGCTGCGGCAACCCGGGGCAGGCGGCGGCAACCGGACACAAGCCACGATCATCCTGAGCCGACTCTCAGTAGTCAACACGACACGCCAGGGCGGCCGACGAAGCCTGCTCAAACCTGCAGCAAACACAGCCAGCCACTGATGCCTGTCCTCATCTGACCTGGCCGCTGTTCCTGCCGCTGGCCAGTTGTCCCGGGACAGATCCTCCATCCGCCCGGCGAACGGCCGCGTCGCGGTCACCACGACGCGGAGACCGGCAGGACGCCATGCGACGTGCCTGGGAGCGGGGTGAAGACGCCGTTGTCGATCCGGCCGAACGCGAAGGCCCGGACGAGCAGGTGGTCACCGCCGCCGGTCACCGACAGCACCTGGCATGCCGACAGGATCGCGTCCTGGGCACCGGCGTCGCCGGGGAACCGGGCTGTCTGCGTCCGCAGCACCCGGACCAGCCGCCCGTCCGCGGCGGACAACTCGACGACCCGCGCGGTCGCGGTATGGCGCCCGGCGCGGCAGGACGACGCGATGATGTCGCCGCCGCCGGGGGCGATCATCGCGGACCCGAGGCCCTGTACCAGGGCGGGGAAGGCGACGAGCCGTGACGCCGCCAGGCTGCCGCCGGGCGCCGCGAGATCGAGCTCGCGGACTCCGGTGATCCCTGCCGGGATCATGCCCTGGGAGGTGCTGTGCCACCAGGGCACGAGGACCGTGCCGCCGCTGGCCCAGGAGGGCACGCCGGGCCAGTACCCCGGCGCGTTCCGGCCGGTCCAGGTCCGGGTTGCCCCGCTGGCCACGGTGATGACCTCGACGCTGCCATACAGCGGCCCGGAGGGGAACTCATGCACCAAAGACAGCGCGAGCATCCTCCCGCCCGGGGACAGCGCCGCGCCGGTCACCGGCACGCCCCTGCTGTCGAAGCCTAGCTGGCGCAGCCCTCCAGGCCGTCCCTCCGGGGAGACGGTCAGCTGGAACAACGTGACGTCGGCCACGCCGGGCAGGTCGCCGCCCCGGGAGACGACGATCATGAAGTGCCGGCCGTCCGCACTGCCGAAGGGCACGCCGCCGACCGGGGATCGCGGAGTCCCCGGCGGCACGGGTACCACGACCGAGCCCGTCACCTGCCCGTCGCCCGAAGCACGGACGACAACCTCCCGCCCGGCCGCGACGACATAATAGCCAGGCACGCCGCCAGGTCGTTGCAGCGAGGCGCCCGCGGGCACGCTGATGGGGGAGCGCTGGCTCGCCGTGCACGCCGACAGGACCGCGACACAAACGACAGCTGCCGCGGCCACGACGCTGGCTGCCCGCATGCTGATGAGACGCACCACGATCCATCTCGGTTGCGCGGGCATCTGCCGGTGCGGCCCCGAACCATCACCACCTGCGGATCGGCCCGCTCTCAGCAGACCTGTCCACGGCCTGGCCGCATCCCTGAGAAATGGCCACGCCAGCCGAGACCTGACAACTCAAATGCCAGCAGCCGGCAAGGGACCTGAATGTTCACGTTCGGCGTCCCTCCCCTCGTGACTGACCCGCATTTTGCAGGGGATGGCCCGCGTCCGGTCCGGGCAGGCTGCTGACTGGCTCTTGGTCTCTGGCCGGACACTGAGCGGGCCATCCCCGGACCCTGCCCTTGTCACGCGGTTGTCCGAGTCGTGTAGTCCAGGGCTGGCAGTTGTGCGTTATGTACACGTGGGAACCCAGCAGCTGGACTTCTCGGAGTTCTACCGCGAGTCCAAGGATGCGTGCCTGTTCGCCGTCCTGGTGAGCGTCGGCGACCGGGATGTGGCACAAGATCTTGTTGACGAGGCCTTCGCACGGGCCTGGGCGTCATGGCGGTCCGTCAGCAGGCATCCAGCACCAGCGGCGTGGGTTGTCCGCGCCGCGCTGAACGCCAGCATCTCGCGGTGGCGAAAACGCCGCCGGGAAGTGTCGCTACCTGAGCCGGGCACGATCGCAGACCTTGCCGCGGGGCAGGAGATTCCCGACAGCCCCCTCGATCCGCAGATCATGGCGGCTCTGACCCGGCTACCTGCCCGGCAGCGGGAGGTGGTCACCATGCGGCTGCTCCTTGACCTGGACACCAGCCGTACCGCTGAAGTGCTTGGCATCTCGCCCAGCGCGGTCAAGGCTCATCTGGCCCGCGCCATCGCCACCTTGCGTAGCGGCCTCATCCCCGAACGACAGCAGGAGAAGTCATCGTGAACGACGACGAAGTGATCACCGCAGTCAGAGAGCAGCGTGACAAGGTTCACTCGCACACCCCGGTAGACCAGATCATCAGCCGCGGCCGTACGGTCCGCGCCCGGCGCCGGATTCCCGGCGCGGTCACTGCGCTAGCTGTGGTCGCCGCGGCGGGTACCGCGCTGGCACTCGGCCTGGCCGGCGTCCTCGGTGCGGCCCCCGCCAGCAGCACAGACACGATCCGGACCATGGCCTTTACGCTTGTCAAGCACGCCAACGGCACTGCGACGCTGACCATCAACCGGAACGTGCTATTTGAGCCCGGCACCCTGCAGAGCGCCCTCGCGCGAGACGGCATCCGCGCCATGGTCACGGTGGGCAGATTCTGCTCCTCAGATCCGGCCCCGGCCGGCTGGACGAAGGTCATGTCGTTCCCGGGGAGCCCGGCTGACCCCGGTCCGGTTCGGTCCGTGGTGATCAGTCCCGCGGCAATGCCAGCGGGAACGGAACTGAGCTTCGGTAACTTCCAGCGCGCGAATAGCGTGGCGCAGACCTCCGTGGCGCTCATCTACACGCGCTCTTATACCTGCACCAGCACCGCTCCCACCGCCCCGCCGCCCAACGGCGTGATGATCGGCTAGCCTGGCGCGCCGTGATAGCGAGCCGCAACTCAAAGCCGATGTCGCTCCGGTCCGGACCGGTGCTTACCAATGCCGCTCCGGACCGGTCTGATTGACGTGTGAGGCATCTCGGCTGCGTGCTCTGCGTGATGTGGCCCGGCGTGCGGCGCGCGGGCCTGGCAAGGCCTTGAGTACGCCCGGCACGGGCGGTCGCTTGGGGGTGAAAGTCCCCTGGAGGAAGAGGTGATGCTAACTCCGAGCCGGAGGCAACTGCGTCGTAGCGAGGCGGGGTGGGAAGGAAGCCCGAGGCGAATCCCTGCACCGAGGAACACGAACCGCGTACGAGGCGGGGCGATCTGGGTGAGCCTGCTCAAGAGGGTAAAGCCCGTCATCACCGACGGGGAAAGTGGTCGTTCTTATCCGGGGCGGTCTGCCTGGGTGTCGGTTGTGCTGTCGTGTCGCCGCGCCGACGGCCTCCGCTGCGAGGCGGGGTGCTGACCGGGCAGAAGTCAGCAGAGGTCGTAGTACCGGCCGGGATCAGGTAAGGGGCCGGGAAGGGGCCGAACGTCAGGTGGGAGACGGAGGAATCGGTGTTGCTCGTGCTGGTCGCGGTGATCGCAGCCATCCCGCCGAGGCGGGCCAGCTGCCGGGAGGAGACGGCGAGTTCCGTTGAGTACCGCAGCTGAGCGTAGCGGCCGGCCGGCGCGCCCCGGGGATGCTGTCATCCCCGGCCTGGAAGTCTCGTTGTGGGAGCGGATGCTCTCGCCGGAGAATCTGGGCCGGGCGTTGAGGCGTGTCAGGGCCGGTATCACTTTCCGCGTAATGACGGCTACTGCGCGCCGTGGGCACGGCGAAGGTTCGGTCTACCGCGATGCGGCCAATGGCACCTGGGTCGGTGGTGATCGTCTCGCTGACCACAGGGATCCGGACCGAGGAGGCCCGGGCGCTGCGGTGGGACCACGTCGACCTGGACGGCGACCCGTGTGCCCGTACGCCGGTCCCGCCGGGTATCGCGGTGTGGCGGTCGGTCCGGTTGCACGGCGACACCAGGACCGAGAAGTTCCGCCGGACCCTGGCCATGCCGCAGAGAGCCATACGGCGTTACGCGAGTGCGCTGCTGAGCCGGGTATCGAGCCTGCGCGGCGCCGTGTTGCCAGTCACTGACGGCACCGGCCTGGGGTGAGGAGCACGCGATGGACAACACCACATATGTCAGCGAGCCCGCCAGCGAACTAGAACGCCTGATCACGGACCTGTCGGGGTCCGGGCCGCTGGTCTTCGTCTTCGGTGACGGCTTCACGGCCGCGCACCTGAAGGGCGTGACAAGGCCGCTGTTCCGTGGACCGGCCGACCGGCGGTGGTGGCACGTCGAGCTCGGCGACGAGGCGGCGAGCTGGACGATGGACGTGCGGGTCGATGAGATCACCGGGGTCCGGTTCGTGCGCGCGCCGTACCCGTTCCGCCCGCATTTCCCCGGTCAGGAGGTCCTGGGAGTGGATTTCCTGGGGCCAGGCGGGGACAAGGTCCTCCACTGCGGCGTGCACGACCTGTATGAGGGCGAGCGGATGCGCCCGGAGAAGCTGGCGGCCTGGCGGGCGCTGCGCGAACGCTATGGCAACCGTGACGAGTCGAAAGTCGATCAAGGCATCCTCATGGCCCCGGCTGCCTGAACCCTCGTGAGACGCGGCGCGCCGGGCGGGTGCGGCCGTGCCCATTGCGGTCCGACCGGTGTCTCACGGTTCTACTCGGGACTGGTGTCAAACTGCGTGCGGCGGTCCGGACGACGCCGGGGTAGATCGCGATATCGCCCGCAGGGCGGCGGGGGTGGTCGCCGGGCCGCGTGACCTTTCACCCGGGGCGGCCTCAATGGCTCAACTCAGATGGCAGAAACCCGCAGGTGGCTGAGAAACGCTCCCGATGGCTCACATTCGTTGGCAGAGGACAGCAGTTCAAAGCCGTTCCCATGACTGACTCATGGTGCGTCTGCCGGTTCGCTGTGGCAGGATACCGGCCTGGTGTTCACCACGAGCGTGGGCACGCCGCTGGACGCCTCCCACGTCCGCGCGACTTCCGGGCCTTGTGCAAGAAGGTGGCCATAGAGGGAGTCTGGGCGCCGCGGGAGCTCCGGCACACGTTCGTGTCGGTCATGTCCGTATCGGGCGTGGCCGTCGAGGGGATCACCCGCCTGGCCGGCACGCCAACTCCCGGACGACCGAGACCATCTACCGGCACGAACTCCGCCCTGTCATCACCACCGGCGCCTGGGGCAGGCAGAAAACCTGATGTGTGCCGTTGGCGGCCTTGCTAGTTTCGGCCTGTGGATGATGACGCCTTCCTCCGTCACGTTGCTGACCGTCTTGGCGAGCTGCCGGGAGTGGAGGCTGTCACCCTGGGCGGGTCGCGTGCCCAGGGCACGTACCGGACGGACAGCGACTGGGACTTCGCTATCTACTACAGAGGGCACTTCGACCCGCAAACCTTGCGTGACATCGGCTGGCCTGGCGAGGTCTCCGAGGTCGGCGGCTGGAGCAAGGGCGTGTTCAACGGCGGGGCGTGGCTGGAGATCGACGGCCGCCGGGCCGACGTGCACTACCGGGACCTGGATGTCATTGACCGGGAGATCGCCGCGTCACACGAAGGCCAGTTCGACATCGAGCCGTTAATGTTCCACCTTGCCGGTCTCCCGTCTTATCTGGTGCTTGCGGAGCTGGCTGTTAAGCAGGTTCTGCGCGGCGAGCTGCCCACGCCGGGCTACCCGCTGGCGCTGCGCGAGCGGGCTTCGGGAATCTGGTGGGGCAGGGCTGAGCGGACATTCGATTATGCGCGGGCGAACCATGTTCCATATGAACGGCTGGCCCAGTGCGCCGGGCTCGTCGCCCAGGCAACGTCGTATGCGGCGCACGCGGTGCTGGCCGCGCGGGGCCAGTGGGTCACCAACGAGAAAACATTGCTGACCCGCGCGGGTCTGCGCCAGGTCGATGAGTTCATCGCTGCTGCGCAGTCGGCCCCCGGCGTAATGCGCGATGTCGTGGACAGATCCCGCGCCGTTTGCTCGGACGCGATGAGGGAGGCCGTGGCGACACTCGCCTTGGACGGCTGAGCTGACGAGTGGGGCATCCGGCGGCCCCATGCGTGCCGGATCAGCCAGGTAGAGCAGCGATGCCGCTCGGACCGGGCGCCGCTCTATTAATAACAAGGAGAACTCGGCAGGTCACGGTCTATCGGCGTTGCCGGCGTGCATGCCTGCGCATCGCGGCCACCTTTGCGGCGAACGCAGTCGGCTCGATGATTGGCGTTCCGCGCCACGGCGACATCGACAGCAGATCGGTGTCGTTGGAGACGACGAGCAGTGCCCCCACCTCGGCGGCCAGGTCGAGGATCAGATTGTCCTCGTGGTCCGGGCAGTCGTGAACTGTCTACGGTGTCTTCCTCGTCTCAACCCTCTCCGCCCTCCTCGTGGCCGCCGTTCTTCGGGGGTTGCGGCCGGTCGGGTCCCCAGTTCCAGTCGGGAATAGCGCCGGCCACAAGGGCAAGCACTCCAGCCATCACTAGCCCGGCCACCTTCGCGACTTTGGCCCAATTGATCGGCTTATGCGTTGCCATGCCGGCACCTCCGTCCAATAGGCGAGAACTAATAGGCGAGAACTTGAGAAGCCCACCCGCGCGGCTATCAGGCGTCCCGCTTGCGGAACAAGATGCCGCCCACGACCAGCAGGACCGCGGTGCAGATGGCGAACACGGCGAACTGGCCCCACGGGGAGAACTGGTGCGCGTTCTGCGGCCCCGAATTCCATACCGTGGCCGAGATGGCCCGGGCCGCCGAGCTCGGCAGCCACCGCACCAGGTCGTTGCGCCACGGCAGCAGGTTCACTAGGACCGGGAGCACAAACAGCAGGCCGATCATCGCGGTGATGGTGGCCGCGGTGTTCCTGATGATCGCTGCGGCGCCGAGGGAGAACAGGCCGCACAAGGTTATGTACAGCGCGCTGCCGATTACGGCGCGCAGCACGCCGGGCCCGGCCAGGGTGGCGCTGTGGTGCGTGCTGGCCAGCAGCGACTGGCCGAGGAAGAACGCGGTGAACGCCGTCGCCAGCGAGACCACTAGGGCGACGACGGCGAAGGCTACGGCCTTGGCGAGGTAGAGGACGATCCGCCGGGGCATCGCGATCAGCGAGGTCCGGATCATCCCGGTGGAGTACTCGGCGGTGAGCGCCAGCGCGCCGGGCACCACGATGACCAGCTGGCCGAGGACCAGCATCCCGGCGAGGCTGAGCTGGGTGGCGTCGAAGGGGGTGCGGTCGGCTGGCGGGGTGTTCGACCAGAAGTTCGCGGAGATCGCGCTGATCGCCGCGCCAATCACGACACTGACCGCGAACAGCACGAGCAGCGTCTGGTAGGTCGAGCGGACCGAGCCGATCTTGGTAAATTCCGAGCGCAGGGTCCCGCCGAACCCCGCCCGGCCTGACAGCGCGGGCAGGACCGGCGCCTGCCGGGTGATGGTGGCCATGGTCAGCTCCTCCCGTCATAGCCGGGCCGCCCGGGCGCGGCGAGTTCCCGGGGCGGCTGCCCCGGACCCGCGGGCTGGCCCTGGGTCCCCTCGGCCCCGGCCCGGTACTCGACGCTGTCCGCGGTCAGCTCCATGAAGGCCGCCTCCAGCGAGGCCCGGACCACGGTCAGCTCGTTCAGCTGCACGCCGTGCTCGAAGGCGATGTGGCCGACTTGCTCGGCGAGCAGCCCGGATACGACTAGCGTCCCGCCGGCACCGCTGACCGCACTGCCGCCCGCCTCGGCCACCGCCTTGGCCAGCACGTCAGCCTGCGGGGTAGCCACCCGAACGGTCTGGCCGGAGGCGCGGGCGATGAACTCCTCCATGGAGCACTTGGCGAGCAGGTGGCCGCGGCCGATCACGATCAGGTGGTCGGCGGTGTTCTGCATCTCCGACATCAGGTGGCTGGACACGAAGATCGTGCGGCCCTCGGCCGCCAGCGCCTTCATGAAGGTGCGGATCCACAAGATCCCCTCGGGGTCCAGCCCGTTGATCGGCTCGTCGAACATGAGCACGGCCGGGTCGCCGAGCAGGGTGGCGGCGATGCCGAGCCGCTGCGCCATGCCCAGCGAGAACCCCTTGGTGCGCCTGCGCGCCACCTCGGTCAGGCCAACCAACTCGAGCACCTCGCCGACCCGCTTCCTGGGCAGGTTGTTGGTCTGGGCCAGGCAGAGCAGGTGATTATAGGCCGAACGGCCGCCGTGCACCGCCCTGGCGTCGAGCAGCGCGCCGACCTCGCGCATCGGGTAGGCCAGGCTCGCGTAGGGCTTGCCGTCGATTCTGGCCGTGCCGGCGTCGGGGTAGGCCAAGCCCAGGATCAGCCGCATGGTCGTGGTCTTGCCCGCGCCGTTCGGGCCGAGAAAGCCCGTCACCCTGCCCGGCAGCACGTCGAACGACAGGTCCCTGACGGCGGTCACCTCGCCGTACCGTTTGGTGAGCCCCCGTACCTCAATCATCGGATTGCTGCTTACCGGCACTGTCCCCTCCTCCTCTCCACCGCGTGCAGACGGAGTGGGAGTGGCACCTTCCGGCGCGGAGGCGCGCCAGACATCCATGGAGATTGATCCTCCATGTCGGCGATCACTCCATCAATCTCAGGCTGGACAGACCCCGTTGACCGCACTAGGGCCAGATGACCGCTGAGGGACGGACCTTGTTCCTGATATTCCGCCAACGTCTTCCGGCCGGGCGGAAGAGCGGCGGTTCGCAGGAACCGGTGCCGGGCCTGGCGGCGGATCGAGCAGCACACCCGGGTGCCGTGCAAAATCGGTGAGTGCCGGTCTGTGATCGGAGCAGTGAGCCGCAGGCGCAGAGGCCAGGCCCGAACTGAGCGCGGCGAACCTCTGCAACCGAAGGAGGGACTTTCAGCCCTTGTGGCAGCCCGCCGCTAGGACCGTACGCTCATGCCAGCCAACGGGGGTGAGGGCAAGAACGACACACTAGGAGTGGAATCAGCGATGCGCAGTTACGTGATCCTGTCGAACTGGACCGACCAGGGCGTCAAGAACAGCCGCGATACGCTCAAGCGAGCCAAGGCCTTCCGCACAGTGATCGAGAACCGTCGCGGCAAGGTCCGGGAACATCTGTACACGCTCGGCGAGTACGACATCCTCACGGTGGCCGAGTTCCCCGATGACGAGACCGCGGCAGCCGCGGTGCTGACGCTGGCCTCGTTTGGCAACGTCCGCGTCAAGACCATGCGGGCCTTCACCGATGGGGAAACGGCCGCGATCATTGCCCAACTCGGCTGATATCGCAGCGGCACCTACCTCATACCGACGGCCCGACCTGCAGAACGCGACTCCCCGCGAGGGAGCCGTAGCGGGCTAGCGGCGTGGTCACGCTGTCCCAGTTCGATCGGGTCAGGCCAGTTCCTCGAGCCGGCGCGCGAGGAACTGACGCTCGGAGTCGGTCGCGGCGAGATCGAGGGCGCGGGCATACGCCGCCCGGGCGTCGTCCGCTCGCCCGGCGCGACGGAGGAGCTCGGCCCGAGTCGAGTGGTAGTAGCGGTAGGTGTCAAGGGTAAGGGTGTCGAGGAGGGCAAGGCCCGCGTCCGGGCCGTCCAACTCTGCGATCGCCACGGCGCGGTTGAGCTCGACCACCGGTGATCCGGTGCGCTTGGCCAGCGTCCCGTAGAGCGTGGCGATCTGGTGCCAGTCACGGGGTTGCTGCAGGTGCAGGTCGGCGATGGCCGCCTGGATGACGTAGGTCCCGGTGCTCTGCCGGGCGACTGCCCGCCCGAGCAGCTCGCGACCCTCGAGGATCTGCTGCTCGTCCCACAACGACCGGTCCTGCTCGTCCAGCGGGACGAGCACGCCCTCGCGCACCCGGGCGTCGCGGCACGGGTCAGGCGTTTGCTCATCGTGTCGAACGGGGTCAGGAACGCGCGCGCGATCTCCTCGGTCGACAGGCCGCCCAAGGTCCGCAGGGTCAGCGCTACCTGCGCCTCACGGGACAGCGCCGGGTGGCAGCAGGTGAAGATCAGCTCAAGACGCTCGTCGCGGAAGGTCGTCGGTTCGTCCATCGTGGGTTCCAGGTGCGCAGTGAGCTCATGGGCGATCAACCGGGTCTTCTCGGCGAGCACCTGCTGGCGGCGGATCTGGTCGATCGCCCGGTTCCGTGCCGTCGTGATCAGCCAGGCGGCCGGGTTGGCGGGCTCGCCGTCCCGGGGCCAGCGCTCCGCCGCGATCGCGAAGGCCTCCTGGGCTACGTCCTCGGCCAGTTCGATGTCCCGGAACATCCCGACCAGGGTCGCGAGCACCCGTCCCCAGTAATCGCGGAAGACTCCCTCAACCGCCACCAGGGACCTCGTCCCGGACCGGTGATCAAGCGGGTGCCGTCCTGCAGGCCACTGAGCGTGAAGCGGACGACCGAGTACACGCCGGCGTCCCATTCCGACGGGTGCGTGGCGCCGAAGCGCCATGCCTGTACGATGCGCTGGCCCGGGACAAGCTCGATCTGACGGCCCTCGACCCGGCCGCCGAAGAGGGTGAACGTTTCGCCCTCGCGGTCGCTGAGCTGCGCGGGCATGCCGGTGGCGGCGGCGAACTTCTGGCCGTCGGTCAGCGCCTCGTAGATGGCCTGGGGGGTGGCGGCGATGATGGATTCCTGGTGAATGAGCACGGGTGTCCCTTTGTTCGGCAGGCCGGATGCCGGCTTTGTCTTCGAGACGAACGAAGGTGCCGCGGACAGACACGTCAGGCGAGATATCCGGCCACGTCGTGGCAGGCGTGACCAACGGCGGCGTGATCGCTCACATCAGACCCCGGCGACCTGCGGGTCCTGGCCGAGGCAGCGGATGTCCACGTCGAGCTCATTCCGGTCTAGCAAGATAACTAATAGCCCGACCACGCCACCGACTGGAGCCGCTGTGACCGAAGCCATGAAACCCGTCGAGCTGACCGTCGTTGACACGAACAGCGCCGCCTGGGAACTGTTCCCCGTCGCGTACATCGGGGCGAACCTGGAGCACGTTCCGCTCATGAGCGACCCGGAGACCGGGATGATGATTCTCAAGATGGTCTACCGGGCGGGCTTCACCAATCCGTGGCACAGTCATCCCTGCGCCCACGGCGTCTACGTCCTCGACGGCACCCTGAGCACCCATCAGGGCCGTTATCCGGCCGGGAGTTTCGTGTGGTTCCCCGAAGGCGGGATCATGGAGCACGGCGCGACGCAGGAAGAAGACTGCACGTTCCTGTTCATCACGAACAAGCCGTTCGACATCCACTTTGCCGGCGACGAGAACGACCCGGCCGCGCCGACGGTCTAGTGGCGAATGAGATATATCGCAGTCGATCGTCGCGGGCCTTATCTCTGGGTTACCTTCAGCCGGCCGGACAAACTGAACGTGCTGCATGCCGAAGACCTGCCCGGACTCAGGGACGTCGTGGTGAGTCTCGATCCAGGCGTCACGGGTCTCGTCTTCACGGGCGCCGGGCCGGCGGCGTTCAGCGCGGGGATGAACATCGAGACGTTCGTCGGCATGGACCGGGCCGGCGCGAAGGCATTCATCGGTCAGCTCGCCGGGATCATGCGGGCCATCCGGCGGGCGCCGGTCGTCACCGTCGCCGCGGTCAGCGGATACTGCCTGGGCGGAGCATTCGAACTGGCCCTTGCCTGCGACCTCCGCGTGGTCACCACCACGGCAGCCTTCGGGCTGCCCGAGATCAAGGTCGGTGTGCCGTCCGTCATCGACGCGGCCCTGCTGCCCGGTTTCGTCGGCCTCAGCAAGGCACGCGAGATGGTCCTGACCGGCGATACCTACCGGCTCGACCAGTTGCCGCCGCACAGCATCGCCAACGTAATCACCGAACCAGGCCTCCTCGCCGAAGCCACCGAACACCTGCTTGAGCGCACCGCGACGCACACCCGCACGGTCACCGCCGCCCAACGCCGGCTCTTCAGCCTGTGGCTCAACCATCCGCTCGACGCAGCGGTGGAGCACAGCACCGACGAGTTCGCGGAAACGTTCGCAGCGCAAGAGACACGAGATCAGGTCGCGCACCACTACCGGCGGATCACGGGCCGCAGCCCTTACGGGTGATCCGGCCCGGGAACCGGCGTCGTACCTGGCTGAAGAGCATCGCCGGGACCGGTACCTAGCCTTGTACGACGAGGGGATCGCCTTGCCCGGCATCACCATCCTGCACTTCCGCGGCGACCGTGTCATCGAGCGCTTCTCCCAGGCGGATATGCTGGGCCTGCTGATTCAGGTCGGGGCCGTGCCGGCGCCGGCCTGAACCCGGCGGCGGGCTTAGTCCGCCGATCTGTGGGTATGGGCGATCGGTCTGTCTGCCGGCCGTGAGCCGCCGCCGGGCGGGTACACCTGCCGGGTGGCCGCAAACTGGCATGGTGGCGTAGCCTTTCGTCGCCTTTCGTAGCTCTCCCGGCGTCGTCGCGAGATGGGAGGGCAAGATTGATAGGCGCTATCGCTCCGCTGGACGGCGTGAGCCGGTGGGCGCGCGGCGATCTGCTGGTGGTCGTGCTGCTGGTACTGGGAGCGATACTTCTCACCAGGTTCGCGGAATGGGTTCGCGGCCGGTACATCGCGTACATCGATGCGCGCGCGAACGACGACGACGAGCTGGTGCGTTCGGAGGCCGCCAAGCACCGTCAGGTCATCGCGCAGGTCGTCACCTGGACGGCGCTAGCGGTCATCTACGTCGTGACCGCCGTCCTGGTCATCGAGAACCTGGGCGTGCCCTGGGCCGGCCTGGTGGCGCCGGCCGCCCTGCTCAGCGCCGCGCTGGGGTTCGGCCTGCAGCGGTTCGTGCAGGACATCGGGGCCGGGCTTTTCATCACCGGTGAGCGGCAGTACGGCTTCGGCGACGTCATCCGCATCGCGGTGGCCGGGGTGAACCATACGGTCACCGGCACGGTGGAAGACGTCACCCTGCGGGTCACCCGGATCCGGTCCGTCAGCGGTGAGGTCATCACCACGCCGAACGGCCAGATCGTCCAGGTCACCAACCTGTCGCGGGACTGGGCCCGGGCGGTCATCGACGTGCCGGTCCCGTCCTCCGTCGACGTCAGCCGCGTCACCGAGGTCCTGCGGCAGGTCGGCGAGGACGTCTACAACGACGAGAGGCTGCGCAAGATGATGCTCGACCCGCCCACCGTGATGGGCGTCGAGGAGATCGAGGTCGACACGTTCTCGGTGCGCATGGTGGCCCGGACGCTGCCCGGCGTGCAGTTCGAGGTCGGCCGTGAGATCCGGGCCCGGGTGGCATCGGCCTTCCGCCACGAGGGCATCAATGTCCCGGCCGACCTCGACACCGGGCGGGCGACCGGGGGCGCTTCATGAGCGGTCGGCCGCGTACCTCCACCCTGGTGATCTCCGGGCTGTTTCTCGCCGTGCTGGCGCTCTACTTCCTGGTCCGTCCCTCGACCCCGACCCAGTCCGCGGGTACGACCCAGTCCGCTGCCAATCCTTCCTCGACCGCATCCTCGCCCTCGCCCGCGCGGACCTCGCCCGCGCGGACCTCGCCCTCGCCGACCCGGTCTCCTCGCCCGTCGGACACGGCCAGTCCCTCGGTCACGCCGACTAGCAATTCGCCGACGGCGGTCGGGTCACCGACCACGGCACCGCCCACCCTCGGCACGTCATCGTCCGCCGGGACGCCGACCCCGTGACCCCCGGCCCGGGAGTCAGGCCGGCCGGGCGACCGGGGCGAAGTCCGACAGGGTGAACCAGCGCGGCAGGGCCCGGCGCAGCGAGGGCGGGCCCTGGATGGCGACTTCACCGGAGCGGAGGGCATCCGGCCAGCTCACGTCGCCGCGCCAGATCTCCGTCACGCGCCGCAGGCTGCCGGTCACGGTGACCGCGACCGGATGGCCGGGATCGTCGTCGCACACGTCGGTCTCCGCCGAACCGATCACCAGCCACCAGTCGCGGGTGGCGGACGGCACGTCCGCGAACCTGAACTGCACGACCGTCCGCCCCGGCGGGACGGCCGTGTAGTCGACGTTCCGGTGCATGTCCCAGAGCAGCAGCTTGGGATCAAGGTCCTCGTCGCCGATCTCGCCGATCCAGCGGATGCCCCATACCCCCAGCGCCTCCACCACCGGCTGGAGTTCGCGGCCCGCCGGCGTCAGGACGTACCGGACGTCGGTGGCGCCGCCGCGCCGTTCTATCACGCCGGCCCGGACCAGCTGGTTCAGCCGTTTGGACAGCAGGGTGGGTGACATCCGCGGCACTCCGCGGCGCAGCTCGTTGAAGCGCTCGCTGCCGGCGACGAGCTCGCGGACGATGAGCAGCGTCCACCGCTCGTCCAGCAACTCCATCGCCTTGGCCACCGGACAGAACTGGTGATATGAGGACCCCATGCCCTGCAGCGTAAGCCGGGAGAAACGCCGCAGGCCATACCTAGTACAGATGTTGTACTAGCCGCCGGGTCCCGCACTTCCTAGCGTCGGTTCCACTGACGAAAAGGGGAGGAGACCCGAAAATGACTACCGAAACTACGCATGCCGCCGAGGCAGGCCGGGCACTGAAGGCGAAGCACCGCGCCATGTGGGCGTTCGGCGACTATCCGGCCGTGGTCACCGATCTCGTCGCGCCACTGGGCCCGGTCCTGGCCGGCGCGTGCGGGATCAGGCCCGGGGACCGGGTGCTCGACGTGGCCGCCGGAACCGGCAATGCCGCGATCCCGGCCGCCGAGGCCGGAGCGAGCGTGGTGGCCAGCGACCTGACCCCGGAACTGTTCGAGGCCGGGCAGCAGGAGGCCGCGCGGCGGGCGACGCGGCTGGAATGGCGGCAGGCCGACGCCGAGGATCTGCCGTTCGCCAACGGCGAGTTCGACACGGTGATGTCCTGCCTGGGCGTCATGTTCGCGCCGTACCACCAGGCCAGCGCCGACGAGCTGATCCGGGTGTGCCGCCCGGGCGGGACCATCGGCCTGCTCAACTGGACCCCGGAGGGTTTCATCGGGCAGATGTTCGCCACGATGAAGCCGTACGCACCGGCGCCTCCGCCCGGGGCGCAGCCGCCGCCGCTGTGGGGCCGCGAGGAGCATGTCCGGACGCTGCTCGGCGACCAGATCACCAACGTCGCGGCCCGGCGCCAGACCCTCCGGGTGTCCCGGTTCGGCCGCCCCGAGGACTTCCGCGACTACTTCAAGGCCAACTACGGCCCGACGATCGCGGTCTACCGGGCCATCGCGGATGATCCGGACCGGACCGCCGCGCTGGACGCCGAACTCGCCGGCCTGGCCCGGCGCCACGACCTCGGCGCCGGGAGCACCGCGGGTACTCCAGGCAACCAGAGCACCGTGATGGAGTGGGAGTACCTGCTGCTCACGGCGCGCAAGCGGTCCTGACCAGGCGTCGGCGGCAGGGACGTTGATGCCGGAGATCCACATCACGCTGCTCGGCCGGTTCGCCGTGACGGTCGGCGGAGTCCCGGTCGCCGAGGCGGGCTGGAAGCGCCGCCATGCGGCGGCGGTGGTGAAGGTTCTCGCGCTGGCGCCGGGGCGGCGGCTGCATCGCGAGCAGGTCATCGACCTGGTCTGGCCCGGCGACACGATCGCTGAGGCGGTGCCGAAGCTGCACAAGGCGGCGCACTTCGCCCGGCGCGCCATCGGCGTGCCGGATGCGGTGGTGCTGCGCGGCGATCAGGTCGTCCTGTGTCCCGGCGGCAACGTGACCGTGGACGCGGTGCGGTTCGGGGAACTGGCCCGCCGGGCGCTCGCCGCCGGGGATGCCGCGGCGGCCCGTGAGGCGCTCGCGCTGTACGGCGGCGAGCTGCTGCCCGCAGACAGGTACGTGGAGTGGGCCGAGACCCGCCGTGAGCAGCTCGGCCAGAGTCACCTGGACCTGCTGCGCCTGGACGGCCAGTGGGAGGCGGTGGCCGAGCTCGACCCGGGCGACGAGCGCGCCCACCTCGCCCTGATGCGGCGGCACGCGGCCAACGGCGACCGGCACGCCGCGCTGCGCCAGTTCGACCGGCTGGACCGGGCGCTGCGGCAGGAGCTTGGCCTTGCCCCCGGCCCGGAGGCTTCGGCGCTGCGGGACCGCCTGCTCGCCGCGCACGACGTGTTCCCGCACCGCGACGGCCCGCTGATAGGGCGCGACCTGGAGATTTCTATAGCCGAACGGGCGTTGCTCGACGCCGCGGCCGGGGCGAGCCACACGCTGATCATCAGCGGCGAGGCCGGGGCGGGCAAGTCGTCGCTCCTGGCCGCCATCGCGGACCGGGCGACGGAGCGGGGGTTCCTGGCCGGCCACGGATCCGCGGCCCCGGTCGAGGGAGCATGGCCGTATGCCCCGGTCATCGAGGCGCTCGGCGGCGTATGCCGGCAAGATCCCGGGCTGCTGTCCGGCCTGGCCGGCCCGCACCGGGACGAGCTCGACCGGGCGCGGAACGGGACGCCGGCCTCGTGGTCCGGGCAGAGCACCCACCAGCGGCTCTTCCTCGCCGCGGCCGAACTGGTCAAGCTGGCCGCGGCGGGAAAGGGCCTGCTGCTCACCGTGGACGACGTGCACGACGCCGACGACGGCAGCCTGCGCTTGCTGCACTACCTCGCCCGGTCGGCGCGCGGCCAGCGGGTGTGCATCGTGCTCGCGCACCGCCCCGTTCCGGCGGCACATGTGCTGGAGTCGACCCGGCGGAGCCTCATCGACCGGTACGGCGCGGCCGAGCTGAGGCTCGGCCCGCTGGCCGACCACGACGCCGCCGCGCTCGTCCGCCGCTTCGTCGCCGAGCCCCCGGCCGAGCTGGTCAGGCTGGTCACGACCCTAGGCCGGGGCGTCCCGTTCCTGGTGGCCGAGCTCGCCCGCCGGGCTGTGCCCACGACCGGGGCCACGACCGGGGCCATGGCCGGGGGCGGGCCGGACTGGGCGCCGGCCCTGCGGGCCAGCATGTTCGCCGGGTTGCGGCCCTCCACCCGCGAGGTGCTCCAGCGGGTGGCGGTGGCCGGCTCGTCGTTCGACACCGACGAGTTCGTCGCGCTGTCCGGGCTGTCCGAGGCGGAGGCCTTCAGCCACCTCGACGACGCCCTGGCCGCGCGGATCATCGAGCCCGCGAGCGCGGGCTACCGGTTCCGCCACTGCCTCATCAGGGACGCGCTCACCGGCGACGTCCCGGCGCACCGGCGCCGCCAGGTCCACCGCGACACCGCCCGGCGCCTGGTCGAGCTGGGCGCATCGCCCGTGCGGATCGGCCACCACTTCCTGGCGGCCGGCGCGGGCGCGGACGCCGTGCCGCACCTGCTGCGGGCGGCCGAGACGGAATCCGCCATCGGCGCCTACCGCGACGCGCTAGCGCTGGTCGACGCGATCCGGCCGCACGCCGCCGGTCCCTGCCGGACCAGGACGCTGTCGCTGCGCGCCGACCTGCTCACCGCGATCGGCGACCCGATGGCCGGGCCGGCCTACCGGGAAGCGCTGGGTGGGGCCGGTCCCGCGGACGCGCGGCGGCTGCGGGCCCGGCTGGCGAACAGCGCGATGATGGCGGGTGACCTCGCCACGGCCGCGGCCGCGCTGGACGGACTCGACACCGACGGCGGCGCCGACGACGCCGACATCCTCCTGGCCCGGGGCAAGTACGCGTTCTTCACCGCCGACTTCGACGCGGCCCGGATCGCGGCGGAGCAGGCGCAGCGGCTGATCCTCGCGGGTGAGCGCAACTGGCAGGTGCTCGATCTCGTCACGTTGCGCGGCCTGCTCGCGCACCGTTCGGATCAATGGTTCGTCCAGATGGGAGCCGAGCTGTACCGGACCAGGGAGGATCCGGGGATGGCCGGGGCCATCTTCGACGGATACCTGTGCTCGGCCGAGTACCTGCTGTACGGGCCCACACCGTACGCCGAGGTCCTGGAGCTGGCCCGTGACCTGCGCCGGACGGCGGAACGGAGCGGGGCCCTGCGGGCCGCCGCGTTCGCCCGGGCGCTGTCCGGCGAGGCGGCGCTGCTGTCCGGCGACCTGGACCTGGCCGTGGCCGAGCTGGCCGAGGCCAGCGCAGGCCACCGGGATCTCGGATCGGCCGCTGGCGAGGCGCACTCGCTGCAGCGGCTCGCCGAGGTCCGGCTGGCCCAGGGTGACGACGCGGAGGCCAGGCTGCTGCTGGAACGGGCGCTCCCGCTGGCCCGGAGCTCGATCGTGGCCAAGCACCTGCTGCACCGCGTGTTCGGCACGATGATCCGGGCCGCGACCAGCCTGCCCGAGGCCGTCCAGATCGCCGAACGGGCCGAATCAATGCTCGGCTGGGACGACTTCTGCCAGTTCTGCTCGATCATGCTGGCCGTGCCCGCGGCCATCGCGTACGCCCGCCACGGCGATCTGCCGGGCGCGCGGCGTCATATGGCCGTGGCCGAACGGTCGGCCGTGGTGTGGCGGGATACGGCGTGGGAGGCCGCGCTCGCCGAGGCGCAGGCCGCGGTGGCCGAGGCCGACGGCGATCCCGGCACGGCGCGGACCCGGCTGCAGTGGGCCGCCGGGCGGTTCCAGCAGGCCGGCCAGCCGCTGGACGCCGCCCGGTGCCGCCGGGCGCTGACCGGTCAGGCCGGCGGGGCGAACAACTCGAGGGCGATGTTGTCCGGGTCGCGGAACGACAGGCCCGAACCGTAGCCCGCGTCCACGATCTCGCCGTGGGCCACGCCCAGCGCGTCCAGGCGGGCCGCCCACTCGGTCAGCTCGGCGCGGCCCGCGCAGCCGAACGACACATGGTCCAGGCCGGGCCTGCGCTCGTCGAACTGGTCCTTGCTGGTCAGGTCTTGAAAGCCGTGCAGCCCGAACAGGGTGTTGCCGAGCGCGTAGACGATGTGCCGGAACGGTCCGGTGTCCTCGTCGAGGACCGGGCCGACGCCGAAGACGCGGGTGTACCAGGCCTCGCTGACCGACAGGTCGGTCACGGTCACGGCGACGTGCGAGATGGAAGGGATGGTTCCTGAGATGGCCACGATGGTTGTCCTTTGCTTGATGTGGCTGTGTACTGACGTCGCCACGCTACGAACCGCGCCTTCCCCGGCCCTTCCCCGCGCCGCCCGGATCGGGGAAGGATTCTTAAGGAGTCGTTACGGCAGGCACGCCGATGTAAACCGGAGAGCTTACGACCGCGTCGTCCGGATATACCATGAATAAGAGTTTTGGCCGACGTTCGGGGTGAAACGTGGGATACGCCGGACTGCAGCCCGAAGATCCGCGGGAGATCGGGCCCTACCGGCTGCTCGGGCAGCTGGGCAGCGGCGGCATGGGACAGGTGTTCCTGGGCATGTCGGCGGGCGGCCGACCGATCGCGGTCAAGGTCATCCGGACCGAGCTAGCCACCGATCCCGACTTCCGGGCCCGCTTCCGGCGTGAGGTCGCGGCCGCTCAGAAGGTCAGCGGCCTGTTCACCGCGCTCGTGGTGGACGCGGACCTGGACTGCCCGATGCCGTGGCTGGCGACCGCGTACGTGGCCGGCCCGTCGCTGACCGAGGCGGTGCGGGGCCACGGTCCGCTGCCGGTCCGCAGCGTGCTGGCGCTGACGGCCGGGCTGGCCGAGGGCCTGACCGCCATCCACGCGGCCGGGGTGGTACACCGTGACCTGAAGCCCTCCAACGTCCTGCTGGCCGAGGACGGCCCGCGGGTCATCGACTTCGGAATCTCCGAAGCCGCCGAGGCAAGCGTGGTGGCGGGCGCGAACGTGCTGATCGGCTCGCCCGGATACATGTCCCCCGAGCAGGTCCTAGGCGCGGACATCGGCCCGGCCAGCGACATTTTCAGCCTGGGTTCCGTGCTTACCTTCGCTGCGACCGGGACCGGGCCGTTCGGCGCCGGATCGCACGCCGCGCTCATGTACCGGCTGGTCAACAGCCGGGCGGACCTGGATAGCGTGCCCGGCGAGCTGCGCTCGCTGGTCGCCAGCTGCCTGGCCAAGCATCCCGACGACCGGCCTACGGCGCGCCAGCTGCTGGCCGAGGTGGGGGCCCTCCAGCCCGCGCCGGGCTGGCTCGCCGAGTCCATTATGGACAGCTTCATCCAGGACCCGTCCGGGCCGGCCGCCGCGAACCTGACCGAGACCTCGGCCCGGCCGGCCGAGATCGTTCCGCCGCTCCGCTCCGGCCGGCCGCTTCGCCCTGGCACGGCGGGTCCCGGGCGGCACCGGATCTCCCGGCCACTGGCCTCGGCGTGTCTCACCGGTGGCCTGGTGGCGGGTTCGGCCGTGGCGGCCTTCGCCCTGATCGGCGCCAACCACGCTCCGGCAGACGGTCATCTCCAGCCGCAGGCCGGCGCGGGAGCGGTGGCGACCTCGCCCGCCTTCGCGTCGTCCAACCCGGTGCCCAGCCCGGGCACGGCGTCCTCATCGGCTCCATCGGCGGCGGCGCGTGTCTCGCCGAACATGTTCCTGAGCCCGGCCCTGTCCAGGGCCTCCAGCACGTCCCTGCCGCCGACGCCGATCGTGTCCCAGTCCTCGGCGCAGCCGTCCAAATCATCCGATCCGAGCCAGTCCGCGAAGTCCTCTCCGCCCGCGTCGTCCCCGCCGGCTTCCTCACCCCCGGCTTCGTCGCCGCCCGCGTCGTCCCCGCCGGCCTCCTCTCCGCCCGCGTCGTCCCCGCCGGCTTCCTCACCCCCGGCTTCGTCGCCGCCCGCGTCGTCTCCGCCCGCGTCGTCCCCGCCGGCTTCCTCTCCGCCGGCTTCGTCGCCTCCGGCCTCGGACCCCGGGACCACGTCCCCGGCCACGCCTAGCACGTAACACCCGGCCCGGGCGCGTTAGCCCGCCGGGCGCTCGGCCCGGACCAGAGTGTCGATGGCGACCGCCTGTCCGCCGTCCCGCTCGACGGTACGGCGCACCCGTCCGGCCCGCAGGATGCGCAGCCCGGGCAGCCCGGCGGTGATGGCCTCGGGGGTATACAGCACGTCCGGGCTCGTCGGGCCGCCCACGCCCTCGGTCAGGTTGGTCAGGTCGTGGCCGACGACCAGCAGCGTGCCACCCGGGACCAGCGCCGCCGCCGCCCCGGCCAGCACCCGGCCGCGCAGGTCGGCGCCCACCTGGAGGTACGCGATGAGCGCGAGGTCGAAGGCCGCGCGGGCGGGCTGGTACTCGCCCAGATCGGCGACCACCCAGTCCACCTGCCCGTCCGGGACGCCGTGGGCGACGCTCAGCTTGCGCCCCTTCTCCAGGCCGACCCTGGAGAAGTCGACCGCGGTCACCGACCAGCCCCGTTCGGCCAGCCAGACCGAGTTGCGGCCCTCTCCGGCGGCCAGGTCGAGCGCCCGGCCGGGCGGCAACCCGCCCAGTTGCTCCGCCACGAACTGGTTCGGGTGCATCGACCACTCGAACTCCGCACAGGAGTACCGCTCATCCCACTGCTGCCTGTCCACCCGGCTACTGTAAATCAGCCGGCTTCGCCGCGGAGCTGCTCAGGCGGCCTAGCCGCGGGGGGTCAGCACCTGACGCAGCCGGACCCGGGAGCCGGTGCGCAGGATGGACCGTCCGTAGATGGTCGCCGCGGTGCGTGCCATCCACACCGTGCCCGCCGCCACGCCGACGGCGGAGACCGCCGCCTGCCAGGCGGGCACGTCGCCCGCGGCGTACAGCACGGGCATGGCGATCGGCGCCGTCGGCGGCAGGAAGCCGAGCACCCGGTAGAAGGCGTTGGCGCCGTCGGCGTAGATCACCGTGTAGGACAGCGCGTACGCGATGATCAGCGGGACCTGCACCGGCAAGATCACCGCGCCCACGTCGGACTGCCTGCTGACCAGGGACCCGGCCGCGGCGTACGCGGTGCAGTAGAAGGCGTAGCCGAGGATGAGGAACACCGCGCCGGTGATCACGATCCCGGGCGCCGCGCCGTGCACGAGGCTCGAGCCGACGGCGGCCCCGAGACCGAGGAAGGCGGCCACCATCAGGGCGGCCTGGGCCAGGGCCAGGACCCCGATACCGGTCACCTTCCCGACCAGAAGCTGGATGGGCCGAACGGACGCCAGGATCACCTCGACGATCCGGTTCTGCTTCTCCTCGCCGACGCCCATCGCGATCTGCGAGCCGTACGCGCTGATGAGGATCCACACCAGCACCACGGTGAACAGCCCGGTCAGCCGGCGCGACAGGCTGGCCGAGGGCGGCGTCAGGCCGCGGACGGGCAGCGTGACCCCGCGGTCGGCGGCACCGGGCGGCAGCTGGCCGAGCAGCTTGCTCAGCCCGGCGACATCGGCGATCGCGGACGCCAGCCCACCGCCGGAGCCGCTCGAGTCCGCCACCGAGACCTGCTTCACCACCACTTCGCTATCGTTCGCCAGCACCACGTCCAGCCGGCCCGAGCGCAGGGCGGCCTCGGCAACGGCCAGGCTGGGCTGGGGCACGACCGTGACGCCGGTACCGGTGAGACGCCCCGCTTCCCGCACGGTCTCGGTCATCGCGGCCAGCTGACCGCCCACGACGCCCACCCGCTGCGGCTTGGCGCTGTGCGCCAGGATGGCCGGGATCGTCACCGCGGCCGCGACCACCAGCAGCAGCACGATCGTGCTGATCAAGAAGGCCCGGGACCGGCCTCGCTGCCGGATCTCCCGCTCGGCCACGATCGCGGTCAGCCGGAGCCACTTGGACCTCATGCTCTATTTTCCCGCTCGCCTCCGGGCGCCTCTCGAGGCGCCGCCTTCCCTCGTCGCTCCTCCGTCGCTCCTCGGTCCAGGCGGCGCCGGCGCCCTTTGGCTCGCGGGGGTGCGCCCTGCGACTCGCTCACGCGTCCTCGCCGGTTACGTCGCGGAATACCTCGGACAGGCGCCGGGTGGCGAAGCTGAAGTGCTCGACCGGGCCGGCCGCGCGCGCCGTGTCGAGCACCTTCTGGGAGTCGGCGTCCGGCGCCAGCACCAGGAGCACCAGACCTGCGTCCACCCGCTCGACCGAGGCGATCCCGGGATCCAGCTGCCGGGCCCAGTCGCCTCCCGCGTCGCCGGCCACCCGGACGGCCAGCCGCGGCCGGTCGCCGCGTTCCAGGGCCGAGACGGCGCCCTGGGCGACGACCCGGCCGCGGTGGATGATCGCCACTGACTCGCAGACGTGCTCCACCAGGTCGAGCTGGTGGCTGGAGAACACCACGGCGACCCCGGCCCGGGCCCGTTCGGCCAGGATCTCGGTCATGTCGTCGACGCCGCCCGGGTCCAGGCCGGCGAAGGGCTCGTCGAGGACGAGCAGGTCCGGGTCGTGCATCAGCGCGGCGGCCAGCTGAACCCGCTGCTGGTTGCCGTGCGAGAGCGCCTCCAGCTTGTCCGACTCCCGCCCGGCCAGGCCCAGCCGCCCGATCCAGTGCCGCGCGGCTTCGCGCGCCGACGCCGCCGTCATCTCGTGCAGCCGGCCCAGGTACTCCAGCTGCTCCAGGATCTTCATGCTGGGGTAGAGGCCGCGTTCCTCCGGCATGTAGCCG
>Ga0335078_10001613_pt1 | contig 33969 bp, 30 predicted proteins | sample Lox_Sample_32_FD_206711 | JGI IMG/M metagenome (GOLD analysis project Ga0335078, IMG submission 206711) | Soil microbial communities from Loxahatchee National Wildlife Refuge, Florida, United States - Lox_Sample_3.2 | ecosystem: Environmental > Terrestrial > Soil > Wetlands | place: USA...
TCACGCTCATAGCAGGAACCCTAGATCAGAACAGACAGAAAACTAAGTTATTTCAATCTCTCTGCTTACCATCCCGCCCTCGGCGACGGCAGGGGCGGTCATCTGCCAGTGTCGCTGGCCCAGCCCGGGCCTGGCTGCCTTCGCGGCCCGCCAGTCAGCGTGATGCGCCTGGCACAGGCCGTGGCGGCCATCCGCCATCCGGATGCAGGCCAGCACCCGGCACGTCTCCCGCGGTGGCAGCGGCCGGACCCGGGGGCTGGCCAGGAATTCCCCCATCGGCGGCTTGCCCATCAGGTGATACAGGCTGCGGTGCGCCACGCACAGCGATGATCGCGGTGCCGACGGCGCCCGCCCGCAGCTGCCAACCATGCATCCGGCCGCCCGGGCCGGCGCCGCGGGCAGTCGCGGTGCCGAGGCGATTTCCTGCGCGCTCAGCCCTTGCCTGGCCAGCCTGGCCCAGCAGGCCCGGCACACGGTGCCGCGACGGCCGTTCCAGGCTGTGGCGGTGCACCCGTCCACCCGGCACAGCGGGCGGCCCAGCAGCGGATGCTCCGGCGGCGGGGCCAGCACCCGCAAGCCCGGATCCCACCCGGCCGCGGTGAGGAAGCCCATCTCCAGCAGCCCTGCCAGCCACGCGGCCGGGCCGTCCAGCCTCACCCCGGCCAGCACGTGGCCGAACCCGGCCGCGTCTGGGGCGGCTGAGACCGCCCCGGCAGCCACCGCGGCGCTCACCGGGCCACCCCTGCCTGCTCGCGCGGGCTGGGCACCATGTCCACCGCGGCTCGCAGCCGCCCCGGATCCGGGTGCACATAAACCTGGGACGACGACACCGAGGCGTGACCGAGCAGGTCAGCGATCACGTCGATGCCGCATCCGGCATCAGCGATGCCGGAGCCGAACGCGTGCCGCAGCTGATGGGGCCGGACCACCGGGTCCAGCCCGGCCCGCCGGGCCGCCGCGGCCACCAGGTCGTTGACCGCGTCCAGCCGCATCGGCGCCCCCAGCGGCTCCCGGAACAAGTTCACTAGCACGAAGTCGCTGCCGGCTGCCCGCGGGACGCTCATCCGCTCGAACTCGTAAGCGTCGAACGCCTGCACCGTCACGAAGTCCAGCGGCACCACCCGCGGCCGGCGGGACTTCGCCCATGCCCCGTTCGGGTTGTCCTCGCGGCGGACCACATGCACGTGCGCCCGGATCACCGCGCAGCCCAGCGCGCCGGAGTCGGCCAGCAAGTGCACATCAGACCGGCGGAGCCCCAGCACCTCGCCGCGGCGCAGCCCGGCTCGTGCCATCAGCAGCACGATCAGCGCGTCCCGGGCCGACCGGCACGCCCGCAAGATCGCGACGATCTGCTCATCACTAGCCCGGTCCACATGCGTGTCCGGCTCGTGCATCCGGTGCCGGGCACGCAACCGCCACGACATCCCGGCCGCATCCCCGCGGGCGGCCCCCGGCAGATCCCAGGCGTCGGCCACCTCATACACCGCTGGCACCAGATGCCCCGGTCCCGACCCGGCCGCGACCGCATGCACCACCATGCCGCGTACCGCCGTCAGCACCGCGTTGACCCGCCGCGCCGACTGGGCCGGGGCCGCCCCCGGACCGGCCAGCATCACGCCGCCTGCCCCATCCGCGCCGGCTCCCGAGACAGCCGGGCCAGCATGCTGCAGCCAGCTCATGAACAGCGCCAGCTGCTCCGCCCCTGCGTGCCAGGTGCGTCCCGTCCGGACACACCAGCGCAGGAACAACGCGATCGAGCCCGCATAGCTTCTCGTTGTCGACTCCGCGCCGTCCCGGCCGAACCGCACCTGCCGCAAGAACCCATCCGCGACAGGCACAACAGCCAGATTCTCATCCAGCACCGTCCAGTACCGGGCCCCCGATGGCATCCTCACAGGAAATGCCCGCATCTCCGATCCCCCCTGATCTCGCGCTGAGCTGCGTGAACATCTACCAGCCACGAGCACGGCACCCACGGAGACACGCTGCACGACCCCGTCAAACGTCTCGTCAGGGCAACGTCATGCAACAGGCCAGGGACCGCCGGAGAATGGGTGCAGCGCATCCACGCGGTGCTGTTCCACCAGGGCGCCCCGGCCCTGGGCGAGGGCACGCTGCGCACCAAGAACGGCGTGGCCGCTAACAGGCGGCCGCGTCCGCGCACCTGTCCCCGGCCGGGCAGCTGCAGGTCGCCACCGCCTTGGAGGTGATCGAGGCGCTGGAAGCCCGGATGCACGTGGTGCGGCATCAGCTGCTGGACGCCGCCCGGCACCTGGCCGGCGCCAAGGTCCTGGCCGCGCGACTGTACGGGGTGGGGCCGGTCACCGCGCTGGCGATGACGTGCTGGCTGGGCGGGGCGGGCCGGTTCTCCTCCTCCCGCAAGGCGGTCCGGTTCGCCGGGCTGGACGTCACCGTCTGGTCCCCGGACCGCAAGGGGCCGCCCGGGCGGCTGTCCCGGCAGGGACCGCCGGTGCTGCGCCGGGCAGTCTTTGAGGCCGGCAAGACCCACGCCCGGGCCCCGGCCCCGGACCACCGCTACTACGCCACGGTCAAGGACCGCCAGGGCGGCAAGCGGGCCGCGCTGTCCGAGGCCCGCAAGATCCTCCGGCAGGCCTGCCACATCCTGGCCGAGCTCGGCGACGACGCGCTGTCCGCCGCAACCCTCATCGGGCTCTACGGGCAGGTCACAAGCCTGCCCGATCGGCGGAAAGCCTACGGGTCCTCGCCCCTTGTCAAATTCCTGCACTCTCAGCGCCACTGCCAGGACACACTTGCGGTCACCGGCGGATGCAGGTAAGGCGGATACACGCGCCTGCCGGCGTTGGGAAAGCAATGCGGTCCGGTCGCCGTTGACATGAGCATGACGGTCCACGTACGCCGGATCGCGCCGGATGACGGTGCGCGGTTGCGCGGCGTCCGCCTGGCGGCGCTGAGGGAGGCGCCCGAGTCCTTCTGGCAGACCGTCGCGGGTGAGAGCGCCCTCCCCCCTGGGGCCTGGACGGCTCGCGCGCTGCGTAACTCGGCGGGTGACGCGCACGCGACGTTCCTGCTGGAGACGGCCGGTGATCCGATCGGCATGGTCGAGGCCCACCAGCCGTCGCTGGCGCCCGAGTTCCGTGAACTGGCCGGAATGTGGGTCGCGCCGGCCGTGCGGGGGACGGGGGCGGCGTACGCTCTGCTCGAAACCGCGCTGAACTGGGCGCGAACGGTGGGCGCGATTGGCGTCCGGCTGTGGGTCATACCCGCCAACACGGCCGCGGTGCGCTTCTACGCCCGTCACGGCTTCGAGCCGGTCGGCGAACCGCAACCCGACACCGACGACCCGGCGGGCAAGGCCTACATGCCGATGCTGCTCACGCTGGACGAGGAGGCGGCGGCCTCGCCCACATTCATCACCCGTGCGCGGGCTCCCTGGACCGACGAGTCAGGCTGACTGACCGGCCGCCACGCGCAACCGGCAAACGGATCCGCGCGGTCGGCCGATCACGCGGTTCGGCGCGCCTCAAACGGACCGGACCGAAGGAACCGTTCTAGTACAGAACGGCGGCAGTGTGCGCGTTGCTCGGGACGAGCGCCGATCACGGACCGTGAGGCGATCCGTTCGGCCCCGGGGAGCCCTGTCGGCCGGAGGCGCGTGAGGTTTCTCGCGAGCGGTAGTTTGAGCGCGGCGGGTACGTGCGCGCGCTCGCCCAAGGCCCGCAAAGGGGCCAGCCTCCCTGACGGCAGCGAGGTGCCGTCGGGGCCACCGAGCTGCACCTACCTCCGAAAGGAGGCGCGACGATGAGGGCCATCCGCATCCACGAACCAACCGGCATCAGTGGGCTGGTCTACGAAGAGGCGCCCGATGCCACGCCTGGGCTGGACGATGTGCTGGTCAAGGTCGCCGCGTGCGGCATCACGCACAACGAGCTGGACTGGCCTATCTGGACCTGCCGGGCCGGGCATCCGCGGACTTTGATCATCCCCGGCCAGGAGGTGTCGGGGGTCGTCGCCGCGCTGGGGTACGGGACGGCCGGGATCGCCGTTGGCGACGAGGTGTTCGGGCTGGCCGACCAATTGCGGGACGGAACGGCCGCCGAGTACGTCGCCGTGGAAGCCCGTAACGTGGCTCCGAAGCCGCGGACCGTAGACCACATCCACGCGGCGGCGGTGCCGCGGGCCGGCCTGACGGCGTGGCAGGCCCTGTTCGACCACGGAAGGCTGGCCGAGGGGCAGACGGTGGTCGTCCACGGCGCGGGCGGCGCGGTCGGCTCGACAGCGGTCCAGCTTGCCCGCTGGGCCGGCGCGCAGGTGATCGGGACCGGGCGCAGCCATTCCCGGTCGCTGGTCACCGAGTTGGGCGCCGACCGGTTCATCGCGCTGGACGCCGACCGTCTCGAGGACGCGGTCGGCCAGGCCGACCTGGTCTTGGACACCATCGGCGGCGAGGTGCTCGCCCGCTCGCCCGCGCTCCTCAGGCCCGGAGGAACGCTGGTCACGATCAAGGCCGCCGCGCAGTCACCTGCCGGCCGGGACGACATCCGTCAGGTGGTCTTCGTCCAGGAGTCCAACCGCGCTCAGCTGTTCGAACTCGCCCGCCTGGTCGACCAGGGGCGCCTGCGCCCCCAGGTCGGCGCGGTGTACCCGCTCGCGGAAGCAGCCAAGGCGTTCACCGCGAAGGCCACCGGCGGCATCCCCGGCAGGGTCGTCCTCCAGCCCTGACCCGCGAGCCGCCCGGCCGTCCACCCGCCCACCTACCTGCCGATCGGCACGCCGGATCGGCGGATCCGCTGGAACGGCTGGTAAGCGCACCCCGGCACAGCATGGGCCAAAAGGACCAGGTTCTACCGTTACGGCGCGGCCCGAAGCGCCAACGCCGGAAGCCAGGTACCCACTCAGTTAGGCGGTCCTATGCGCGGTAACGGCGACCGGCGCCAAATTGCCGAGTGTCACCAGGTTTGGGTCGACTTCGCGCGGATCGCCGACTCGGGGCGCCCGGGAACTGTGCCGACGGCGTTGGCGTGCACGCGCAGATCATTCGGTTATTTCCCGCCGGGAGGCGTGATGGTGGGAGCCCTGTCGTGATCTCGGCCGGGGCCGGTGGCGAGTGCTTATCGAGGTGCAGCGCGGTCAGGGTGCCGGGGAATGGCCCATGCGCGGTCGGCGCCGTGGGCCGGCCGGACCTGTACCGGCGGGCCATCGGCAACCCGCCCGGCGCGCAGGAACCCGGCAGCTTCGACCGGGTCGACGCCCTGGAGGCCGCGCAGCGCGACTGCCTGGGCCTCCCGCTCGTCAGCTGACCTGCGCGGTGATCTGCGCCCACGTCAGCGGCAGGTCGGACCCGGAGATCGGGAAAACTCGAACCGCGTCGGGCTCATCCGCGGACGCAACCGGCCGATGATGGCGCGGTGGGGGTCGATGGCTGCGAACTTGTCCAGGCTGGCCTGGTCCTCCCAGACCGAGAACGTCCAGAACGTCTTTCGGGCCAGGCCGGCGTTCAGCGTGTAGCCGACCAGCCCGGCGGCCTGCCCGAGCTGGCGGCGGATCCGCATGGTGTCGCGCATGAAGCCGGGGATGAACCGGTAGGACTTCAGCGGTAGCCGCGACGCCATCGCGACGTACTGGCGCTGCGGATCGATGGGCTGGCGCTCGGGCCAGGGCAGGGCCGGCATCGGGTCCTCCAAGGATTCAGGCAATCTGTCCACTGGATAGATAATCTATCCAGTGGTAAGACTGCAACTATGATTGCTGGTGTGGCATCCGGCAGCCGTCCCTACCACCACGGCAACCTCCGCCCGGCCCTCATCTCCGCTGCGATCGGCGAGATCGAGGAGTCCGGGCCCGCGGCGATGAGCCTGCGCGCGGTGGCGCGCCGCGCCGGGGTCACCCACGCGGCCGCCATCTATCACTTCGGCGACCGGGCCGGCCTGCTCACCGGCGTGGCGGCTGAGGGCTACCGCCTGCTGGCCGAAGCGCTGCGCGGGGCCCAGGAGATTCGCGGCAGCTTCCTGGAGGTCGGCGTGGCGTACGTGCGCTTCGCGGTGACTCACCGGGCCCATTTCGAGGTCATGTACCGGCCGGAGCTGTACCACCGCGACGACGCCGAGCTCGGGCGCGCCCGGGCGGCCGCGGCCACTCTGCTCTACGGCACCGAGGAGATCACCCGGGAGCGAATGGCCTACGGGGTCGCCGCCTGGTCGATCGTGCACGGGCTGGCCACGCTCTGGCTCAACGGGAACCTGCCAGCGCAGCTCGGCGACGACCCCGCTGAGATCACCCGGGTCGTCGCCGCCCACCTGGGCCCTCCGCGGCGGGGACCCGGCTTTAGGGCCTGTCTGGAGTCGTGATCTTGTGGCGGGGAAAAGGGTTGGTCGGTATCGCGTCGGGCTGGTAGCTTGCAGTCGACCGTGACACCGTCCGAGGAGGTGAGACCCATGAACGCTGTATCGATGTGGGTGCTCTCCCTTCCCGTCACGGCCAGGCGATTGACGTAGGTATCACCGGGAGCGCCTCGACAACAAGGCACTCCCGGAAGGCGAAACCTATGGTTCAGGATGTTGCTCTGGTTCTCGGTGGTGGCGGGGCTGCCGGACAAGCGTGGCAGATCGGTGTCATCGCAGGTCTGGCCGAGGCTGGTCTCGATCTGACAGAGGCCGCCGATCTGGTGGTCGGCACCTCGTCCGGTTCCACCACGGCAGCGCACGTGCGCAGTGGTATACCGGCGGCCGACCTGCTGGCCTCGGTGCTCTCGGCGGCCTGTCCGGGCGTGAGCACGAGCGCCAGCGGGCGACAGCGTCGGTCTGCCGCAAGGTGGACTTTGCTGGTCAGCCCACGCGCGAGCGACCCAGCGCTGCCGCCTCGAGCCGGGCCCGGCGGCGCCGACGCAGCCGTCGGCGCTCGGCCCGCTCGGACTCCCCAGCTGGCGGGCCGCCGGCCGCCGAGGCAATTTGCCCGGTTTCCGTGGCCCCTTTTCCCGCGCCGCGGCCCCTGCCAGCGCCGCCAAGACCTCCGGTTCCACCACCATCCCGGCCGCGTCGTGATGGGCGCGGGCCACCGTGGAGTCCACGCTAACCAAAGACATGTCCGCTTGGCCGCGCCGAGCAGCCTCGGCGATCATCCCCTCCATCAGCGCGGCGAAGCGCCCGGCCTGCCGCCATATCAACCTCTGCCTATGCCCGAGAGGACATCAGCGCCGCCCGCCTGGCCCTGTGTCAGCCGGGCACTGACTAGCGAGAAAGCGAGGACCAGACGCAGATTTGGCCGTCCGGCGCGGAAGCCAATGCGTCCCGGCGCAAATCCGACCATAACGGGTCGCCGCGCATGAGCCTGGCGCAGAACACCCATTCGGGACACCGTCAAAGCGGTCATTCGACGGCGGAGCCGCCGATCAGAACGAATGCCTCTTTGTGTCAAGGGGTTCGGCGGGTCTTCTTCCCGGTGCGTGAGGTGCCGTTCGGCCTGACCGGTGGCGCTGCGCGATGCGTGTTTGCCCGGGTGCGGGAGGCTCGGTCAGGCTGCCGGGCCGATCTCCGCACCGGCCATGTCGGCGTAGATGAGGAAGCGGAACGGGTCTTGGAGCTGGTGGCGTTCCATCAGCCGGTGCAGTGCTTGCTGGCGGAGCTGGGTGAGTTCGTCGTGGCCCGGGTGGCGGGCCAGGCCGCTCGTGGTCGGCCTGCGCCCAGGCCATGGCCTGGGCAGCCGTGACGTGGTCGCGTTGTCCGGCACGACGGTTCCGTCAGTGCCGCGGGCCGCTGCCGGGGCGACCCGGACCGCCCCTCACCGGGCGGGGCCGCCCGGCACGCACGGCCCTGCTGGTGCTGCCCCGGGCAGCATCACGCTGGCGTTCGCCGGGGACGTGAACTTCACCGGCCGGACCGCGCGACTGCTGGAGGATCCGGCCACCGCGTTCGGGCCGATCTCAACGGTGCTGCGGTCGGCCGATTTCGCGGCGGTCAACCTGGAGACGGCGGGCACCAGCCGGGGGGCGCCGCAACCGAAGACCTACCATTTCCGCACCTCGCCTGCGGCCTTTACCGCGCTGCGCGACGCCGGCATCGATCTGGTCACGATGGCGAACAACCATGTCCTGGACTACGGGCCCGCGGGCCTGGCGGACACGCTGGCGGCGGCGCGCGCAGCCCGGTTCCCGTACGTGGGGATCGGGACGAATGCCGCCGCGGCGTGGGCGCCGTACCTGACCGCGATCCACGGGGTGAAGATCGCGGTCATCGGAGTCTCGCAGGTGGCCGAGCTCGCCTCGTCCTGGGTCGCGACTGCGAGTCGCCCCGGCGAGGCCAACGCGATCGACCTGGGCCGCACCCTGGCGGCCGTGCGGACCGCCAGGCGGCTCGCCAGCATCGTGATCGTGTTCATGCACTGGGGCGCCGAGGATCAGGCATGCCCGGACCCGGCCCATCTCGCGCTGGCGCACAGGCTCGCCGCCGCCGGAGCCAGCATCATCATCATCGGCGCGCACGCGCATATGCTGCAGGGCTCCGGCTGGCTCGGCCGCACGTTCGTCGCCTACGGCCTGGGCAATTTCCTGTGGTGGGAACGCTCCTACAGCACTGCCACCGGCGTCCTGGAACTGACCGTGCGCCCGCACGCACCACTGACAGCACGATTCGTCCCCGCGGTTGTCTCCGGCACCGGCCAGCCGATCGTTGACCGCGGCGCCGCGGCGCGGCAGGCCGCCGCCCATTACGCAAGCCTGCGCGCATGCGCCGGGCTAACGGCAAGCCCATCCTGAGTACCCGGCGCGGCGCCCCGCTCTGGGCAGCCGCCGCAGATCCCAGGGCTTCCAGCCAGGGTTCACGCCGGGTGCACCGGGCACCTCGACAAGCAGAAGCTCCGTCCGTAGGCGCCTCGGGTTGCCGAGCACAAGACCGCCAAGCGTCTAGACTCGGGCGGATACTCGCGCAGGGGCCGCGGACCAGCCGCAGTTGCTGGGCGTGACCGGAATGCTGGCCCACGGAGTTCCTTCTCGCCGACTCGGAGCGGATGACGACCGGTCCAACTGGGTGAGCCACCGCACGCAGATCACCCAGTTAAGGCACAGCGTAGGCGGCCACGGAGGGAGCACGAGCGAGGGCCGCGGCCGGCGCAATCCGCACCGACGGGGCGACGGTGGCCGCGAAACTGCTACTCGACGCAGTGAGCCGGGAAAGGCCGCCCGCGTCCGCATGAACCGAACGGAATCGTCGAGCCAGGGACCGGCGGGCGACAGCACCGACTTCCGGGATCATTGTGTTAGGAGTTCTTTAGGATTCAGTCATGAATCCCCATAATGCACGGGACAGACTGGCCGCCTCGCTCCGGCTCCTGGCCGCCCCTTTGCTCGACGCTCAACGGCGCGCCTGGGAATCGGGCGATCACTCCGGGATCCTTTTCGCGGGGGCGGTGATCAGCAGCCTGATCAATGCGGTCGCCGGGCGGGCGCACCTCGATGACGGAGATGGCCGCCCGTCAGTTGTCATGAACGACGGCGAGCACTTCGCCATCTTCCGTCGGATGCACCTCGACGTGCCCGGGCAGCCAGCGCCGTCAGGGGAGTTCCGGGTAAGGTTCCAAACCCGGATGGCGCCACGGCTGAACGAATTGTTTTCCTGGCTCCCTATCCCGTTGATCTCCGGATTGCCGGGTTTCCGGGACAAGACCTGGCTCGTGAACCAGGAAACCGGGTTCTCCGCTGGCATCTACCACTGGCAGACCGTCGCCGATGCGGCCCGCTACGCCCGTTCACCGGCACTTGCGTTCATGACCAGACGCTCCGTTCCCGGCACCGTCAGGCACCAAACTGGCCCTGCCACGGACGACTTGACCAGCCCGTGGCCTCCTGAGGACAGCCAAGCAGCAGAACCCGTGCCCGACCAGATATGAGCCGTACCGCTTGTGCGCCGGTCATGTAGCTGTCCCTCGGTCGGCCCTGCGCTGTCAGGGGATAGGCGGCTTCCCCTCGCCCCCTGTCAATTGGGGCGACCGTGTCTGGAGCGACCCGGTCTCACTCGAGCTGCCGGCTAACTCTATGGGTGTCTGGCTGGTGACATTTGTGCTGATGACATGTTGAGAGCGCGCGCATAAGGCGGACGGTTGTCGGTGACAACGGTTCTGGTGGCCGGTCCGGCGGCCGTGCTCGCGGCACCGTTTCCGCCTTCTGCCGCACCAGCGGCATTAGCTGCCGGCGATTCCATCGTCACGGGAAGTTCCGATGCCGGTAGGCCGCGTGGTCGCGGGCCGTTATTCCGTGACGATGGCCCGCAGGATGTTGAGCTTCGCTGCCCGGCGGCTGGGAAGGATCGCCGCCACCACACCGGCAAGCCCGGCCAGTACGACCACGATGAGCAGGGTCAGGTACGGGACGCTGAAGTTGGTGATTCCCTGGTTCTTCAGGGCCGCTACGAGCGCCCAGCCGAAGAACACGCCGATCAGCAGGCCGAGGACCGTGCCCTGCAGGGCGATGATCACCGACTCCCAGCGGATTGTGCCGCGCAGCTGGCTGCGCGTCATTCCCACCGCGCGCATCACACCGAGTTCGCGGGTCCGTTCGAAGATCGACAGCGCGAGTGTGTTGCCGATCCCGAGCAGGGCGATGATGATCGCCAGGGCGAGGAGTACGTAGATGAGCGCCCGCAACTGGTTGACCGGCTTCGCCCGCTCCGCCTTGTAGGCGGCCTGGTCCAGGACCGTAGCGCCGGGCGCGTACTGGGCAGATACCTGCTTCACGGCGGCGAGCGCGGCCACCGCGCTGACGCCGGGCGCCTTCTTCACGAACACCTGGCTGTCGTAGCGGGTGGAGAAGTTGGCGTCGTAAGCGGGAGTGCCGAGGAAGTAGCGGGGCGACGGCGCCGCCACGCTGTCACCGTAGATGAGCGCAACCCGCAGGACTGGCGACGTGGCCGAACAACCCGGTGAACAGTGCGGCGACCCCGAGCGCCAGGATGGCGATCCCGACGATGACGCGCTGTTTGGAGCCGTATCCGGTGCTGCCCACCGTCACGTCCTGCATGGCCGCGACGGGCGGGACCTTGGCCGCCTTGCGCGCGGGCGAGGCAGCAGCGACGATCGTGGCGGTCAGCCCGGCCGCCAGCGACACGATGATCGTCCGGGCGCTGAAGACGATTCCTCCGGCCGGGAGGCCGAGGCCGAGCAGGCCGAGCAGCGCTTTCAGCCCCATCGCGATGGCGGCTCCCGCGGGTTCCCAGGTCCTCGCCATGCATGGTGGCCTGATGTACCGGATAACCGGCCATTATCCGATGGCTCTGCCGGACGGCCGCAGCCAATGGGCATCGGTGGTCGGTGTGCGGGCATTGACCGCGAGGCCGGGGACTGGGCCGGGTTCTGGTGCGAGCAGGTACGGTGGGCGTAGTGCTGACCCGATACGGGGCAGCTGCCCCCCATTCTGGTATCTGCTGGGATTACGGTGGTGTAGCGACTGCTGGCCTCACGGGCGGTATGCAGCGATGAAGCCGGGTGGAGGGGGTGCATTGGCGTGGGTGACGGAGATGGCAAGCTGCCGAGCCTGGCGGACACGATCGCCGCGGTGCGCCGGGAGCTGAGCTCGGCGCAGGCGGCCGGTCAGGGGGAGCCGGTCCAGTTCCGGGCCGGCCCGGTGGAGCTGGAGTTCGAGGTCGCGGTGACCCGGACCGGCGGGGGGCAGGCGGGGGTGCAGCTGTGGGTGCTGACACTGGGCGGCAAGGGCGAGCTGGGGCAGGCGACCACGCAGCGGATCAAGGTGACGCTGCAGCCGGTGAGCCCGCACACCGGCCAGGACGCGCGGATCGCCGACGCCAGCCGGGAACCGGCCGGGCCGCCGCCGTAGCCGGGGCGGGTGTTCGCGGTATCGGGAACAGCGTGCGGCTGGCGCGGCGAGGGAGGCGGCATGGGTGTTGACCGGTACCGGGTCTGTGAGCTATACGCTGCGGGCCCGGATGCCGGGGGGTCTGGTTCGGGGTACCGGCTCGGTGACCGGCTGGTGCTCACCGCCCGGCACGTGATCGGTCCGGCGCTGGCCGGGGCGGGCGGCCGGGTGCTGGTCCGCCCGGTGGGGGTGCCCGACTGGCTGCCCGCACGGGTGGAGTGGGCCGACGCCGACGCCGACGCGGCGCTGGCCGTGATCGAGGACGAGGACTGGCGGGCGTCAGCGGAGGAGTCGGTGCTGCGCTGGGGGGAGCTGGCCGGAAGTGATCCGGTGCCGTATGCGGCGGTCGGGTTCCCCTGGGCATCGGCGTGGCCGGACCGGATGCGGGACACCGCGCACGTGTACGGGCAGCTGGCCCCGCTAGGGCAGCTGCGGCAGGGCCGACTGGACCTGGACGTGGCCTCGGCGTCGCCGTCGGCGCGGGACGGCGGCTCGCCGTGGGCGGGGATGTCCGGCGCCGCGGTGATCGCGGACAGCCACCTGGTCGGGGTGATCACCGTCGATCCGGCCCGCTACCAGCACCGGCTCGTCGCGGTGCCCGCCAGTCGGCTGCTCGCCGACCCAGGCTTCCGTGACCGGCTCGACGGCCATGGGGTGTCGGCCGAGGCTGCACCGGTCGGGGCCAGGTGGTATCTGCGGCTGCCCGGCGAGCGGACGGTCGGTCTTGCCCCGCCATATCGGCCGGTCGGCCACCGGATCCGGCCGGAACCGTCCAGGCTGTTGCGGCCGGAGCACGGGCTGGTGCCGTTCCTAGGCCGCCAGCCCGTGCTGGACCAGATCACTAGCTGGTGCCAGGACCCGGGCGGCACGCCGGTGCTGCTAGTGACCGGCGCCGGCGGGTCAGGCAAGACCCGGCTAGGTCGGGAGGCGTGCGTGCAGATGATGCTGGTGGCCCGCTGGGACGCCGGGCTCGCCGACGACCAGCGTCGCGACGGCGCCGCCACGGACCGGCTGCAACGGCCCACGCTGCTGGTGGTCGATGACGCCGATCTGCACACCGGCCTGATCTCCGCCTTGGTCGATTACCTGCGGTGGGACGATGCCGGGCCGTCGGCCGGGCTGTTGCTGCTGGCGCGGGCCGCCGGGGACTGGTGGGACCGGCTAGTCCGCCAGCAGGAGCTCGGCGACGCCTACACGATCCTAGATCTGGACCGGCATCCCGTCCCGCCCGCCGACCGGGCCGAGCACTTCCGCCGCGCCAGCGCCGCGTTCGCCGTGTACAGCAGCCCCGGGGCACAGCCGGTCGATCCGCCGTCGGCGGCCGAGCTGGCTGATCCGGCGTACGCCGAACCGCTGCTGATCCACATCGCCGCGCTGCTGCGTACGATGGACATACCCGCGACCCCAGCGCCGCCAGGCCTGGGCCAGGACTGCACCTCCGACAAAGACCTCACCGCAGGAAAGCCGGGTCCACCGGTCAGGCAGCGGCTGCTGCAGGTGCTATGTCAGCAGGAATGGAACCGCTGGCATGAGCTTGGCGATCAGTCGCACCTGTTCTTCAACCCGGACTTGCCGCTGGCCGACCAGGTAGTCGCGCTGGCCACGCTGACCGCCGCCGCCGACCAGGCGTGCGCCACGTCCCTGCTCGCGGCGCTGCCCAACCAGGCTGAAGTCACCCGGATCGGGACCGAGGCGCTGGCAGCGTGGGCGCACCGGCTGTACGCCGGGCCCGGCTACTGGAACCCGCTGCGGCCGGACCTGCTCGCCGAGCAGCACCTGGCCGACACCGCGCAGCTGCCCGACCTCGCCGCCGCTGCCGCCCGCCTCGCCGCCGGACAGCCTTGGGAAGTCAGGATATTGACCCAGTTGCTCGCCGAGCTGACCCGCGGCGCTCCGAACCAGCCCGCCGTCCGTGTGGCTCTTGACCAGCTGCTCGCCGCGGCTCTTCCCCGCATCGTTCACCTGGCAGTCACCACGGACCATGGCGAACTGCCCGACCTGGCGAGCCTCGCGCTGCAGCTGGCACCCCAGCCCGGTGTGGCCGCCCCGCTCGCCGAGCAGATGCCCGAACACAGCGTGCGGCTCGCCGCGCTTGCCGCCATCCTCACCAGCCAGCAAGTCATCCAGTACCGGGCAGGGACCCTCGGCGGAGAGCCGGACGCCGCTAGCCGCCTCGCCGGGTCGCTGAACAACCTGTCGCTTCGGCTGGCCGACCTGGGGCGGTGGGAGGAGGCGCTGGCGGCGATCGAGGAGGCCGTCGGCGTCTACCGGGAGCTGGTCCGGACCCAGCCCGACGCGTTCAAGCCCGACCTCGCCATCTCGCTCAATAACCTGTCGGCCAACCTGGCAAGGCTGGGGCGGCGGGAGGACGCGCTGGCCGCGATCGAGGAGGCCGTCGGCGTCTACCGGGAGCTGGTCCGGACCCAGCCCGACGCGTTCAAGCCCGACCTCGCCATCTCGCTGAACAACCTTTCTACCGGCCTCGGGACCCTGGGGCGGCGGGAGGACGCGCTGGCCGCGATCGAGGAGGCCGTCAAGATCCGCCGGGAACTGGTCCGCGCCCAGCCCGACGCGTTCAAGCCCGACCTCGCCGGGTCGCTGAATAACTTGTCGATTGCGCTCGGGGCCCTGGGACGCGAGGAGCACGCGCTGGCCGCGATCGAGGAGGCCATTGGCATCTACCGGGAGCTGGTCCGAACCCAGCCCGACGCGTTCAAGCCCGACCTCGCCATCTCGCTGAAAAACCTGTCGCCCGACCTCGCCGGCCATGGGCGGTGGGAGGAGGCGCTGGCCGCGATCGAGGAGGCCGTCGGCGTCTACCGGGAACTGGTCCGGACCCGGCCCGACGCGTTCCGGCACGACCTGGCTGAGTCGCTGAACAGCCTGTCGACGATACTCGTAACCCTGGGGAGGTGGGAGGACGCACTGGCAACTAGCAAAGAGGCCGTCGAGATCCGCCGGGAGCTGGTCCGCACCCAGCCCGACGCGTTCCGGCCCGACCTCGCCGTATCGCTTAACCGGTGGGGGCACGCTGCCAGGCAACTGCAGTCCCAGCGTGATGAGCTGGAACAATCACTAACTCTTCTAGCCTGGCTTGAAGATGCTGGGGACGTCCCTCCTGGGGGCGACGAGACCCAACCCGAGGATAAGCCGTGATGCTGTGAGAATGTACGACAAGCTCTTCGCGAAGATTTGAATCGAGGGACATAGGGACCTGGGATCTGGGACCTTCGTTCCTACCGTGCGGAGAACTGCGTCGGCAGCGTAGCCGTGTCTATAGTCGGCCAAGGAGGAGCCAGCCGCGGGATAGCAGTGGTCACGCTTTCGTAACTCTCGTGGCTGTTCCCGAGAGCCTAGGAGGGACCACGATGCAGACGATCCGTGTCAGCGCCCTCGCCCCGTACAGTGCGGGCAAGACTTTATATCTGGCAAGCATGTACCGGCAACTCAGCCTGATCAGTCGGGGCCGCAGCTTCTATCTCAAGACCGACTACGCCACTTCACTTAACCTTAACAGTACCTTCAACACAGCAAAGGATCCGAAGGCCGCCTGGCCGCCCGCCAGCAGAACGAGCAATGACTACCAGTTCACGGTGTGTATCCCGACGCCGCAGGGCGAGTACACCCCGCTGCAGTTCAACTATCTTGACTATCCCGGCAGCCTTCTGACCAACCCGGCGGTGATGGATGACCCCAAGACTCAGGAGGTCATCGACCGGCTGCGCGACGCCCATGCTCTGCTCGTGCTGCTCGACGGCTGCGGGGTCCTCGCGAGCTTGCTCAACGAGCCGGCCGGCGAGCGGTTCCTCAACTTCGAGCTGACCAGCACGTTCGAGTTCATCCAGCAGAGCCAGTGCCCCGTCCACTTCGCCGTCACGAAGTGGGACCTGCTCGATGGCCGGTACACCCTGCGCCAGGTCCGCAACCGGCTGCTGGCAGAGGAAAGCTTCCGGAACATAATCGACAGCCGGGGCGAGCTGAGCAAGGCACCCATCCGGCTCATCCCGACGAGCTCAGTCGGCATGGGATTCGCCGAGCAACTGCCCAACGGCCAGATGCGTAAGACAGGAAGCCAGATCCGCCCATTCCAGGTTCAACTGCCGATCATCAGCGTGCTTCCGGATTTCTTCGCCTACGCCCGGATCGAGCTGGAAGGCAGCGAACTGCTCAAGCAGGCCATGCGCCTGGAACGCCTCGCGCGGACGGAGGACCACGAGCAGCGGAGGGCTCGCTGGCTCAACAGCGCGCGAAGCCTGATCAACCTGGCCGCCGGCCCTGCTGCGCGCCAGGCTCTTGCGCGGCGCTACCCAGCGCTCGGCAGGCTACTGCCCGAAAATTCCGCAGAGCTGGTCGATAACCTCATGCTGCTCGCCGAATCCGCGATCCGCCGCCACGATATGCAGGCAGCTGATCAGCGGGAGCAGCAACTTACGAGGGCGGCGGAGCTGAAGCAGACCGTCAACGACGACCGGTCCGCGCTGCACCTGGTACAGGCGGAGTTCGACGAGATCGTGGGCGCGTTCGATCGAACGCACCCCGAGTCACTGCTCAGCGTGGATGGCAAGCTCGTCGAAGAGGAACCCCCGCCGGGTCCGGTGTAGCGAGAGGGTGAGCTAACTGTCCTTGACGGGCCGTCCGCAGACGTCGACGTCAAGGACGCCGCGACGGACAGAATGCAGGGGAGTTGGATCGTAGGAGGTGAGAGTGGGTGGAAAGGACCGGGGAAGCCTGGCCATTTGTTGTGACCCGCAACCGTGTCCTTGATTGGCGGCCGATCATCGCACCGGGCTTCATGGTCGAGCAGGGGGGCTATTACCTGCTTACCCACGAGTCGGCAACCGAGGAAGACCAGCCGTCGACGGCACCGCGCGAGCGGGTGATCTCAACCGAGCGTTTCGGTGATCTCACGCTGGTCTACACAACCGCACCAGCCACCCGGCGACTGCTCGGCGAGGATAGCGACCAGGTCCTGACCGACAGGGGCAGCCGACGCATCAGCATCACCGCCGGGCTCGTGCTGCGCGGACGCCGCCCGGGCGCCGCCACCCGATGGCAGCACAGACTTGGCGACGTGACGCAGATGGCTGCTGAAGCCTTTCCGAAGTTCTGGGCGACAGACGACGAAAAGACTGAAGTGATTGCGTCGCAGCCGGTGGCGAGCCGTATGGCGGTCACCCCTGCCACTTCCGTGCAGTCGAAACCGGTGCACGCCGCGCCCAGCACCGGCCGACGCTGGGCGCTCATACTCATCCCTATCGGCGCCATCGCGTTCGCTTTCATCATTGTCTACCTCATGACCCGCGGGCGGCGCTGACGACACCCTCCACCTCGGCCCGGAGGACACGCGACCGCGATGGAGGAACCGCCCACCATCCGCCGGGATCTGGCTGCCAGGTGGCCCTATGCCTATCGCTACAGCTGGAACGGTCGTTGCGAATGTTGCCTGACTTGACCCTGGCGACCCCAGCGGGTGTATCTTTCTGAAAGGTGGCTCATTTCTGGGTGCTTCGGTCAAGCGGCGAGGTTGAGGCGCTCGATGGTGTCCTCGCGTAGCGGGCGAGGTGGTGCTCGGCGCGGTAGCGTTCCTTGTAGTAGTTCATGTAGTCGTCGAGGTCGCCGTTATGCCGACCGCCCAGGCCGCCAGCCCCGCGAACTGCTCCGCGGTCCCGGCCAGTGCCGCCGCCACCTCCCCGTCCGCCGGGACCTCGGTCCCGTCCTCCAGGACCTGCCGCACCGTCACCGAGAACCTCGCCGTCACCGCCGTGCCTCCGAATTCCTGCCGGGAACGATTCCGCCCATCATCCCGGAAACGGCCCGGAAACCGGCGGACCCGGCAGCACGGAACCATCCTGGAGACACCTCCGGCAAACGATCGTGACAATGACTGACCAGCACAGATCGCCATCAGTGACGCCCGGGATGCCGGGTGTCAAGGGAAAGGGAAGACGCTCCGAACTACAGGTGATTCAGGTAATATCAGCGGAATATCATGCCTTCAGGAAAGATGCACCCGGCAGTCCATCGAGGAGTTCGAAGCCGATCTGGGAAACAATCTGTATCGGATCTGGAATCGGATGTCTTCGGGGACGTACTTTCCGCCTCCGGTGCGGGCGGTTGAGGTACTGAAGCCGCACGGCGGTGGGACAAGAATTCTAGGAATTCCCACTGTCGCCGACAGAATCGCTCAAACAGTGGTGGCGCTGCAACTGTTGCCGCGAACGGAGTCGATCTTTCATGACGACTCGTACGGGTACCGGCCCAGGCGTTCACCGTTGGATGCGGTGGCGAAGTGCCGCAAGCGATGCTGGAAGAAGGACTGGATTCTGGACCTTGATGTCCAGAAGTTCTTCGACTCGGTTGATCACGATCTTATGGTCAAGGCGGTCCACGCCAACACCGGCCAGAAATGGGAGATAGGCGGCCTATTAGGCGGCCCTGCATCAAACGAAGATCATCGACTGATCCCCTCGATGCGAACTAGCCGGATGGTGGTCGATCGAGGTCGTTGTCGCAGGTCATAGGCTTTAGCAATCGGTTGAGGTCGATGTCGGCCGCTGTGGTTGCTGCACTTTGGTACTGGTCGTTCTTCCAGTGACGGCCGCGACCTTACCGCCGTGTGATCTCGGAGCTCGGGTGCAGTTGGCGTGGATAACTATTGCTGGGGGCGGTGACAAATGCAATGTCCGCCGCGCCGCGTCGGGTCGGCGCCCCGGGGGGCCACACGCCAGGCGCGAAGCGCGGTCGGGCCGCCCTGGCGCGGAGCGTCGCCCCTTGATTCAATGGGCCCGGGAGCTTCACCCGTGGCCCGGATCTTCGCGCGGTGATACGGGCGGCCCGCGTGTCCTCGGCCGCGTGATGCTATCTTTGTCGCAGTTCTGCGGCGGTTGATGGTGGCCTGCCCGCGGTAGGGAGGAGATGAGCCAATGGTGGAACGGGTGAGGGCCGAGCTGGCCATTCCCACCGACGGGGACGTCTTACGCCGCGAACGGCTTACCCGGTCGCTGTACACGGAACTTCGCACGGTCGAAGGCATTGACGTCCGCTTTCCGCCCGAGACCCGGCCTGAGGAGGCGGGGGCGAAAGGCGCTGGCGCGCTCGGCGACGCCTCCCTGTGGGTGTTCCTGGCGGCGGGTACCTCGGGCGGCGCCCGCGTGCTCGTGGCGGCGATTCAGGCGTGGGCGCAGCGGGAAAGGCACCGGGTCGTTCGGCTAACGATGGGTGAGCGGTCGATAGAAATTCCCTGGGCCACGACGCAGGACCAGCAGCGCCTGGCCGAGGCGTTCTTGCGCGGCGAGGAGGAATAGCCGTGGTGCCGCCCGCCCGGAAGGCGCTCCTGATCGGAATAGAGACCTATGACGACGGCCGTTTCGCACCGTTGCCTTCCTGCCGCGCCGACGTATGGCAACTGAAGCAGGTCCTTGAGCACCCCGCTGTTGGTGGCTTCGACACCGTCGTACCGTTAACCGATCTCGCCGCGACTGATATGCGCCAGGCGATCGGGGATTTTCTCGACGATGCCGGGCCGGGCGATCTGGCACTGGTTTACGTCAGCGGCCATGGTGTCAGGCTGAAGCGTAGTGACGGGGAATTCTTCTTTGCCGCGAAAGACACCATGTTTGACCAGCCAACTGACACGGGCGTATCGGCCAGTTTCGTCAATGAGCAACTGGAAGCGTGCCGCTCGCCTCACAAGATCATGATCATCGATGCGTGCGAGAGCGGCGGCTTCGCAGTCGGCCTGCGTACCCGCGACGCCAAGGCAAGCAGGGCAGCTCCGCTGCAAACCCGAGGGGTCTACGTCCTGTCGTCATCGGGGCCAGGTGAGGCGTCCTACAGCGGCGCGCCCAGCCCCTCCGGTGAGGCTGCCCCGTCGGTGTTCACCGGGGAGATCATCGAAGCGCTCCGGACGGGCAAGGCCGACAGCGACGGTGACGGCAAAGTCTCGGTCGAGGATCTGTTCCACCACGTCAGCAGGCGGGTCCGCAGTCAGGAACTCCAGTCGTCGCAGGCACCCGTCTACTCGGCCGTCGGCGTCAACTCGAAGATCGTTGTCGCCAGGGTAATGGCCGGCGCGGCCATCCGGCTGGGGCCTGTGCCCGCCGCACCGGCCGCAGGGGACGGCGTGCCTACGGCCCCGGCCGCCGCCACCGCGCCCGCCACCCGGGAGCAACAGTGGGCGCGGCTGCTGGAGTACTACCAGGAGTGCCTGCGCTTGGAGACAGCCGACGTCCCGCTGCTGCGCGCGGGCGACAGCGGTGGCAGGTTCATCTATCTGGAGGGCCGTGAGCGCGCCTTGTCCGGCGGCGAGAGCGACCAAGATCAACTAACGCTGCCGGGTGCGGCCGTCAAATGGGTGAAGGAGGCGGCCGAGTCCGAGGACGAGCTCTGGGCCGGATACCCGGCGGTTCTGCTCAATGAGTACCAGGGGAAACAGCTGAGGGACGGCGAGTTCGCCCCACTACTCGTCCGCCCGGTGAGTGTGTACCAGGCCGCCGGGGAGCTGCGGGTGGAACCGTTTGGGCCGGCGAAGCCTAACCACAGCCTGGCCCGTGCGCTCCTTGGCGCCGAGCAGGCGCAGCATCTGGTCTCCACCTACATCGCCACCTGGCACGGCGGAATGTACGCGCAGATGGTCAGGGACATCCGCAACCTGCTGGAGGCGGAGTTCGAGCTACCCGTCGTCGAGGAACTGCACCCCGAGTACCTGAGCCAGACACTTGACCTGCGAACCCCAGCCGCCGGAGCACGTAATGTCGCCGTGCTCTTCCGCGTTTCGCGCAAGGAAGAGGCGATCGCAAACCTGCTGAAGGACCTGGACCACATCAGGCAGCGGCCGGGGCAGATCGCCGGGACCGCTCTCGCCGCCGTCCTGCCGGCACCGGCACCGGCACCGGCGCCCCCGTCACCGGCAGCAGCCACAGAGGCATCGGCCAACTGGCCGCTGGTCACGCCGCTTCCCTGTAATGAGGCACAGCACACGGTGATCGCTTCGGCTATGACAGCGGCGCTCACCGTGGCCACCGGGCCGCCCGGCAGCGGGAAGAGCCAGCTCGTCGCCAACCTGACGGCGACGGCGGTGGCACAGGGATGCAGTGTCCTGGTCGCCTCGACCAACAATGCCGCCGTGAATGAGGTCTGGCGGCGGTGCCAGCGACTGGTGCCGGGGATGCTGATACGCACCGGCAGCCGCTCGGGCGCGGTCAACTATGTGGAGAACGAGACCAGGGAACTGACCGCCCTGCTGCAGTCTGAGCCGCCCACCACCAACGCGGCCACCATCAGCGCTGAACTGACCGCCGCGACCCGGCGGCTGGCGGATGTCCGGGCGAGGCTCAGCGGGCTCGCCCGGCTGGAGCGGGACCTCCGGGTGGCCGCTGAACTGCGGGAGAAGCTGGCTGGCGAGCTGTCATGGACCGCCGCGGATCTGGCCAGCCACTTCAGCGGCGACGCCGCCCGGTGGCAGCGGCGGGCTCAGCGATGCGCCGACGCGAAGATTTTCGCGGGCTGGCGACGCCGGCGGCTGCTGCGCGCCCTGGACCTCCCAGGTGAGCTGGCCGCTGAGGGCTGCCGGACAGTGGCGCAGGCCGCAGCGACCGAGCAGCGGTGGGCGCTATTGCGCCGGCAGGCGGCCCAGACCGGGCCGGATGCCGTACTGACGACCGAACTTGGCCAGGCGGAGCAGGCTGTCCAACAAGCTTCGCACGCGCTGGCCGACATAGCCGTGCGCACCGCCGCCCGGTCCGGCCAGCACCTGATCAACAGGCTGCTCCAGGCAAAACAGTCCGGCGGCCAGGACTGGTCCAGCGTCAAGCAGGTGCTGCGATCGGTGCGCGGCTGGGCGGTGACAAGCCTGTCGGTTCGCCGCTTCCCCCCGGAACCGGGACTGTTCGACCTGGTCGTCATCGACGAGGCCAGCCAGTGCTCTATCCCGCAGGCCCTGCCGTTGCTCTTCCGGGCCAGGCGCGCGCTGATCATCGGTGATCCGATGCAGCTCCCTCACATCGCCGAGATCACCCCCCAACGTGAGGCCGCCATCCGGAAAGCGGCCGGGCTGTCCGCGGACTGGCTGGAAAGCCGCCGGCTGGCCTACCGGCGGCACTCGGCCTTTGACGCCATGGAACGGGCGGCCAGCCGCAACCATCTGCTCGACGAGCACTACCGGTGCCATCCGCTCATCGCGGATGTCGTCAACCGCATGTTCTACGGCGGCCAGCTCACCGTGCTCACCGATACCCGGAAGCTGAAACAGATCGACCGGCCGCCCATCGTGTGGGTACCGGTGAATGGGCAGCCAACCCGGCCACCCCGGGGCGGGTCGTGGGTCAATCAGGCCGAGGCCGTCAAGGTAAACGAATGCGTGAGTTTCCTGCTCGGAGAGCTGCCCCCGGACGCCACGGTCGGTGTAGTGACCCCCTTCAGGGCACAAGCCAACCTGATCGACGGGCACTGGCGCGAGGAGCCGCGGGTCGGGGTGGGTACGGCGCACACCTTCCAGGGCGGAGAGCGCGACGCCATCGTGCTGAGCCTGGTGGCGAGCCCGCAGATGTCCGCGGGCACCATCGCCTGGCTGGAATCCGCCCGCAACCTGTGGAACGTGGCCATCAGCCGCGCCCGCGCACACCTGATCGTCATTGGCGACAAGCCGTTCTGGGAACGCCGCGACGGTGTCGGCGCCGACCTGGCCGCGGCCGACGCCCTCGCTGATGAGCCTCCGCCGAGCGGTGACCCGCTGCTGCAACTCCTGTATGAGCGATTGAGCCGCCTGCCGGGTGCACAGGTCGAGCTCTCAGCGACCGTCAACGGCTACCACGCCGACCTGCTAGGCCACATCGACGGCACACCAACGGCCGTTCTTCTGGACCGGTCGGCAACAGCCGGCGCCGGCAGCCCCGACCGGCATCTCCGCCTGCAACTGCGGCGCACCGAGTTGCTCAGCGATCCCGCCGGTCACCGCCGGGCAATCCGGATGCCCGCCTGGCGCCTCTACGACGATGAGGGCCAGCCACCGTTGCCCGGCTGAGCCGTTACGCTCGCCCTGCACAGCCGGGCACTGTTGCGTTGCGCCTCCCCCTGAATAGGGTCGGAGCATGATCCGGAGGCTCCGCTGGCTTCAGATGGCGAGCGCGAGGTCGTCGAATGCCACGCGGAGCCTGTGCCGACTGGGGACTTTGGTAGCAATGTCGTAGTTACCGCGACGGAGGTTCTGCCCGAAGGCGTGACCGGTGGCGAGGATCTGCGCTTAGCGGTGAGGCTTCACGCCTCGCGTCGGCCAAGCCAGGCCTTCAGCCGTCTATGATCCGCTTCGATCGGGTTGTTCGCGTACTGCTCGACGACGTGCAGAGCCGACGCGGCCGGCTCGCCGGGGACCCGTGCATTAACATGCGCGCGGTCGGTCACGACCTCTACCGGGATCGTGCCGGCTGCCATCGCGCAAGCGAAAAGGCGCCGCGCGACCGCCAAGTCACGCCTCGTGGACCGAAGGACGTCAACGACCTGGCCATTTGATCGACGGCCCTCTGGGGTGCCAGAACTGTACCGCTGGCTGTGACCTGGGGTTTTCAGACGGCCCGCTCGTATTCGCTGAGGAGGCCACCAAGGACGGGCCGGCGCTTGATCTGTTCCTGGGAGAGATCGGCCACGGGTGGCCGGGCCGGGGTGGCTGGAGCTGGAGCGCGCGGTGCGGTCTTCGCCCGTTGCAGTGCCGGGCGTACTGGGCCATCACGATGCGCAGGTGCCGTCCGTGAAGATCAGCGTCCGGCCGGTGACCGCAGTCCGGCTGGTGAGCACGAACCGCTCCGCATAGGCGTTCGCGCGAGGACTTCGCGGCGGGAATCTTGACCGCTTCGGTGCCGACGCTGGCCGGGACCGCGTCGAATGAAGCGCTGAAATGCCCGGCCCGGTCGCGGATCAGGAACCGGAACCGGCAGCGCGCTCACCGAGGTCCATCAGGAGGTTCCGGATCTGCTGCGTGGTCCACGGCCCGTCCGGGTTGGCGGTAACGCCGAGGATGTGCACATAGCGGGAGCCGTCTCCATCACGAAAAAGCAGTAGAGACGCTGGAGGTTGATCGCGCAGTCCACGTGGGAGAAGTCGGTCGCCAGCATCGTCGCGGCCAGCGTGTGCAGGAACTGCCGCCACGTCGTGTCGGTGTCCCGCTTTGGCGCCGGAGGGATCTTCAGCGCCTTGAGGAGCCGGCGGATCGTGGATGCGCTGACCCGGTGACCGAGCTTGAGCAGCTCGCCCTGGATCCGCTGGTACCCCAGCCGTGGTTCTCGGTGGCGAGCCGCTCGATCAGCGCGGCGATCTCGGCACTGACTGACGGTCGGCCCGCGCCGTGCGGATAGGTCCACTTCCTGATGACCAGGGGCGACCAGGCGACGGTGCCACCGCAGGACGGTACCCGGGGTGATCAGGCGGTGCCCGCAGCTTCCCTGGCAGGTACCGGATCAGTTCGTCAGCCGTGGGCACATACTCGGCCGTCGCGCCGGGAATCAGGGGCGTTATCACGGAAACGGCCCTGCTGATCGTGGATTGCGAAACGCCGAATGACTCGCCTATCTCCGCCTGAGTGCGATTGTGCCGCATGTAAGTCAGGGTTGCCGCGACAGAATTGAACAGGCCGAGGCAAGGAGGCCATTTCTTGTCGCCGGGCGTACGCTCGGCGGAGTTGACGATCACGCAGAGGTCGATTATCTCATCGCGGGTGAATCCCGTGGTATGATACAGGCGATGGCCTGTTTCTGTAGAATTAAGTGCGGTAACTCAATCCTACCGGGAGCGGGCCATCCTCATGCAAAGCGCCGCATTATAATAAATTTCCAGTAACATACCCTGCCGGTGAATAAGCCTCACGCGCCCATCAGAAAATATGAATATTAATACCGTCGAGCAATGCGATTCCGGGAAAGTCAAGCGTAGTTGCGCCATACTTGTTTGCGTCAGTTTCCTTACGAAGTGACTGAGCAGTATTGCTCCCAGATCAACGAGGAGCAGAGTCACGTCTCCGGTCTTGTCGAAATGAACCGATGCGCTCCATTAGCCATTCTTAGCATTAACGCCGGGGTCGGCGACATAATATTCGCTTGACCTGCCAGGGCAGGCCAGGCACTGACCAGCGCGCCGACTCACGGAGCAGTTATGAAGCCACCAAGGTTAGAGGTCTTGGTTGATTAGTCGTCAGGAATGCCCGCGTGTGCGCATATCTTGCGTGATGTCACCGGGTCGCGTAGTTCGGTCACAGTCGTGCGCCTTGAGAAGAAGCCGGTGGCCCAGAATCCCTGGCCTGCAGGTACAGTCCACTCCCACTGCACGGGTACTAGGTAAACGCCGGCGTCGGCGTGCCTTTGGGCGTAGCTGTGGCGGTATGCGTAGGGCACGATCTTGGCGGCGTCGAACATGGCCCTGTCGCGCAGGTGGGCGCACAGGACCGTCATGATCTCCGGCGGCAGGTCCCGGCCAGGCTCTCCGCGCTGCGGGTCGGCGGGGATGTGCCCTCGCAATCAGCAGCGGCACGAGCACATACCGTAACTCACCAGCTAAGCCCACGCGTCCGGCTGCCAGCCGCCACCGCGCGCTGCCGCGTGCCAGCTGACGTGGGTTATTCCGGTTAGGAGACCCGCCGGCGCGGCCGGTGCCGGTGACGCCCCGGGCACACCGGACAGCACCCCACGACCCGGCGCGGACGGCAACCGGACACCACAGCCGGCGCCCGGCAACAGCACAGCCGGGTAGCAGACCCGCCTGGCCCCTGGATCATCCAGGGGCCAGGCGGTCTGGCTTCACTTGTGCCGGATGTGCTCGTAGATGTTCAGGTAGTCCTGGCCGGGCCGGGCCCAGGAGTAATCGCTGCGCATCGCGTTGCTGATGAGCTCGCGGAACTCGCCCGGGTGGCCGAACCACAGGCCTAGCGCGCGGCGCAGCGCCGACTCGACGGCGCCATTGTCGGTCTGGTGAAACACGTACCCGTTCCGCTGCCAGGGTGGGCGCGGTGAGAAGTCACGGTCGAACACGGTGTCGGCCATCCCGCCGACCGCGCGCACCACCGGCACCGTCCCGTACCGCATCGCGGTCATCGGTGCCAGCCCGCACGGCTCGAACAGGCTGGGCACCACCAGCAGGTCCGCGCCGGCGTAGATGAGATGGGCGAGTTCCTCCTGGTAGCCGATCTCCAGATGGCAGTCGGGGTTGTCGTTGAGGCAGCGCTTGAGATGCCAGAAATGGGCATTGATGTCATGATGATGGTTCGCGTCGCCGAGCAGGACGAACTGCCCGCCATGCGCCAGCGTGTAAAACAGCGCGTGGTGGACTAGGTGCATGCCCTTCTGGCCGTCGAGCCGGCCCAGGTACGCCACGACCGGGCCCCACGTCTTACGCAGCCAGAACCGCTCCCGGAGGGCTTCCTTGTTGCGGTACTTGCTCTCAAGGGCGCGCACCGAATAGCGGGCGGGTAGCAGCGGGTCGATCTCGGGGTTCCATACGTGGTAATCCACCCCGTTGAGAACCCCGCCGAATTTGGCCTGATGGGCGTCCAGGGCGCGGCCGAGGCCGAACCCGTGGTCGCCGTTCCGCACCTCTCCCGCGTGATTCGGCGACACCGTGGTCACGAAGTTCGCATAAACCAGGCCGCCCTTCATCAGGTTCACGGTCTGGTCGTGCGTGTCGTCGCCCATCCGGGCGGCGTCGAGGAAGTAGTCCGGCCGGCCAAGCTGGGTGGCCCACAGCACCTGCGGGCCGGTCAGTCCCTGATGGCGGAAGTTGTGAATGGTGTAGCAGACCCGTTGCTCCGGCATCGCGTGCTGGTACTGCTCATACAGCAGGACCGGAACCAGGCCAGTGTGCCAGTCGTGGCAGTGGATGACGTCGGGGCGCTTGCCCGACTGCAGCATGAATTCCAGCGCCGCCTTGCAGAAGAACGCGAACCGGTCGGCGTCGTCGGCGTACCCGTACAGCATGCCGCGGCCGAAGAAGTTGTCCGCCGCGTGCGGCTCGATGAAATAGCACTTCCGGCCGTGCACGTAACCGAAGAACACGGTGCAGTGCACCGCGCCGCCGCGCCACGGCACCCACAGGTCGTGGCAGCAGGGCTGCAGGTCCCAGATATCCGCGTACCGCAGGCACGCGTACTTCGGGAGAATGATCTCAACCGCGTTGCCGCGGATCTCCAGTTCCCGGCTCAGCCCGGACACCACGTCGCCCAGCCCGCCCGCCTTTGCCGCAGGCGCGCACTCGGGCGCCACCACCACGATGTACACCCTTCCCCCCGTCAATCAGCAGTCACCCCAGCAACAAAGATTTCACCAATGTGCACCCGGCATAAACGCGGTTTGGCGGCCCGGGTCCATTCCGTTCAGGCAAGGCATGCGCATCCTTGGCTGCATCTTGCACGTGCATATGCGCGTTCATATGCCCGGCTTGTCGCTAGCGGAGACCGGGCGCCGGATTTTCGGCTGTCCGAAAGGGCGTCATGACCAGCCTGCGGCCAATAACCTCAGCAAGTGATGCTGAAGGGGACGGGGACGATGCCGATCCGGCCTCAGCGGTCCGGCCGTCCAACAGCAGGGATCGCTTCATCCCCGCCCGCTCTATTTCACCTTCTCTGTCTTCTTTGCCGCCTTCCCAGCTGGTTTCACTGCGGCCGCGCCAGCCTTTTTGGTGGTCTTTGCCGCGTCCTTCTTCGCGGGTGCTTTCTTCGCGGGCGGCGGGGGCGCCGTGGCCGGCGCAGCCAGATCAACGACCGAGTCGTCTTCCCCGTAGCTGTTGGGGAAGTAGGCGTCGGCGGCCCAGTCGTTCTCCCACCGAACGCCATCAACGAGATACCGGAACCGGTAGGCCCGCCCCACTTCGAGCTCAACTGTCACGCTGAGTCCCCCGTCAGCGTCGCGGCGCATCACGTCGGCGGTGGGTGACCAGTCGTTCCATTCCCCGCATACCGCCGCGAGGCGGGCGCCCACGCGAGGATCAACCGTGAATGTGACGCTGGCCGTGCCCCCTGGTTCGCTGATCTTGATCATCTTCGCCTCCGCTCTGGCTGGCCGCACTCCGGTGGCGGGCACCAGGTTGCCGCCTGGGCCGGGCGTGACGGGACAGGCGAAACCGGCCGCAGGAGATTTTGGTGCTTGTTCCAGCCGTCGCATCCTATCTTGATTGCGGCTCATCCTGAATGGCGGCGCGGTCACTCCTGGCCCAGTTCATAGGTATATTTGGAGCACCTGTGCGGATTTCGCGCTCTGCTCCTGACACAGAGATGCACCCCTGGAGCAGCCCCCAGCTGGCTGCGGTCAAGGCCGTGATCGCTGGCCTCCTCGGCGCCAAACGAGGCGAATGGGAACCCATGGCGGCCGATGCCGGCCGATGGCCTCCGGCGGCCAGATCAGGTCAACCCGGGATGGCGCGGGTTGCTGCACATTGCTGCTGCGCCTCACCCCGATGCTGGCCGACACCTCCCCGCAGGCCAGGGCGGGCGCCGGGTGTGACCGCGCCGCGTTTGCCATCGACTTCGGCGCCCAGCAGGCCACCTGCCCGCAAGGCCATGCCAGCAGCTCCTGGAATCCCGTTACCCAGCGCGGCACCGAAACGATCGTGATCACTTTCGCGAGGGGCACCTGCGGTCCCGGCTCAGTCCGGTCCCAGTGCACCACCTCGGCGTCCGGGCGCCGCAAGCTCACGGTGCATCCCCGCGACGTCCACGAAGCTCGCTCGCCGCCCGGGCTGCCCAGGACACCAGGGACTTCCAGGCTAGATACGCGCTGCGCGCCGGTGTCGAGGGCACCGTCCGCCAAGGCGTGGCCGTCACCGGCATGCCCGCTACCGCGGACTGGCCAAGACCCGCCAGGAACACGTCAATGCCGCGGCCGCGCTCAAGTTGATCCGGCTGCATGCCTGGTGGAACGGCCACCCGCTGGACAGGACCCGCACCAGCCACCTCGCCAGGCTCGAACTTGCCTTGGCCTCATGAACACGAATTAACCAGCAGGGTCTACGGGTGTGGACCGACCACTGCGGCGTGTTCTAACCCTGGCTGCACAACGGATCAGCAACTGACAGGAGTAAGACCACTTTGCCGTGACCTGCGGCGCCCCACTGTGGAGAGCCTGACCACGGTGGAGGGGGTGGCGCTGGCCGGGCGGAGCGCGGCGGCCAGCAAGGCGGCGATCTCCTCAGCGGTGAACCCGGCCCACACCCCGTCGGCCGGGCGGGTCCACAACGTGTAGGCCAGGCACGCCAGCCGCACCGGGCAGGCCGCGCACACCTCCCGCGCCACCGCGATCCGCGCCTCACGGTCCTCTGCAAGCTCATCCTCCGGTTCAATGTCAGCGGGGCCGGTGAACAGCTCCGGATCGAACACGCAGCCCGGGTCGCCGGCCAGCACCGCATCGCGCAAATCCCGCGGCGTCGGCGGCAGCTTGCTCACGTCCTCCACCACGTCAGTCCTCCTCGGGTCCATAGGTTGATCACGAAACAGCGGGTCCTCGGCGCTCGCGATCGTGCCGAGCATTAGCGCAGCCTCCTGTTGTCGGAGATAATCATCCACAGCCAGGCGCCATCGCCACCGCCCCTATCACCGTGCCGGAAATCGTTAGGCTGTCACCATTTCCCCGGCCGACCTCTCCTCGGCGGCGTACCGCTGCCGGGCGCTGTCCGGCTTGGCCCAGAGGCCGCGCAGGTCGGACAGGAAACTGCCCTCAACCGCCCACTCCGGCAGCTCAATGCCCAGGTCATCTTGATCTGCCGGGCATACTCCTGCTTCATACACTTCGTGTCGCTGCTGTCGGTCCTGATTTCCGTTCCCCCTTTTCATGGCCGGAATTATCGGGGGATCTTCGACGCCCTGGACGGAGATGACGCTGACTTCCGCGGGTATGTCCGTTACCGTCAGCGTCTCCGGTAAGCAAACGAGCACGCAGAGGCAGAAGACCGCTGTTGCGGGGCCGTCCTCCCTGCCAATAAGTCCCGGGAACGGGAATCGGCCTGGCGCGCGGCGAAGGCGGCGGCCTGCGCGCGGCGGTGCATGCCAAGCTTCGTCATCAGCGAGGACACGTGGTTCGCCACGGTCTTCTCCGCCAGGCCCAGGCGCTGCGCGATCTGCCGGTTGGTCCGCCCCTCGCCGATCAGGCCCAGCACCTGCTTTTCCTGCCCGGACAGCGCCGCCACCGGATCCACGCTGGCCATCCGTTCCCGCAGCCAGGCCATGATGAGGCGGGAGGCCTCCGGGTCGAGCGCCGGCTGCCCCGCCGCGACCGTGCGTACGGCACGGACGAGGTCGGCGCCGCATGTCTGCTTCGGTACGTAGCCCTCGGCGCCGGCCAGGATCGCGCCGAGCAGCGCCCGGTCATCGCCATACCCGGTGAGGATGAGGCACGCGGTCTCCGGGAGCCCGGAACGGATCTGCCTGCAGACCGCGACCCCGTCACCGTCAGGCAGCCGCACGTCCAGAACCGCCACGTCGGGGCGGAGCGCCCGCATGCGTGCCAGCGCCGAGGAGGCTGTCTCGGCCTCGCCGACCACCTCGATGTCCGGCTCGGCGGCCAGCAGTTCCCGGATGCCGCGCCGGATGATCTCGTGATCGTCGAGAAGGAACACGCGCGTCCTTCGCTCGCCCGGAACGTGCTCATCCATCCGGGGCCTCCGTTCCGTACCGGGCCGGGCGCCACCCTCCCGTTACTATAAGTATCGCACCGATTACATTAAGAGTCGGGCGGGCAGCAGCGGCCCAGGCCGCCTTACATGCTGATCGCATGAATGGCCCCGAGAACCGCTAGTTAGTTACTTCGGCCTGAAAAAGGACTCGGTGTCGGGCCCGGGGCTGGATGAGCTTGGGGTGGCTGTTGACCCTGGCCGGTTAGCTGGCCAGCGTCGCGATCTTGACGAGGTTGTGGGCGAAGACGCCGTGTCCGCACCAGATCGCAGCTCCCTGCCGGCCGTCCAGGTGGGTGCGGTCCCAGCCGTAGCCGCGCTTGAGGTGGCTGATCCGTCCTTCACAGCCGGTCCGCCATTTGACCAGCCGGTGAAAGCCGCGGCTGTGCTCAGGTTTCTTGCGGGCGGTGGACGTCGTGGCCTGGCGGGGGATGGCGACGGTGCGCACGCCCAGGTTGCGCAGGTCACGCTCGACGGCGGGTTGTCCGTAACCCCGGTCGGCGATGACCGCGCGAGGCACGCGGTCGGCCCGGCGGCGGACCCGCCCGGCCGCCGGTGCCAGCTGGGGCCCGTCGGGGACAGCGCCGTGTTCGGTGCTGTAGTCCAGGATGATGCCGTCGTCGTTGTCGGTGACCTGCGCTTTATATCCTCGTCAGACCGGCGCATGTACTTGTTCCGGCGTTCGGCTGAGGAGCGGAGATGGCCAGGGTTGTCATGCAGGCGGTCGTGTCGGTGGACGGCTACATCGCCTATCCCGATGACACGGTTGGGCCGCTGTTCGACTGGTACGGCAACGGAGATACCGAGGTGTCCGCCAGGGCGAGCGGCTGGACGTTCCATATCTCGCAGGCGTCCGCGGATTACGTCCGGCCCTTCTGGGACGCCATCAAGGTGACGGTGATCGGCCGTCACCTGTTCGACACCACGAACGGCTGGGACGGCGACCCGGCCGCCGGAGACGAGCTGGTCGTCGTCACCCGCCGGCCATTGCCGCAGGCGTGGCTCGCCGGCCACCCGGACGCGCCCTTCCACACTGCCGGGTCGGTCGAGGCGGGCATCGCGCTGGCCAGGAAGCTCGCCGGCGACGGTCTGGTCTGCGTGACCGCCGGCGATCTCGGGGGGCAGGCGTTCTCGGCAGGTCTGGTCGACGAGATCGCGATGGATGTCGCCCCGGTGGTCCTGGGTGAAGGGGTGCGCTTCTTCGGCAGCCACGCCGGCACCGTCCTCCTCGACGATCCCGACCAGGTGGTCCGAGGAGACCGCGTGCTGCACCTGCACTACACAGTCCAGCGCTGATCGGCCCTGCCCGGTGGCGGCTCTGGGGCCAAGGTGGCGCGGGTCGGGACCCTGGGGCGTGTGCCAGGTACGGGCCCGGTGCGGTCGGCCGCCTGTGCCCGGTGCGGCCAGGCCCCTAACCGGCCGGCCGGATGCCGCTGACGATGCCGGCCTCGGCCACGACCGGGCGGAAGATCACGTCGGCGAAGCCGGCGTCCCGCAGGGCCGCCTGCCAGAACTCCGGCGAGGCCGGGTGCTCCTGGCCGACGCCCAGGCCGTAGCGGGTCAGGTTCTTGGCGATCCGCCACAGTCCGCCGGGGCCCTTGGCGGCCAGCGCGGCCGCCTTCTGGCGCAGGATGGCCCGGTCCCGCTGGCTCATCCCGCGGCCGAACATCATGTCCCCGATGACGATCCGGCCACCGGGGCGCAGCCACCGCGCCGACCGCGCGACCAGTGCCGGCTTGTCCGCGTCGGCCAGGTGGTGCAGCGCGTAATTGGACACCACGAGGTCGGCGCAACCCGGACCAAGCCGGAAGTCCTTCAGGTCGCTCACCTGCGTGGCCACGTTGCCGAGGCCGTCTGCCGCGGCCCGCGCGGCCAGCGCCGAGGTCATCGCGCCGGAGATGTCGACGGCCAGGACCGAGGACGTCAGCGGGGCCAGGGCCATCGTCACGAAGCCGGTGCCGGCGCCCAGGTCGACGCAGGCGTCGCCCGGCCGGGGCGCGGCGATCTCGATCAGGTCCGCCAGCAGCCGCCCGAACCCCGCAGCCGACGTGACATGCGAATGCCATTGCTCGACACGCTTATCCCAAGTGCGTTCCTGTGTCAACATTTATCCTCCACCTTAGCTGGATCGGACCGTTATCCGCAAAAGACCGTACGACGCGTTTATGACGAGCATGAAGCAATTCATTTATGACGGAAACATGAAGAGGGGTTTATCGACATTCAACTGCCGACGTCATCCGGAGTGTCCGCATTGGCCGATGGCGGTGTAGTACGGCCAGTTCATCCCCGTCAGCGGTGCAGCAGCCGAGCCTGGACCTCGCCCTTCGGCTGCGGCCGCAGCTCGATGACGTTGCCGTTGCCGTCCGGGCAGGCGACCGCGCCGCCCCGTCCGGGTCACGTACCCGGTCGCCGCCTGATGCGGATCTGCCCGCCTCGGGCGGCTCCGCTCAGGCGCCTCCTTTCTTCTCTTATGCATTTGGCTCACGCATAAGAGCGTGCATCGCTGCCCCGGTTGCCCGCATGGGTGAGTTCCCCCATTTCCCCGATGACCGCCAGCAGCGGGCCGCTACGCTGCATCGCCAGCGTTCCGGGGCATCCCGCGAGCCGTTCCGTTCCCGGAACAACTCGGCTACCTGCGTAAACGTGCCGAGCCGGAACACGGCGAACACGTCCACGGCCGCCCGCGGCCAGCGGATGAGGAATAATCCAGCAAGTGGGCGAGATACCCGAGCACGGATTGACGGTACGGCAGGCGGCCCTCGCGGCCGGCTGGTCGCACCGGCATCGCGACGTGTCCGGAGGCAAGCTGCGGCCCACCGTGTTCGGCGCGGTCGACGGGCTGGTGACCAACGCGTCGCTGATCGCCGGGCTGGGCGGCGGCGGGGTGTCGCCGCACACCGTGGTCCTCACCGGCGCGGCCGCGCTGGTCGCCGGGGCGTTCTCGATGGGGACCGGGGAGTACGTCTCGGTCACCAACCAGAACGAGCTGGTGCACGCCGAGGTGTCGACCGAACGCATCATGCACGCCCGGTTCCCCGCCGCCGAGCAGGCCGAACTGGCCGAGACCTTCCGCGGCTACGGTGCCGATCCGGAGACCGCGACCCGGATGGCCGCCGCCGTCTCCCGGGACCCGGACACCGCCCTGCGCGTGCACACCCGCGAGGAACTCGGCGTCGACCCGTTCGGGCTGCCGTCGGCCCTGGCGGCCGCCGTCTCGTCGCTGGTCGCCTTCTCCGCGGGGGCGCTGATCCCGCTGCTGCCGTACCTGGCGGGCCTGGACGCGCTGCCGGTCGCCCTGGGCATCGCGGCGGTGGCGCTGCTGACCCTCGGCATGGCGGTGGGCCGGCTCACCGGCCGCCCGGTGCTCCGCTCGGGCCTGCGCCAGCTCCTGCTGGGCGGGGTCGCCGTCGCGGTCACGTTCACCGTAGGCAGCCTGATCGGCGGCCGGGTGACCTGACCCGCCCGAACCCCGGGGTGAACCGATGGCTCCGTCCCGA
>Ga0335078_10001614_pt1 | contig 33953 bp, 34 predicted proteins | sample Lox_Sample_32_FD_206711 | JGI IMG/M metagenome (GOLD analysis project Ga0335078, IMG submission 206711) | Soil microbial communities from Loxahatchee National Wildlife Refuge, Florida, United States - Lox_Sample_3.2 | ecosystem: Environmental > Terrestrial > Soil > Wetlands | place: USA...
CTTAACTCCAATCCGGCAAACCCGCACGACGAAATCGCGCGACTCCGCGGCTCTTTCGCTTCGATCTCACACGACGTGAATCAACCTCTCGACGCTGCAATTCAAACTCATTTGGGCAATCTTTTCGATTCGACTCCGCTGGCGATTTTGCAGCCACGAACGGCGCTGGCATGGCAGTTTGCACCCAATACGGTCCTCCGAACCGGCTTCGGGATCTTCAGCGACATCCTGCCGGGCAGTATCGCTGACGTCCTTGGCATGAATCCGCCCTACGTGCAGAGCTTCACGGGAGGACTGCTGGGCGCGGTCGGCGGCACAGCCATTGCTCCGGGCGTGCCCGGAAGCGCTATCGATGCCACCGTAGCCGCAAATCAAGCGTTCGGTGTGGGTTTCGCTCAAGGTTGGCTGTCCTGTGTATCGCCGCAGGCGAATCCGGCGGCATGTCTTCCGTCGGTCGCAATGACCGCCGCGCCCTCGGGCGAACTCCGTGCGCCCTATTTCATGCAATGGAGTTTGGGGATCGAGCATCAATTCGGAGCTACCACCGCATTACGTACCCAATATGTCGGCACGCGAGCAGTAGACCAGCCTTACTTGACTCAAGAGAATGGATATCAAACGGTGTGTCAGGGATGCTTCGCTCCATTCCCTTATCTACAACCAACCGATCCCAGGTTTGGAGCCGTAACCCAGTTTTCGACCGGAGCGGACAGTCACTACAACGGTCTTCAAATTACGACCGTGAAGCGGCTCGGACACGGGCTCCAGGGTCAAATCAATTACACATTTAGCCGCTGCATGGACGAGGTCTCGAATGGCGGATTCCTGCAGTTCTCTTCCGGCGGAATCCTCGCTCCCCTGCCGGGAGGGCTTGCGCGCGACTACGGCCCCTGCGATTACGATATACGGCACAATTTCGATGCCGAATACGTCTACGAGCTGCCCATCAAGGTGGGAAGTCAACGGTTGGGGTACGTACTGAATGGCTGGCAGGTTTCCGGTACCGTCTTCTTTCACAGCGGGATTCCGTTCTCCGTGCTCAGCACGCCCTACTCGGCAAACGGAGACGGCGTCGTGCAGGGCGGTGGACCGCAGTTCGCCAGTGCTATCCCCGGAGCACCGCTCTACGCGCACCATTCAATTCCGGGCGTAACCCAAGCGGGCACGATTCAGTGGCTAAACCCAGACGCCTTTATCTCGGCCGTGGATCCAAGTACGGGAGCGTGCAATGAAGGGGATAGCCCGCAAGACTGCCAGTTTGGCAACCTCGGCCGTAACGCTTTGCGTGGCCCTGATTTCTTCTGGAGCGACTTCTATCTCACGAAATGGTTCCGACTGAACGAGCGTCTGAAACTTCGGCTCGAATGTCAGTTCTTCAATGTTTTCAACCACGCTAATTTTGGACTGCCCAGCCTCGTGCTCGCCGGCATTCCGGGAAAACCCTCGACACAGACCGGTTTCGGCGCACTGACCTACACGACGTCGCCGCCCACGGGGCTGCTCGGAGTCGGCCTGGGCGGCGACAGCTCGCCCCGCATGATTGCCTTTCACGCCCGCCTCGAATTCTGATTCTCACAGTCGGTTCTTAGGCCCGGAAAACTCTAGCCGTCTTGGCGCGAAGGATGCCTACCCGTCGTGGCTGGGCCGCCCGGTGCCTGTCGGCAAACGCTGTGCCATCTGGTTATCTGGGCAAGAACGACCACTTCGCTTCGCCCATGTGCACGCCGGCGCCAGATTCAAAACTCAAGCAGAACTGAAGCGGATCTGGCCGCACATCAAACTAAAGTGTAATGACCGCCTGAACGAAAGACTCTTCGGTCGCAAAGAAACCCCTAGGGAAAATCCGTGGAACTTTTCGAGGAGAGGCACTGATGGGTGCGGGTGGGGCGTTTCTCTAGGATTGTCCGCAGTGGTGGACTCGAATTCGGAACAAAACCAATTCCTAGCAGGAGCAGAACAATGAGAAAGCACCTGGGAAAGATTCTTGTGGGAACGGCGCTGGCGATCACGTTCGCGATCCCGGCGGCTCAATCGCTACGGGCGGATGACGAATGCCATCGGCGCCTTGAGCATGACCGGGCGCGAATCGATCGCGAAGTTGCGCGGCACGGGGAGCGCAGTCCGGAAGCAGATCGAGCGCGGGATCGCATGGAAGAAGACCGTCACTGGTGCAGGGATCACCACATCGACTGGGATCACGACCGATACGACGGGGGATTGTATATACACGTACATCCGTGAAGACAACTTGATGACAAGAAGAGAGGATCGCGTGCTAAATGGCGCGTGCTTACCGAGCATGTTGGCCGAGCGTAGCAATGCGACGCTCCGACGATGACAAAACCCAAAACAAGTCGGCAGGAGAGACGCCGGGGCTAAGCCCGGATTTTATGCGCGTCCCTTCGTGGGCCTGAAGGCCCGGGCTTCCACCGAAAAGCGAAGAGGGATCCTTCGACTGCGTCGGGCGCCGTGCAGACATTGCGCGAAAGGCAAGCTCAGCGCCCGACCTCGCTTCAGGATGGCGCAATTTGGAGGCGAGGTGAGTGGCGAGGCTGAGGCAAGCATTGGTGCCGGCCACAGCATGGATTCGGCTTCGCTCACCGCAGTTGCTGTGCCCCTAGAGAGAGGCGGGGGCGATCACGCCAAGGATTCCACACGGTAGTGAGTTCGAGCGAAGATGCCGGGCTAAAGGACCCGGCGCTGCATTTAAGTCTCAAAGCAACCCGAGGCAGATGGGGATAGGAAGTGAGGGAAGCCCGGCGCGGGCGAGGAGGGAAGGGGAACTCCGCGCCGGGAAAATCGATTACTTGGCTACGAGCGCGCTGATCACAGCGGGGGCGACCGGAGTGCCGAGGCCGCTGACGTAATCGTAGCCTGCTGTTGCGTCGCACAAAGTGCCGCAGGTGCCGTTTGTGCCGCTGGTCACAGCATGGAAGTCGCTAGCCATCGATGACTTCCCAAGCGAATAGATATTGGAGTCTGAGCTCGCCAGATTTGATTTGCGAGCAGCGGCGCGCATCGAATTCACGATTGCGACGAGAGCGGCCCATTGCGGCGTAGCCGCGCTCGTTCCGCCGACCTGATACCAGCCGGAGTAGCTGCCGATTGCGACGGAATCAAAGATGGCGACACCTGTTGACGGATCGCCGTCATACGAAACGTCCGGCACACCTCGATAGCCGCGCGAATCATCGGGAATCGGAAACTGGGCCTGATAGGAGGGTTCGCGCTCGAACTGGCTCTGGCCGCCGCCGCTACCGCTCCAGGCGGTTTCGCTCGCATAGCTTCCATTTGATGCCAGATGCAGAGAGGTTCCACCGACGCCAACCACATCCGGCGAGGCCGCGGGATAAGCGACGCCGGTTCCGTTATCACCGGATGCCGCGAGGAACGTGACACCGCTCTGAACGAACTTGTTGTCGTAGCTTGTCTCGCCCGAGAATTCGCCGACGGTCCAGCTCATGGAAACGACGGAGGCGCCGTCGTGAACGGCGGTTTGAACACCGCTGAGAAGATTGGCGAAACTATTCGACGGCGTTTCCACAAGAAGTATCGTCGCTTTCGGCGCGATGGCATGCGTCCATTCCACGTCGAGCGCGATTTCGACAGCCCAATTCGAATTCGTAGCCGGCTTGCTGCCTGAGTAGACCTTGCGGAAGCAGCCGTTGGCGCTAGTGCACGCGGGAAGACCGAAATAGGAATCGAAGGTGCCGAGATCGGATTCGGCGTTCGGGTCGTCGTATGCGTCGACGATGCCGATGATTTCGCCGGCGCCCTGGTTGCTGACCTGATCGAAGCCGTACGCATGGCGGATCTGCGACGGGGTGAAAGCGGTGCTGGGCGCACCGGTCTGCGCGCTGGCACCAGGCATGTGCACGCGGTAATGGGGGCGCATGAAAGTGATGGGAAGATCGTCGCCATCGACCGCGTGGGGTAGAACGACGAGGGCGCGTTGAGCGGAAACCGGGCGTGAAAGCAGCAGCGCGGCGGACAGGGCCAGCAAGTTGCGTGCGAGCTTGCAGATTCCCTCAATCTTCATGTCTGGTTTCCCTCAGTTTGTGCGGAAGTTTGCTTGCGACGAAGGAAGATTACCGGCAGGGCCTGTACCGCGGCGATAGAGCGGAACTCACATTCGGACAGTACTAAAGTTCAGGACGGAACCTGTCCTTTGGTACAGTTTTGTAGCTGTAAGGCCTGTTGATCGAATGCGCTACAATAAAATGGAAGCTGCGGTTTTAGGGCTTTTTTGAGGCTCGAAAACCTGTACTTTCGGCCGCCAGTTTTCCAGTGTAGATTGCCATGCCGACGGCAGCGTCCATGCCTGCTTTTTCGAGGGCTTGAACCTCGCGCATGCTGCGGATCCCGCCTGCAGCCGTGATGGGCAGAGACGTGGCGCGTTGGAGGGTGCGAAACCAAGCGAGATCCGTGCCTTTCATCGTGCCTTCGTTATCGACGAAGGTTGAAAGGAAGCCGGCGCAAAACGGCTCGAGGGCCGGGATCACTTCGCTGGGCTTGAGCTTGAGGCGTTCCTGCCAGCCGCGGACGACGATGTGACCGCGATCCGTATCAAGCGCGATGATGATGTGCCTGCAGGCCACGCGTTTTGCGAGCGCGCCGAGGAAATCACGATCGACTTGGCCATTCTTGAAGGCGGCACTGCCGACGATGATTTGATCCGCGCCCCAGGAGAGAATCTTCGCTGCTTGGGCGACGGTTCGAATTCCGCCGCCGACGCGGACCTTCATTTTCGCGATGCGGCAGATTCGTTTGATCCAGCGCGCGTTGCTGCCTTTGCGCATGGCGGCGTCGAGATCGATGACGTGGAGGAGAGGATAACTGCGAAAGCGCTCGAGCAGCCCCAGGACATCATCGACTGCGAGCGCGCGGCGGCGTCCGCGAACGAGCTGCACGGCTTTCCCATCCTGGAGATCGATGCAAGGGATGATCATCGTCGCTAGCGGCTGAGGCGAACGGAAACGCCGCGTTCGGCCAGAAATTTTTTCATCGCGCTGATCGAATGCGTCGCAGTGTGAAAGATGGAAGCGGCGAGAGCTGCATCGGCGCGGCCGTCCGTGTAGACCGCGAGAAAATCCTCGAAGGTGCTGGCTCCGCCGGAAGCAATCACAGGAACAGGGACCGCGGAAGCCAGGGCGGCGGTGAGCGCGCAATCGAAACCGCTGCATGTGCCGTCGCGATCAATAGAAGTGAGCAGGATTTCGCCCGCGCCGCGGGAGACGGCTTCTTTGGCCCATGCGACCGCATCCATTCCGGTAGCATCGCGGCCGCCGCGCGTGTAAGGCTCCCAAGAATTTCCTTTGCGCTTGACGTCGACCGAGAGAACGACGGCTTGCGCGCCGAATTGCTGCGCGAGCTCGGAGAGAAGCTCGGGGCGTTTCACGGCGGCGGTATTGACAGTGACTTTGTCGGCGCCCGCACGCAGCACTGCGCGGCCATCTTCCATTGTGCGAATGCCACCACCGGCGGTGAGAGGGATATTCAATTGCTCAGCGACGCGGCGGATGGTGTCGAGAAACGTGCCACGGCCTTGATTGGACGCGCTGATATCGAGGACGACGAGCTCGTCGGCGCCCTCGCGATTGTAGCGCGCGGCGAGTTCGGCGGGATCGCCCATGTCGCGCAGGCCTTCGAACTCGACGCCCTTGACGACGCGGCCGGCATCGACGTCGAGGCAAGGAATGATGCGGTGCGCCAGGCTCATCGAACAGACTCCAGGAAATTGCGAAGGACCTGGGCGCCGGTCTCGCCGGATTTTTCGGGATGGAACTGCACGGCGGCCAGATTTTGGCCTTCGATTACAGCGGCGAACGGAAACCCGTGATCGCACGCGGCGACGGTGAATTGCGCGGATGCGGGCGCGGCGAAAGAGTGCGCAAAGTAAAAGTAGGCGTCGTCGGGAATATTTTGCAGAAGCCTGCTCGGTTTGGTGCGGCGCAGCTGATTCCAGCCGATGTGCGGAGTTTTCACGGTCGTAGGAAGCGCGCGAACCTCTTCAGGGAAAAATTCGAGGCCAGGCTCGCCGGGCGCTTCTTCGCTGGAGGCGAACATGGCTTGGAGACCAAGGCAAATGCCGAGCATGGGTTTGCCGGATTCAAAGGCATCGCGAAGAGAGGAAGTGAGATTGCGCTCGCGCAGGCCGTTGACGAATGCGGCGAAGTGGCCGACGCCGGGTAAGACGATGGCGCGAGCGGAGGCGACCTGTTCGGGCGCGATGGCGCGCTCGGTCTGCGCACCGAGCTTGGCGAGCGCGCGTTCGACGGATGGCAAATTTCCGGCGCCGTAATCCACGATGGCGATTTTCATAGAAGGCCTTTTGTCGACGGAAGGATGCGCTTGAGCTGTTTATCGCGGGTGACCGCGAAACGCAGTGCTTTCGCGAAGGCCTTGAAAATCGATTCCACCTGATGGTGCGAAGAGCGGCCGTAGACGAGGCGCAAGTGCACGTTGGCGGCAACCGCTTGCGAAAAGGCACGGAAGAAATCCTCCATCAGCTCGGTCTGAAAATCGCCAACTTTCGGGGCGGAGATTTTGAAATCGCACACGCAATAGGCGCGTCCGGAAAAATCGAGCGCGGCGGCGGCGAGGCAATCGTCCATTGGCATCAGGAAATAGCCGGAGCGCAGAATGCCGCGCTTGGAGCCGAGAGCTTGTTTCACGGCTTCGCCGAGGGCGATGCCGACGTCTTCGACGGTGTGATGCTGGTCGACATCGAGATCGCCGCGAGCGGTGAGAGCGAGATCGAGCGCGCCGTGGCGAGCGATTTGTTCGAGCATGTGATCGAAAAAGCGAATGCCCGTGGCGATTTCGGATTTGCCGTGGCCGTCGAGATTCAGCTTGAGCCGAATGTCGGTTTCTTTTGTCCTGCGGCGAACAGTGGCGCGTCTCATAGGATTCTTTCCAGTTCGCGGAGAAGGCGACGAGTTTGCGGCAGGGTGCCGAAGGTGATGCGGACGTAGCCTTCGCCGCCGAAATCACTCGAGCGATCGCGGAGGAGGATGCCTTTGCGTTCGAGCCCGGCGACGATTTCCTTTGCGCGCTTGCCGAAATGGACGAGGACGAAGTTGCCGGCGGTCGGGAAGAGTTTGACCCCGAGGCGCGCGAGGCCTTTTTCGAGTTCGGCGCGGCCGTGGCGGGCTTCGCGGAGCGTGCGGGCGAGAAACGCGCGGTCGTTGATGGCGGCTTCGGCGGCGGCGAGCGCGGCGACGTTCACCGGATAAGGCGATTGCGCCTTGCGCATGTTGGCGGCGAGTTCGCGATTCACGAAAATGCAGCCGAGGCGCAGGCCGGCGAGGCCGGCGGTCTTCGAGAATGTGCGCGTCACGATGAGATTGTTTTGGCGGCGAATCCAGGGAATCACGGTAACGCCGGAAAATTCGAAATAGGCTTCGTCGATGACGACGACGGTGTTGGGCGCGGCTTGGAGGATCTGTTCGATCTCGCGTCGCGAGAGAAGATTGCCGGTGGGGCTATTTGGATTTGGGAGGAAGAAAACGCGCGGCGCGGTTTGCAATTCCTCGAGCACAGCGTCCCATGGGAAACGCATTTCGTTGTCGTAACGCGGGGCGGCGATCTGCGCGCCAGCGAGCTCAGAGTAAAAGCGGTACATCGCGTAGGTCGGTTCGACAAGAAGGACGCGATCATTTGCTTCGACGAAGGTATTGACGACAAGGCTGAGGGCTTCGTCAGTGCCATTCGTCAGGAGAAGCTCATCGGGGCGGACGCGGAAATGCCGCGCGACTTTGCGGCGGACGCTTTCCTGTTCGGGATACGAGGAGATCGTGCCAGCGGCGAGCTTTCCGAGAGCGCGGCGGACGGCGGGCGAGCAGCCGATTGGATTCTCGTTGAAATCGAGGCGGAGTTTTTCCGTGCGGCCTTCGAGCGGCGGATGATAGGGCCGCATACGTTTGACGGCGCGGCGAACGGTGATGCTCACTGGCGTACCTCGACGGAGCGAGCGTGCGCCAGCAAGCCCTCGGCGCGCGCAAATTCGATGGCGACCGGCGCGAGGCGTCGAACGCCTGCGCGCGAGACTTCCTGCACGCTGATGCATTTCACGAAGTCCGTAACGGAGAGGCCACCGCGTGTGCGCGCGGCACCACCTGTCGGCAGGACGTGATTGGTGCCACTCGCGTAATCGCCGAATGTTTGCGCGCTCCAGTCGCCGAGGAAAATACTGCCGGCCGATTGAATGCGAGGGAGCATGTCGTTTGTCGCGCCGATGAGAGTCAAATGCTCGGGCGCGAAGCGATTGATGAAATCGGCTGCGGCAGCGGTATTCGGAGCGATCAGTGCCGCGCCGCTGCGTCCGAGTGAACGCCGCGCGAGGTTTGTTTTTGGCAACTGTGAAAGCTGACACTCAATCTCGGCGGCGACGGCGCGGGCAAGGGGCGCCGAAGGGGTGACCAAGATCGAAATCGCGTCCGGGTCGTGCTCGGCCTGCGCGACCAAATCGGCGGCGATGAATCGGGCGTTGCCGCGAGCAGCGAAAACGAGAGCTTCGGTCGGACCCGCGAGCATGTCGATCGAGCAGTCGTTGCTCACGATTTTTTTTGCGGCAGTCACGAAGCGGTTGCCGGGGCCGCAGATCTTGTCGACGCGCGGAATCGACCGCGTGCCATAGGCGAGCGCGGCGATCGCCTGCGCACCTCCGATGCGGGCGACGGACTTGACGCCAAGACGCTCGGCAGCAGCGAGCAACGCCGGGCCCGCTTGAGGGCTCACGACGATAATCTCTTGCACACCAGCAACTTGCGCGGGAATCACGGTCATCAGCAAAGTGGAAACGAGCGAGAAGCGCCCGCCCGGCAGGTAACACCCGATTGAATCGAGCGCGCGAACGCGCTGACCGGCTCGCACGCCGGGTTCGACTTCGATCGTCCATTCCTGTGGCTTCTGACGTTTCGCGACCGCCCGAATATTGCGGGCCGCATGATCGATCGAGGCCAGGAATTCCTTTGAGACTTTCTTGTGAGCAGCCACCAATTCGGCGGGCGGGACCCAGACGGTTGGAGGATTTAGCGCGACCCGATCCAGCTTTTTCGTCCAGGAGAACAGCGCGGCATCGCCCCGGCGACGCACATCTTCGACAATGCGCGACGCAACACGTTCCGCCCCGTGGCTGCTGGCGCGGCGCGAGGCGAACACTTTCTCTTCGATAGCGCTTGTAAGCTTGAGAACGCGCATCAGTAGACAACCTTGTTGAGCGGGTATTCGACGATGCCTTCGGCTCGCGCAGCTTTCAGCTTCGGAATCAGCGCGCGGACAGTTTTTTCTTCGATGATTGTATTGATCGCGACCCAGTTGGGATCGCTTAGCTGTGCGACGGTGGGATTGCGCAGGGCTGGCAGAGCCGCCAGCACCTTATCGAGATCCTCGCGGCGCACGTTGAGCATGAGACCGACCCGGTTATATGCCTTGATTGCGCCATCGAGAAGAAGTACGAGATTCTCGATCTTTTCGCGCTTCCAGGCATCTTTCCAGGCAGCGCGGTTTGCGATGAAACATGTCGCCGATTCCATCAGCGTATCGACCACGCGGAGGTGATTGGCGCGAAGAGAGGAGCCGGTCTCGGTGACTTCAACGATCGCGTCAGCCAGCTGCGGAACTTTGACTTCCGTGGCGCCCCAGGAAAACTCCACGCGCGCTTTCACGCCGTTTCGCGCGAGATATTTCTCCGTCATCTTTACGGCTTCGGTGGCGATCACTTTGCCTTCGAGATCGCGGACACTTTGAATCGGCGAATCCTCGCCAACCGCGAGCACCCAGCGCACGCGGCCGAGGCCCGTCTTCGAGTAAACGAGCTCGGCGACTTCCTCGACGCTCGCGTCAGTTTCCTCAACCCAGTCTCTGCCGGTGAGTCCGGCATCGAGTGCGCCGTTTTCAACATAGCGCGCCATTTCCTGCGCGCGAACCATCATGCATTCGATTTCGGGATCATCGATTCCCGGATAATAGCTGCGCGAATTCACCGAAATCCGCCATCCAGCCTTGGCGAAGAGTTCGACGGTCGATTCCTGCAAACTTCCTTTGGGAATGCCGAGCTTGAGGCGGCTCATTGCTTTCTTCCTTTGCCGTAGAGTTCTTCGGGAGTGATGATGCGCTCGGCAACCACCTTCGCCGATCCATCCGGAGCGAGCTGGCGGAAGAAGCAACTGCGATAGCCTTCGTGACAAACGGCGCCGCCTTCGAGTTCGGCGCGAACGAGGATCGCATCGAGATCGCAATCCACCCGAAGTTCGCGGAGAAGCAATTTCTGGCCGCTGGTCTCGCCTTTGGTCCAAAGCTTTTGGCGCGAGCGGCTGAAGAAGGTGACGAAGCCAGTTTGCTGCGTCTTCCTGAGGGCTTCACGATTCATGAAGCCGAGCATCAGGATTTCACCATTGCCGGCATCTTGCACGATCGCCGGGATCAGGCCGTTCTCTTTTTCGAAGTCGAGGTCCATTGGAATCTCCCCAGAAACAAAAAGCCCGCTGACGCTTGCCGCGCCAGCGGGCCGATGAGTGCAGTTCCTGTTGCTCGAACTAGCCACACCGCCGCGGGCACGGGTTCACGTGATGGTGATGGCTATGATGTGTCCGCAGCAGTTTCATGACGCTATCGAAAGTAAGGTAGGAAACACGCTTTGTCAAGCGCCGGGGGAGCTTGGTCCAACCAAATTAGAAATGTCCCCCGTCTTACCGTTAGAGATGTCCCCTTTTTGCTCTTCGGGTTTGCTGTTGCTTCCCTCACGAGCCGCCTGCTTCCACGGATGATTTGCCCGCAGCCTTGCGCCGCACGCCGGCGGCCAGGGCTCTTCTCTGCTGCCATTCACTCCGGATCACTTTTGCCTCGGGCTTCGCCGGCGCTGTGATCTCCTGGCACTGCATCTGTTTCCCTCGGTATTCGATCCGGATCCGACCGTGCCGCCCTTCGCACACCAGCACTTTGCTTCACCCTCGCGCATGATGCCCACGCGCCGGGATCGAGCGCTATGTGACAGCTATCGTTTTGCGAAGGTGAAAAGCAAGAGCAGCGGCACGAGCAAAACCAGGGCCAGGCAAATCCATGCGGAGGGATGCGCAAAATTTAGCGTGTAGCCGACGCCGAATCGTTTTTCGACGAGCAGGGCAGCGTCATTCGGATTGAAATAGAACAGGCCGAATTTCCAGCATTTATCGGGCGTGGCGTCACCGGGGAAGAGCACCGCTTGGGCATCCGCGTGGGTTTCGGGATGCATGCGGCCCTTGCCCAGCCAGGCGATGAGAATCATGAGGATTGGCAGCATAAGGATCGTGGCGCCGACGATCGCGCCCGGCCCGATGCCGCCTGTGAGCGGCAGCAGCGCGACCAGCGAAAAGACGCAGGCAAGAAAATATTCAACGATCAGGAGAAACAGACTGACCCGGCGGGCGAAATCGTGCTTCACCGAGCCGGTTTGCGCGTCGGGAATGCGTCGCGTCCAATGGATCATGCCGTAGGCCAGCGGCGCGATGCCGGCCAGAATCACGAACGCGAGAATCAGCGGAAAGTAGACGCCCATGGGCGTGCGAACCGACCAGCCGTTGGGCCGACCGTCGATCCCCCAGTGCACGGGAAATCGCGCGGGTATTTCGTCCCAGTGAATTTGGAGATAGATCGCGACCGCGATCAGGATGGCGAACGGGCATAGCTGGGCAAGCCATCCACCGGGAGATTTCGTTTCACGCGCCTCGAGTGTGACTTCACGGATTGTCACGGCCGGAATCGCATAGTGCGTGGCCCGTTTGTGTCCCCCCAGAAAGGCAGCGATTGGCCCGCCGATTAGCCAGAGCATTCCGAGAAGCAGCAGGAACCAAATCTGTGTTAGCGCTCCCCCCACGATCAGCGCAAAGCTAACGCCGACATGCAACATCGTCTGCAGGCGATAGCTGCGAAGCATGTCCGCGGCTTCAGGGGAGCTGGTGAATGGCACAGGCACGGTGACGGCAAAAAAGATTCCGGGGCGCGACCAGCGCGGCACCATCCAGAACGACCATGCGACCAGCGCGATTACGGCGAGCACCAGTGCGCCGAGGAAGATGTGCAGGTAAGGGATCATCTTTGCGTCTCCTAGGTCCGGCCCAAACGCTTGGCGAACGCTGCCATATGATCGGCAATCGCGGAGCGGGATATGCCGTCCGCGATCGCTTTTGCGATGAGCTCTTCAAGATGGCGGCCGAAACGCTGACTTGCTTCCGGATGCGGTTTTCGGTCGCGCCGATCGAGTACAAGCGCTCCGCGCCCGCGGCGCAGATCGAGCCAGCCTTCTTCGGCGAGCACGCGGTAGCTTTCTGCCACCGTGTTGTGATGCACGCCGAGATCAACGGCCAACTGGCGAACCGTAGGGAGTTGTTCGCCCGGCTGAAATGCGCCAGAGACGAGCAGCGCCCGGACGCCGCCAACAATCTGTTCGTAGACGGGCCGCGGGGAAGCCAGATCAATCCGTAACGTGCGCGGGTTTTTCATTGCCTATTGTACACATACAATATACAAATATCGAACGAGTGTCCAACGGAATTCGGATGTATCTCTACGCGCTCACCTGACGGGCGGTCGTTCAAAACCGTCGTTTCATCTTGTGCCACTATGAGTCGCGTTTACGTTTCTCGCGAAAGAAACGACGTCCACAATCCCTCTTTCTCACGAAAATCGGGGGAGTGAAGTCACCCATACGGTAGTCCTTGGGATTTAGCGGAGCAGATCTTCGAGTTGGACTTTGGCGTCGGTTTTCGCGTCGCGGTATTTGACGATGACGGGAGTGTAGAGCGAGAGATTCCAGTCCTTGCCGCGGCCATGAGAAATGGCTCGGGAGCCGGCGACGACAACGGCGTTTTCAGGAATGATCAGAGGTTCGTCGTCGGTTGCGCTGAGGATTTTGCCGGTGACGACATCGTAGACGGGCGTCGAGCGATTGAGGATCGTGCCGGTACCGAGAACGGCGTGGCGCTTCACGACGGTGCCTTCGTAGATTCCGCAGTTGCCACCGACGAGAACTTCCTCCTCGATGATTACGGGCAATGCTCCGACCGGTTCGAGCACGCCGCCAATTTGCGAGGCCGCTGAGATGTGGCACTTTTTGCCGATTTGGGCGCAGCTTCCAACGAGCGCGTGCGAATCGATCATCGTGCCTTCGTCCACGTAGGCGCCGACGTTGACGTACATCGGCGGCATGCACGTGACGCCTCTGGCCACATGGCAGCCGTCACGAATGCTGGAACCGCCGGGAACGATGCGCACGCCGGACGTGGCTGCAAAAGCTTTCACCGGATACGTCGACTTGTCGAAGAAAGGCTGCCGCTGCGCGTCGATGGACATATCGACGATCGCCCCGATGCGAAAGCCGAGGAGGATGCCTTTCTTCACCCAAGCGTTGACGCGCCAGCCGGTCGCCTGGGATGAGTCAGGCTCGGCGGCGCGAATCCCTCCGGAATTCAGCGCGTCCTTGAATTGTTGGAAGAGACGAAGGTGCTCGTCGGTGTAGCGCGCGGGATTTTCGTCGAACAGCCGCTCAATTTCAGCGTGCAGCATGGCCAAAGGAAACTTGCTGGACAAGGGTCAACTGCAGATTCCTCGACTGCGTCGTGGGTCCAACAGCGGGACGGATGAGAAAAACGCGCGACTCCGCTCGGAATGAAAGTTCTTTTCTTAGGTGCATAGGCTCAGCGCGCAGCATAGACCTGCTGGAGCAAGCCGACCTTTTCGAGCGCCGATTTGATCTTCGCGAGATTCTCGGGCTTGGGTGCGACGAGCGGCAGGCGGAAGACGGGTTCGATCAGGCGCATCAAAGCGAGCGCTGCTTTTACCGGAATCGGATTCGTCTCGATGAAATTCACTTCCAGCAACTTCGCGTAACGGAAATGAATCTCGCGCGCGGCGGCGAAGTCGTTGGCAAGCGCGAGCTGGACGATGCGCGTCATCTCGGCGGGAATCTCGTTTGATGAGACGGAGATCAAACCTTTTCCGCCGAGAGCCATCAGTGGGAGCGTGATCGCGTCATCGCCTGAGAGTACGAGGAAATTCGAGGGCACGAGATCGAGCACGACGGCCATCTGCGAAATATTGCCGGAGGCTTCTTTCACGCCGATGATGTTGTCGATTTCCGCGAGCCGGGCCAGGGTCGACGGCTCGATGTTGACGCCGGTGCGGCCCGGAATGTTGTAGAGAATGATCGGCAGCGAGATCGCGGCGGCCAACGCTTTGTAATGCTGGTAGAGACCTTCCTGAGTCGGCTTGTTGTAGTACGGAGCGACGGAAAGAATGCCGCTTGCGCCAAGCGATTCGAACGCGCGAGCCATTTCGATGACGTGCTCGGTGTTGTTGCCGCCCGCGCCTGCAACAACGGGAACTTTGCGAGGCCGCGCCTCTTCGATCGTGATTTCGACGACGCGGCGCTGCTCGGCGATCGAGAGCGTGGGGCTTTCACCTGTGGTGCCGCAGGGAACGAGGAAATTAATGCCAGCGTCGATCTGGCGGCGCACGAGGCGGCGAAGCGCCTCTTCATCGAGCGACTGATCTTTGCGAAACGGAGTGACCAGCGCCGTGCCACATCCCGTGAACATTGCTCACCTCCCTACCAAGCCAAAACTTTACTCAAGCTCGCTTACGATATCGCGAAAGTCGAAAAATCCTTTTTTGCCGGCGAGCCATTTGGCGGCTCTCAGCGCGCCGCGAGCAAATCCTTCGCGGCTGCGCGCGGTGTGGCGGATCGTAATCGTGTCCGCCGCCGAATCGAAACCGATTTCATGCGTGCCGGGATGCGTGCCCGCCCGGCTGGCACCAGCGTCGATCGGCTTGGTGTAACCATTTTGCTTCATCGTCTCGACAAGCGCCAGCAGCGTGCCGGAGGGGGCGTCTTTCTTGGTCGCGTGGTGAATTTCCCAGGCCCAGGCGCCGTAGTCGGGCTGACGCGCCATGCGGCGAGCGGCTTCGGCGACGAGCTGCATGAAGATGCTGACGCCGACAGAGAAATTCGGGCTCCAAACGAGAGCGGTGCCGGCGCGTTCGACAGCCTTGCGGGCGCGATCGAGTTCGCCGAACCATCCGGTGGTGCCCACGACGGTGTTTACGCCCAATTGGGCGAGGCGTTCGATATTTTCGGGTGCAGCAGAGGGCGTTGAAAACTCGATAGCGGCGTCGATGCCGCGAAAGTTTTCCTTGGTGAGGCCTTCGAATTTCGCGTTGTTGTCGACGTCGAGGCGGAGTTTGACCTCCGACTCGTATTGCGGCGCGAGCCGCTCGATGAGACGCCCCATTTTTCCGTAACCGACAATCGCGAGATTCATGCGCGCTCTTTTTCGGCCTTCGCCAGAAGACTCTTTACCATATTCGCGTAGATGGCGACTGCTTCGTTGAGTTCGCGTTTCGAAATTCGCTCGTTTTCGGTGTGCGCCACGTGGATGCTGCCGGGGCCGAAAAGCAGCGGCTCACCCCAGGTGCGACCGAAGACGGGAACGTCCGTGGCGAAGGAAACGACGCTCGTGGGCATGCCGTTCAGGCTCTGAAATCGCACGGGCGGAATCGCGAGAACTTCGCGCAATTCGCCCCGCGTGCCGACCGCGCGAGTGAAGGCGTCGCGGATCGGCTGCGGGTCGCTGACGAGGCGAATCAGAACTTCCGCCTTGGCGGCGTCGGCAATTACATTCGGCGCGCGGCCGCCGGAAAGCGTGCCGATATTCATGGTGCAGGGACCGAGAAGAGGATCTTTTGGTAAGGGGACACGGCGGATGGCTTCGAGCGCATCGAGCAAAGCTTCGATTGCGGACGTGCCGAGCTCCGGATACGCGGAGTGTGCCATTTTACCGCTCGCGAGAAGCTCGTAGCGGAGCACACCTTTCGAGGCGAGCGCAAGCTTGCTCTCGGTGGGCTCGCCATTAATCAGATATTTCGAGCCGCGGGATTTTTGTGCTGCGACGGATGCGCCGGCGCTGTTGCGTTCTTCGCCGACGACGAAGAGAACGGCAAAATTTCGCGTGCCACCGGCGAGCAACAATTCAGCGGCCCCGATCATGGCGGCGATGATGCCTTTGGCGTCGCACGCGCCACGGCCCCAGATGAATTCGCTGTCTTCGCGCGAGGGGAAGAAAGGCGGGACTGTGTCCATGTGGGTCGAAAGCGTGACGATGGGATCGCCCCAGCAGCCGAGAACGTTGAAGCGGGCTGCGTCGACATCCATTTTTTCGGCGCCGCCGCCTGTGCGCGCGGCGAGCTTCGAAAGATGGTCGAGCAGATAGGCGCCGACAGCGGCTTCGTTTTCCGTAATCGACTCGATATCGACGAGTCCCCGGGTCAACTCGATTGCATTCATCGCCTGCCTGCTTGGGATGGAACGGTCACAGAAAGGATACGCGAGAGGGACGGGTCATGTCTGCACTCTTCGGGAACGTCGGCCGCGCCTTCAGGCGAGCGGGCGAGGCGGCACGGGAGAGGACCATTCCGCGATGCTATGGAGCGCGCCGCAATCAATACAGCGGGTGGCGTTGAAACGGGCCGAACAGTTCGGGCAAATGCCTTGCGATTGGAAGATGTCGAACGGACGCTTGCATAGTCCACAGCTCCAGAATTCGCCGACTACTGGCGCTGCGTGGCACGCCGGGCATTCAAACCCTGCGCGCCGTGGCATTTTTGCCAGGCGAAGCAACGAGCGGGCATGCTGTAGTCCGGCCCAGCAATTGAGGAGCATGAAGACCGCAATCGCTCCGAGCCAAACCGAGTGCTTCCGGAAAACGAGCGCAACGAATCCTACCATGCCGACGAAGCCGAGAATCGTGGCGATCATCAGGCTGCGTGCGCGTCCGAGGGGAAACCAAAGAAGAGCGCGCAGGATTTGGCCGCCATCGAGCGGATAGAGGGGGAGCATATTGAAGATCAAAAGACCCGCATCGATTGCGAGGAGAGCGAGCAGAAGTTGGTAAACGTCCGGCAGTGTGTACTGCCAGCCAAGCGAACCGCTGAGCAGGTGAAGTCCGTAAAGAATGGGAAGCAAGACGACGTTGACCAAGGGTCCTGCGGCGAGGCTCCACAACGTTGCGGCGGCGCGCGGCGGCGGATCGACGTACGCGACGCCGCCCAGCGGCCACAAGACGATTTGATTGGCAACACCGCCAACCTGCCTGCATGCGAGTGCGTGGCCGAATTCGTGCGTCGTGACGATTGCGAAAAGGCCCAGATACTCGAGTACGTTCCATATCGGTGACGAATAGGTGCGCTCGCGCGTGTTGATTTCGATCAGAGCGATGATGAACCACGACCAATGGAGAAAAACGTCGATCCCGAAGAGACGGAAAATACGGAAAGATCCCTGGCGAAGGCCGTTCATTAGCCGAGATCGTCCGCCTTGCGCGAAAACTGCAACCTGATCCGCTGAGATTGCATTTTCGGCATTATGCGGGAATCAGTTGCGATTTGCGAGCCAGCTTCGGCGATTGGCTTTCGCTTACGAGGAACGGGTCACTTCCTTGGACAGGTAAATAATCTGGCCGACGTGATGGTATGCATGCGCGGCCATGCGGAAGAACGCGGCAAAGCGTGTCTTCGAGAGCGGCTCCGTAGGATCGGAATACGGCGCGAGAAAATCTTCTTCAGATTGACTGCGAATCGTATTCGTCACCATGTCAATCGTGCGATCGAAGTTCGCGAGTACCTGTTCCTTTTGCAGCTTTGATGCGTCCGAGAACTCCAATGGCCGGTTACGAACGTAGCCTGTGTTGGCGATACGAGCGCCGATGTAGTGATTCAGGTTGCCGGTGAGATGCAGGATCAAGTGACCGATGCTGTTGCCGTAGTCATGGGGCTTGCGCCAGATCTGTTCGGTCGTAAGTGGATCGATCCATTTATGGAGCTTATCGCGAGTCTCGTCGTAGTATGCGGCGAGCGTGGACGTGACGAGCGGAGCAAGTTCCGCCATGATTTCCTCCGGCCAGAAGTTTACCGGAGGATGGCAAACTCTTGTGCAGGGTGTTAGAGAGCGACCGTCACGACGATAGTGCGTTATGCTAGTGGCCGCGCGAGGCGGTTTGGGAGCTACGCTATGGCAAAACCAAAAGTCCTGATTCTGACGGGTGACGCGGCAGAGTCGCTAGAAGTGATGTATCCCTATCAGCGATTGCTTGAGGAAGGTTACGACGTGAAGATTGCGGCGCCGACGAAAAAGAAGCTGCATTTCGTGGTGCACGATTTCGAGCCGGGCTACGACACCTATACCGAGAAACCCGGCTATAGCTGGGACGCTGATCTCGGGTTCGCCGATGTAAATCCAGCCGACTATGTGGCACTGGTAATTCCGGGAGGCCGGGCGCCGGAATACATTCGCAACCACGCCGATTGCCAGCGCATCGTTCAGCACTTTTTTCAGCAGGCGAAGCCTGTGGCGCAGATTTGCCATGCGGCGCAGGTATTGGGCGCGGCGGGCGTTCTGAAGGGCAAAAAGACGGCGTGCTATCCCGCGCTTGAGAGCGACGTCCGTGCAGCGGGTGCGGAATTCGTCAATTCCGAGGCGGTCATCGACGGGCAAATGGTATCGGCCCGCGCGTGGCCGGATCATCCGGCCTGGATGCGCGAATTCATCAAGCTGCTTAAGCAGAAGGCGGCTGTTCACGAGCAAAGCGCCTTGGCACGATAAGCAACGCACGAGAAAACGGCGCAACGGAGCAACGAGTGAACGTGAGCGTGAATCCAGATTTGGTGACCACGGCGTTCGAGTTGCCGGGCTATAGAATCAGCAGGAATCTCGGCCTCGTTCGTGGCATTTGCGTGCGCTCGCGCAGTATTTTCGGTACGATTGGTGCCTCGCTGCAAACCGTGGTCGGCGGCAACATCACGCTCTTCGAGACGATGTGCGAGGAAACGCGCGAGCAGGCGCTGGAACTGATGATGGCGCATGCATCGGAGCGCGGGGCGAACGCCGTAGTCGCAGTGCGCTATGATGCGACCGAAATCATGCAGGGCGTAACGGAAGTGATCGCTTACGGCACGGCCGTGCAGGTGGACCGCTCGTCGTAGCGCGTCTCCGAAGTGCGCGCTAGAATACCCGCAATTTATCATGGGGAGATTGATATGAAGCAAACGCACACGCCTAGACTGTTCGCAGCCATTCTGCTTTTGGCTGTGACGATCTTTGGGGCTGCAATCCTCGCAGTTCGCGCTGACGGTCCGACCACCGAGATGGTGCAATTCCCGAACGGATCGGAGACAGTGAGCGGATACCTCGCGACACCGGCAAAGGCCGGCCGCTATGCCGGGATCGTTGTAGCTCACGAATGGTGGGGATTGACCGATTGGGTGAAGGAGCAGACGCGAAAGCTAGCGGATCAAGGTTACGTCGTACTGGCGGTGGATTTGTATCGCGGTAAGGTAACGTCCGATCCCGAAGAAGCCCACGAGTTGATGCGCGGTTTGCCGCAGGACCGCGCCGTGGCGGAGCTAAACTCCGGGCTGGTCTATCTGGTGGGGCGCCAGGACGTCGACCGCGATCACGTTGGCGTGATCGGATGGTGTATGGGCGGCGGATTTGCTCTCCAGCTGGCAATTCACCAGCCGCACCTCTCCGCGTGCGTCGTGAATTACGGCGCGCTTCCCACGGACCCGAATGATCTTCAACAAATCTTCGCACCGGTGCTTGGTAACTTTGGCGCGGACGATCGTGGGATCACGCCTGCGGACGTCCACGAATTCGAGAACACGATGCAGAGCATGAAACGGCGGGTCGATCTGAAGATTTATCCGGGCGCAGGGCACGGGTTCGAGAATTCGACCAACACGAACGCATACCGGCCGGAAGCGGCAGCGGATGCGTGGTCACGCACGATCGCGTTTCTGAACAAAACGATGAGGTAGCCCGTGATTCGGGTGGCCACGCCGACGGCTAGCGATTGAGGCGGCGGAGAAGTTCCTGCAGGCGGGCGCGATCACCCGCTCCCATATCCGTAAATTCCACACCGATGCCTTTTGAGGGATCTGCGTAGCGTACGATGGCCTGAACGCGGGTCTCGCCTTCCGGCAGAGCAAAAAGTAATTCCAGCTTCGCGCCTACCTTCACTTTCACGTTCGTTGCGATGAAAACGCCGCCCGCACTGACGTCGCCGACGCGAGAGACGTTGCGTGTGCCTTTCGATTCCTGCCAGGCAACCCAGACGCCCTGAGAAATGGCGATGCGGGCATTGCGCCTATTTTCTTTCGATCCGCTCGGAGTCATCGAGTCCGCGACAGCTTCATTCGCATAGAACCATACGATGCCTACAGGTTACGGCAATTCATGGTGTCTGGGGTTTCGGGAAAGCGCTGCCCCGTTCAGCTAGGTGGGCATGAGTTTAGTTTGATAGAGAGATCAAAAACAAGGACATCGACAAAACGATGGTCGGATCATGAACTGCCCCTGCAGGTGCGGGCTGGTTCGAAGCGTGGAAAGCGGCGAACTACTTGAAACTGCGGACTGCGGCGCCCTCATCGGGTTGAACGTCGAAGACCGTAAACAACCGCGTGATTTGGATCAGATCGTGTACGCGCTTGGTCAGGTGGACCAGCTTCAGTTCGCCGCTCGCATTGCGAACGGTCGTGTAGGCGCCAACAAGTTCGCCGATGCCAGAGCTATCGATGTAATCCACATCGGAGAGATTGAGCAGAATCTTTCGTCGGCCGCCATCGACGAGCTCGCGAATCATCTTGCGCAGTGTGGCGCTGCCTTCACCGAGCGTGATTTTCCCACTGAAGTCGATGATGGCGACTTCACCGCTATCACGGCATGTACCTTGTAGGGCCACTGGAAGAACCTCTGCTCCGGATTCTACTCTAGTTAGGGCCGGCCGTGACCGGCATGGCGATGCGGAAGTTTCTTGTGCATCACCAAGTCCGCCCCACCGCCGGGGCGCTTGTGAACGGCGAGATCGTCGGTGAAAGCGCGCATCAAAAAGATTCCGCGGCCGGAAGTGCGCAAGAGGTTTTCTTCGGCCAGCGGATCGGGAACTTCTCCAAGCTCGAACCCGCAACCCTCGTCACAGATGTGCACAACCATGTGCTCGGCTTCGAACTCGACGGCCAGCAAAATTTTCTTTTGTCGGTCTTGGGCGTTGCCGTAGTTGTAGGCGTTTACCACACCCTCGCGCACGGCCATGCCCAGCTTGTGTACCTCATCTTCGCTATAGCCGGCAGCCTCGGCCACGCGCATGACGATGCTTTCGGCCAAATCCACGCTTTCCAATGCTGTTTCGAGAGTGACCTCGAGGCGTTGGGTTGGTGATGTCATCAGGAACGAGATAAAACCCCGTGTCGGCGCGCCCAGTATGGGTATCACAGCGTCTGCGGGTGCGTCAACGTGGCAGGCGGGGATGGAATCGACAGAAAAAGATCACTAAGCCCGGTAGGTGCGGTCTAGGGTGCGGTATTGGATCGGCAGCTCGTGGAAGAGATTTACGGCGAAGACGTTCACGCCTTCGACAAGGCTACCGCACGCTAGTGACACCACGACTGAGCGTGGCGCTCAGGCATCCGAGAGGGACTCGCCGAAGTTGGCTAGCTCCTTGGTTCCGATCGGCTTTTGCAACTCGCTTGATTCCAAAATCTCGCCGCAGTCGAGGCACTCGACGTACTGAGAGTCTTTATCCTTCGCGATGAGCTCAGTGCGTTTGTGTGGACAAGTGGGAGTCGGCATTTTTGGCGTGACCTCGCTGACGAATTATAGCATCGGCGATCCAACGGAGGGCGATCAGCGCGAGGCGTTGACAAACGGCCGGATTGCCTCTATGTGTCTGTTTACTGCGCGGAGGGAAGCGTTTTGGCGGGCGGGACGGCATCGCGACGAAGACTGGGCGACGTGCTGTTTTACGGCATCGTCATTCTGCTCGCCTATCTTGTCTACCTGATTTTCGCGCCGTTTCTTGGGCCGCTGGCGTGGGCCGCGGTGATTGTTGTCGTGTCATACCCCGGTTACGAATGGATGGCACGGCGCTGGGGGCCGACCAACGCGGCGCTTGCGTGTACGGCCAGTGTAACGCTGATTTTGATAGTGCCGATGCTCTTCATCATGGTCGCGTTTGTGCGGCAGGGCGTGAGCGCGGCGCAATCGATTCAGATGCAGGTGGCGAACGGCCATTGGAACTGGGTCAATCGAGTCTGGGACCAAATTCAGGACTGGTTCCCAAACGCCACGGGTGACGATCTCACCACGACGCTCGAAAAGTATGGCGAGACGGCTGCGAAGTTTGTCGCGGCGAGACTCGGCACGATTCTGAAGAACACGGCGACCTTCATCTTCCATCTCGGCGTGACCATCCTTGCGATGTTCTACTTTTTCCGCGACGGGCACGCGTTGGTGGAGCGCGCGCGCGAAATCCTGCCTTTCGAGTCGGCGCATCGCAATCGCATGATCGAGGAAATGCGCAGCCTGATTTTCGCGAGCGTCACGTCGAGTCTCGTTGGAGCGGCGGCGCATGGCGCGCTGGGCGGGTTGACGTTCGCGCTGACGGGGGTAAAGGCGCCGATCTTCTGGGGCGTGATGATGGCGTTCTTTTCCTTCGTGCCGATCGTCGGTTCGGCGCTGATTTGGGTGCCGATCGCAATCAGCCTGTTTGTAGGCGGGCACTGGGGGCGTGGAACTGCCGTGATGGTGGTGTGTTTAATCATCGTTGGGCTGGTGGACAATCTGTTGCGGCCGCTCTTCATCAGTGGACGGGCGGAGATGAGCGGGTTGGTGATTTTTATCAGCGTGCTGGGAGGGATCGCCGTGTTCGGATTGCTCGGTGTGATCATGGGGCCGATCATCGTAGCGAGCGTGGCGACATTGCTCGATGTCTACGCACCGCCGCGGGAATCGCCTGGAAACACCTAGCGTCCCCGGCGTGTAGGGCGAGCCATCCCATGCTAGAGTAAGCGCCCCTTGGGAAATCGAATCAAACCAGAAATGGGAACGAACTCAAAGCCGAATCATGTGGCGCTGGCAGCGCACAAGTTGCGCTGGCGCTGCGACCCAGCGAGCCTGCCGTTTAACACGACCGCCGATGTCGATGCGGTCAGCGGCGACATCGGACAGGAACGCGCATTGCGAGCACTACGCATGGGCGTGGAGATGACGGCGTCCGGCTATAACCTCTTCGTCTGTGGACTTTCCGGTACGAGCCGGGGCGGAATGATCGTGCGCATGATCGAGGACATGCATCCCGAGAGCGAGCCCGCGCCCGATCGCTGTTATGTGAATAATTTCAAGAATGGCGACCGGCCACGATTACTCACGCTCGCGCGGGGTCAGGCGAACGCCTTCAAGAAGGAAGTCGAATCAGGCATCGATTTCTTGCGGCGGCGCATTCCGCAGGTCTTCGAAGGCGAGCCATTCCAGCGGCAGAAGACGCGCATTGTCGAGCGGTTCACGCAACGCGAAAAAGAACTGATGGACGATTTCACGCGACGCATCGCCCGAGACCAATTCGCGCTCGGGCGGATGCAGGTGGGCGCTGTCGCACTGCCGGAGATTTTTCCGGTTCTCGAAGGGCAGATGGTGCCAATCGAAGAGATTCCCAAGATGGTGCAGGAGGGGAAACTCGAAAACACGAGCGCCGAAGAGATTGAGCGCAAGTACGATCAGTTCCGGCAGGAGTTTACGATCGTGTATCGGCGGACGCTTTCGCTATCGCGCGAGCTCGCAAGTGAGATGAGTTACCTCGAACAGGAGGCTGCGTCGGTTTTAGTGGACGGCGTCATCGAGGAACTCAAGGAAAAATATCCGAGCGCGCAGATTGCGGAGTATCTCGAGGAAGTTCGTCACCACATTCTCGACAATCTCGATCCCTTCAAGGAGCGCGAGGGAGAAGAGGATCAGGCCCCTCCTTCGGAGGGCGGCGGTGCGCCCAAGCCCGAGCGGGCGGAGCGGGATCCGTTTCGTGTCTACGGCGTGAACGTGATTCTGGCGCACAACGAACATGATAGCTGCCCGGTGATTTTCGAGACGATTCCGACCTACGCCAATCTGTTCGGCACCGTACATCGCAGCTACGACACGCGCGGCTCGTGGAATTCGGATTTCATGGATCTGCGTGGGGGCTCGCTGCTGCGCGCCGACGGCGGATTCCTGGTGATGTACGCACTCGACACGATGACGGAAGCGGGCGTGTGGCGTACGCTCAAACGCACGCTGAATCACGGCAAACTCGAAATCCAGCCGGTTGATACATTTTTCCCTTTTAGCCCGAGCGCGCTCAAACCGGAGCCGATTGAAGTGCACGCGAAGATTATTTTGATCGGCGACCGCGAGATGTACGAGCTTCTGTATGACTACGAAGACGACTTCAAGAAGATTTTCAAAGTGCGCGTCGAATTCGATGAGGAGATGAAGTGGAACGACGCCGTCTTCAAGCATTACGGCGGGCGCCTGCGGAAACTCGTCGAGGACGAGAAGCTGCTGCACTTCGATCGCACTGCGGTCGCGTCGATTCTCGAGCACGGCGTACGGCTCGCCGGGCGGCGGGGAAAAATCACGACGCGATTTTTCGAGCTCGCCGATCTCGCGCGCGAATCGTGTTACGCCGCCAAGCAGAACGGCGGAAAGCTGATCACTTCCGATCACGTACGGCAGGCGCTGGATGCAAAGACAGACCGGCACAATTTGCTCGAAACCAAACTCCGGGAAATGGTGGAGCAGAACCTCGTCTTCATCGACACCACCGGCTGCCGAACGGGGCAAGTAAACGGGCTCAGCGTGCTCGAAATCGGCGGATATGCGTTCGGCAAGCCTGTGCGGATCACGGCGTCGGTCGCGCTAGGCAAAACCGGAATCATCAATATCGAGCGCGAATCGAATCTAAGCGGGCGCCTACACGATAAGGGCGTGCAGATTATTTCCGGATATTTGCGCCGCACCTTCGCGCAGGACAAGCCACTTTCGCTGTCTGCCAGCGTCTGCTTCGAGCAATCGTATTCCGGCGTCGACGGCGATAGCGCCAGTTCCACGGAAATTTACGCGCTGCTTTCCGCGCTCTCCGGTGTGCCGATTCGGCAAGAGCTTGCCGTGACCGGTTCGGTGAATCAGATGGGCGACGTCCAACCCATCGGTGGTGTGAACGAGAAGATTGAAGGATTCTACGACGTTTGTCGGCTAAAAGGTCTCACCGGCACGCAGGGTGTGTTGATCCCTGCCGAAAATATCGAGGAACTCATGTTGCGCGACGATGTGATTGCAGCAGTCGGCAAGGGACAGTTCAACATTTATCCAGTGAGCACAATCGAACAGGGTATCGAGATTCTTACCGGGGCATCAGCAGGCAAACGGGACGCGACAGGGAAATTCGAGGCAGACAGCATTTTTGCCAAAGCCGATGCGCGCATGAAGGAAATGGCCGCGACCCTCAGCAAATTCGAAAAGTAACTCAGCTTTCGTACTTTCCCCAAGCTAATAGAGCAACCGGTGCATCTGTAGCGTCAGCGTCATCGTTTTGCTGCCGCGCTGGACGAGGACCTTGTATTTCGCCGAGGGTTGGCGAAAGAGGGCTCGCAGCTCCGAGAGGGACATGTCCGCAGCTGCTTCGTCGTTCACGCCTTCGATCACGTCGCCCTGCACAAAGCCATCTTCGGCGCCAGGGGTATGCGGCCACACCCGGACCACTTCAAAGCGTTTTAGCCCGGGCCCAGTCGCGGCGACGGTCAGACCGCTCATATCTTCGATTTCATCCGCACGGAACTCGCTGCCGGAATCGAAGATCACCTGCTGCTGCGGATAGTCGATCGTCACGACGAAACGCCGCAGCAATCCCCCTCCGATCTCTCCCGCGATTCGAGGATCGGACGCGCTCTGGGGCTTTCCGTGCGGAAATACACCGATGGATTGCGCAAGGATGTACGGACCGAGATAGAACTCATTCACGCGTGAAAGGACTGCGGAACCTGCGTCGCCGATTCCATATTCAGTGCTCGCGATCGGCTTGTGCGGATGGAGTTTGTGCGCCTCCGCAAACTTCTCTGAAACCAGCAGAGCTTGATCGAGGGCGGTGTCGATAACGAAATCGCCTTCGACCGGTTTGCCTCCGCCCATGGCGATTTTTGCGTGGACGGTGGGCAGACCGGAGATGAATGTGAGCTTTAACGGCGTAGCGCGGCCCGAATACTTGAACGAAGCAGCATCAAAGAGACGAACGGTTTGACGAGAATAGTCAATTTCAACCACGGTACCTGCGAGGAAATCGTTGCCAAGCGTGCCTTCGTATTCCCGCCCGACGCGTTCGGAGAAGTTCTTGTCCGCGATTTGCGGAAGAGCTGCAAGCGAAACGTCAACCCCGGTCAGATTCAGAACCGGCATGGGCAAATCGCCAAGGCCCAATTCCGAAGCGCGCTCGGGGGAGATGGAGGATCCAGCACTAGTCGAATTCAGCTGAAAGAGGCTCGGCTGTCCGCGATTCACGCCCGCCGCGAGGAAAACGAGATTGTGGACGAAGCGGGAAGAAATTTCGGCGACGTTGCCGGCCAAGTGAAATTCTGTCGACGCGGGAGGTGATTGCTCCCGCGCGGGTTCGGCGCTCCGGTGAGCCCCCTGGACCGGCTGCGCCCCGATGATTCCAAGAAGCGCAAGAAATCCCAACGGAAATTCTGCGCGACGCAGATTCATTCAGCCTCCGCTCTCTTTCGGGACGAGCCACGAGATTATACGAATCAGTGTCCGGGAGCCAGATATCCGGCACGCGCAAAGACGTGATATTCGGAAGTTTTTCCGTCTCGCCCAGTCGGCCCGCGAGAGCTATCGAGGACTTCGACGGTCAGTTGATGGAATTGGTTGTCATGGGCTGGCGTGATTCCGAGCAGATATTCGTGTCGCAGCGTCGCAGCAATCTCGTGATAGATGGAGGCGAAGTCCTTGTCAGATTGAGGAAAGTAGGCTCTGCCTCCGGTGACGGTCGCGAGTGAGAGCAGTAGGTCATCGGCCTTGGCGAATGCAGCGGACGCTTTCGCGCTAGCCCCTGCGTGGCCGTCGAACTCGTCCGGCGTGGCAGGGACGCCCTTCTTGTGCTTCGACCGTTTTGCCGGCGTGCCGCGCAGTCCTCCGCCAAGCGCAACCGAGAAAATCACTACGTCTTCGCTGCGGAGCTTTTGCATCAGAGCTTCCCAGCGATCGGGCGGCGATGAATCCAGTCCGGTGGTGATGAGCACGATCGCCTTCTTGCCCGTTACCGACCGGAGCCAATCGAGGGCACTCGAAAGTGAATCGGACAAATCGAGATCGCCCGCTCCGACTGCGTATTGGGTTTGCCCGAGCGCGGCGAGCAGAGCAGCCTTCTCCGAAGTGAAAGGAAGCACTACCCGCGACGTTTCGTTGTAGGCCAGAAGCGCGACTTGGTCCCCCTGAGCGAGGCTATCGATCAGCGCATAGGCTGCCGTCAAATGCTCATCGTGAATCAAGTAAACGGCGGGACTGGTTTCGAGCATGACGAGCATTTGTGCAGGTGCTTCGACCGGCTCGAAAAACTTGATCGGCTGCATCACGCCATTGTCGAAAACCCGAAAGTCGGCTTGAGGAAGTTCCGCCATGAAGTTCCCGCGTCGGTCCAGAACGCTCGTCTCAACCGCTACGATCTGCACTGGAGGCCCGACCAGCAGACGCTGGTCAGGCGCAGGAGGACGATCGAGGTTCTGCGCCGAGCAGATCGGCGCAAGAAGTGAAATTACACAAAGGCGAGTCAGTGACCGAACGAGGAGTGTCTGCAGCGAATTACGCACCTACTGAATATACGAATCAAAATAGACGCCGGTCGAGTCCTTCCACCAGCCGCCAACGGAGATGTGCATGTAATGCGATAGCAGATCGAGATTCATGCGGCTCAGATCGAGCAATTGCTGGTCGGTGGTCTGGCCCGTTTGGCTCATCAGTCGGTGCAGAATTTTATCCAGCGGGATATTGCTCATATCCGCTCCGCTCATTCCGGACAGTTTTTCCGGAAGATTTGCGCGAAACTGAGCATAAGCGGGATTCGCGAGAACTCCCGCAGCTGGGGGGTCGGCGGTCTCGGCAGAAGAAGTTAATCGGCCCAGCGCCTGGCGCAATAGGGTCTTGTGCGGAGCGGTGAGAATCATGTGCGGAGTCACGGCCGCGTAGTAGAACTTCTTCCGCTGCATGTGTGTATTCGGATCGGTGTAAGGGTAAGCGAGATCAAGAAAAGTCGTCGTCCCAGACGAATCCTCGCCGACGATCATCGTGCCGATGACGGCGCGCAGGACACGCAAGACCGACTCAGGCTTTTGGATTCCGACGGCGTAAACCTGCTCCACAGTACCGTCGTCCGCAAACAAGTCTGCCGAGGCAATCTCGCCCGTAAAAAGGTTCAGTGCATCGGGAATCGGCATTCCGAGGAACCCTTGCGCGGCTGCTTCGCTCATCGCCACTTGAGCGGCTTGCTGCGCTGGCATGCTGGCGGTGATGGCGTTGTTGATCAGCTGGTATGTGGCGGAGAGATCGAGGCGCGTGATGCTGAAAATGGGCGCGGCTTGCACGACGGGCAGCGTGTCGAAGTTCGTGCCGCTCGCTCCGGCAATATCGAAAGGCCCTCCCGCCGAAGTATCACCCATCGCAGCGCCACGGATGCGGGTCGCCTCGCCATCGAAGCTTGCCGACCAGCCGATGGCGTGAACTTTCTCAAGGTGAATATTCTTGAAGAATTGTTGAGCGGTCCTCACAGTTTGATTCGAGAGATTCCATTCGTTCATTCCGGGAATGCGGATGAAAAAATCCAACGCAGGATTCGAGCCTAGATACTTTTGCATCCGGCCGTAATCCGGCAGATCGGCAACCGATGAGGAAGGCCGTTCGGTGGCCCGGAACCGTGTGATCAGATCCTCCATCACAGGTTTCTGGTCGGAGGTAACGAAATAGTTTCCGGCTTGCGCGATGTAAGTGGAATTGTTTGCCGACGCGCGGACCTCGACGGACGTTCCACCGAAATCGTATTTCGTGACCTCCATCTGGGTTTTGCTGCCAAGTGCACTGAGAGCCTTCCATCGTTGGATCAGATCGGCCTTGCCGGTCGCGTCATAGACGAGAAACGTCGCGTAGCGGGTCGATGGTTTGCCGGGCTCGGGCATTGGTGCGCCGGGATTGATGGCCACGCCGAATACCGCGGCGTTATCTAGAAATGACGAAAGATCGGGCAGCACGAATGCGGCGGCCGGACCAAGCGTTTTCGCCGATCCCTTTTGCATTTGGCTTGCAAGGTCGTTCAGCATCGGAGCAAATGCGGGGTCGTGAAGGAGCTCTAGGACATGATTTTTCTGTTTCGCATCCGCGAGTGAAGCGTTCCCGTGCCACTCGACGTAGAAGACCGTATTCGGTGAAAGACGCGTGACGATCGACGCTGACTGCGCGGACGCTGGTGATGAGAGCGTGAGACAGGCGACTAGAGTCACAACGGCGGCGCAGACTCCAAGGCAGCGGACACATACTCGAATCGGATTCACGCGTGTCTCCCCCGCTTCATTCGAAAGCCTCAAGCGGTTGGTCAGGTGGAATGTCTTCTCGATGCTAGGATGACATGAGGCAGACACACCCACGCGCGCAATCTCAAAAGACCGTTCGTTATCAGCTAATGGACGCTATTGTCCCGATGGTGAAGTCGGCGGCGGCGGAGTCCCGGCCGATTTCGGCGTGCTCAGATAACCCTTCACGGTGTCCTTGGTAACGTCGAAGACCACGATTTCGTAGGGCGCGCGAATGCCGCGAACGTAGAACTGGATCGGTTCACCGGCGGTACGATCCTTCTTCTCGATTACCTTGTCGTCCGCGACGACATTCAGCGTGTATTTGTATTTTTTGGGATCGACTTTCTTGAGCTGCGCCTGAATCGGGCCGACGTGATCCGGCCCCTTGGACGATTTGTTGAGAGTAAACTCGAAGATGTCGCGTTCGCCGAGGCGCTTGAGTTCTTCGACTTCGTCGTGATTGCGAGCAATCAACCCGCTCTGCACGCCGAGATCGCCCTTCATGCTCTGCATCTGGTTCTTGGTGTTTTCGAGGTCGGTTTTCGTTGCGTTGAGGTCGGTCTGCGTGCCATTGAGCTGAGTCGCCATCTGCCCGAATTTCGTGGTTGTGTCTGCTTGGACCGCGCCGATTTGCTGGCGCAATTGAGCATCGGACTTTTGCTGTTCGGATTTAACGCTCTGCGCGAGGCCACGCGCGCGCGCCAATTCATCTTCGGTGAGTCCCAGCTTCTGTGACGTCACATCGAGCTGGCCCTTCAGATCTGCAATGCGCGAGTTCGTTTTGTCAAGCTCGGCCGCCATCGCCATGGTCTTTTTGTTGGCGTCGTCCTGGCTTTTGCGCAAATCCTGTCGCTCGGAGTAATTCGCGTAGAGCAGATAGCCGACGAGCGCAAACGCAACCACGAAAAGAATCGGCACCCAGCGCGGCAGAGCCGACGCTTCGATCGGCGCAGTTTCGGACGGTGCATCGGGATTCAAGCTCATCAATCCTCCTTGATGAAGAGGCGGACCGTAGCCGCGCTCTGGTTGCCGGGATTATCCCTAACCCGAGCTGCGAAGTCTATCTTTCGAGCGAGACGTGTTGCCACGAGTGCGAGGCCAGTGAGCCTCGATCGACGTGGTCAAGCCGCCGCGCGGCGTGAAATCTCCGGTTACGCGGCACCACGCTGGATGGGTTGCCTCGACAACATCACGCAAGATTCGATTTACCGCATTCTCGTAAAAGATGCCTAGGTTCCGATAAGCGAGGAGATAGAGCTTGAATGATTTCAGTTCGAGACAAAGCTTCTTCGGTTCGTATTGAATCGTAATCGCGCCGTAGTCGGGCAAACCCGTCTTTGGGCAGATCGACGTGTACTCGGGAACGCGAATCGTGATTTCATAGCCGGGGAACTGATTCGGCCACGTTTCGATTTTCGGCAGCTTGACCCCGATTCCAGCGCGCGCGTGAGCAGATGTGTATCCGGGCATTAAATTCCTCTCATCTGGATTCTTGTTGCATTCTTCGTGAATTATCGGGGATTCCCGGCTTGCCGCACCGAAATCTTTTCGCTATTCTGGCGCGACTCTCGGAGGTGCCGCAGCCCTATGATTTGTCCGCAGTGCCGTAGTGCGGATTGTTTTCGCTCGCATCGGGACGGAGTTTCCGATTTTCTGGCAACGCTCTTCGGACTGCGCCCGTGGCGCTGCCATACGTGTGACGAGCGTTTTTACGCGTGGCGCGTCGCGACGGTTTTTGCAGGCTACGCCCACTGCCCGCGATGTGGAAACTTCGATATCGATCACATCGCGCGCGAACGTGTGGGGACAGGCATCTGGATTTTCGTGCAGAGGGTGATTGGTCTCCCCGCGTATCGCTGCGATCCCTGCCGCCAGAAGTTCTTCAGTATTCGCCCCTACCGCAAAATTATTCCCTCCATGGTCGCCGTTGGCGCAAGCAAGGCTGCACAATCCTGATCCGTTTCTCTTGGAGAACTATTCGCCGGTGGGAGACTGCACGACCGCGGGATCGGGACCGCCGAGCGAAACGAGCAAGCGACGAAGCTTTGCTCGATCGTCGAGACCCATTCCGACCATCTCGAATCCGGCCTGATGCGATCGCACGAAGCGAACAACCGCTTGCATGCTGATCGAGCGCAGTCCGGCCGGAATCTTCAGCGTCGCTTCTGTGCCGACGGCCAATTGAATATCGCCGCTCAAGAGGCCACCCTCGAGGCTGAGCACGCTGATCGCGGATGAATATTTGCCGCGCGGCGATGTGATCACCGCGGGCACATTTCGCGGCAGGCGAATGCGGCGATACCGTCGATGTCGAACCACGTCGCGATCCGGAATCGGGTCGAGCGGCGCAAGGGCCAGCACTTTAGGATCGAGCCCCGATTGCGGCAGGAACGATTGCATCCATTCCGGATCCAATTTTATCAGCGCCTGGGCTGCGGCAGTGCGAATCTCCTCCGGATAGACCCAGCCAAAAGCCTTGCGGGCTTCGACGAAACGTCGCAGGTGCCCGGCCGCTGCCGCCGCGCGCATTCGTCCCAAAGCCTCAATCGCTTTCACCCGAAGATATTCGGCGCCGTCGGGCAGCACGTCGCCTTCGGCAAGACGAAGCAGCTTGGGAGCCGTCGCCGGGTCTCCACACATGCCGATTTCATCGAGCGCCTGCGGCAACACGGCGGGATCGAGCTTCTCGATTAGATTGGTGAGCAACTGGCCCCGCTCAGGGGCGCCCGCCATGGACAATTGGCGAACGATGGCATCATGAAATCCTCGACCGCCCTGGCGGAAGCGTTGCGGCAAAACGTCTTCGACTGCATGGGGATCGAGACGACTCAAAAGGCCGACAACGGTAGCGGCCTTCGCGGGTGGTTCGGATCTGAGCACCTCTTTCAGATGGCGTCCACAGCCGCTGCCGACCGTTCTGGCGATGTCGACGATCCGTTCGCGCTCGCTGCGGCGCCCGGAACGAGCCAGTCGCGAGGCGAGATGCTCTGCCGCTGTGTCTGGCACGCGCATCAGTACGCCAACCAGGCCTTCCGGCGTGTTGTCTGCGCTCAGCGCTTCCTCAATAAATTCGCCTATGCGATTCTCGACGCCAACTCGGGGCCGCAGGCTCTGCGCCCATGTGGGACGCATTTCCTCGAGATCGGCGAGTGAATCGAGTGCCTGCTGCATCGCGCGGTAGTAGCGCCGTGATGCCGCTTCCTGACTCAATCTCACGAAAGCCGCGCTCAACAGAGTTTGTAACTCGGCGTCTTTTTCGGCGGCCAGCTGCTGCCCGATTTGCTGCAACGCATCCTGCAAACGCTGACTCGCGGCCTTGCTGTAGAGCTCCGCGAGTTGGCCCAGACCGATCGCCGCTTTCTTGCGGGCTTCCGCGTCCTTATTTCGCACGCAGGAGGCGTATTTCAATAACACGTCCGCTGCGGCGTCAGATTCGCCGCGGCCCATCAACTCTTCGACGTACTGCTGGACGTTGCGTGGAGGTATGCACCACGCTTCCGTCGAGGTAAGTACGGCCCTTTTCCCCGATTCGGGTACGGCAGCCCAAAATTGACGATCGAGCACGTCGGCGTGAGATTCCACCGACATGCCAGCCGAGGCCATCTTCTCTTCGCGCGCCTTCAACAGTTTGCGTAGCGTCTCGAGCTCATGGCCCATCTTGTCCAGCATTTGCCGGACGGCATTCACGCGGACTTCTCCGCGCTGGAATCGATCGAGCGCGAAACGAATGGCGAGATCTTCGGCGAGGCGCAGCAGCATCGTCTCATCCACTTTTGCGTTGGGAGTCTTCGCCGCTACGCTCGCGAGTGCCTGTCGCAAGGTGACCTGCGCGTTTTGCGGCAGCGATGCCAGCCTCTGCTGCCACGCGGATTGATCGATTTGTTTCTGATTGTTGGCGTGCGCCACGGTGGCTTCGCCGAACTGTGCGAGCAAGCGCAGCAAGCTCTGCATTTCGGCCTCGCCCAAAGGCTGAGAAGGAACCGATCCGCCACCTCCACTCATTCCAGTTCCGCCGTCGGCGCCACCGCCTTGCCCCGGAGTGCCACTGGCACTCGCCGCCGCACCAGCAAGCTCTGCGCCGGCCGCATAGACGCTGCCACTGCCTGAGGCTGTGCCGACTCCAGGCCCACTGCCAGCACCAGTTCCACCGCCCGTTCCGGCGCCACCGTGTCCACCGTGCGCGCCCTCGGCGGCGGCGATCAACTGGATCATCTTCTCGGGACTGCGGAACCAATCCTGAACGCGATCCGCGTCTGCACCCAGAGTTTTCGCCGTGAGCTGCGCAGCCACCCGCGCCTCGGAGAAACCCGCATCCTCGGCGACAAATCGAATCTCGTTTACGCGAATTCCCGCCGCGCTGTTTTTGCCGAAGTAGTGCTCAAGCCGATCGGCAAGCGTCACAGTCTTGGACGTCGCCTCGGTGAACGCCTTCACCAGATTGAGAAACTCTTCGCGATCCACATTCGGGTGGAAACAGATGCTAGCGACGTTGGAAGCATTCAGAA
>Ga0335078_10001615_pt1 | contig 33948 bp, 31 predicted proteins | sample Lox_Sample_32_FD_206711 | JGI IMG/M metagenome (GOLD analysis project Ga0335078, IMG submission 206711) | Soil microbial communities from Loxahatchee National Wildlife Refuge, Florida, United States - Lox_Sample_3.2 | ecosystem: Environmental > Terrestrial > Soil > Wetlands | place: USA...
CTGCTGGATCCCCGGCGGTTGAAGGCGACATTGCGGTTCTAACGGTTCATGCGCTCCGTGAGCGTGACCGGCGCCCGCAGCCGGAAGCTGATCCGACTTTCGATCGGCAGCGCCACGGCTCTCTCGCGCGTGGCGACCACTCCTCCGGCGCCCGCCGCGCCGCCGGCCCCCGCTCCGATCGCCGCGCCTTTGCCGCCTCCGGCCATCGCTCCGATCACCGCCCCGATACCCGCTGCGGCGGCCACAATACCCGCGTCTTCGCCGGCAGCCCGGGGCTTCGTCTTGCGGTAAGTCTCGGTCTGGATGACCACGTGCTGCCCGTCGGACGTATCCAGCTTAGTCAGTTCCAGCGCCAGCGCGCCTTTCCGCGCCTCCACGACGCGGCCCTCCACGCGCGCCCCGCGCTCCGCGATCACGTATCCGCCGGCCGCCAGCGGCGCATCCAGCGTGCCGATGAACGTATCGCCGGTTTGATTGTGCGCGCTCGAAAGGTTCACGGCCAGCCGCACCGGCAGCACCATGCCTGCATTCAGGGTCACCGTGGGGGCGGGCGGCGGAGGCGTCTCCTGCGCCGGTGGCGGAAGGGGTGGCTGCAGCGTGGCTGGCTGCGGAGCGGGCGTCTCTGGAGGGGGTGCAGACTCCGGCGGCTGGACCAGCGCCGGCGCGGGCTGCGCAACCGGTGGCTGGACCGGCGGTGGCGGCGTCACGTTCTGGGCTACCGCTACGGGCTCCGGACGCGCCCGCTTCACTGTTCTCTCATGGCGCACCGGCCGGGCAGGTTCGACTTTTCGGGCGACGGGCGAGGGCTTCGGTTCGGCGGGCGGAGCGACCGGTGCGGCCGGCACGGCTGGCGCTGGAGCCGCCACAGGCGCTCGCACCGCGTCTACGATCGGCGCCGGACCCGGCTTCGTCCGCAGCGTGAACATCATGATCAGGGCGCCACCCAACGCCCCCACCAGTACGAGAAGTCCAATTTGCAGTGGTTTCATCTGGCTGCCTACCGCTTCGGACGATCCGGCCCGCCGTTTCGTTTCCAGTGTAACGCCGGGTAAAATAGGGATACCAAGCCATGTTCCGCTTCCCCGCTCAATTCGAGATCGGACCCGTGCGCATCACTCCCGCCACGGTGCTGGCGCCCATGGCGGGCGTTACCGATACCGTCTTCCGGCGCTTCATCCGCGACCTGGGCGGATGCGGCCTGCTGATGACCGAATTCACCAGCTCTCACGGTGTGAGCGCATCCCTGCGCGCGCGCAAGCCCACCCGCACGCTGAAGTACCTGGCGTTCGAGCCGGAGGAGCGCCCCATCACCGCACAGTTATTCGGAGCCGACCCGGCGGTGATGGCCGATGCCGCGCGCGTCTGCCAGGACCTGGGCTTTGACATCGTGGACCTCAACTTCGGCTGCCCCGTGAACAAAGTCGTCAAGTGCAACGGCGGGTCGGGCCTGCTGCGGGACCTGCCGCTCGTCGAGCGCCTTGTGCGCGAAGTGCGCGCGGCCATCTCCATCCCGCTCACCATCAAGTTTCGGGCTGGCTGGAACGATCGGGAACTGGTGGCCGTCGAGTTGGCGCGGCTCGCTGAGGATTCCGGCGTAGCGGCCGTGGCTCTGCATCCGCGCACGCGGGAGCAGGGCTATAGCGGCAAGGCGGATTGGTCGCGGATCGCGGAAGTGAAAGCCGCGGTGCGCATCCCGGTGATCGGCAACGGCGACATCAACTCGCCGGAGGATGCCGTTCGCATGGCCGCGGAAACTAATTGCGACGCGGTAATGATCGGCCGCGCCGCGTCGTCGAACCCATGGATTTTTCGCCAGATCGCGCAGTATCTCTCGACCGGCGCCTATGACCAGCCTACCCAGCAGGACCGCTACCAGATGATGCGCACTTACTATGCCATGCTGGCGGCTCGCGAGGAGCCGGACTGCGTGGGCAAGATGAAACAATTCGCCACTTACTTCACGCACGGTGTCCGCAACGGTGCTCAGTTACGCGCGGCCATCTATCGCGCCGCCGCCGCGCCTCAAATCCTGGAGCTGGTAGAAGAGTTCTTCAGCCGTGACGCGGTGGCTGCCTGACGCGTGAAGAAGGTCCAGATCATCACCGACGGCTCCTGCCTGGGCAACCCCGGCCGCGGGGGCTGGGCAGCCATTCTGCGCTTCAATGAATACAAGCGCGAAATCTACGGATACTCGCCGCACACCACCAACAACCGCATGGAACTGACCGCGGCCATCGAAGCCTTGAAGGCCCTGAAGGAACCTTGCGAAGTGGAGGTGATTACGGATTCCGAGTACCTCAAAAACGGCATCACCAGTTGGGTGCCCAACTGGAAACGGCGGCAGTGGATGACCAGTCAGAAGAAGCCGGTCATCAATCGCGACCTGTGGGAAGAGCTGGACGAATTAGTGGCCGGGCACAAAGTCACCTGGTCGTGGACCAAAGGGCACGCCTCCCACGAAGACAACAACCGCTGCGACGAGCTGGCACAGACGGCCGCGCGCGAGCAGCGGCGCAGCAATTGACTTAGACTGTTGGAATGCGTTGCCGTCTCATCCTGGCGCTGGCCGTGGCGCCGCTATTTGCGCAGGTTTCCGCGCATAAGCAGATTATCGAACTGGTGGATCAACACGGCGCCGAATATGCGCAGGCCTCCAAGCAAATCTGGGGTTATGCCGAGCTCGGCTACCACGAACAGAAAAGCTCGGCGCTCCTGCAGAATCACCTGAAGGAGGCCGGCTTCCGCGTGGAGGCGGGCGTCGCGGACGAGCCCACCGCCTTCATCGCCAGCTACGGCGAAGGCAAGCCGGTCATCGCCATCCTGGGCGAATTCGACGCTCTACCCGGCCTGTCACAAGCGGCCGTGCCGGACCGCAGCCCCGTGGAGAAGGACGCGCCCGGCCACGGCTGCGGCCATAACCTGCTCGGATCGGGAGCCGCGCTGGCGGCCGTCGCGGTGAAAGATTACATGGAGAAGAACCACGTGGCCGGCACGCTGCGCTACTACGGCACGCCCGCCGAAGAGGGCGGAGACGGCAAGGTCTACATGGTGCGGGACGGTCTCTTCCGCGATGTGGACGTGGTCCTGCATTGGCACCCGGGCGACCGCAACTCCGTCATCAACGGCGGCGCGCTGGCCATTACATCCGCCAAGTTCCTGTTCCACGGCATTGCCGCACACGCCGCCTTCGCCCCGGAGCGCGGCCGCTCGGCGCTGGATGGCGTGATGTTGATGGGCACCGGCATCGAGTACATGCGCGAGCATATCCCCTCCAACGCGCGCATCCACTACATCATCACCAAGGGCGGCGCCGCGCCCAACATCGTTCCTGACACAGCCGAGTTATTCCTCTACGCGCGCAGCCCCTCGCTCGATACGCTGGACGGGATCTGGGCGCGCATCGAGAAGATCGCGCAGGGAGCTGCCCTCATGACTGAGACTACGGTCGAAATCAAGATACTCGGCAGCGATAACAACATCGTCGCCAACGACGCGCTGGCCGCACTCGCCGAGCAGAATCTGGAAGAGGTGGGCGGCTATCATCTCAACGCTGAAGAGCGCCATTTCGCCGCGGCGCTGCAAAAGAGCCTGCCGCCGGGCGCCGCTGGCAGCCTGGACTTGACGGATTATGTAGAGCCGCTGCGCCCATTCGATCCGAACCTGCCCAGCGCCTCCACAGACGTGGGCGACGTGAGTTGGAACGTGCCCACCATCGGCTTCACGGCGGCCACATTCGTGCCGGGCGTGGTGCCGCACACCTGGCAAGCCGCGGCCTGCGCGGGCATGAGCATCGGCCAGAAAGGGATGCTGGTGGCCGCCAAGGCGCTGGCCGTGACGGCGTTCGACCTGCTCACGAAGCCCCAACTGGTGGAAGCCGCCAAGCAGGATTTCGCGCGAAAGATGGCGGGCAAGACTTATAAGTCCGAGATTCCCGCCAGCCAGAAACCGCCGATCGACTACCGCGACATGTAACCGGATCAGTTCTGCCGCAACGCGACCACCGGATCAATGCGCGAGGCGCGCCGCGCGGGAAGGTATCCGGCCAGCAGCGCCACGGCGCTCAGCAGCAGGGCCATTGCGGCGAAGGTGAGCGGATCGCCAGGCTGAGTATCGAACAACAGCGCGGCGATCGAGCGAGCCGCCGCGAAGGAAACCAGGGTCCCCACCGCGACGCCGGCCAGTGCGAGGCGCAGCGTGCTCGAGATGACCACGAGCTGCACGCGCCCCGCGGATGCCCCCAGCGCCATGCGGACGCCGATCTCCTGCGTCTGCCGCGAGACCGAGTAGGAGATCACGCCGTAGATGCCGAGCGCGGCCAGCACCAGCCCGAGGCCCGCGAAGATGGCGACCAACATAGCGAAGAAACGGCGCGGCGAGGTGGCATGATCCACAATGCTCTGGATGGTCCGGAACTCGGCTGCGGGCTGCAGCGGGTTGTACTCGCGCAGCGTGTGCATCACGCTCGACGCCAGAGCATCCGGCGGCAACGCGGTGCGCACCACCAGTTCCGCGCCCTCCGGGTCCCACTGCGTGGCGGGCAGGTACATCTCAATACCCGAGCCGCTTTCCACGCTGCTTTCATGGACGTTGCGGATGACGCCGATCACCTTCATGTCACGGCCACCGGTCTGCGCAAGGCGGCCGATCGGATCCTGGCCGGGCCAGTGATAGCGGGCCGCGGCCTCGTTGATGATGACCACCGGCTCGCTTTTGGATGTATCCTGCCAAGTGAAGTCGCGGCCTTCGACTAGCTGCATGCCGATGGCACGCAGGTACCCGGGAGTGGTGATGTAGACGAACGCTGCGCCGATATCCCCCGGGCGGTACACGCGGCCTTTGGCGTGAAATTCCCAGCTTCGATTGCGGTCGAGCGGCAGCATGTCCACGATGCCGGCCGCCTGGATGCCGGGGATGGCGTCGACGCGGCGAAGCATCTCCTGGAGAATCGGGCCGCGGCGTTCGATCTTGCCGCCGTCATCGTAGACGACCTTGATGGCAGCGGCGCGCTCCGGCTGGAAGCCGAGGTCCACGTCGAGCACGTGCAGAAAGCTGCGCAGAAGCAGCCCCGCGCCGACCAGCAGCACGCACGCCAAGGCAACTTCGGAAACAACCAGCACGGCGCGCATGCGGTCGTGCCGGCGGCCGGTGCTCATTCCATGCCCACCGTCTTTCAGCACGTCCTGCAGGTTCCCGCCGGAAACCTTGATGCCCGGCGCCAAGCCAAATAGCACAGCGGCAGTAACGGCGACGAGCAGCGTCCATCCGAGCGCCGCGCCATCCACCCGCACGGTACTGAGCAGCGGCAGCGCGATCGACCCTTGCCGCGCGAGATATGCGGTGATGCCCCACGCGATCCCCAGCCCCAGCAGCGCTCCCCCGCTCGCCAGCACGAGGCTCTCCGTCAGCAGTTGTTGCACGATCCGCGCCCGTCCGGCGCCCAGTGCGCTACGCATAGCGAATTCTTTCCCACGTGCGGCGGCACGCGCCAGCAGCAGGTTCGAGAGGTTCACGCAAACGATCAGCAGAATCAATCCCACCGCCGACCACAGCACGATCAGCGAGCGCCGCAGCTTTCCGCTGACGTGGTCCTTCAGCAGGGACATGGCCGTCGGATAATCGAAGAACCATTCGCTCTTGTGCGCGGCGTAGAGTTGCGGCATCAGAACATCCACTTCCGCCTGTGCCTGGGCCAAGGTCACACCGGGCTTAAGACGGCCCAGCATCGCGAGCGTGTTTCCCCAATTGCGTATGTCGTCCATGACCGCCGGGACGAACAAATCGAGGCGCGCGCCGGGCGAAAACACCGAGCCGAAATCAAAGGACGCCGGCAGCACGCCGACGATGGTCGTGGGGCGGAGATTGAGATCGATGGACCGCCCGATGATCGAGGGGTCCGCGCCGAACTGATGCCGCCACAGATACTCGCTCAGCATGGCGGCAGGACGGCCGCCCTTGTGGCACTCCTCCGGCGTGAACAGGCGGCCGAGCAGCGGTTTGATGCCCAGCATGGGGAAGAAGTTCTCGGCCACCATCACGGCCGTGTATTGGCGCGGCTCGCCCCGTCCAGTCATCAGGTATTCGGACGAGCCGAAGAAAGGCTGGTAGGCGGTAACTTCCTGAAACGAGCGGTTGTGGCGCTGGAAAGCTTCATAGACACCCACAGTGTAGGTCACGTAGGAAAGGCCGCCCACGCCGCGATTGCTGGCCATCCAGACCAGCCGTTGCGGATCGCGAAACGGCAGCGGCCGTAGCAGAATCGTATTCACCACGCTGAACACCGCCACATTGGCGCCGATCCCCAGCGCCAGGATCAGCACCGCCACAGCCGCGAATCCGCGGTCACGGCGCAGCGTGCGAAATGTGTAGCGCAGATCCTGCAATAGAACATCGAGCACCGGCAGGCCGCGCGACTCGCGATGCCGCTCCCGGGCTTGCGTCACACCGCCGAAACGCGCCAGGGCCTGGCGGCTGGCTTCCTCTGGCGTAAGGCCCCGCCGCAGGTTCTCTTCAATCGCCAGCGCCAGGTGCGAGGCCATCTCCTCGTCCAGTTCACGATCCATGGGCGCCTTGTGGAAGAAGGCGCGCAGCCGCGCCAGCGCCCGCCGCAACGAGTCGGTCACCGCTCACCGCCTTCGCTCTGCATGGCCAGTACGCGCCCCATCACGCCCGAGAGCCGTTGCCAGTAGGCGGCGTCTTCGGCCAGTTGTTTGCGCCCGCGCCGGGTAATGGAATAGAACTTGGCTTTGCGGTTGTTGTCCGAAGTGCCCCATTCGGCCGCGATCCAGCCGCGCTGCTGCAGTCGCACCAGCGAGGCGTAAATGGTTCCCTGGTTCAGCAGCACTGCGTCGCCGCTGGCCTGCTCGATGCGCCGTGCGATGCCGTAGCCGTGCAGCGGCCCCATGGCGGCCAGCGTCTGCAGGACCATCAGGTCCAGCGTGCCCTGCAATAAATCGAGCTTCTTTTCCGGCAATGGCATTCTCCTGTGTTATCCCCACAGTAGCAGGGAAACGCTCCTGTGTCAAGACCACAGGAACGCCGCCCGCCGCGCCCCGCTGCCGTGATGCTCCTCGCCAACATTCAAAGAACGGGATTTCAGCTTGACGTGTTTTTTCTGGCATAATATAATTATGCCTATGATCGTTAGGCCTAATTCAGGAACGCCTCCAGGCACCTTGCCTATGCTCATTCTGCGAGTTCTTCACAACGGAGCACTGCATGGCTATGCTATTGCGCAACGCATACACGTTCTGTCCAGCGAGGTGCTGGCAGTGGAGGAAGGCCTGCTCTACCCAACTCTGCAGAAAATGCTGGCGAAAGGTTGGGTAAAAGCAGAGTGGGGTACATCTGAAACGGGGCGCAAGGTTCGCTTCTACCAGCTCACGCAGGATGGCCGCAAGCAAATGAAAGAGGAGCGCAGGCAATACGACCGCCTTTCCCAGGCTGTCCAAGACGTTCTGCGCGGCGCGTAAAGGATCGGGGGAGCACATGAGAGGATTTTTCCGCCGTGTTCGTTACTGGTTGAATCGCCGGCGACGGGAGGCCGAACTCGAAGCCGATATGGAATTCCATCGCGAGATGGCGGCCGGGACCGGACGGCAGAACTTCGGCAACATGCTGCGGCTCCGCGAGCAGGCGCGCGAGGCCTGGGGATGGACTTGGATCGACCGCTTGGGCCAGGACCTGCGCTATGGCTTCCGCATCATGGCGCGATCGCCGGGTTTCACGATAACGGCTGTGCTGGTTCTGGCAGCCGGCATCGGGATTAATGTAGCGGCATTCAACCTGTTCGACATGGTGGCCTTGAAGCCGCTTCCGGTGCGCGACCCCCAGAGCCTGGTGCGGCTGGAACGGCGTTCGCCCAATGACTATACCAGCGAGATGGCGTACCCGTCATTTCTGTTCTACCGCGAACATGCGAAGACACTGTCGGCCGCGATGGCGACGCTGGGAGTTCCGCCCATGCAGATCGACGACGATCTGGCAGGGACTAGCTGTTCGTTTGTAACGCCGAATTACTTCCGGGAATTGGGCTCGCGGGCCGCATATGGGCGCCTGCTGGATCCCGCGGTGGACGACGCGCCTGGCGCCCCGCCGGTCGTGGTGATCAGTTATGGGTTGTGGCAGCGGCGGTTCGCGGGAGATCCAAACGTTATTGGCCGCACCATCCGCTTGAACAAGAAGCGGGTGACCATTGCCGGCGTGACGCCTTTTGCGCTGGCCGTTCTCGGAGGACAGTATCCCGACATCTGGCTGCCGATGCGGCAACAGCCGTACTTGCTGGATGGCAGCAAAGTGCTGAGCGACTTCAACGATTCGAGCGTGCGCATGTGGGGCCGGCTCGCCCCGGGCGTTTCGGCCAAGATGGCGGAGCAGGAACTGCGATCGTTGACGAACGAATTGCGGCGGCAGCATCCCAGCGCGGTTTGGGACAAGGAGTTCATTCAGAGTTCGCCGGGAGGCCATTTGCAGGTGATGCAGCCCGAGATGTACCAGGTGGCCGCCATGGTGGGTGTACTGACGCTGCTGATTCTTGCCGTGGCCTGTAGCAACCTGGGAGCATTGCTGTTGGCCCGCGCGGTGCAGCGGCAGCGTGAGATGAGCATCCGGCTGGCTATCGGCGCAGGCGGTTGGCGGCTCTTCCGCCAGTTGTGTACGGAGAGTCTCTTGCTCGCCAGTCTGGGAGCTATAACAGGGCTGGCTCTTGGCTACGCCGTAACGCGAATTGCGCTCAGTCTACCCGGCTCCCCCAAGTGGCTGAGCGCTGCTCCGGATTCGCGGGTTCTGCTGTTCACTGTAGGAATGACGTTTGTGTCGGCCATCTTCTTCGGGCTGGCGCCCGCGCTCCAAGTCGCCCGGCAGCGCCAACACAAAACGACCGCCCGGCAGATACTGGTCGCCGCCCAAGTGGCGGCCAGTTGCGTGCTGCTGATCGTATCGGGACTGCTGGTGCGAGCGGCGCATCACGCGCTATACACCGATCCCGGTTTTGGATATGAGCGATTGGTTTCGGTGGATGCACAACTCGGCCAGCACGGCTACAGTGCCGGAGCGGCACAGGCGTATCTCGACCAAATGCAAGCTCGCCTGCTTGCAGTGCCGGGTGTTCGCTCGGTATCTCTGGTGGCGCTTCCGCCTTTGGGCCATACGGTGTCCCGGGAAGACCGTGAGATTGGCGGGCGGAAAATGATGCTCTACCCGAACTGGGTTACGCCCGGTTTTTTCCAAACGATGCAGATTCCCATGCTGCTCGGACGGACCTTTTCTCCCGGCGACAAAAACGTGGTCGTGGTGAGTCAGTTGTTCGCACGCACACAATGGCCCGGCCAAAACCCGCTGGGAAAACAAGTCGGGGATGGAGAGCGGAAAGACACGGTAATTGGTGTGGTGGGCGATGCTCACCTGAATGCCTTGAGCGATGACGATGCGACGGAACAGTATTGGCCGGCTGCGCAGGACCAGATGCCGGGGATGGTTTTAATCGTTCGCATGGCCGGGGTGGTGGACAGTTTGCCCGTCGCGGCAAAGGCAATCAGCGAGAGCATCGATCCGAAACTGTTCCCGGAAATCCGCCGGATTAAGTCGCTCTATCGCGATAATATCCTGCAGGTGGAGCGACTGGCGGGCGTGATGACATTAATCGGACTGGTGGCGGTCATCTTGGCCGGTGTGGGCGTGATTGGGCTGGTCACCTTCACGGTCGCGCAGAAGACAAAAGAAATCGGAATTCGCATTGCATTGGGCGCCAGCCGCAGTGATGTGCTCCAGGCGATTCTGCAGCAATTCTTCTGGCCGGTCCTGGTGGGACTGATTGTGGGTGCCGGATCTGCGGCGGCCGCCTCCAAGGTTCTTCGTGGCGCCCTTTATGGCATCAGCAACCTTGATCCAGCAGGCTACGCCGGTGCGATCGGAGTGCTGTTGGCATTCCTGGCCATCGCAGCCCTGCTGCCTGCGCGTCGTGCCCTGCGAATTAATGTGGCTAAGGCACTGCACTACGAGTAAGCCCGGGCACAAATGGTAGAAGATCGCGGGTAAGGACGCAGCGGTTTGCGGCCCTACGCTAGCCCCCGCCGCGCCGCGCTGTTACAATCCGGGAATGCCCAACGAAATCTACGCTCTGTTCGATACCACCGAGGGCCAATTCAAAATCAAGCTCTTCGCCGACGAGGCCCCCCGCACGGTGGAGAATTTCGTCAGCCTCGCCGACGGCAGCAAAACCGGCAAGCCGTTCTACGACGGCACCGTCTTTCACCGCGTCATCCCCAAGTTCATGATTCAGGGCGGCGACCCGGAAGGCACCGGACGCGGCGGCCCCGGCTACCGCTTCGACGATGAGTTCCACGCCAGCCTCAAACACTCCAAACCCGGCCTGCTCTCCATGGCCAATGCCGGACCGAACACCAACGGCAGCCAGTTCTTCATCACGGTCGCGGCCACGCCGTGGCTCGACAAGAAACACAGCATCTTCGGCGAAGTCACCGAAGGCTACGCCGTGGTCCAGAAGATCTCCGAAGTCGACCGCAACAGCCAGGACCGGCCGCTCAAGGAAGTGCGTGTGAACTCGGTGAAGATCGAGAGAACCTAGACCCTCCGTTGAGATTGGCGATTTTTGGCGGCACCTTCGACCCCATCCACAACGCGCATCTGGCGGTGGCGCGGGAGGCCGCCGCGCGCTTCCAACTCGATCGCGTCTGGCTGGTGCCCGCCGAAAAACCGCCGCACAAGCAACGTGTGACGCACGCCCCTTACGAGGATCGCATTCGCATGGTGGAGCTGGCCTGCGGCGGTGAGGCGAACCTGGAAGCTTCCCGCCTGGAACAAGGGACCGCCAGCAGTTACTCGATCGATACCATCGAGAAGGTGCGCGCGCGCCTCGCCCGCGGCGACGTTCTGTTCTTCCTGATCGGTGCGGATGCCTTTGCCGAAATCGAGAGCTGGCGGCGCTGGCGGGATGTCGTGCGCAGTGTCGAGTTCATCGTGGTCAGCCGCCCCGGTCATCCTTACTCTGTCCCCCCGGCAGCCACCGTGCATCGCCTGGAAACCGTAGATTTGCCCGTATCGTCGTCCGAAATCCGCCGCCGGCTGGCCGCCGGTGAGCAGGACGTGGATGTCCCTCCCGCCGTTCTGGAATACATCCGCGCCCGGGGTCTTTACCGTGGATAGGCGTTGCTGCCTGGCCTGCGCGCTGCTGGCCGCGGCACTGGTGTTCGCGTGGCAATGGCTTACCGTACGCGTCAACTACGGCGGCAACTGGACCGCCCTTTTCTGCACCGGCGCGCGGCACGGCGCACCGCCCACGCTGGCCGCCGAGCATATCTATCTCTTTCCGGGCAGCTATGGATACGACGGCCAGATGTATCACTACATCGCGCACGATCCGCTCCTGCACGATCCGGACTTGGAGGCGTACATCGATGCGCCGCGGCTGCGCTGGCGCCGGATTCTCGTGCCCGCGCTGGCCTATCTGCTGGCCGCCGGCCGCCAGCGGTGGATTGATCCCGCTTACTACGCGCTGGTCCTCTTCTTCACCGCCGCGGGCGTCTATTGGACTGCGGCGGGCTCCCGCCTGCTGGGACTCTCCGCGGCCTGGGGACTCCTCTTTTTGCTGCTGCCGTCCACCCTGGTGAGCATGGACCGCATGGTTGTGGATGGCGCTCTCACTGCGCTCGCGGCCGGTTTTGCATACTATCTACGCGCGCCCTCCTGGCGCCTGTTTATCATCCTGGCGGCCGCCCCACTCGTGCGCGAAACCGGCTTCCTGCTGCTAGCCGCCTGGTGCGGATACCTGATGCTGCAGCGCCGCCCCGGGCGAGCCGCTCTGTATGCGCTGGCCGCGGTCCCGGCATTTGCCTGGTACGCCTGGGTCGAGACGCACACGGCTGCGGAGCATTACCCTATTAACTTCAAGCCGCTTTCGAGCGTCTGGGCACTCTTCTGGCATCCCGTGCCCTATCCCGCCGGCGTTCGCCTGGCCTGGCTCGCCACCATCAGCGACCGGCTGGCGCTCTTGGGCATGGTGGCGGCTTTCGCGCTGGCGCTTTACTGGAACGGGAAGCGCCATCCCGGCGCCATGGCTCTGGCAGCGCTCTGCTTCGCGGCCATGGGCATCGTGCTGCAAGGCACTGTCTTATGGACCAATGTCTACTCGTTCGGCCGCGTCTACTCGCCCCTATTGCTGTTCCTGGGCCTCGAGAGTCTCGAAAGAAGCTCCGGGGCGGCCCTGCTGCCCCTCTCCCTCATGTGGCCGCGCATCGGCATGCAGATTGGCTCTCAGGCTGTGGGGATCCTGAGCGCCCTGAAGAAATGGTAACCGGAAGCCTGCCTTGGCGCACTTTGCTACACCTGTGTGTCCACTCTGCCCCAAGTCCCGCGGCGACGGTGCTCACCAGCGTGCCACTAACAGTGGCCAATTACGTGCACTGCGTCCGGCGAATGGAGAATTTACGGTGAATCGGATCATGCGCTCCTTTCATGTCATATTAGCCCTCGCGGCGGTCGTGGCTGTTACCGGATCTCTGCAGGCCCAGAGTCAGCTCCAGGTCAGCCCAGCGTCGGTCTCCCTCTCGTCGCAAGTCAACAACCCCGTCGCGGCCACACAGGTGCTTTCTCTCACCAGCACTGGGGATAACGCGGGAGATCATCTCTCCTATGCCGCTGCGGTGCAGATCAACTCCACCGCTCCCAACACCCTGCCGTGGCTCAGCATCAGTGGTTCGGCATCCGGCACGACTCCTGGCTATATTGAGTTATCAGCGGTCGCTACCAGCCCGGGTTACACGGCACTGGCGGAAGGTGTTTACACCGGACAGATCGTTGTTGCCGTCTCCGGCAACGCCACCCCGGTGACGATTCCGGTAACCTTCACGGTGGCCCGCATCGCCGCGGCTCCCGCGTCCCTCGCCTTCAGCTACCAGATTGGCGGCCCCGTTCCGTCCTCCCAGCCGCTGGCCGTCTCGACTGTGTCCGGCGTGCTCAATTTCATGGCATCCGTGTCCGTCTCTGGTTCGCAGAACTGGCTCGAACTGGCTCCTACCGAAGCCACCACTCCGGCCACCGTCACCGTGACCTTGAATCCGGCGGTGATTGGAACGCTGGCCGCCGGAACCTACAGCGGCGCCGTCAACGTGGGCGCCGTCGGCGATCCGATCATGGTCAGTGTGCCAGTCACCCTCACTGTGTCGGCCGCGTCCGTGATTACGGTCAGTCCCGCAAGCATGACGTTCCTGTACCAGACGGGAGGCACGAACAACATCAGCCAGCAGAACCTCAGCGTTACCGCCAACAGCGGGGTCGAGCTGTTTTTCGTATCCGCATCGGTAAATCCAAATCCGGCCGGCGTGCAGTGGCTGGTGGCGAGCGTACAGGGACTCAATAACACGCCCGGTATGGTGACCGTGCAGGTATCACCGGGCGCGCTGCCGCCGGGCACCTATACCGGCGACGTGACGGTGTCGGTCAATGGCATGCAAGTGGCAGACGTTCCGGTGAGCCTGACAGTCAGTTCCAATCCCCTCATCAGTTTTACCCCCACCTCTCTCAGTTTCAGCTACCAGCTTGGCGGTTCCACGCCCGCCGCGCAATCCGTTGCCACCGCCAGTACTGGCGCGCCATTAGTTTATGCCGTGTCTGTCAGCACGACCACGGGCGGAGCCTGGCTGGAGGCGGCCAGCGGCGGCACTACGCCGAATCCAATTTCCGTATCTGTTAACACCTCCGGATTGGGTGTCGGACTCTATAACGGCCTTATTACGGTTTCCGTCAACAATGCCGGTAACTCTCCGCAACGGATTCCAGTAACTCTTACCGTCACGAACTATCCCACGATTGAGGCTTTCCCCGGCCAGATGACTTTTGCTTATCAAATTGGCAAGACCGGCCCCAACAATCAGGTGCTCACCCTCACCAGCAGCACAGGCGACAGGCTGAACTTCACATCGACAACTTCCACGGCGTCCGGCGGCCCCTGGCTGAAAACTTCCGGCGGCGGGTCCACACCGGGAACTGTCAACATAGGAATCAACACGAATGACCTGGTCCCCGGCACATACACGGGAACGGTCAGCATTGCCGCTACCAATCCCGATGGCGACACAGTGCCCAACAGCCCGCTGGCTGTTCCGGTTAGTTTGTATGTCAGCAACGATCCCTTGCTGACGGTCAGTCCCGGCGCCTTGTCATTCACCGCGGCGCTGGGAGTACAGACACCCGTACAAACGCTGAACATTGCCAGCACCGGTGATGCTCTGAACTATACGATTGCCGCCGTGACGCAGACTGGAGGTCCCTGGCTGGCCGTCACCGCGCAGCCAGGCACGACGCCCGGCTCCATCCAGGTATACAGCCTGCCGTTGAACCTGTCATCAGGTATTTACAACGCCACCATTACGGTCTCCGCCACCAATCCTTCCTCAGCGCCGGTAGCCGACAGTCCGGTGACGGTTCCCGTGACTCTCCAGTTGGTCGAAGGCACCCTCAGCGTGTCTCCCACCGCGCTGACCTTCTCGCAGACCCTCGGTGGCGCCGCGCCAGCATCGAAAACCATATCTGTGAGTGGCAGCGGCACGCAGCCCTTGGCCTTCACGGCGGTGGCCTCTACCAGCAGCGGCATCAACTGGCTGACGGTAACGCCCACCTCCGGCGACACACCGGCCACCGTTAGCGTAACGGCTGACGGCTCGAAACTCAGCCCGGGCACTTACACCGGAGTCATCACGATTACCGCGCCCAGCGCCCTGAGCAGTCCACAGAGTGTCGCGGTCACTTTGACGGTGGGGGGCACTAACATTACGCTCTCGCCTACCAGCCTCCAGTTCAACTACCAGCTCGGAGGAACCACGCCGGGGTCTCAGAGCCTGGCAGTGTCCTCCAGCCCGGAAAACGTGGGTTTTAACGTGACGTCCACCACCCTCGGCAGCGGCAACTGGCTGACCGTCAGCCCCACCTCCGGCACGGTGCCCGCGAACTTGACGGTCTCCGTGAACCCCGCCGGCCTGGCGGCTGGAGTTTATTCCGGCGTGATCACGGTCACGCCCACCGCCGCCGGCATCAACGCTCAAAATGCCAATGTCACGCTCACCGTGACCGTACCCGTGCCACCGCAGCCCGCCAGCGTGAACAACTCCGCGAACGAGGCGCCGGGTTCCGTCGCTCCCGGAGAGATCGTGGCTATCTACGGCACCAATCTGGGACCCACGCAGCCCGCCTACGGAACCATCACGGGCAACTCGCTATCCACCAGCGTGAGCGGGGTGCAGGTGACCTTCAGTAATACGCCCGCGCCGCTCCTGTTTGTCTCCGCGACGCAGATCAACGCGGTTGTGCCCTTTGAATTGACGGGACAGGTTCAGACGCAGATGAAGGTCTCCTACAACGGAGGCGTCTCGACGGCCCTGGAACTCAATGTCGCCCCAGCCGCGCCCGCCGTATACACCCAAACGGAGACCGGCACCGGGCCGGGGGCCATCCTGAACCTTGCCGGCGAACTGATCAGCGCGACTAACCCCGCGCAGCAGGGATCCATCATCGAGATCTATGCGACAGGCGGCGGGGAGACCGATCCGCTGGGCGTCACCGGGAACATCACGCCCGCCGATGGCTCCGTTCTCAAGCGGGTGTCGGGCGTCGATGTCACGGTAGCCGGTCAGCCCTGCACCGTAATCTACGCCGGTACGGCGCCCGGATTCGTCGAGGGCGCGCTGCAGATCAACGCACAGTTGCCGCCCGGGCTGCCGTCCGGAGCGCAGCCGCTGCTGGTGAGTGTGAACGGCATCACCAGTTCGGGCGGCGTGACAGTGGCACTGCAGTAGGCCGGATCACGGCTTCTGTAGAGGCGTTGCCGGATCGAGAAAGCGCCACGACACGGCGGCCATCGCAGATGGCCGCTGAGACGGTAGAACGTCAGGTCCGAGTTGTTGTGGGTCCACGAGAGCATGTACCCGATGTGGGCGAGACCGCGCGGCCCAGGTTCCCCAAGCAGCCAGATTTGCGGCAAGCGTACGAGCACGGTACGCGATCGCGGGTCGGCAGCGCTTCGTTGGACTGCCAAAAGCCCGGATGGCCCCCCGCCTCGATCGAGTGCAGGCTTGCGGTCATCATGGGAGCGGCAAGGGAGACGCAACTAAGCCACAGCGGGAGTTCCCGAGCGATACTGAATGGGAATGGAATTCCAGCCGGTGGAGACGAACCTGCGTGAGTCCTTCCGCGTCGTGGCAGCGCACCGGAGGGGAGGCGAGTTGCGTGAAATGGAGGGCGTGTCGATCGCCTCGGCCGGCGTGACCTTCCAGATGTTCAACACCGCGTTTCTCTCCGCGCCGGTCGCATCGGAGACGCAGTTGGATCGCCGCGTGACCCAGGCCATGGTGCATTTCGGCGCGCGCGGCCAGCGGTGGTCTTACTGGATCTGTCACGGCTGGCTCGACGGGCGCACGCGGCGGCGGCTTCCGCAGCTCATCCGGAAATACAATCTGTACCAGGCCGTGGAATTGCCCGGCATGTTGACCGAAGGACTGGCGCCGCCTTGCCGCGCGCTTCCCACTCTGCAGGTGCGGCGCGTCTCCCCGGGCCCGGTGAAGGACGCTTTTTGCGCCATCGGATCGACCTGCTTCAACGTTCCCCTGGCCTGGTTTTGCGAGGTCTTCGACAGCGACACCGTCTGGAGGGATTTTGCCGCCTGGGTGGCCTATCTGGACGGCGAGCCTGTTTCCACGGCCGCCACCGTGATTGGCGGCGGCGCCGTGGGCGTGTACAATGTCGCCACCTTGCCGGCCCACCGCCGCGGCGGATATGGCGAAGCCATCATGCGTCACGCACTCGAACAGGCGCGTCTGGAACACGGCCTTTCCCGGACCATCCTGCAGTCCACGCCGCAGGGCTTCGAGTTGTACCAGCGCATGGGCTACCGCACGGTGACGAGCGTGGCGGTGTTTTGTTCCTGAAGCTAAGACAAGTACGCGCTGGCCAGTTCCTCGAACTCCGAGGGCGTCACCAGGTGGAAGCACAGCTCGAGCTGGGAGAAGCGCTGCAAGTCCTGGGTCATCTCGTTAGTGGGCAACTCCGGTCCGGCGACGAACAACTGTCCCGCCGCGGCGCGAAACGGCAGCACCCGCCAGCGCCGCGCGATCTCGGCGGGCACCACGTGGGTGGCCGCCTCATGGATCTCAGACGCTTTGGGCTTGCCCACCGGCAGGTTCTGCTGCAAGCTGAGCGCGATGTACAACTCCGCTTCACTGAGCTTCCCCCGGCGCACCAGGAACTCGCCGATGCGCTCGCCCGCGGGCCTGGCGGCCAGGGCCTCATCCACGTCCGCCTGCATGACGAATTGCGAACCCACCAGGATCTGCCCCAGCGGCCGGATCTCCGGCGCCAGGGCCGCTGCGCTGGGGTAAGCGTGCTCGGTCTTGATCCATACCAGCGCGCGGCCGCGCAGCTTCGCCCGGCAATAGAAGGTCAGCGCGCCCATGGTGGCCGCACAATTCAGCCAGTTGCCGATGAGCATGCGCACCGGGACGCCCATGGCAAAACGCCACCCGTAGATGCGGCGGGAACACAGGGCCCGCACGCCCATTTGAAAACAGCTGAGCGCCAGGGTTGCCGCGAACAGCCACATCAGATGCGCGTATTCCCTGCCCAGCGCCCAGGGGCGGGCGCTGAGACGGCTCGCCGTCCAGGTGACGGCGCCATAGACCGTGAGCAGGTTCAGCACCGGCGTGAGCAGGTTCCCGAGGATGCCCTTGCGGTCACGCCAGAGCCAGTACAGGTCGCGGCGGGGCGCGCGCCAGCCGCGGCGCTCCCAGGATTGCAACACGATGCCGGTCACCCAGCGCGCCCGCTGCCGCACCGCCGTGCGGAATGTATGCGGGAAGTACTCGCGGGTGGCCAGCAGGCCGTCCGCCTCGCGGCGCAGCGGCACAAACACCTGCCGGCAGCCCATGGCGTGGATGCGCCAGCCGTTTTCGTAATCCTCGGTGAGGCACTCGGGGTCGAAGACGCGGTTGGAGTACGCGGCGGCCAGTTTATCCAGCACCGCGCGCGAGAAACCCGTGCCCACGCCGTTGCCGGGAATGAAGCTGCCACGCATCTGCCGCACGGGAATATCTTTGGTCTGAAACTCGGAGAATTCGTCGCAGTACAAGCCGTGCACCCACTGGCCTAGCGGCGTGGCCAGCGGCAGGACGGGCACCTGCACCATGTCGTAGCTGGTGGCGAAATAGTTGATCCAGCGCAGCGCCTCGGGGTGAATCACGTCCTCGGCGTCGTGCGTGACCACCATTTCGAAGCGCACGCCGTGCGATTCTTCGTAGGCCAGCATGTTCTGGTAAATCCAGTTCAGGCAGTCGGCTTTGGAGGTAGGCCCGTCGTGAGGGCACATGGCCAGGTGTACGCGCGGATACTTGCGGGAAGCCTGCCGGACCGCGGCCGCGGTTGGCGCGTCGTTGGGGTACACGCCGACGAAGAACTCCGCCGCGTGGTAGAGCGTGGCCGGGATATTCCGCTCCAACATGCGGCCGATGACCTTGTGCTCCTGCCACAAAGGCACGAAGATGGCGATCCTGCGGCGGGGTGCGGCGTCGACCTGCTCCAGCGTGGGCCATGGAAACCACACCTTGCCAAACAGATGCAGCTTCAGCCAGCGATGCACAAATACGGCGTCCAGAAACAGGTCGTCCAACCCACTCAGCAGGACGTACACCGCCAGCGGCGCCAGCGAGGCGGCGATCCAGGCGTCGAGCGTATGCATCCGGATACAGATGTAGTGCCGGGATATCGGAAAAATCGCACGAAACAAAGCCCGCCAGGTCCGCCACGGGGACTTGCGCTATAGTGGATGACTACGTCTATGGCTGTGCCCGGCCAAGTCGCGGTATTCGACACCACCCTGCGGGATGGAGAGCAGGCCGCCGGCACCCGCTTGGGCAGCCGCGAGAAGCTGATGATCGCCCGGCAGTTGGCGCGGCTCAAGGTGGACGTCATCGAAGCCGGCTATCCCGCGTCCTCCCCCGAAGACTTCGAGGCCGTGCAACTGCTCGGGCGCGAGATCGAAGGTCCGGTCATTTGTGCGCTATCGCGCGCCGTGCCTTCCGACATTCAGGCTTGCGGCCAGGCATTAGCCGGCGCCAGCCGGCCGCGCATTCACACCGGCATCGGCGTCTCGGATATCCACATTCTGGGTAAGTTCCGCGACGAGCGTTACGGGACTAGCCTGGCGGAGAAGAAAGTAAATCTCCTGGCCATGGCTGTGGAGGCAGTGAAGTTAGCCCTGAGCTTTGTAACTGACGTGGAGTTTTACGCCGAGGATGCGGGCCGCGCCGATCCTGCCTACTTATTCGAGATGCTGGAGGCAGTTATTGAAGCCGGCGCGGATGTGGTGAACATACCGGACACCACCGGCTATACGGTGCCCGAGCAATACGGCTCTCTGATTCGTTCCGTGCGGGACAAGGTGCGGAACATCGGGCAAGCGACCATCAGTGTGCACTGTCACGATGACCTGGGGATGGCGGTCTCCAACACCCTGGCCGGCGTGCTGAACGGAGCGCGCCAGGTGGAAGGCACCATCAACGGCATCGGCGAGCGGGCGGGCAATGCCGCGCTGGAAGAAGTGGTGATGGCCCTGCGCACCCGGCGGGACTATTTCGGCGTGGATACCGAGATCGACGCAACGGAGTTTCACCGCACCAGCCGCCTGGTGGCCGATATGCTGGGGATGCAGGTGCCGCCCAACAAAGCCGTGGTGGGCGGCAATGCGTTCGCGCACAGCTCCGGCATTCACGTGGATGGCGTTCTGAAAGAGCGGCAGACCTACGAGATCATGCGCCCGGAAGATGTGGGCCTTTCCGAGAGCCGCGTGGTGCTGACGGCCCGCACCGGGCGCCACGGCCTGCGCGACCGGCTGCAGAAACTGGGCTACTCGCTGCCGCAGGAGGAGTTGGACCAGGCTTATCAGCGGTTCCTGGCCGTGGCGGATAAGAAGCAGGAAGTATTTGACGAGGATCTGGTCGCCATCTTACACGATGAGATCCATCCCACAACCGAGACTTACCAGCTCGACTATCTGCATATCTACAGCGGTACGGCGGCCATCCCCACGGCGACGGTGCGGCTGCGGATCGGCGGCGAGGTGCGCGAGGGCGCGGCGATTGGCGATGGTCCCGTGGACGCCGTGTGCAAGGCCATCTCCGCGGTCACCCGCACGGCCGCGCGTTTGGTGCGCTACGAGATCCGGGCGGTGACCGGCGGGACGGAGGCGATGGGTGAAGTTACGGCGCAACTCGAGCTGGAGGGGTCGAAGGTGCTGGGGCGCGGCGCCTCCACGGACGTGATTGAAGCCAGCGCCAGGGCCTTTGTAGACGGTTTGAATAAGCTGGCGAACCTGCAATCCAGGCGCGCCTTGAACGTATAACATCGGAGGGGACATTCATGATAACTCAGGGGGACAACTATCTACGACTGGTGTGTCTGGCGGCCGTGCTGGCCGCGAACGCGGTAACGGCGCGCGCCCAGACTTTGACGACGATTTACACATTTACCGGCGGAGCCGATGGAGGGGGACCCAAGGGGACGCTTATCCAGGGGAAAGACGGCAATTTCTACGGGACCACCTCCGGCCCCGGCACGATATTCAAGATTACTCCGGACGGCATGTTGACTACTTTGCATACGTTCGCCGGAGCGGATGGCGTGGGTGTATTCGGCGCCCTGGCGCTGGGCAACGACGGCAACTTCTACGGAACTACCGTGGGCTCGACTCCCGGCGACGGCACGGTCTTCAAGATCACGCCGGACGGAACGTTCACGACGCTGCACGTGTTCGATGGCACGGACGGCATTAGTCCCTGGGGCGGTCTGGTGTTGGGCGCAGACGGTAACTTCTACGGAACCACCACCAGCGGCGGCGAGTATCTTCTCAACAGCAACGTTGCCATCGGTGCGGGAACGGTATTCAGGATCGCGCCGGACGGCACGTTCACGAATCTCTACGTCTTCAATACGACTGAGGTCGAGAACGGCCAAGCCGGCTCCGATCCGATCGGCGCGCTGGTGCGCGGGTCGGATGGCAACTTCTACGGGACCACGAACATTGGCGGCGCAAACCTAATGGGCACCGTCTTCAAGATTACTCCGCAGGGCACTCTCACCATCTTGCACAGCTTCGACGGGACAGACGGCGCCAATCCCTGGGGCACGCTCGTGGCGGGTAACGATAGAAACTTTTACGGAACCACCACCATCGGGGGGGCCTCCAGCCTGGGCACGGTTTTTCAGATCAGCCCCTCCGGAGCGTTCAAGACCATTTACAGTTTCAAGGGATCGGATGGAATTGGTCCGCTGTCGGGACTTACTTTGGGTACTGACGGGAACTTCTACGGAGATACGCAGAACGGTGGCAGCGGTCTTCTGTATGGCACGATCTTCGAGATTACTCCAGATGGCACACTTACGGAGGTGCATAACTTCGACGACACGGACGGTGCGTTCCCGTTCGGCGCACTTACTCTGGGGAGCGACGGAAGTCTCTACGGGACCACGGATGGGGGCGGCACGAACGGAGTCGGGACCGTCTTCAAATTGAGCCTGGCCGGCGGTACAAACCCCTTCTCGATCAGCGCCGGTGGTATCGTGGATGCTTCCAATTACAAGGCTCCAGTGGCGCCCGGGAGTATTGTCGCGGTGTTCGGCACATTCCCGCAGATCACGAACCAGATGACCGCCACGACTCTCCCGCTTCCCACTGCCATGTCCGGGGTTTCGCTGGACTTCGGCAATGGCGTGCTGGCGCCCATGTTTTTCGGCTCGGGGCTGCAGATCAACGCACAAGTCCCCTGGGAACTGGCCGGGCAATCGCAAGCCACGGTTACGGCGACCGCCGGCGGGCAATCGAGCGCGCCGCAGACGCTGGCGCTGGCAACTTATGCACCTGGTATCTTCGTCGTCGATACTCAGACGAACCAAGGCGCGATCCTGGACACGAACTACCGTTTGATCAGCGCGGCCAACCCGGCGGTTGGGGGCGATTACGTGCAGATCTTCTGCACCGGCCTGGGACCGGTTTCGAACCAGCCGGCCACCGGTTCGCCGGCCCTGAGCAGTCCGTTGTCGAAGACTACCGTCACTGCCATGGTCAACATCGGCGGGACGACGCAGGAAGCGGAATTCTCCGGGCTGACGCCAGGCGACGTGGGACTCTACCAAGTGAACGTGCAGGTGCCCATGGGGGTGACCGGCACGGCCGTGCCGGTCTCGATTTCGATTGGCGGCGCCACCTCGAACACAGTTACCATGGCGATCCAGTAGGGGCGGCCCAATACCCCCATTTGCGGGTATGCCAATACCCCCATTTTTTGGGTTCGTATGGTAATTTTGCAGCGGGTGTCGCGCCAGGATTCTCCCGGTTGTGTGCGAGCGAGTCGGCATGATCCGCTGCGAGCTTAGCACGGGCGGGATGCGGGTCTTGGGAGAGGCGTTTCCGGGCTTGCGCGTTTTCAACAAGTTGGGGGGACTTGGGGGTCGTGATCAACGCTCAGCCAAGCGATAGTGGCGCCCCATCCGCCAGCGGCGGGCGGCGCATCGTCGAATGAGACAACGAACGGCGTGCGCTCGAGCACCGCTCGCACGGTGGCCCGCTGCACGCCGATCCCGCGGCCATGAATGATGCGCACGGCCCGGTAGCCGAGTTTGTGCGCCTCTTCCAGGTAAGCTTCCACCACACCCTTCACGTCGCGCGGGGGGACGCTGTGCAGGTCGAAGACATCGGTGATGGGGATCGGGATGGGATCCGCGGGGTCTTCAAAATCGCCCGCCATGCTTTAAGCTTATACGGAGGGGCACAGTGGCTGCCAAGTACACGTACAAGCAGGGACAATACCTGGCCTTCATCCATCACTACACCAAGCTTCACCGGCAGCCGCCGGCCGAACTGGACATGCAACAATATTTCCGGGTGACGCCTCCGAGCGTGCACCAGATGATTTTGACGTTGGAAGCGCGCGGGCTGATCAGCCGGGTTCCGTGGACGCCGCGGTCCATCCAGGTGCTGGTGTCCGCGCACGATCTGCCGGAGCTGGACTGATGCGCGCGGCGATTTTCGGCGTGGCCTCGCTGCTGGTCCTGGCCGCGTGGCCCGCCTTTGGCGCGGGGCTGCGCGCGGGCGTGGCCAAGGTGGACATTACGCCGCCGCCGGGCGTGCTGATGTGGGGCTACGCGGGGCGCAAAGGGCCGGCCACGGGCACACTCGATCCGCTATATGCGCGCGTGCTGGTGCTGGACGACGGCCAGACGCGTTTGGCACTGGTCACGGTGGACCTGGGCCGCAGCTTCGGACCGGCATCGCTGGCACAGCTCCGGGACGCAGCCCGGCAATCGAGCGGCATCTCCTGCCTGCTAGTGGCCGCTTCGCACACGCACAGCGGACCGGTGGTCCTGGATGAGTACCCGGCGGGGCCGCCTGCCTGGGAACAGTCGGCGCTCGAGAAGATAGGCCAGTCGATCGCGGAGGCCGCGCGGGCGCTCGAACCGGCGCGCATCGGGGTGGGCACGGGCGCGGCATATATCGGGCATAACCGCTTGCGCATCAATCCGGACGGCTCGGTGAGCTGGTTCCAAAGCAATCCCACGCAGATCCCGACCGCGCCGGTGGACCCCACGGTTACGGTGCTGCGCATTGACCGCGCGGATGGGACTCCGCTGGCGGTGCTCACGAACTACGCCTGCCACCCGGTGATTTTCGGTCCCGACAATCTGCGCTATTCGGCCGATTATCCGGGTGTGATGAATCACGTAGTGGAGCAGGAGTTGGGCGGTCACGTATTGAGTTTCTTCCTGCAAGGCGCGCCGGGGGACATCAATCCGTACTACGCCGTCACGCCGCTGGAACAGGACGCCATCGGCCGGCGCGACTGGACCGGAGAGCGCCTGGGCCGCGAGACTGCGCGCGTGGCGCAACAGATCCACACGGCCGCGGTGGAGTCGCCGAGTATCCAGTTTATGGAATCGGTCCTGACCGTGCGGCTGCGGTGGAACCCGGAGAAGTTCCGCGCGGCGCTGGAGAAGTTCCTGGGGCCCCAAGGTATGCGTACCTTCGCTCCGCACATCGTCCCCGAAATTCAATTGCCGGTGACCGCGGTGCTGATCGACAGGGAAATCGCCTTGATGACCATGCCCGGCGAACCTTTCGTGGATTTTCAAATGAACTGGCGGGACCGCTGTCCGGCGCGCTACGCGCTGTTCCTGGGCTACACCAACGGATACAACGGCTATTTTCCAACTATCGCGGCGGCGGCGCGCGGAGGGTACGGGGCGGCCAGCGCCAGCACCTGGGTGGAGCCCGGCTCCGGTGAGCGGATGGTGGATACCGGCATCACCAGCATTTACGAGATGCTGGGGCGGCTTAGCGATCTGCCGGATGAATTGAAGAAGGATGTCTCGAAGTAAGCCGCTTTGGCTGGCGCTGACCGGGTTGGTTCTGCTCTCCGGATGCCACCGGCATCGGGTGGTACGGGCGCCGGCGCCTCCGGCTGTTCCGCAATCCGGCGAGACGGGAATCGCGAGCTGGTACGGCCATCCGTATCACGGGCGCGCGTCGGCATCGGGCGAAATCTACGACATGGAGCAGATGACCGCGGCCCACCGCACGCTCCCGTTCGGGACCTGGGTGCGGGTTCACGATCTGGACAACCAGAAGTCCGTGGACGTGCGCATCAACGACCGCGGCCCGTTCGTGGATGGCCGGATCATCGATCTCTCGCACGCGGCGGCGCGGGCCATCGATATGATCGGTCCTGGAACGGCGCGTGTGCGGCTGGAGATCCTCAGCCTGCCGGCGGCGCCGGGTCCTGCTTATTTCGGAGTGCAGATCGGGGCCTTTGAGAACCGCGACAACGCCGAGCGGCTGCGCAGCGAGATGCAGGCGAAATATGGCCGGGCGCGCATCGTGCGGCGGGACGATACGCCCGTGATGTGGCGCGTGGTGGTGGGCATGGAGCCTACCCAGGCCGGCGCCTCGGCCCTTGCCGCGCGCATCCGCAGCGAGAATCCTTCCGTGACGGCCGCATTTGTGGTGCGTTTGGATTCTGTATAATCTAAGCAGTCCATGGAGTCTAGTACTACCAGTTGTTTCCACCTTCTTGTGGGGCAATCGCCGCAGATCTGTGAGATCCGCCGGCTGATTGAAAAACTGGGACGCTCGCGCGCGCCGGTCCTGCTGCTGGGGGAAAGCGGCACGGGCAAGGAAGTGATCGCGCGCGCCATCTACGCGGCCAATCCAGGCGGTGAATTTGTGCCCATCGACTGCGGCGCGCTGGTGGGGCCGCTGGTGGAAACCGAGCTGTTCGGCCACACGAAAGGCGCTTTCACCGGCGCGGCGGAGGCCAAGAAGGGCCTGATCGAAGTGGCCAATGGCGGCACGGCCTTTTTCGACGAGATCGGCGACCTGCCGCTCGATATGCAGGTGAAGCTGTTGCGGCTGCTGCAGGAACGCGAGTTCCGCCCGGTGGGATCGCTGAAGCAGCACAAGGTGGACATCCGGGTGATCGCAGCCACGCATCACGACCTGGCGCGGGACGCCGCCCGGGGGACCTTTCGGCAGGATCTTTACTATCGCCTGAACATCGTCACGCTGCGGCTGCCTCCCCTGCGGGACCGCAAGCAGGATATCCCGGAGCTGATCGAGCACTTCCTGGAGCGCCACGGCTCCCATCACCAGCTCACGTCCGAAGCAATGGCCGTGATGCTGAGCTACGACTGGCCGGGCAACGTGCGGGAATTGCAGAACACCATCGAGCGCATGGTGGCGCTGAACACGGGTCCGTGGCTGCACGCGGCCGACCTGCCGTCCTCGCTGCAGAACCACCAGGCATCGGACTCGCCGATTGCCTCCGCCGTGGCTGCCGGATCGGAGACTGCGTCACTACCCTTGCTGCATGCGCCTCCGCGCCAGCGCGGCCTGTTCCTGCCGGACGTGGAAAAGGAGACCATCCTGAAGGCGCTGGAGGCCACGCATGGCGACCGCGCCAAGGCCGCGCACCTGCTGGGCATCGGCCGCACGACGCTCTACCGCAAGCTCAAGGAATATAAAATCGAGAGTTGAACATCGCGCTGGACGCCACGTATAGCGTGGGCCGGGATTTGTCGGGGGTGGGTGTGTATTCGCGCGAGATGCTGGCCGGGCTGACGCGCGCGCATGCGGAGAGCCGCTTTGCTTTCTGCTACCGGCCGCACCGCTTCCTGGCTTCACTCGGCGAGCGGCTGCCGCGGAATGCCCGCCGGTTTTGGCTGGGTGAGACGCGCGCGCCGCGCTCCGCGGATATCTTCCACGGCCTGAACCAACGTTTGCCGCACGCGCCGCTGCGCCGCGCGGTGACCACATTTCACGACCTGTTCGTGCTGACGGGGGATTACTCCACAGCGGAGTTCCGCCAGCGGTTCGCCGGACAGGCGCGCGACGCGGCCCGGCGCAGCGACCGCATCATCTGCGTATCGCAGTTCACCGCGCGGCAGGTGATTGAACTGCTGGGCGCCGATCCGGCCCAGGTGCGCGTGGTGCATCATGGAGTGCGCCCGCCGCGGTCGTTGGCCGCCGCGCGCGAGAAGACGGTGCTGCACGTGGGGGCCCTCCAGCGCAGAAAGAACATCGCGCGGCTGGTGGAGGCTTTTGAGAGTCTGCCGTCCGACTGGCGGCTGGTGCTGGCGGGCAGCGCGGGATATGGCGCGGCCGACATCATGGCGGCCATCTTTGCATCCCGCGCTCGCGACCGGATCCGCGTGCCGGGCTACGTATCGCAGGCGGAACTGGAAGCCTGGTATTTGCGCGCCATGATCTTCTGCTTTCCTTCGCTCGACGAAGGCTTCGGCATGCCGGTGCTGGAGGCCATGGCGGCCGGTACGCCGGTAATCGCTTCGAACCGCTCGGCGGTGGCTGAAGTCGCGGGCGACGCGGCCTGGCTCATCGACCCGGAGAACACCGGGGAGCTGGCCGCCGCGCTGGTGGCGCTCGCGCGCGATGCCGGGAAGCGCGCGGAATTGGCCTCCCGGGGCCTGGCGCGCGCGGCGCAATTCACCTGGGAGGATGCCGCCGCCAAAACATGGGCCGTGTACCGCGAGTTGACAGGGTAAACTGGACAGATGATCCGGGTGGAAAATCTGGTGAAGAAGTTCGGCGCCGTTACGGCTGTCGATCATATCTCATTCACGGTGGAACGCGGCGAGATCTTCGCGTTCCTGGGTCCCAACGGCGCCGGCAAGACTACAACCATCAAGATGCTCACGACTTTGCTTACGCCGGATAGCGGGACCCTGGAAGTGGACGGCCTGGACCCGCGCGTGCGTGCCCACGAGGTGCGCAAGCGATTCGGCATCGTGTTCCAGGACCCCAGCCTGGATAGTGAACTGACGGCTCAGGAAAACATGGAACTGCACGGCGTCTTCTTTCACGTGCCGCGCAAACTGCGGATCGCGCGTACCACGGAACTGCTGCGCATTTTCGACCTGTGGGAACGCCGCGGCCAGCGTGTGAAGTTCTTTTCCGGAGGCATGAAGAGGCGGCTGGAGATCGCGCGCGCCCTGCTGCACACGCCCAAGATCCTGTTTCTGGACGAGCCCACGCTGGGACTCGATCCGCAAACCCGCAACCAGATGTGGACACAGGTGAAGAGCCTAAACCAGGAGGAGCAGGTCACGGTGTTCCTGACGACGCACTACATGGAGGAGGCCGAGCGGGTGGCGCAGCGCCTGGCGATCATCGATCACGGCAAGATCGTGGCCCAGGGTTCCCCGCAGGAGCTGAAGCAGCAGACCTCCACCGCGTCGCTCGAAGACGCTTTTCTGGCGCTCACGGGAACGCAGATCCGGGACGAATCGGCAAATGCCGGCGCGGACGTAATGCGGCAGGTGGCGCAGATGTGGAGCAGACGCCGATGAGCGCGGTTTACATTTTGTGGCTGCGCGAGATGCGGCGGTACTTGCGGTCGCGGTCGCAGATTGTGGCTTCCCTTGGCCAGCCCGTGCTGTACCTGGTGGCGCTGGGTTTCGGACTGGGCCCGGTGTTTCGCAAAGCGGGTATGGGCAGCTACCTGCAATTTGTGGCGCCCGGCGTGATCTCGATGACGGTGCTGTTCACGTCGGTTTTCTCGGGCATCGGCTTGCTGTGGGACCGGCAGTTCGGCTTTCTAAAGGAAACTCTGGTGGCGCCGGTGCCCCGCGTGCAGATCATGCTGGGCCGGATGCTGGGCAACGCCACGGTGGCCATGATTCAGGGATTGCTGGTGGCGGTGGTGTGCTTCGTGGCGGGCTTTCGCATCCACGACTTCGCGCGCGCTCCGCTGGCGCTGCTGTTCATGGCTCTGATTGCCTGCCTGTTTTCGGCGCTGGGGACCGCGATCGGGTCGGCGCTGCAGGATATGCAGGGCTTCCAACTGGTGATGAATTTCCTGGTGATGCCGATCTTCTTTCTATCGGGCGCTTTGTATCCGCTCGACAACCTGCCGAAGCTGTTCGCGGCCGCCACGATGGCCGATCCGCTCTCCTATGGCGTGGATGGAATGCGCACGATGTTATTGGGCATCTCGCATTTCGGAGCGGCGCTGGATGTTGCGGTGCTTGCCGGAGTCGGGCTGGTGTTGCTGGGAGTCGGAAGTTATCTCTTCTCGAAGATTCAGATCTGACGGCGGTTCGTTAGCGCGACTCGTCGTCCACAGCGATTTTGAGCGCCTTCAGGAAGCGGTGATCTTGCGTGGTGAACTTGATTTTTCCGGAACTCTCGAAGCCGCGTTTGCGCTCCGGCTCACCCGCCGGCTCGTCTTCGGCCAACTCGGCGTCTTCGTCGCGCTTGTTGAAACCGATCGTGGCTTCCAGCACCAGAAACACATCATACCCGGCACGCTTGATCTCGCCGATGGCCTCGGCGATGCGGTCGGACTCCGAGAGCGAGTCGTTGATCGCGTTCCCCAGCTCCTGCATCAGGTTTTTCAATGGCTCGTCCACAACGACCTCCCCTTCATAGTGTGCGATGCAGCCGCCATGCGTCTCGTTGCAATTTTAGCCTCACCACCGCCGTACCCGTTTAGATTGTAGTGGAGGGGGCACAGCTTCACAAGTTCTCCACACGCTTATTCTATCGGCAGTCGCGGCGAAATCCTCCAGGTACCATTACCTCTGATAACATCGATTTATAGTGTTCAAGCGTAACATTTCCCGAGACGGCGCGCGATTGTATTTTCATGGCCGGCGGTTCCTGTCGGCGGTGGTCCCGGCTGTCTTGAAGCCCGCCCGCACGCTCTGGCACGAGATGATCGGCTTCATATTCCTGTCGATGGCCATCGTCTTTGTTTTCTCGGGGTTCCGGGCAATTCGCCAATTTGACGGCAGCCCCGGCGCGGTCCTACGAGTGGCCGTTCTAACGTTCGGCGTATGCTTGTCGGCCGGGTTCGGCATTTCCTCGTTCCTTCGCGCGCGCAAGATCTCCCGCTCGTGAGGACGTCCGGGCGCGCTAGATGTGCATTTCCACTACATTCGGTGCAGAAGAGAATGCCGTGGGCGCCGTCCCCATGGGCGGCTCGGAGACCCGCTTCGTGCGCAGACCGAGGCGGTGCATGAGGCGGCCCACGTGATCGGGATCGTAGCGCACGCCGAGGTGCGTCTCAATGGCGGTGGCGAGCCGCGCGGTGGTCCAGCGGTCCGAGTCGAATCCGAACGCGCGGGGACCGGCGGCGAACATCTCGCGCACCGCGCTCATTTGCGCCTCTGACAGGCGGCTCGGGCGTCCGGGCGCTTTGCGTTTGCGGAGACGATCCACACCCTGCTTCTCGAGGATGCGATACCAGCGGGAAGCCGTGGTGCGGCTTACGCCGAACTTACGCGCCACGCGTGCCTGGGTGGCGCCTCCCAGCAGTTCCTCGGCGGCCTGGAGCCGCCGATGTTCCATTTCGTCGCGATTGAGTGTAACCGTGCTAGCTGCGTACATTCCCTCGCGCGGATTTTTGGCCAGAGCAATGCCAGTATACACCAAAACATTTTCAATGTAAATTGGAGTGACGCGGCCGAACGCCGGGCAATTGAATATCGAGCAGAACTGCGCGGGGTTTGCGGAGACCAATCGCTTCAGCGGTTCGGTTACATTCGTGTGACGGCCCGCGTAAATGAAAAGCCGCGGCATCGGCCGCCGCGGATTGTTGTAGAATGGAGATTCATCGGGAGGTGAGTCTTCTCCAGTAGCAGGCGAGACTTATCGTTGGCCGAGTTCTTCCCTCCGATTTTCGGTGCGATCTCCCATGGTCTTTTTTCGCTGCTCTTTCCCGATGAGTGCCGCGTGTGTGACCGGCCTCTCCAACGTTTTTCGCGCGTGCCGGTATGCGCCGAGTGCCTGCGGCAGCCCGCGCCGCTCGAAGCCGAATTCTTCTGTCTGAACTGCAAGACGCCCTTCCTGAACAGCTTTCCGCTGGATTCCGAAGGCCGCTGCATGTTGTGCCGCAGCGGGCGGCTGGCTTTCGACGAGGTGTTTTGCTACGGCGCTTATGAAGGGACGCTGCGCAAGCTGATCCATCTTTTCAAGTACAGCGGCATGCGCGGCCTGGCTCAGCCGCTGGGCGGCATGCTGGCGAACGCCCTGCCGCGCGCCCGGCAGTTCGATGCGGTCACGGCCGTGCCGCTGCATTGGCGGAAGCGCTGGGTGCGGGGCTACAATCAATCGCAGCTTTTAGGCCGGGTGATCGCGCGCCGCCGCCGCATTCCGCTGATCCGCGCGTTGCGGCGCGTATCCGCCACGCGCGTGCAGGCGGGATTAAGCAACGCGCAGCGGCGCCAGAACGTGGCCGGAGCGTTCGCCGCGCGGCGCCGCGTGGCCGGCATGCGGATTCTGCTGATCGACGACGTGATGACCACCGGCGCCACGGCCGGGGCCTGCGCGCGGGCCCTGAAAAAGGCTGGCGCCCGCTCGGTCTCGCTGTTAGCCCTGGCGCGCGTCGACCGGAGATTTCACGATCCGGCGCAGCGAAAGGAACCTGTCTGAATGTCGAACTTGAACAGATTGCAAAAGCCTGTTCTGGTTCTCAACGCCAGTTACGAACCGATCAATATTTGCGCGGTGCGGCGCGCCCTGGTCCTAGTGCTGAAGGGCGTGGCGCGCGCCGAGGAGGAGTCCACGCAGCACATCCACTCGGCCCGCAACGTGATGCGGTTGCCGAGCGTGATTCGACTGCTGGAATACCGGCGCATCCCTCACCAGACCCGCGCTCTCTCGCGTAAGAATATCCTGATGCGGGACCGCTACACCTGCCAGTATTGCCATCGCACGTTGCCTTCGTCGGAGTTGACGCTGGACCACGTGGTGCCGCGCTCGCGGGCCGGCGAATCGAATTGGGAGAACCTGGTGGCCTGCTGCAATCCGTGCAATAACCGGAAGGGCAGCCGCACGCCGGAAGAAGCCGGCATGAAGCTGGCGCGGCCGCCGCGCCCCTTCAGCCTGCACACCAGCCGCCACCTGATGCGCATGCTCGGCAAGAGCGACGAGCAGTGGCGCAAGTATCTGTTCTACTAAGCGGCCCGCCTATCCTTTCAAATCCTTAAACGCTTCTTCGAGTTCGTGTTTGGCTTCCGCGGCGGGAACCGACAGCGGCAGTCGCGGCGGACCGCCATAGTAGCCGTTCAAGTCCATGGCGTACTTCAGCCCGGGCACGCCGTGTTTCACCGTCACCAGCCACGCGGCGTGGGCGATGCGGTTCTGCCAGTCGCGGGCGGCTTCCTCCTCGCGCGTGCGGAACGCCTCCCAGATCGCGATCGCGGCGTACGGCGCGGCATTGGCGAACGCCAGGATGCCGGCCGCCGCTCCCATCATCAGCGACGGCCACAAGGTCTGCGCCGATCCCACCGTGACCTGGAAGCCGTGCCGCGTCTCGCGCACCATGCGCATCACTTTGTCGATGTTGCCCGAGCTTTCCTTGATACCGATGATGTTGGGATGCTCGGAAAGCTGCGCCACGGCGTCGGCCGGAATATCGATTCCGGTGTTTTGCGGGAAGTTGTAGATCATCACCGGAATGTGCGCCTGGTCGGCCACCGCGCGGTAGAAGAGCATCTGCGCGTCCGCGCGGTTGAGCAGGTTCTTATAGTAGTGCGGCGTCTTCACCAGCGCCGCTTTGTAGCCCAGCTCGGCCGCCCGGTTGGTCAGGCAGACGGTTTCGCGCACGCTCTCGACGCCGGTGCCGGCGATGAGCAACTTCTCGGGCGCGGCGTGCTGCGCCACCATCTCCCAAAGCTGCGTTTTCTCTTCGGCGGTGAGCATTACGCTTTCGCCGGTGGAACCGGTCACCACGTAGCCGGCGAGCGTGGTGAGGTTCCACTTTTCAACGTTGTGCTGCACCTTGGCGGTGTAGATGTTGCCGGCGTGATCGAAAGGGGTGGCGATGGGGGCAAAGATGCCTTGTAGTTTCATATCCGTGTCAGGACCATGATGGCACACTCCCGTGTTCTTCAATCCGGCCCGCGGGTCCGCATGCTATACTCCCGGTGCTGGCGAAATATGATCGACTTTCCCACGCGTCGCGACCTTATTAAACTGACCTCGGCAGGCCTGGCGGCCATGGCCCAGGCGGCGCCCGTTCGGGCGCAGAATGCGGCGGCTCCCGCGGGCGAGATTGAAGTCCGCGTCACCGCCGGCGCGAAGAGATATGCGCAGGAGCCATCGCTCGAGTGGCGGCCCGAAACCGGTTCCTCCATCGATTCGGTGGTGATCGACCCGGATACCACGTTCCAGGAGATGCTGGGATTCGGCGCGGCTCTCACCGATGCCGCCTGCTACATGTTCCACGAGCTTCCCACGGGCGCCCGCGAACAATTGTTTCGGGATTTGTTTTCGCCGTCGGAGACGGGCCTGAGCGTTTGCCGCATCTGCGTAGGTTCGAGCGACTACGCCACCAGCGCCTACAGTTTCGATGAGGGCGCGCCCGATCCGGAGTTGACGCGGTTCTCGATCGACCACGACCGCGCGTATATTCTGCCGATGCTCAAGCAGGCCCGGAGCGCGAATCCGGACCTGTTCCTGCTGGCGTCGCCGTGGAGTCCGCCGGGCTGGATGAAGGCCAACGGCTCCATGCTGGGCGGGTCCATGCGCAAACACTCCTTCCCGGTCTACGCCGAGTACCTGGCGCGCTTCCTGGGGGGCTACGCGGAGGCGGGTGTCGCGGTGAATGCTCTCAGCGTACAGAACGAGGTGGATACCGATCAGGACGGGCGCATGCCCGCGTGTTTGTGGGGGCAGGAGTACGAGATTGAATTCGTGAGCAAGCACCTGGGGCCGCTGTTGGAACGCCGCCAGATCCCCACCAAAATCTGGATACTGGACCACAATTACAACCTGTGGGGCCGCGCCATCTGCGAACTCGACGAACCGGGCATGAAGCGCTATGTGGATGGCGTGGCGTGGCACGGTTACGCCGGCAAGCCCGATGCCATGACCCACGTGCACGACGTGCATCCCGACATGCACACTTACTGGACCGAGGGCGGTCCTGATATCGACGATCCGAAGTATCAGACCGATTGGGCCAACTGGGGCGCAAGCTTCGCCGGCATTCTGCACAACTGGGCGCGCTGCATCATTGGTTGGAACATGGCGCTCGATGAGAGGGGCAAGCCCAACATCGGGCCGTTCTCGTGCGGCGGCGTGGTGACCATCGACTCGAAGACCAAGGAGATCACGCGCAGCGGGCAATACTGGGCTTTCGTCCACTATGCGCGCTCGATCCAGCGGGGCGCCAAGCGCATGGAATCCTCGGCCATGCTGAAGGGCGTATCGCATGTGGCCTTCGCGAATCCCGGCGGGAGCAAGGCGGTGGTGTTGACCAACACCGGCGACGAAAGACAGGTGCTGTTGCGGATGTCGGGCAGGCAGGCGGCCGCCACGCTGCCGCAGGATTCGATCGTCACACTTACCTGGCGCTCTTAGACCCCTTGCTGAACGCGGGCGGC
>Ga0335078_10001616_pt1 | contig 33947 bp, 30 predicted proteins | sample Lox_Sample_32_FD_206711 | JGI IMG/M metagenome (GOLD analysis project Ga0335078, IMG submission 206711) | Soil microbial communities from Loxahatchee National Wildlife Refuge, Florida, United States - Lox_Sample_3.2 | ecosystem: Environmental > Terrestrial > Soil > Wetlands | place: USA...
GTTCAGGAGGGGTACGGCGTCATTGAGCACCGCAACTTTACCCCGATTGCGCGGGAAATCGAGCAAACGTACTCGCTCGAGCTTTACATCCTGAATGACCTGCCGAATTATTTCTGCGGTGCGATCGGTGGAACCATCCGACGCGATGACGATTTCCAAAAGATGACTGGGATAATCCAGTGCGAGGCTGTTGTGAATTTTGTCCGCAATGACCGCTGCCTCGTTGTAAGCGGCAACCAGAACTGCGACCGAAGGGAACTGTTCCTCGCGGCGAAATTTCTTGCGAAATAAAAGTTGCAGGACCCACACGAGCAATGGGTACAGGAAAAATACGTAGACGATTAGAGCTGCTGACGTGAGAAATACAACTTGGGCCAGCAATTCAGACCGCCTGAACGCAATAGAGCTGGCCGTAAATTTCGCAGGACTGCACCTTGAAGCCGGCCTGCTCGAGAATGCTTCGCGCCTGAGCTTCACTCCAGAAGTACACCGGACACCCTGCAACCTTAAGCCGTACCTTGCGCACAGCCATTCGCCACGTTCCGCTCCGTGGCCACGCTGAAAGAAATGTTCCCTTGCAGATTTGCCGGATTTTCTTTAGCCGGGGGAGGGGGTCGGCTACATAATCCCAAAACCCGATTGCAATTGCTTCATCGTAAGTCCGGTCTGTCTGCCAATCCAAAATGTCTGAGAGCACGAAATCACAACGCGCGGCTACGCCTTCTTTCTCCGCCAGTTCCTGCGCCAGGTTGAGCATAGTGGGCGCGAAATCCAGGCCAGTGACCGTTGCTCCCCGTTGAGCGAGAGCCGCTACGAAGCGTCCGGAGCCGCATCCGACATCGCAAATGCTGCGGCCTCGAACGTCGCCGGATTTGCGCATCACCCAGTCAAATCGCTGGTACATATCGGCCCGAAAAATGTGGTCAAGCGTGCGGGAAAGTGTGTTCTTTTTCCCTGTATAGATCGCGTCAAACTTGGGAGCGATGCGGTCCCAGTACTCGGCTATCTGGCGTGACTCGCTAAGCTCGTGCTCGGACATGTTTCTCCTATGTGCTCGCCTAAGCTGCTCTCTCGAAAACTGGTGAATTGAAAAGAGCTCAATAGTTTATCCACTCGATCATAAGCTCGTGACAGGTTGGTATAGTGGCGCAAACGTGAACGCAGTCGCCCGGAAATTCGCGGCTGCTCCGGATCGATTTCCCAAGGATGTACATACACGATCAGCGGCAGGCCTTCGGACTGCGCGCGCCTAATGCCTGCTTCCGTGTACCACCAGGGCAGAATGCGAAGATACCCTCCTCCGCCAACTGGCCAGTTTCGACTTCCCCATATCCGAAACGTCGTGATCGGATATTCGGTCAACTCCCCGGCAGTGGTTTGAATGCGAAAAGGGGTGCGAGGTGCGTACGGCATACCGTACGTGTCGTGCCTGATCGGGAAGATGCTCGAATCATAGGTAAACCCCAGCTCTGCCAGAACATCCAGCGCCCATATGGATTTTCCAATAATCGAGTACGTCGGCGCACGATACCCGTAAACTTCACCGCCGGCTGCTTGTTCAATAACATTCTTTGCGCGGCACGTATCGTCGTTAAATTCTTTCGGGTCGAGCTTGAAAATTAATCGATGCCAGTATGAATGGCACGCGATCTCGTGGCCGGCGTCTGCAATCTCGCGAATAAGTCCTGGAAACTTTTCGGCGACCCACCCGAGAACGAAAAATGTGCCTCGCACTCCATGCCGTTCGAAGAGTTCAAGCACTCTTCTGGTGTTTTGCTCTACACGTGTGGGATAGCTGCTCCAATCCGAGCGGCTCACGACATCGGAAAAGGCCTCAGCATGAAAGTAATCTTCTACATCCACGCTCATTATGGCGGTTGTTTTCATCTGCGAATTATCTCTGCCTGTGCAGGCTACGAGTTTACACTCACATCTAAAAGCCCGGATAGAGTGAAAACATTTGTATCTCTCTTAACTTAATTCACGCGCGTTAAAGGCAATTGCCTACTTCAGATCGCAACATCAGGTGCAGAAACTGGCCATGGCTTCACGCAGCACATTCTCAAACTCTGCGGCGACGCGCGACCAGTCATACTGAATTGCCACACAAGCTGCAGCTGTTTCAATCGCTTCGCGAAGCTTTCGCTCGCGTAACAGATGCACAATACTGGAGCTGAACAGTTCGGGTGAATCCGCGATTAGCAGGTCCCTGCCCGGGACGATATCCAATCCCTCGGCGCCGATTGAGGTAGAAACCACGGCCTTGCCCATGGCCATGGCCTCGTAAATCTTCAGACGGGTTCCCCCTCCAATGCGAAGTGGAACTACCACAATCGTCGCGACCCGCAAGTAATCGATGACCGATGGCACAGTGCCGGCTACTTCAACAGACTCGGATTGCAGACGCTGCACGGAGGGATGCGGATTTCGGCCTACAATTTGAAACTTGGCATCCGGAAAATTGCTCACTACCGCAGGCCAGATCTGATCGCAGAAGTACTGCACTGCATCGATATTGGGTTCCCAATCCATAGAGCCGGTAAAGATAATCCTCGGCGGGTCCGCGGTTGCACTCGGAACCCGCAGGTACTTTTCGGTGTCGACCCCGGTAGGCACAATTGTGACCGGACAGCCTGGCGCGAATTTCATCATCTCGTCACGATCTCGTTGTGAAACTGCAACGATGTGCTGAAAGCGCCGTAATGCTGCCTTTTCGTACTTAGCCATCTTCGAGACTTCAACCCTGTAGGATAGTTTCCGCAAAGGGTCGGCTTCGGTCGCAAACAACCGTTGCCACAGCACGGTTTCGACATTGTGCTGGAACAAGACGCACGGCACCCGCCTGTGCTCCGGAAAATTGAGTGAGGCGGAGAGAAAATCGCATACGGCGACATCAAACCGACCTTCGTCGAACCACTTCGAGATCGTATGTTGTACATCAGGGTGTGTGAATTTCGTGACCGCATAAGGTGCCGGTAATGGGAGGCGCCGGAGATAATCCAAAACCTGGCGCATTCCGCCTTCTGGAGCGCCCGTACAAATGGTTCGTGGATTCGGGAAGCGCTCGGCGATAGCCGCCTCATAGGCGGCGTCCGGTCGACCGTCGTAATAGGACAGAAGGGTGAAATCATTTTTCTCAGCCAGACGTCGAGCAATGTTGAAGGAACGGATCTTGCCGCCCGTATCAACCGGCAGAAGCTTGCCGCCTTTTACCCAAAGTATTCTCATCGTCGTGCCTGGACGGCACACGTTCGCCGATCGTTCACGGCGGACAACGAAGTCTTATCACTGAGAGGAGACGCGCTCGAGACTAACTCCAAGCAGCCTTCGAAGCCCTCAACGCAGAAGCAAGATACAATCTTAACACCCATGCCGCCGAGACTGGATGAGTGGAAAAGGCTTTACCAGCGCGGGGTTTCCATGAGTTTAAGCGAGATTTCCTTTCGCTTGCGACAACAGGCAACTGCGCGTCTCGATCTCGCGCGCTATCGGCTCGGGATGGATTTCCAGTCGCGGATGAGGGAGCAGCGTAAGTCATTTACACCGGGGCGCTTTTTCTTTCCTCCGACTGAAGTGCCGCGCCTTTGCTCGCTGATGAAGCGACTTCTTCCCACCGAAACCAACAGAGTAATTGAACACGCGGAACGGATCTGCAGACATCAGTTCGACTTGTTGGCTTACAGGAACATTGACTGCGGTAACGAAATCGACTGGCACCGAGACTATGTGCACCACAAACGTGCTCCGTTGAAACCGTGGTTCCGGATCAAATATCTCGATTTTGACGAGGTGGGTGACAGCAAGATCATTTGGGAGCTCAATCGATGTCAGCACCTAGTGGTACTCGCAAAAGCCTATCGGCTGACCGGCGAACAGAAATTCGCGACTGAGTTGTTCGGGCAATGGAATGACTGGCTCCGCAGGAATCCGTATCCGATAGGAATTAATTGGGCCAGCAGCCTGGAAGTTGCCTTCCGCAGCCTCGCCTGGCTTTGGGTTTACTTTCTCATGCAAGGATCGCCGGCGGCACCTGCGGGCCATCGTTCCAAACTCTTGCGGCAGCTCGCTATTTCTGCCCGCCATATTGAGCATAACCTCTCAGCCTATTTTTCTCCGAATACACATCTCCTGGGTGAAGGCGTGGCTTTGTTCGTCATCGGCACACTTTGCCCTGAACTGCAGCGATCGGAATATTGGCAACAGTTGGGATGGAAAATTGTTCAGACCGAGGCAACACGCCAGGTTCGGCCCGATGGCCTGCACTTCGAACAATCCACCTACTATCACGTATACGCGCTCGACTTTTTTCTGCACTCTCGAATCCTCGCTGGTTTGAACGGAGTAGCCATTCCGGCTGAGTTTGATCGCACGATCGAGCAAATGTTGGAAGCTCTGTGCCTATTGGCGCGTTCCGGTCCAATTCCGCCGCTTGGCGATGACGATGGTGGCCGCCTATTCGACCCAAGGCGCAACCGCTCGGAACATTTACTGGATCCCCTAGCCACCGGGGCAGTACTTTTCCGTCGCGGTGATTTCAAGCAGGTGGCGGAAGGATTGCGAGAAGAGACGCTTTGGTTGTTAGGAGAGTCTGGCGCAAGCGAGTTCGACGCCCTTCAAAGAAAGCCGGTCAGTACTCAATCCACCCAATTTTCTGATGCCGGTTTGTATTTAATGGCTGACGAGATTGCCGGTTCGCAATTAGTGATCGATGCGGGCCCGTTGGGCGCAGGCACTGGCGGACACGGCCATGCTGACGCTCTCAGTATTACTGCGAGCGTAGAGGGCTTTCCACTACTAATCGACTCCGGCACATTCGAGTACGTTGGGGAAAATCGCGAACGCGACGGATTTCGCAGAACTCAAGCTCACAGTACGCTTACGGTCGACGGGGTTTCTCAGGCGGAATTCAAAGGGCCTTTTGACTGGGCATCCTTGCCTGACGTCCGCGCTGAAGAATGGATCAAGGGAGATAGCTTCGACTATTTCGCGGGTAGCCACGACGGCTACATGCGATTGCATGAGTCGGTTCTCCACCGCCGCTCTGTTTTTTGTAACAAATCGCTATTCTGGCTGGTACGAGATCAGGCGATCGGTCAGGGCAAGCATCAGCTTGAGATTTTGTGGCATCTTGCTCCAGACCTTCGTCCTACGGAAAGCACGAATATCTTCGCAAACGGGCAGATCCGGTTGGCGATCTTGTCTCCGGAGGATCGTGATTGGTCTCAAGATGTTCGAAAAGAGGATTTCTCACCTGCATATGGTGAAAAGAAAAAGCACACCGTGGTTCGCTTCGCCGGGCTCAAAAGCTTGCCAACAGAGTTTGTCACGCTGATTTTTCCATTTCAGCGAAATGATTTCGCCGTGCCGAGGAGCTTTCTTCGCACCACTCCGGCATCGACGGAACAATGCACGGAAAGTTATCTTCTTGAGGCAAAGGACGAAGAGCATCATTTCATCTTCGCGCGGGGCCAGTCATGGGAGTTGCCGCCGCTGCGGAGTGATGCCGCGTTCGTGTACTGGAGCCGAACTTCGGACAAAAAGTTTCGTGGTTTGGTCTGCTGCAACGCAACTTTCCTGGAAGCCGATGGAACGAAACTTATGTCCGCCGATCGCGTTGTTCGGCGTTTTGAAGTGTTCACTCGTGATGGCGCAATGAGTGTTAGATGCTCGGAAGAGTGCACGTTCATAAATCACAATGCCTTGGACGCAATCAGCATTGCGGTATCTATGAACCGCGCTTAGCTGAGCTGGGATTCAACCGTGAATAGAGTACACGCACCGGTTTTTGTCGTTGGCTGCCCCCGTTCAGGGACAACGCTGCTTTATAACATGCTGTTGTCCTCAGGCAACTTTGCTGTTTATCTGGCGGAATCCAATGTCTTCAATCTTCTCCTGCCTCGATTCGGCAATCCCAATAATCCGTCGACTCGCCAGAGACTTGTGGATGTGTGGCTGCAAAGCAAACTGTTTCGGGCCAGCTTCCTGGATCCAAATATTCGAGCGAGACTGTTGGCGGACTGTAATTCGGGTGGAGACTTTCTCCGCATCGTCATGGGGGAGATGGCCAAAGCGCAGGGAGTCGCCCGCTGGGCCGACAATTCTCCCGAAGAGCTTTTGCATGTGCGGACGATAAAAGAACAGATTCCCGACGCTCTGTTCATTCACATGATTCGCGATGGACGTGACGTTGCTCTTTCTCTCAATGCCCGCCCGTACCGCTGGATTCGGCCTTTCTCCTGGGATACCCGCAACGGCCTTCTCGTCACCGGCATTTTCTGGGAGTGGATGGTGCAACGAGGCCGCCGGGAGTGCAGAAGGCTGAATGATGATCACATGGAAGTGCGATTCGAGGACTTGCAGGCACAACCGCAAGCCACCTTGAACAAGATCGGAGAGTTCATTCAACAAGATCTGGATTATGAACGCATTCAGCAAGTAGGAATCGGATCAGTGCGCGAACCGAATACTTCGTTCAAAGGAGATCCCGGCAGTCCCGTCGGCCGGTGGAAACACAAGATGGGACTGAAGCAACTGGCGACGTTTGAGGCGCTGGTGGGCGCGACTTTGCAAGATAGCGGTTATTCTCTGGCTGCACACAGCGAGGCTACAAATCGACTTACGGTGCTTCGAATGAAAGTGATCTATCGGCTTTATCTTGACCTGAAATTCTGGTTCAAGAATTCAGCTTTGGGGAGGGCGTACCTTGGTCCATTATCGGGAGAGCAAATCGACAATACAGTGATTGCGAAAGACCCGGCTGCAAAGAAACTCCAACAGGGAGAATCGTTGATTTCGAAGTGACAACGATTTATCGCCTTTCGATCGAGAAGCCAGAACGCAAGTGAGCCCGCGCTTACTCGTTTGCTATTTCGACGTCAATGTTATCAACCAAACTCGCGGATTATAGAAGGGCTTGCCTTGTGGGCTTCTGCATGGCAAAATGCGCCCCTATGTTTGATTGTCCCCTACGTTGTCTTTTTGTTTGTGGATGGGCTGAAGAATGAATCCACTGTGCGCGGAGATCAAGCCGCCCCTGTCCGGAGAAAATTGGGCGATCAAGGCGGAAACTTACGCAGTGCTGATTTCCGAGCATCTCAATACAAATTCGATATGGCTCGATGCCGGCTGCGGCTGCCGGCTTCTAGAAGAAGATCTAGATTCATTGGAAGATTGGCTTATCCATCGTTGCAGACTGATCATCGGTTTGGACGTGACGGTTGCCAGACATCGCAATATTAACTTGCTTGTTAGTGGGTCTCTCTATACTCTGCCTTTCCCAGACAATAGCCTGGATCTGGTTACCTGCAACATGGTGGTAGAGCATCTCCAGAATCCTGTGGCGGCATTTACCGAAATTGCGCGGTGTCTCAAGCGGAGTGGGGCCTTCATCCTGCGCACCCCAAACCTCTTGAACTATGGCATTATGGCGAACGCTATCGCCTCGAAGGCTATGCCTGAAAAATGGCGGCTTCGACTGGTCCACGGCACGGATGGCCGGGAGCCTGAGGACTTTTTCCCAGTTCGATACAAGGCAAACACGATGAGAAGCCTGATGCGACTCCTGAAGTCATCAGGTTTAGAAGTTCACAGGACCAGTGCACTGCGCCAGTGCCGCCCTTACTTTCGGTGGAGTAAAGGGTTGGAACGGATCCTCATGAAGTTAACGCCAACTTCGGCGCTTCTGGTTTGCGCACACAAGAAAGCAACTCGGGGCTGATTTTCTGTGACACTCTGAGTTCTCTGCGGCTTCAGCGCTCCAGGATTGCACTGCGCACACGATCATAAAGTGTGTTTCCGAGCAGGTTCCGTGATTTCGTGCGCACAAAACCTCCCAATTGGCTGCGCCACAGTCTTCGCCCGCGGCAGATATCTTCGAATCCAGCCAGGTTCAAATCGCGCATCACAACAATGCGTGACAGGCAGAACGGATCGGTCCTGGAATCGTTCGCTGCAATGTGGCTGGTTGCTACGGTCTTGTACCCCGCTTCGCGTGCGGCGGTTGAAACATCTCGGCTCCAACGGCCGCCAGGACATGAGAAGTGATGAACCGCTTTGCCGGTCATTTGTTCAAGCTGGTTCTTCGATTCGCCAATCTCACGAAGCAGATCTTGTCTCTGAAGGGAATCGAGATAAGGATGTGTCATCGAGTGACTTCCAATTTCGAACCCTGCATCACTGAGTTCTCGCACCTGGCAAGGAAAAAGGTGACCTGCCCGGCCCAGAAACCCTACTGTTATGTAAAAAGTTCCACCGAAGTTTGCTTCCCGCAGGATAGGAGCCGCGACGGTCAAGTCGCTTTCGCATCCGTCATCGAAAGTGATGACAATTGCTTGCGGCGGCTTTTTGCCGAGTGCGGCTGTTACAGAGATTCCTTGCATTCCCGAGCTTTTTAACCACTTGATTTGCTCTCCGAAATCAGAGCCGCGCACTACGTAACGTATGTACCCTTGTTCCGTTTGACTGACAGGCCGGCCATTGACCTCCAGTTCGTGGTACATCAGGTAAACAGCGGCATCTTTGCGCATGGGTTATTTCGGGAGAGCTTCCGCAGATGTTAGCAGACCGCTTGCCGCAAATGCCTTAGCCACGATGCCGTACCTGATCAACCAGCCGAAGCCAGTCTCCCAGTTCTGGTAGTGGATCATCCCACGTGAAATTGTCGTGAAACATGCCTGGCGTTGGCGTGAGTTCGGCAAGAAGAGTGGATAGTCGCGCCGGAAATTTGCCCGGATACCCGGGCGGAGGCCCCTGCCAGACTTCCAGCAAATGCCACAGGTCGCCCGCCAGCCATCGGCACTTGACGCCAACCCTGTAATGCGCTGGAGGATCGACGTCGCCGAACTCAGCCATGTGTGCCAGAAGCGCGGGAAAATCCACTCCCGCATAACAGGCCAAAGGCAGCGAGTGCCAAAAGCGCCCGTTTACTTCCATGAAGACTGGAACGCCATCTCGCCGCAGCCGGTATTCGATCATCGCGACGCCGTGCCATCTGAGGGCGCGCAGCATGGACAGGCTGGCATTCCGAATCTGCGGATCGACCGCAATGCTCTCCCGCAACACACTCCCCGAGCCGGTTGGATGTAGGTCGCGTATTCGCCTATGGGCAAATTCGGCTCTGACCTCTCCATCTTTCATGAGCGCAAAATATCCTGTGCCGGTGCCGTCGACAAACTCCTGCACCAGAATGGAAGAACACCGTTTGCGCATGTCCGAAAAAAGCGCCAGAGCCCCATCCGTATTCGTCGCATATCCGGGGCGGCCTGTCGTCTGCATGCCGCCATTCGAAGATTTTTCTTGTGAACTTCGCGGCTTCAGCACGACCGGAAACTGCATCTGTTCGAGGGCCGCAGACATCTCTTCTGTCGTGCGCGCTGGACAGGTTTTTGGAACGGGGATGCCTAACGATTGTGCCAGCTCGGTTGTTTGTCTCTTGTCAAAAGCTTTGAGAAGGTTGCAATGATCCGGCAACACAAAACGCGAGCCCGCTTGAGAAAACATGCTGCGGTTCGAGGAGATTAAGAGAGTTGTCGCTTCGGTAGTGGGAAGTACGAGCGTCCCGGTTACTTTTCGTGCTTCAGAGATTACATCATTGATGAATTTCTCGGGGTTGATTCTAGGCGAAGCGTACTGGAAACTGCCGGACGCGCAGCGCGACCAGCCCGCCTTGGACCATGGCCGGGACTCTCCAACGCGAACTTCATGTCCCGCCTTCGCGAGGGATCGAACGCAAGCCACAGCCTGGTTCTGATCGCCATCAAGAACCAGGATTCTCATAAACGATTGGGCGTCATTCTGTTTCTACTTAGCTCGCGAAGAATTAGCGGTCGCAGCCTGTATCGGGTGCACAGTCTGCTGTTCTGATCATCAACTTTCCTCTATTCTACAGCTGCGCTTTCGAAGAACTCCCGCGGCTCGCGGGTTTCTGACTTCCCTGGCGCCGTAACTGAAGCCCGCACTCCACTTTGACGTCTTGCTCTCAAACCCGCGCCGCTGTCTGGCTCATGACCAACACCCTCGAGGTCGGAGGAACCGAGCGGCAGTTCGTCGCGCTGGTCGAATCCTTGAACCGCGAACGTTTCGATGTTCACGCCGCGTGCTTGCGGCGGATTGGTGGTTTGGCTGACCGGCTCGGCAAAATTGCGGAATTTCCGACCGGAGGCAGGCTGATCAGTCTCAACTCACAGCGAACACAGTTATCGCTCGCACGTAGTCTGCGCCGGAATCGAATTTCGGTGGCGCACGCCTTCGACTTTTATACGAACATCATGTTGATTCCTGCAGCGCGACTGGCCGGAGTGCCCGTGATCGGCAGTCATCGTCAACTGGGAGATCTGTTGTCCCGTGGGAAATTCAAAGCCCAGTATTGGGCATTCCGCCTTTGCGACCGAGTCGTATGCAATTCGCGGGCATCGGCCGGGACATTGCGTCGACACGGCTTCCCGGAGCGAAAGCTTGAGATCATTCCAAACGGCCTCACGGCTGAAGCTTTCGCCGAATTCGCACCGGCAATTCCGCACAAACCGGGAATCGTGCGCATCGGCATGATTGCCAGAATGAACAGCGCAGGCAAGAATCATGCGGGTTTATTGCGGGCGGCGCAGAAGCTTCTGAGGCAATGCTCGAGCGTGGAGTTCGTATTGATCGGGGAAGGGCCGCTTCGTCCAGCGATGGAGAAAATATCCGCAGAACTGGGAATCAGTGAGAGAGTGCTATTTCTCGGAGAACGGCATGACATTCCGGCGATCCTCGCGAGCCTCGACGTGAGTGTTCTCACGTCATCATCGGAGAGTCTTTCTAATGTCGTCATTGAATCCATGGCCGCGGGGGTACCGGTCGTAGCCACCGATGTTGGAGGCAACCGAGAGCTGATAAAGGACGGCCAAACCGGCTCGCTGATTCCCGCAGAAGACGATGACAAACTGGTTGAAGCGCTGGCGGCGCTCGTTCGCGACGCCGGTATGCGGGCCCGGTACGCGTCGAAGGCGCGAGAGTTCGCGCTCGCGAATTTTCATATGGATAGCGTTTCTCGACGCTTCGAGAACCTCTATCTAAGCTTGGCCAAAAGAAAGCCAGGCAAACAGGGGGAAGAATCCCCGGCGGGGGCGTATGGGTTAAAGTAGAAGCTCGACGGTGAACCCTAGGCTGGACGCTGGTTCCAGCGATCCCCCGCGTCAGCGTACCGCTGCATGTGACGGCAAGGAGTCAAGCGGCAATTTATGTGCGGAATTTGCGGAATTTTCTTTTCAGATCGAAGCCGACGTGTCAACTCCGACGCGTTGGCAGCGATGAACACCCGCATTCTGCACCGCGGTCCGGACGATGACGGCTTTCTCGTCGAGGAGAACGTGGGCCTTGCCATGCGGCGGCTGAGCATCATTGACGTCAACGCCGGTCATCAGCCTCTCGCGAATGAAAATCAGGACATCTGGATCGTTTATAACGGCGAAATCTATAACCACATTGAGCTCAGATCACGCCTCGAAGCAAAAGGCCACCGGTATCGCACCCACAGTGACACCGAAACCATTATCCATCTCTACGAAGAATACGGCCGCGAGTGCATTACGCATTTGCGGGGAATGTTTGCGTTTGTAATCTGGGACCGCCGCAAGCGTTTGCTTTTCACTGCCCGGGACAGGTTCGGAATCAAGCCCTTTTATTATTCGTGGAATGGCAATACCTTTCTCTTTGGATCAGAAATCAAGGCAATTCTTGCCAATCCGGGTATCTCCGCTGAATTCAATCGCAGCACGCTCGCCGAGTATCTCGCCTTTGGCTATATCACCGGATCGGAGACGATGTTCGCCGACGTAAAGAAATTGCCTCCTGGACATACGCTGGAGATATCCGAGGGAGGTAGTCCGACAATCTGCCGATATTGGGATCTGGCTACGACCACGACTCACCGCTCGAATTCGCACAGTAACAATGTACATACGTACCGTGCACTGCTCGAAGATGCAGTTAACTCTCATTTGATGAGCGATGTTCCTTTGGGAGTGTTTCTGAGTGGCGGGCTCGATTCCAGCGCGGTTGCCGCCCTGACTGCAAAGATATGTGGAGATCAGATCAAGACTTTCGCCGTCGGCTACGGCGAGGAAGAATTCAGCGAACTGCGATTTGCACGGCAGGTCGCCGCTCACATTCACTCAGATCATCATGAGATTCGGCTCAGCCGCGAAGAATTTTTTTCAACTTTGCCGCAGCTGATCTGGCATGAAGACGAGCCAATCGTGTGGCCCTCGAGCGTCGCGTTATACTTCGTTGCCCGGTTGGCGCGTGAAAACGTCAAAGTAGTGCTCACTGGGGAGGGCAGTGACGAGACGCTGGCCGGCTACACGCGCTATGCGTGGACCCTGTTGAACTCAAAAATGGATCGCGCGTACCGTGCGTTGTTACCAGAGTTCTTGCGCACCTTCGTGCGAACTGGCATTGATGCCGCGCCGTTGTCACCGGGTCTTCACCGCAAGCTTGCGCACACATTTCTTATGCGAAACGGGGACAACTGGGCGTCATTCTACTTCGACAATTTTTATTCGGCATTTTGTGAGACTGAACTTCCTGACTTACTGACGCCCGAGACACTCGAGACTGCTGGACATGCGTATGACGGACCAATGAAGCAGTGGGAAGAGTCATCATCCGATCTGCTGCACCGGCTGCTCTATACCGATATCAATAGCTATCTCGTCGAGCTGCTTATGAAGCAGGATCAAATGAGCATGGCAGCCTCGATCGAAAGCCGGGTTCCGTTTCTCGACCATCCGCTGGTCGAATTCGCCATGCAAATTCCTGCCGACCAGCAGCTCAAGGGTCTGGCCGGAAAATTCATTCTCAAAGAAGCAGTCGCGGATCTCCTGCCAGAGAACATCGTGTACCGCAAGAAAATGGGTTTCCCAACGCCTTGGGAATACTGGCTTGCCGGGCCACAACTGGAGGAAATTGAGGGCCTGCTCTTAGGGGCGCGAACTGTAAGCAGAAACATTTTTCGCCCCGAGGCCGTGCGTAAGGTCTTCGCTGAACACCGGGCGGGCCACCGTGATCACGGAAATCGCATATGGCGTTTGCTGAATCTCGAGTTGTGGCAGAGAATCTTTCTCGACCAGGACGCAGCCTCCGCTGACACTTTCCCGAGGTGCGCTACCGCACAATGTTAACCTCGGCTACTAGCTACCCATGCGGAGAAGCATAAAAATTGCAACCCTCGATCTGATGCGGCGATCCGGTATTTTCGACCGGGTCGCCGACAGCCGCTGGAGGCGCGAGCGCCTGCTGATTCTTTGTTATCACGGCCTTTCGCTGGAAAATGAACACAAGTGGCGCCCGGCGTTGTTTATCGAGCCGTCCTTGCTGAAGAGGCGTTTGGAAACATTGCTCGCGTTGCGCTGCTCCGTGCTGCCGCTGAGCGAAGCCCTCGTCAGACTGCGTGCGGGCGATCTGCCCCCTCGCAGCGTTGTCCTCACTTTTGATGATGGAACCTACGATTTTTATAGGGAGGCATTTCCGCTCCTGACGCAATATGGACTTCCCGCCACCGTGTACCAGACAACGTATTACATGGAACGTGCACTGCCGGTTTTTAATCTCTTCTGTTCCTACTTGTTGTGGCATCGGCGCGGAGATCAATTGCCCGCAGCGCCACAAATCGGACTGTCCAAACCTATGGATCTGCAGACTGAATTGGGCAGACATAAGGTCGTTCGTGCACTGATCGAGCACTCGGAACGCGAAAACTTGACCGGTTCCGAGAAAAATGAAACTGCGCGCCAACTGGCGTTTCACCTCGGCGTAGACTACGAAGTTTTGTTCCGCAAACGAATCCTGCAGCTTATGAATGCGGAAGAACTGAAGCAAATCGCCAATGCAGGGATTGATGTTCAGCTCCATACGCATCGTCACCGCACACCCGATGACGAAGTCTCCTTTCGCCGTGAGATCAGTGATAATCGAGCGAGGCTCGAGTCCGTTCTTGGGCGTCCAGCCATACACTTCTGCTACCCCGGCGGCATACATCACAAGCAATTTCCCGAATGGTTGAAGAAAGAAAATGTCGTCTCGGCTACGACGTGCGATGCTGGGATCGTTGGGAACGGCGATAATCCTTTTCTTATTCCCAGGGTGGTGGACACGACCGGCCGGACGGACTTGGAGTTTGAAAGCTGGGTCTGCGGAGCGGGATCGCTCCTGGCGCTGCGAAAAGCGGCACCCCAGCGTTACGTCGTGCCGACAGATTCACTATGAGGGACTGGACGCGAAAGGCAGTTCTGGCCAGCCGCAGTTTACGTCTGGCAGCTCATCTTCAGAAAGCCAGTGCCGCCGTCTTGATGTATCACTCAGTTCTCCCCGATCCTGCTATGCATAGCGATTTGCTCGGCGGCATTTCACATTCCGAAGTCACATTTCGTGGACAGATGGAGTTACTGGCGAGAGATTATCAGCCGCTCAGTTTGAACATACTAATGGGATGCCTTCAACGTGGCGAAGCTTTACCTAAACGCTCCGTAGCTATTACTTTCGACGATGGCTATCGCGACAACGTTGAATTCGCCATGCCCATCCTTAATCGACTCGGCATCTCGGCTACGTTTTATCTGATCGTGGATTGCGTCGAAAATAGAGCTCTGCCGTGGCCGAGCCGTTTGCGTTTTGCGTTCCGCAACTCGAAGGCAAAGGGCTGGTGCGATCACACCGGAAAAGACCGGGAACTTGATACGAGAGGCAAAAGAGAAGAAGCATTCAATGCAAGTTGTGAATTCTGCTGCCGGTTAACGGGAAACAAGCAACATGATTTCGTGCTCCGAGTTGAAGAAGCACTAGGGATTGATACACCGCAGAGCTCACTTATGATGACCTACGGGCAAGCGAAAGAACTTATTCATCGCGGTCATTCAGTAGGTTCACATACCATGTCGCACCCCAATATGGCTTTCGTCGAAGAGGATGAGGGTCTGGGGGAGTTCACAGAATCGAAACAACTGCTAACCGCCAGGCTGAACACGGTCATCAGACACTTTGCTTATCCAGCGCCGGCGCTCTCGCCTAACTGGAATGAGCAAACGGTGACTTTGTGTCGTAAAGCTGGCTACGAATCAGCGGTGACTACCAACAACGGCCTGGTCCATAGCGGAGACAATCCGCTGCATTTGAAGCGCATTCGTCCCACGAAAACCGTCGAAGGCCTGCGCTGGAATCTGGAAAAGGCCTTCGCAGGCAGGATTGCTTAGCTGCTTGCAGACTGCCGTTAGCTGGAAACACGCTCCCCAATCGCCTCGATTAACGTGTCGCCCTTCTCCTGCTGTTCGTGAACGGTAGCGTAACCCAGCCAGCGCATAAGCGGTCCCCAGGCGGCTTCGATCATGGCAACGCAATAATCGGGGAGTTCTGTCTGCCAATTACCGGATTTGGCCGTGCGGATAAACGGGATATCCTGCCGAGTTTGCCGGGTCCCTGCCCATTTGAGCGCCTGCTTCTCCTCTAACTTTCGCATTGTCTCCGCCGAACTCCGCCGGACGGCTTCCGACAAGCGTTCCGGAGAAACTGTGAGTCCCAGGAATGACGCCACCTTTGCCAATTCACTCTCCGTGTCAACGATCAAGTCCTCGTAACGAAGCAACAGAAAGCCAGGGTGGTGATATCGCGTGGCCAGCCAACCTGCCACGTTTTCACCCCAGGACGCATAAGGACTGGTTTCACCTGTAATAAAGCGCGCTACAAATTGCTCGATTGGATGTTGGTCATCAATGGCAGCTCGCTTTCTCTGGAAGTGATACTGCGAGAGCGCAACATCGCGCGGATCGCGAACCAGGTAAATTACTCGCCGGTAGCGCGGATCGAAATACTCGTGGCTCTTGACAATTCGCGGCCGGGGCAAACGGCTCAGCTGTCGTTCGGTAAGCGCGCCAGGGGCAGGGATGATCCGGTCAATGTTTGTGAAATCTGGAGATGCACCGGGATAAACCAGGTTAGCGATCAGGAACCGAGTCCACGTGTTCCCGGACTTGGGATAGGACACGATAAAGACATCATCCGGCAGCACTTTCAAATTACGCCGGGGATGATTAAGACGCAGGCCTAACTTCATACCGGCAATAAGCCGCTGAATCACTGCCCCCACCCCTCCTTCCCGGTATAAAAAGCGGCTACCAGCTTACCATCATTCCGGTCTTAGCACTGCGAACGTTAATTCCTTTGGCTTAAATGAGCGCCTTGATTATTCGACGGTTGGTCAGGCTTGTTGGATCTGCCCCGAAGTCCCGCGTTTTATCGCTGCGACCGTCATTTTGTCCCCTGCTTTGAACAGCGGGCCCGCTACGGCCACGGGAACAAAAAGTGCGGAATAGGCCGCTCGCTTGAGGCTTTCCATGCCAAAGCTATAGCCGATCGCGATTCGATCATCCTCAATGGCGACAGGATCAAACCCGGCCTTGTTGAGCACGGAGCGGATCGATTTCTTGGAGAACTGAAAAAGGTGCCCAGGAGGTGTTGGGTGCGGCCAATAGTTCATCAGGCCGGCTACCCGGTACGACAGCCTTGGAAACAAGCCGTCGATATTTGGCGTCGCGAATATCAGGACCCCATCATCCTTCAGCAACTCTGCTATCCGGCGCAGCGTAGCGACAGGCGAGGGCAGGTGTTCGATCACATCCCACAGGGTTATGGCATCAAAAAATCCTGCCGGGAGGTTCGCGTTCTCCAGCGTGCTATTGACGACGTTTAACTTCCACTTGTAGTTTGCATAGTGAGCGCTCCTGGTGCTCTGCTCCACACCATGAGGTTCCCAGCCGTTTTCTTTGGCAATCCTGAGAAAGAAGCCTACGGAACATCCCACATCGAGAATCCGGCCGCCCTTTTTAAATCGGCGAAGAAACTGAAACTGCTTTGCCGCAGTCCTTTTATGCCATTCCGATGCAGAAGTGGAGTCTTCAACCAACTCGGCATGGTAACTGTCATCGTTGTAAAACTTGGAAAGCTCTGCTTCAGATGGCCGGTTCTCCACGTAAACCAGACCGCACTGCGAGCATCGCACCAGGCGATAACCCTTCTTAACGAAGATCAGAGAGCCGGAGGCGATGTCGCATACCTCGCAGGGCACAGCCGCACCGGTTCGCAGCGATGGACGTAAAGTAGATTCCTGATCCACGGGACTCATTGCTCTGATCGAGTCAACTTTCTCATCGTCGTCTTTAGGGGTTCTAAGATCGAGAACAGCGATAGACTACAACTCTACCCTATTATCTGAATGGCACAAAAGCGCGTCGTTGCCCATTTAATTCTTGGTTGTCGCGATCCGCTCCATTCCAACGAGGCCCTAAAGGATAACGACATTGGCACGCATACTGGTGTTGGATGGGCATAGCGCAGCAGCTCTCGCGACAACGCGATCTGCCGGGAGGTCTGGGCACTGGGTTGCGGTTGCGGCAAATCAGGGGCTGTTCGCGCCAGCCAAGCTCTCGCGTTACTGCCAGGCAGCTTTTGAATATCCGATTTCCACGACGGAGCCACATGAGTTTCTCGATACGATTTATAGGCTGGCCTGCAGTGAGGCAATCGATCTCATCATCCCTGTCACGGACTGGACCGTCGGTCCGCTGTCGCTTCAAAGGGAGCGCTTCGCGGGCAGCTGTAAAGTGGCGCTGCCCTCGGCGGATGCGCTAGATCTCACCGCTGACAAATATCGAACCATCAAATTAGCGGAATCAATCGGAATTCGTGTGCCGCGCACTTTGCTGGTCAAATCGCCTGACGATGTCTCGACATGGGGGAGCACAGAGATCCCAGCCGTCGTGAAAGACCGTTTCTCAGTTCGTTGGAAAAGTGACGGCGCTGTGTTCGGATCGGTCGCTTATGCCTTCACTTCCGCAGAACTTGACGCGAAGATCGCTGAGAGGATAACTGCCGCCGGCGATGTGTTGATTCAGGAGTTCGTAGCAGGCACGGGAATTGGATTCTCATGTTTTGTTGCCCACGGAAAAACGTATCTGCCTTTTCAATGGCAGCGCATGCGTGAAGTTGACCCGCGCGGCTCAGGCAGCAGTGCTAGAAAATCTGTTCCTGGTGACGAAACCCTGGCGCTCCAGAGCCAGGAACTCATCACCCGAATGGGCTTTGAAGGAATTGCCATGGTGGAGTACAAGAAGACGCCTGAAGGTGATTTTGTCCTAATGGAAGTGAACGGGCGGCCCTGGGGCTCGATTGGCTTGCCCATCGCTTGCGGCATTGATTATCCGAAATACCTGATCGAATGGTGGCTCAAAGGGACTTTGCCACCACCAGAAATTTCTTACCCAGCGAACATCATCTGTCGGCGCCTCGTCGGTGAGTTGACTCACTTGAGCAACATCCGCTCCGGGCCGCCACCAAATTGGCCGGGTAGCTACCCAAAGTTCTGGAAAACGTTATTTGCGATGGTTGTGCCCTGGCGCCCGGGGATGTGTTACGACGATTTGTGGCTGTCCGATTTGCGGCCCGGAGTCGCCGGAATTCGCCAATGGTTTCAGTCGCGCTGGAAAATCAGAAGCAGAAACTAGAACTTACCTCAAATCTGTTGTCTCCAGTCGTGCTGGTCATCGCATCCGGGGGCAATTTGGAGGTCGTGCCCCGAAAGCGAGCATACGGGGGATAAGGGATTCACGGGATCGTTCTAGTCTTGCATGACGAACTTGGGCGGATTCTTCTGAGATCCATTGCCAGCCAGAACTGTCGCAGAAAGCAGATTCTTAACACAGATTTGCAATTGCTGTCCGCAAGCGAATGTCCGCTCGAGATCCTGATGGTAGGGATCGGGAATCTCGCGATATTTCCACGGACCTTCCCCATATGCGCTGAGCATGTATACCTTCTCTGCCGCCTCTGGATAGAGCATCATCAGCTCAGCTTTGTTTTGAAAATCCATTACAAGAATGCAGTCTGCCTGCCCAACCATTTCCATGGTTAACGGCTTCGCGCGATGATCGGCAAGGGAAACGCCAAGCTGCATGGCTGCTTCCTGGGCCCACGGATGCGCTTCCTTTCCATCAATTGCGTGAAGTCCCGCCGAAAGAATCTGCAGATGCTCCGATTGCTGCGGCGCTGTTTCCAATGCCTCCTTGCGCATCAGATGCTCTGCCAGCGCACTGCGCATGATGTTTCCGTAGCAGACGAACAGGAAAGAGCGCGCCGAAGCCGGCGCCAGTCGCTGGTTCCGAGAACGCATGCCGAAACGGTCAGACAGCCACAAAAACGTGTAGATCCGGCCCGCTCCGATCCCCAGGCGCAGAACAATACCGCGTTGCTGCAAAAGGACATTCGGAATGAACTTCCGCAGCACATCTTTGGCACGCGACCTCCCCGTTGCTGTGCTGCTCTCCGTCACTTGGATGCCTTGGTTGAAAGCGGCGCCAACTCTGGATTCGGCCGGCTAATTAATTCGTAGCCAAGCCTCTGCATAACTTCACCCCAAGCGGCTTCGATCGCCGCAACTGATTCCGAAGGGAGCTGGGTTTTCCATCCACCGGAAATTGCGGAGCGTACAAATGGCTTATCGCTTCGTGTCTTCCTGGTAAGCACCCACTGGCTTGCTTCCTGTTTCTCGAGAGCACGCATTCTGTCAGCCGAACTTAAATCGATCGCTCGTTGTAACGTCTCCTCATTCGAGTCCAGCTTACGAAATGAGCAACGTTCGAGAAAAGCCCGCGCATTCCGCAAAGCGTCAACCGGGCCGCGCTTCATGTCTTCGTACCGGAGCATCAGGAAACGCGGATCATTGGCCCTGACTGCCGTCCAACTCAGTACGTGGTCTCGCCAGCATCCGAATCTAAAATCGAACTCGCCCGCAATGAAGCGTGGCACAAAGCTCGCCATGGGGTAGTCGTCCGGGATGTTTCTCGCCTTCACGTTATGGTGAAAGTACGAGAGCGCAACATCGCGCGGGTCCCTCACAATGTAAAGCACATGCGGATAATGGGGTTGAAAACACTCATGGCTTTTGAGCATTCGAGGTCGAGGAAGCCTGCGCAGAAAACCATCGGTATTAAAGTAAATCTCAGGAATTCTGGATTCGACATTCGAGAACGTGACCGGATCGTTAGGTTCGATGAGATTTCCCAAAAGAAAGCGTACCCAGGTATTTCCGGACCTCGGATACGAAACAATAAACACGTCATCTGGAAACACAGTTATTCCCCGTCCAGCCGTCTGACGCCCAGTAAGTATACGGACAGCCTGGAGAAGCGCTCCAAAAAAACGACGCCGGGGACGCTGCTGTTTTGGGGTCACGTCTCGGCCCTGCGGAACCTGATATGTTGCATAGAGGAGAAAAGTTTGTTGTAAAGGCCCCGCCAGTTACTCGCCTCGACCTTTTGGCGGATACCAGAATTCTAAGGTCTGAAATCAGAGTGGTCAAAGCTGCCACATTTGTTAGTCTTTTCCCGACCTGTGTTTAGTTCGTGCCGGTTGCAGACAACAGTTTATGAAATATGCACGCGAGAGAATGAGACAAATTGCTCTCTCGCAGAACTGGCTGCGACCAGTTCTCAGGCTTATCGGCAATTTGCGATGCAACGCGTGGGATTTTATTCACGGTGTGGATACTTGTGGCGACATTCCCCTGGTGAGCCTGGATTTCCAGAGCGCGAACAAGACGGCCGGGCTGGAATACCAGTCACATCATCCCGCGATCATTCGTGAAGCATTGCGGTCCCTGAAGATCCGTCACGAACGATATACTTTGATCGATTTTGGTTGCGGAAAGGGGCGGGTGTTGCTAGTCGCGGCGGAGTTCCCGTTCCATAAGATCATCGGCTTGGAATTTGCGCCGCAACTGGCCGAGATCGCGCGAAGAAACCTAAGCAGATATCGGCTTGCCAGGCGCAAATGTCGAAACGTGGAAGCAATTACCGCCGATGCAACGGAATTCGAGCTTCCACCCGAAACCGAGGTGTTGTACTTCTACAGCCCATTCGCCCCCGAAACGATGGATAAAGTCATGGATAGTATCGAGCGGTCGTGGGAGAAGCATCCCCGGGACCTGCTGATTCTTTTTTCGGGCGTTATCGGGGTGCGTGATCGCAATTTCGGGCTGCGTTCTCAATACGAACGCCTACAGCGGCGACGGTATTTCGACGTGTACCGCCATCGCTGAGTCGCTCGAAAGGAGAGCAAACCTACCCGCTACCCGCCCGCTCTATCCAGCCTCCGACGGACCTTTGCCTGGATACTGGATGGCACTCGCAGCAGAGTCTTTCGCGCTGCGGCTTCCAGTTTTTCCCGGAACTCGTGCCTGTGGAGAAACGTTCGATCAAGACGATAACGAATCACAGGTACGGTTGTGCCGCCAAATCGAACCAGAAATGAATGCGCTCCTCCCAGTGAGTGCCGGCGCAGACCGTTTTTACACGCCCACTCGATACCTCCCCACTGTAAAAGATCATTCGGCTTGAGATGCAGGAACTCTTCCAAGGAATAATTCGCAGCGGATTCGAACAAACCACTGGGGTAAAAGCGGAACGTGTTTATGGCGATCACTTTGCCCGAGTGCTCGGCAACGAACAATTTGCGGTTGCTCAACTGTTGCGCAGATTCAAATTTCTGGAATGTGCGCCGTTGTCCTTTCAACTTTGTGGCCTTGGCATCTACCCATGTCAGGTATACGTCATAGGCCCGCAGAAAATCCTGGTGGCCCGTAGCCAGGCGGACCGTTACGCCGTTCTTTTCCGCGAAGCGGATATTTCGCCGGCGATCTTTAGAAAACTGCTGAAAAAGCGCCTCAGCCCCCAAAGTCAGGTCCAGCACAACGCTACCGAGCATCTGCCGGGAACTGAATCCGTATTCAACAAAGCTGGCGAGGTCTAGAGATGGCCAACTGTAAACAGTTATGGTTTTTGCGTCTCGCGCTTCTTCGAGCAACCCTTTTAACAACATTTCCAAGGCCGCGTTCTTGTCGGTCTCTTCCGAAACTGCAATTTGCGGTCTGACGGGTAAACCGCAGATCATGTCGCCGCCGCGATGAATTCCCGTCGCAACCGCAATCGCGCGACCGCCTACGAGTGCGAGAACTGCGAATGGCCTTTTGCCCACCCAAAAAGGTTCGAGGAAGTACTCAGGCGCGTCGTAATGAGAGGGAATTGCGAGTCGACTCAACAGGTCACGCCAGGCGGTTTCAATTTGGCCACCCGGAAATTCATGTACGAGTTCGTATTTCGCCTTCTGCATACCCAGCTGACTAACTGAAACCATTTACGAGGCAGCTACACCAGCATCTGCTTGCAGCTTTGGTTGTCGCAAGCCCCGTAGAGTGTTGAGGAAATAGAGCGCTCTGCTTCTGTGCAGAAGCATAACTGTGACGATGTAGGCGGTGGCGCCCATCCCAACCTCGATTGTCAATCGAAGCCAGGAGGTCATCTGCGCCGGCAGTACGCATTTCACGGCTAGAACACTAAGGACCATGACAGCGCTACTATCGAGCGCTGGGCGCAAAGCGCGTACATATTCGGAAAACTTCATCTCGATGCTTCTAATTGTCTTCCAGTATTCTGCCAATGCGATAAAAGGGTAGGCCGCAACCCATCCATAGGCGATCCCGGTGATTCCCCAGTGGCTGCCGATCCAAAAAGCGATCGGCATCAGCACGAGTCCGCAAACCTCTGCCCGCATCACAAAGCGAGGCTGTCCAATTGCTGTCAAAACCTTGGGCAATATGGCTGCGATCGATCGAACCGTTGCATACGCACAGAGCACCTGCAACGGGCCGATCATCCCGCTCCATTTCTTGCCCATGATTAAGGGCACGGCTTCGCGTGCGACCAGAGCCATGCCAATCATCGCAGGAAAGATCGCCAGCGCAATTGCCTCGGTTAGCGAACGCACGTACCTGCGCAGCGCGGCTAAATCGGTTTGCACGCGCGAGAGATAGGCCGGAACAAGCGTAGTCACAAGAGAGACGATCTTCTCGAGCGGTGTGTTCGCGAGGTTCCACGCCATGCCATACAGCCCCAGGGCCGATTGTCCGAGAACCCGTCCCGCTGTCACATTGTCCAGCGTGTTGTAGGTTGACCACGCAAAGCCCGAGACCAGCACCCGCCGCGCGAAGGTAAGCGGCTCCCGAATCGTAGAGAGGCGAGGCCAGGCGAAACGGTATGGCCGTGACTTCAGAATCACCGCGCTTCGCACTGTTTCTGCCAGCAGGTTACCCACCACGAGCGCCCAATAACGAAAACCCAGCCATGCCAGCAGAAGAGTTATCGCGGCGCTCGTCACGTCGCGCAGAGCATCAAAAAACGAAAGGGACTTGAGGCGCATCTCGCGGTTCATCAGCCCCTCGGGTACGCTGCGCAGGCCGAGCGGTATTAATGCAATGCAGGTGACGATCGCCACCGGGGCCATGCGTGGTGTCTTGAAAAACAGCGCTGCCGGCCATGCCAGAAGGCAGGCCAAAAGAAAGGATGTGGCGCCGAAGATCAATCCCATGGTGTTCAACTGCGCGAGTGCTTCTTCACTCAAATGACGATTGCGGATGACCGTAGGTGTGATACCGAACTGGCCCACGAACTTCAAATACCAATAAAGCACCACTGACATGCCCACGAGCCCGAAGTCAGCCGGGGTTAGCAGCCGCACTATTACCAAAAGGGCAGCCCATGAGATCAACTGGCTTGACCAGTTGGCCAGAGCGCGCCACGCGAGATTAGAAGCGAGGGAGGCGTGCTTTTTTGGCGTCACTGGAGGTGGATAGCGCGTCTCCAGTTGCCTTGTTTCTGATACACCTTGGTCTGCACTCGACAACTGCGGTCTCCCGGCTGGTTATGAAATTTGACTATGAGTGGCGCTTACAGATAGCCCTTCCGAAGACACCAATTCGTAACCCAGCTTCATCATCAACTCTCCCCAGGCGGATTCAATTTTCGCCACGCACGGTTGTGGCAGCTGGGTATGCCATCCGCCCGATCTCGCAACTCGCACGAAGGGTATGTCCTTGCGATGCCTTTTCGTGGCGACCCACTCATTCTCCTGTTTTTTTTCCATCTCGCGCATCCGATCGGCCGATGATCGCTCGATGACATCCTGAATCCGCTGCGCCGAGGCATTGATGCCTAAATGATCTGCGATTCGATGCAACTCTCTGGCCGTATCTGCAACCATGTCCTCGTAGCGCAAGAGAAGGAAATCAGGCGAGTGGCCGCGCGTGGAAAGCCAGCTCGCAACGTTTTCTGCCCAGGTACCCCAGTCCGCCGAGATAAGCCGCCCGGTCACAAAATCGTTCACATAGCTCGGTAACGGATAATCATCCGGGATTTGGCGGTACTTCCGCTGAAAATCGTAGTAGGAAAGTGCCACGTCTCTTGGGTCGCGCACGATGTAGATCATGCGGCAATACCGGTGATCAAAGTACTGGTGCGTTTTAATGATTCGCGGCCGGGGCGTGCGTTTGAGTGCGCGATTTGATTGCGATGATGTGTCCGGAATCAACCGTTCGATATTAGCGAAGCTGACATCTTCGTTTGGGTGTACCAGATTGGCAACTAGGAAACGGGTCCACGTATTTCCTGAGCGCGGATAAGACACCACGAAGGTGTCATCCGGATAAACTGCAAAGTTGCGCTCCGCCTTATCGGTGCCCAGAAAATACCCGAGAACAATCCTGATTCCGTACATCATTGGCTCTGCGCTCGCAAATGAATTGGCATTTCAGGTGAATTCGACGCATCCGAAGTTTTGGGTCGAACAGGTATGGAACCTCCGTATTGTTGGCGTAACCGCCTTTCGAAACTGTTCTTTAACTTTGTCAGTCGTGCGCGACCTCGACGGGCAAGAGCGTTCGCGTAAACCGGATAGACCTTCACAAGCAGCCGGGGCACAAATCGCAGTCCTAGAATCGCGCCTCTCAGCCTCCAGTTCGGAAGCACGCGACACGCGCTCTGCGCTGCCTGCAATGCCTGGAGCGTCTGGCCTGAAGCGAGAGCTTTCTTGCAAACCCACAGCTGCAAATCAGCTTCAGCCCGCGCCTGCTGTCTAAGAACTAAATGCTTCTGTGCCGCAGAAAGCGGCAACTCGGAGCTCATCTTGCGATATATGGCGAAGAGGGAACGCTTCATCGATTCTGAATCCGCGGACAAACCGATTCCTGAGCGCCGCACCACCTGAATCTGACGGTTATAGTCAATCCGGAATCCGCACAGCAGGACGCGGGCCCACAGATCGAAATCCTCGCCGTGCCGGAAGCGATTGTCGAAAAGCCCGGCTTCGAGCAGAGCATCGCGCCGGGCAACAGTTGTGGAAGTTACAACCGTGCTGTCCTCCTGCACCAGAACCTCAAACGTAACCGGCCGAGTCTGGCGATTGATCTGGAAACAGGTACGCACCGGCGCGCCTCCGATGGTCACAATACCGTCCGCATAAACCAGCCCCAACCTAGCGTCATCCTCGAGAAGTCTCATCTGTCGTTCAAGATGTTCCGGGAGCCAGCGATCATCGCTGTCGAGAAACGCTACATATTTGCCACGCGCCTCGGTAATTCCTCGATTACGTGCCGCGCTTGGTCCACTGTTTTCCTGCTTGAGGTAACGGATGCCGTTCATATACGGCATTAATACCCGTTCGAGGTCCTGGGTATCAGGTGAGCCGTCATTTACCAGGATGATTTCGTAGTCAGCAAAGCTCTGTGCCAGAATCGATTCCAGCGTTTCGCTGATGTATTGGGCGCAGTTGTAGGCAGGAATGACAACGCTTACCAGCGGCTGGGCGCAGTTGGCCACGGAGTCGACTTGGTCAGAACCATTCATCAGGACGTGCAGAAGCGCACTTGACTGCAACACGGCGCCGCCGGCGCGGCGAGATTGCACTCAGAATACCACGTACCCGGAATACGGCCTCTAATCCGGTATTTCGGGCTTCGGGAAAACAAATTTTTCAAATACCCGCGCGAAGCGTCCCGTATTTCGCTCCGCGTCGTAACTACTCAGCACTTTTTGCCGCGCTTTTGCAGAAACCCGTTCGCAAAGATCAGGAGATGCCAAAGCCCTCCGGATCGCTTCAATAAGCTCTTCCACATCACCCACAGCAAACAAGATTCCTTCTTCGCCGTCGGCGATCAACTCGGGGATTCCTGCTATCTTTGGCGCCACGCACGGTATGCCCTGCGCCATGGCTTCCATGAGCACCATGGGAATGCCTTCCGCTAGGCTCGGGAGAACAAACAGTTCCGTTTCCCCATAAATCTCTGCCAAGCGCTCCTGCGTAACCCATCCTTCAAAAGTGATGCTCGACGCTATACCGAGCTCGTGAGCACGCCGCTCGAGCCACTCTCGATCCGGACCGTCGCCGACGAATCGCAAGTGCGCACATGATCCGACAGCGCTGATCGCGGCAATGGCATCGAGCAAGAGCCCTTGCCCCTTTTCAGGCGCCAGACGGCCAACGCACAATAATTTTGCGGGCGAAGAGAACGGCTGCGGAGAACGTTGCTTATATTCCGCCGGGTTAATTCCCAGCGGTGCACATATCAGTTTCGGCCACGCCGTGCGATCACAGGCGAGCATAAGCTGACCGCGTCCGTAGCGGCTGATGGAGCGAACGAAAACTGCGTGATCAATTTTTTGCGCGAGATGAGTTCCCGCCGGGTCGTATAACTCGCCAAATCCATAAACAGCGAACGACATGGTAATCGGAAACGTTCGTTCGGCTAAGAGCGCAACCGTGGTTGAAAAACTCGCATGGACGTGGGTCACGTTCAGTTTTCGCATCTGCCGGCCAACCAGCACCGCTTCGGCGAAATATGCAAGGTGATAAACGAAGGCTTTCAGGTGCAGCCCAGCCAACCGAAGCGAAAAGATAAGCCCGCGTAAATAACGCAAAGGATGAGTCAAAAACTCCGCGACATTTTGCAGCGCCGCATTGGCCAGCGAAGCCGACTTCACGTAGTAAGTACGCTCGGCCTCTTCCCGTTCTTCCGGGCTCAGCTTTTCAGCCGTCCGATCCGGCGCGCTAATCGATGCAACGAAAATTTCGAATCCGAGTTTCCGCAGATGCCGGATTTCCGCCAGCAGATATCCATGGTTGATAGCAGGGAACTGCCCGATGAGATAAAGCAATCTCGGTTTTTCAGGCATGGCTCTTGCGTTCTGCTTTCACCATGGCGCTGATCCCCTCAGCGAATGACACTTGCGGCTTCCAACCAAAATCCGCCGCGGCCCGCGAACAGTCTGCGACTGTTTCGAGTATTTCTCCGGCACGGTGCTGTTTGCTGCTCATCACTGGTTTTTCGGTTCCAGCGGCGGTATTGGCGAGTTCGACCACTTCTGCTACACCAACGGATCGGCCACTGCCCAGGTTGTAAACGCAGTGCCCGCCTGGCCGGAGCGTGGCCTGAAGCAGTGCAACCGCGTCTTTAACGTAAACATAGTCACGTTTTGGTTTCAGACCTTTGACCTGTACGACTGCAATGGACGGATCGAGAATCTGTCGCACGATGGAGGGAATCAGAAACGCGTCTCGCTGACCTGGGCCGTAAATATTGAAAGGCCTCACGATGGTCACGCGCACATCGAATTTCTCCGCATAAAATCTCGCGGCCTGTTCGGCCATGATCTTGGTGTGGGCATACGGATTAAAACCAGAAACCGGATGGTCCTCGGTGATCGGCAACTTCTGGGGAGCCCCATACACGTAAGAACTGACCAAGGTCAGCGCGGCGCCACTGCACCGGCACTCTTCCAGAACGTTGATCGTACCCATGACATTCGTTCGATAGAACGAAAAGGGATCCTGCCAACTGTCAGGAACATAGCTTTTTGCCGCCAAATGGAATACGTGGCTCACCTCATCCATCGGGAGTTGACAGGTCGCGATATCTCCGTCCGTACTACTGTGCTGCTTGACGATGTGGCCTTGGCCCTCGAGAGCTGCAACCAGATGTCGGCCCAGGAAACCACTTGCTCCCGTTACCAGAATCTTATTTTTCATCTGGCAGCAACTGGTCGCGCCGCGCATCAAACTCGTCCACCGCGCGCATATAGTCGTCTACCCGCCCGATGTCCAGCCAATAGCCGGAGTACGGCTCAACATGGACTGATTCATTGCGTGCGAGCATGGCAAGCATCAAGTCGTCGAAACCGTATTTTTGACCAGCCGGCACTTTTTCCAGCACTGACCGGTTGACGACATAAACGCCCATGCTTACGAGATATTGAAACTCAGGCTTCTCCTCAAATCCAGTCAGCCTGTTTTCCCTGGCGTGCAGTACCCCATAATCGACTACATTTGTGCGTTGAGCCGCTGCGATGGTGAACTTTCGTTTCTCTTTTACGTGCTTCTCGTAGAGCTCCGACATCGCCAAATCTGTCAGGACGTCGCCATTCATGAGCAGAAAGTTTTCCGGCAAATCACGGATTAGACACAACGGAGCGATGGTGCTCAGCGGCGCTGTCTCCAGCGAGTAGTCAATGTTCAGTCCCCATCGCGTGCCGTCCGCGCAGAACGCCCGAATGATCTCTGCCTGATGATTGACCGCGAGCGTGACGCGATCGAACCCCTGCCCAGCTAATTGCCGTAGAATCACTTCAAGGATGGGATACTCCCCAACCGGCATTAACGGCTTGGGAAGCACAACCGTGTAAGGACGCAGCCGGCTGCCCTTACCTCCCGCAAGGACTACGGCGCGTTTAGACATTGTAAATGTCGCTCTTGTAGAGGCGAAGATTCTCCGGCCGGCTGAACCATGCTACGGTACGTGTCAACCCATCGCCCAACGATATCTTCGGTTCGAACCCCGTCGCCTCGCGCAGTTTCGAATTATCACATCGCAAGCGCTCAACTTCGCTGTTCTCCGGACGCAGCCTTTCTTCTTCGCTGATAATTTCAATCTTTGCGCCACCCATGATGTCACTGATACGCGCTACCAGGTCGGCGACCGAAATTTCGTGATTGGACCCTATGTGAAACACTTCTCCTTCACCCCCGTCGAGTTCTGCGATCGCCAGAAACCCGCGGCAAGTATCTTCGACGTAAGTAAAATCTCTTGTCGCCGCCAGATTTCCCAGCGAGATTTCTTTTCTGCCGCTCGCAATCTGGGTCACAATCGTCGGGATCACGGCCCGCGCCGACTGCCTGGGGCCGTACGTATTAAATGGGCGCGCGATCACCACAGGGAGCTCGAACGAGTGATAAAAGCTTAAGGCCATGCAATCGGCCCCGATTTTGCTTGCACTATAAGGCGACTGCGGTTGCAACGGGTGCTTCTCGTCAATCGGAACATACTGCGCCGTGCCATAAACCTCGCTGGTTGAGGTATGAATGAATCGCGTCACCCTGTTTTTCCGCGCCGCTTCGCAAAGATTGAGACTGCCCTTGACGTTCGTATCAACGAAACTTTCCGGCGCGCGATAGGAATAGGGAATTGCGATGAGAGCCGCCAGATGAAAAACAATTTCAACGTTCCGGACTAACTCTGCGCAAAAGTGAGCGTCGCGAATGTCCCCCGGCACTACTTCAACGTGTTCTAGGCCAGCAACTTGCTCCAGCCATCCCCAGCTGTTGAACGAGTTGTACTGAGCGAGGGCCCTTACCCGCGCTCCGGCCGCAACCAGTTGCTGCACCAGATGCGAGCCAATAAAGCCATCGGCGCCGGTCACTAGAACGCGTTTATCGTTTAGCTTGCTCATGAAAAGCTTGTCAGAATACCACGTCCGGGCCGGGTTGCGGCCGGGTCGCAGGCCACGACATTTAACCCAGAATTCATAAATTACTCGTGTTATTCCGCGACATCTTTTGATAAAGTGTGACGGCTACAGGGTTAGAGTTCCCCTTCAGAAGGCGGAGAAAAAATGTCCACAGTACGGGTCGGCGCGATCATTGCGGTAATGGTTCTGCTCGGATCTATAGCCAATGCGCAACGACCGGCGGCACTCGCCCAGATCTACATCTCCAATGAGTGGGCAGAAAGCCTTCAACAACTGAATTTCAGCACGGGTAAGCTGACAACGCTCTACAACATTGGCAATAAGCCCGACGATATTACATTGAGTTCAACTGGAGAGCTCATTTACTCCGTACCCAGTCCCGGTACGGTTTACATGTACAATCCCACCAACGGAACCAACACCGTTTTAGCCAGCAACATTCCCACTGTACATGACCTGACCCTTGAACCCGGTGGCCAGACGCTCCTGATCTCCAAGACGAACTCTCCTGCGGAGCTCTACCGCTACAGCTTCGCGACGAATACGGCAACGGTATTTTTTCCGAAGACAAAGGGAATCACTTCGCTTAGCGGCACCGCCTACGACACCTACGGCAACCTGTATGCCGTATCAAACAAAAACACGATCATCCAGATCAATCCCGCGACCGCAGCAATCATCAACACACTCACGATTGAATCGCAAAGTGGAACCGGAGCGGACGGGATGTGTTACGACAGCTACACCAACAGCATCTGGGTTACCGTGAGTGGCAAGGTCCTGGGCTACGGGCTGGTGCAAGTGCCGGTGAAAGCTTCCGGGTTCGTCTCTACGAATCCAGGATTTACTTTCTATTCCTTACCCTCCAGCGCTCCTGACGGGGTGAAGTCTGACGGCAAGGGAAACCTGTACATCGGCGCAATTCACACCGCCATGGTGTACAACATCCCCACCCATGCCATGACTGAAAATGTCGTAACCAAAGGGGCCGACGGGGTGGCCCTGGTGCCCGGGACTTACTGATTTATGACGTCGGTACGGATCAGCACAATCGTTTTTGTCACTGTTCTGTTCCCCTCCCTCCTCCATGCGCAAGATCTGTGCGTGTTATCGGAAGGGAAGAGGATTTGTACCCCTCCACCCCCACCGCCTCCGCAAGTCGCTCAGATCTACATCGCCAACGAGTGGGAGGAGAGCCTTCAGCAGTTGAATTTCGCCACCGGTGCGCTGACCACTCTGTACAACATCGGCGGGAAGCCCGACGATTTGACCTTGAGTTCAACCGGAGCGCTCATTTACGGTGTGCCCGACTCAGGTACCGTCAACATGTACGATCCCACCACCGGAGTGAATACGGTCTTGACCAACATCATTCCGGGAGCTCGTGATCTCACCCTTGAGCCCGGCGGACAGACGCTGCTGATTTCCAGGATTGACGATCCCGCAGAGATCTACCGCTACAGCTTCGTGACCAACACTGCCACGGTATTTGTTCCGCAAACAACGGGAATTACCAGCTTCCAGGGCACGGCTTACGATAGTTACGGCAATCTTTACGCCGTTGCCGGCAACAACACGATCATTCAGCTCGATCCTGTGACCGGCGCAACTCTAAACACCATTACGATCGAAGCGCACAGCGGAGTCAACGGCGCAGACGGACTTTGCTTTGACAGCTACAGCAACAGCCTCTGGGCTACCATGGTTGGCAAGGTGTTGGGGTATGGCTTGATCCAAATTCCGGTGCAGGCTTCCGGGTTCGTGTCTACCGATCCGGGTTTCACTTTTTATTCCTTGCCCTACGGCGCTCCCGACGGAATCAAGTCAGATGGCAGGGGAAACCTGTACATCGGCGCAATTCATACCGCCAATGTGTACAGCATCCCTACGCACACAACCATCGAAACCGTGGTAACAGACGGAGCCGACGGGGTGGCTCTGGTGCCCGGGACTTACTGAGCCGGTCTCACACAACCGGTGAGACCTGCCTGCCCCGCCAAAATCAGAAAAGCTCGTAGAAGCAGCGAGGGCCACCCTGCTCCCGGTCCGGCTTATCATGGTTCTTGGGCATCGTCATGATTACTTCACAGCAACCACAACCCGCAACCGCCACGCCGCCGCGCCGTCAACGCAGGCTTCTCGTCTTCGGCTTCGTCCTCGTTCTCCTCATCCTCGCTGCCCTCCACTGGGGTGGAGATCTCCTCATTGCAGAAGACCCTTTACCCGCGCACGTCGACGTCGGTGTCGTTTTGCAAGGCTCCGAAGAGGGCCAGAACGTGCGCCTCGCCGGCGCCATGAAGCTCGCCCAGGAGGGAATTCTCAGCAAAGTCCTGGTCAGCATTCCTCCGGGCGGCTACTGGGGAATATCCATCCCCGCCGTCGCGCCGCAATATGTCAAAAGCCGCTACCCGCTGCTCGCCGACCGCACCGAGTTCTGCGTTACCACCCCGGACGTCAACTCCACCGAGCAGGAAGCCGCAGTGCTTATCAAGTGCATCCGCCAGCACGGCTGGCATTCCGTTGCGGTTATGACCTCGAATTACCATACCCGCCGCGCCGGCATTCTGTGGCGCCGGGTGCTGCACCGGGAGGGCTTTTCCCCTCAGTTTGTCATGGTTGGTGTCGATGACCCTGAGTTTCATCCGGCCGTCTGGTGGCACGAGCGCCTGTCGGCAAAAACCTGGTTTTTCGAATTCACCAAGCTCGTCTGGGACTTCACCACCGGTTAGTGTGCAAAAATTGCAATCTCGGTCCGGCGTCGAACTGAATTTCCGTGATCACAATCGCATCTTCGAAGTGCCCGACTGTCAAGGCTTCCCGGCAAGTGATCTTTTCGGCTCGTTCACCAAAAATTTATCTTTCAGTGCAATTTTTTTCTTGACAGAGTTGATGCCGAAAACTAAATTTGCTTACCGTAACTCAGTTTAGGTTTTTTCTGCCCGGTAGCCTTGCCAGCAAGTGCGGCCCGTCTCTACCTGGTATGTTGCAAGTTGCTTTACGAAGAAGTGAAGTATTGCATACGTACTGCTTGTGATGAGAGTTTTCGCGTTGCAAGTATCCGCTCTCACACGTGAACACTGATTCGCGCGCGCGACTGGCACGAAAGGTGCCATAGCGCTCGTCGAACCTTCAGCTGTCAGTTAGGCCGTCTCTCAGCAGTCAAACAGAAAGCTATTGTTGGTGCCTCAACCCCAGGAGGGCAGTCCAATGAAGCGCGCTGTGCTCTTAGTCCTGTTGGCCTTGGCACTTCCCGTGACAGCGTTTGCGGGAAGCAGTATCGACTTCACGAACACCAATGGCACCTTGTCCGGCTCCAGCGCCGGGCTGACGCTGAGCGGCTCCTCGATCACGCAGATCACCGGCTGGAACGGCCAGACCTACAGCGGCAATCTCGGAACCTACAGCTTGAGCATCGGCGCGCTCACCAGCGGCACCTTGAGCATGGGCGGGACTTTTTCCGGCGGCTCCATTACCCTGGTCGGCAACGGCACCGATGGCCTTCCCAATGGCACGATTTTCTCCGGCACCTTCACCGGTCCCGTGACCCTGACCCTCCAGACCCTTGCCAACGGCACTCACCAGTACACCTTGTCCGGATTCTTCAACGGGACACTGAACGGTCCTAACGGCAGCGTCAACGCCTCCGGCAATACCTACATCACACTCAATACCGGCTCCGGTTACTTCAACGGGAACTGGAAAATACAGGGAGGCTACACCACCATCAACACCGGGATCGTTCCCGAGCCCGCCACTCTCGGCCTGTTCGGGAGCGGGCTGGTTGGCCTGGCGATTCTGTTCCGCCACCGGGCAAAGAAACATTCCAGTTAGTGCAGTTGTGGCAGTCGCAGCAAAGGCTTTCTCTAGCCGTCCGTTTCACTTCGCGCAGTAGAAGCAAAGCTTTAGCAATAAGCAATAAGTAGTCGTCCGTTGTAGTTTACGACGCTGCATTCGCGTCGGCTCGTAAATTCACCCCCCACGGAGGAACTCAGTATGAAGTCAAAGCTGTTGCTGTTATTCGTCTGTCTGACAGTCGCTGTCTTTTTCACTGCCGGATCAGTGGCTGTCGCTGGAGAAGTCCCACATCACTGGCACCTGAAAGTCATCCCTAAGAATGGGCAGGCTAAAACTCCTGAGGCAAATCCGCCGATCGGCGGCGCGCCGCCGGCTGGCCTTTATAGCGGTGGCCAGCACTTCGTAAATACCGCTCTCTATGACGGCGCCAACAGCGACGGCACCGAGCTTTGGCCGTGCTTCGGAGCCGGCTCCGGCACTCCCAATCCTGACTGCGATGCGCTG
>Ga0335078_10001617_pt1 | contig 33942 bp, 30 predicted proteins | sample Lox_Sample_32_FD_206711 | JGI IMG/M metagenome (GOLD analysis project Ga0335078, IMG submission 206711) | Soil microbial communities from Loxahatchee National Wildlife Refuge, Florida, United States - Lox_Sample_3.2 | ecosystem: Environmental > Terrestrial > Soil > Wetlands | place: USA...
CGCCGACTTACGGACGCGGGACTGGCGCATCCGGAGCCGCCCGCACCGGCCGGCGCGGCCGACGTCACCGTGATCGTCCCCGCCCGCGACCGGGCGCACCTGCTCGACCGCTGCCTGGCGGGGCTGGGCGGAGCTGGCACCGTCGTGGTGGTGGACGACGGGTCGGCCGACCCTGAGGCGGTCGCCGCGGCCGCGGCCCGGCACGGCGCGACGCTGATCAGGCGCCCGCGCAGTGGCGGCCCGGCAGCGGCGAGGAACACCGCCCTGGCGTCGGTGACCAGCGACCTCGTCGCGTTCGTCGACAGCGACTGCGTGCCCGGCCGGGGCTGGGTCACCGCCCTGGCCGCCCACTTCGCCGATCCGCTGGTCGCCGCGGCGGCGCCGAGGATCACCGCGCGGGCGCCGGACACCTGGGTGGGCCGCTACACAGCAGCCAGCGGCGCGCTCGACCTCGGCGGGCAGGCCGCGCGGGTGCAGCCGCTGTCCAGGGTCGCCTACGTGCCCACGGCCGCGCTGGTGGCCAGGCGGTCGGCGCTGCTCGACATCGCCCGTGACGGGCAGGTGTTCGACGAGGCGCTGCGGCACGGCGAGGACGTGGACCTGATCTGGCGGCTGCACGAGGCGGGCTGGCGGATCCGCTACGAGCCCGCGGTCGAAGTCGGCCACACCGAGCCGACCACGTGGGCCGGGCTGCTGCGCCGCAGGTACCGGTACGGCACCTCGGCGGCGCCGCTCGCCCGGCGGCATCCCGGCGCCGTGCCGCCGCTGGTGCTGCATCCGTGGCCCGCCGCGACGGCGGCGGCGGTGATCGCGCGCCAGCCTGCCGTGGCGGCCGCGGCCTACGCGGGCTCCGTCGTCGCGATGCGCCGGGTGCTGCGCCGCGCGGACATCCCCCGCCGGGGCACGGCCCGCGCGATGGCGTCAGCGGCCGGGCAGACCTGGCTGGGTATCGGCCGGTACGGCGCCCAGTTCGCCGCTCCGCTGCTGGCCGCGGCGCTCGCCGGGCCGACCGTGGCGCCGGCCGGCCGCCGCGGGCCGCCTGGGCGCACCATCGGCCGCCGGGTGATGGCCGGCTCGCTGCTTCTCGGCTCGCCGCTGACCGCGTGGGCCGCGGGACCGCGCTCGCTGGACCCCGCACGGTTCGTGCTCGGCCGGCTGGCCGACGACATCGCCTACGGCCTGGGCGTGTGGTCCGGCTGCCTGGCGCAGCGGACCGCTATCCCGCTGCGCCCGGTGATCGCCAGGCGCCCGCTGCGCATCGACGGCGCGGTGCGCATGGTGCCCGAGGCGCCAGCCGCGCGTCCCCGCCCGGCCGCGACCACCCGCCGAGCGACCGCGGCAACGACAGGAACGGCAACGACAGGAACGGCAGGCCGGCGATGAGCAGCACCTGGTTCGAGACCGTCGCCGAGGCACAGCGCAGGGCTCGCCGGCGGCTGCCGAAGTCGGTCTACGGCGCCCTGCTGGCCGGAACCGAGAAGGGGCTGAGCGTCAGCGACAACGTGGCGGCGTTCGACGAACTCGGGTTCGCGCCGCACGTGGCCGGCCTGCCCGCCGAGCGCGCGATGGCGACCACCGTGATGGGACAGCCGGTGGCGCTGCCCGTGCTGATCTCGCCGACCGGCGTCCAGGCCGTGCATCCCGAAGGCGAGCTGGCGGTCGCCAGGGCAGCCGCCGCCAGGGGCACGGCGATGGGCCTGAGCTCGTTCGCCAGCAAGCCGATCGAGGAGGTCGTCGCCGCCAACCCGCAGACGTTCTTCCAGGTCTACTGGATCGGCGGCCGGGACCAGGTCGCCGGGCTGATCGAGCGGGCCCGAGCGGCCGGCGCGGTAGGGCTGATCGCCACGCTGGACTGGTCGTTCTCCAACGGCAGGGACTGGGGCAGCCCGCACATACCGGAGAAGATGACCGCCGCCGAACTCCTGCGGCTGGCACCCGAGGGCCTGTCCCGCCCCCGCTGGCTGCTCGACTGGGCGCGTACCGGCCGACTGCCCGGCCTGACCGTGCCGAACATGGCCGCGCCCGGCCAGCCTGCGCCGACGTTCTTCGCGGCCTACGGGCAGTGGCTGGGCTCGCCGTTGCCGACCTGGGAGGACATCGCCTGGATGCGCGAGCAGTGGGGCGGGGAGTTCATGCTGAAGGGCGTCAGCAGGATCGACGACGCCCGGCGCGCGGTGGACGCCGGGGTGACCGCGATCTCGGTTTCCAACCACGGGGGCAACAACCTGGACGGCACCCCGGCCACGATCAGGGTGCTGCCGGGCATCGCCCGCGCGGTCGGCGACCAGGTCGAGGTGCTGCTGGACGGCGGGATCCGCCGGGGCGGCGACGTGGTCAAGGCGCTCGCGCTCGGCGCCAGGGCCGTGATGATCGGCCGGGCCTACCTGTGGGGCCTCGCCGCAGCCGGGCAGCCTGGCGTGCAGAACGTGCTCGACGTGCTGCGCGGCGGCATCGACTCGGCGCTGCTGGGACTCGGCTGCGCGAGCACCGCCGACCTGAGCGCCGCCGACCACCTGGTGGTGCCGCCGGGCTTCGCGCGCAGCCTCGGCGCCGCCATGGACACGGCCGGCCAGCCCCGCCGGGGGGACTAGGGCCTATCCCGCAGATCTCCGGTGGCGCGGGCCGGCACTCGCCGACCGGCCGGATCCTCGCATACCACCCGAAACCGCACATGATCACCTCGGTGTTCTTGGAATGGATGCCACATCCACTGCGTATTCTGGGACATTCGCCACATCCATCAAGATCATCTCTGGGGAGACGGGGGGCTCTGCAGATTCACGGGACACGTCTCTCACCGGCTTCGCCGGTCCCGGTCGGCCCAGACGGCTAGCCCGGGCGCCAGCGACTAGTCCAGCGGGAGCGCGCTGGCAAAATCGGCGGGCGCGCGCATCCGCCAGGCGTCGGTGACCAGTTCGGTCAGCCGCGGCACGGCTACCTCGGCGAGCCGCACCATCACCAGCGGCCACCCGTCATATCCCGGCGCGGTGAAGAACACGTCGGGCTCGCCGAGCAGCAGCGCCTGCTTCTCGGCCTCGTCGCCGACGAACAGCACGGCGACATCGGTCCTGATCATCCTGGGCCTGCCGGGGATGCGCTCGGGGTAGGACCAGACGAACCCCTTGCCGCCCACCCGGAAGTCGAAGCCATCGCTGTCGATCTCCTCCACCCCGGGCAGGGCAAGCGCGAGGCGGCGCACGTCGTCCTCGTCCGCCATCGGCCACCTCCTGTACCGGCGGCTCCAGGCTAGGCCCGGGCACCGACATTCCGCGGCGGCGAGGCTTCACCGGATCTCCATGCCGGGCGCACCGGTGCTGCACGCCCGGCCTGTTATCTCTAGTGACCGGTGACCGGGAACACCGTCGCCGGCATTGGGGGGATGACGGGCAGCGGCCAGGGGGAACGGGACGCGCAGGCGCCGCAACGGCAGCCGCGCTACCGTGGCCGGCTCCCGGCGCGTGAGCGCGTTCGGATCTGCTAGGGGGATGGATCCGGGCGCGCTTGCGCGATCCCGCCCCGGCCGAACTCCAGGCCCTTGAAATCGCCCGAGCCGCGCCACTGGTCGATATAGCGGAAGAACGCCGGGGCCCCGTGCTGATAGCCGACCAGCGGCGAGTGCGGGCTCGCGGGCTTCCCCTCGTTGTTGTAGTAGCCGGGCGTGCAGTCGGCAAGGAACGACGTCATCACCGGGTTGGGCGCGAGCAGTTCCATCCACGCGCTCTCGGCATCGGCGCTGGCGTCGACCACGGCGAATTCGTTCTCAATCATGTAAGAGATCACGGCGGTGACGGTCCTCGCCGCGTCGGTGAGGTTGTGCGGCACGTTGGCCACGAAGTTGCCGCCCTGCCCGAGTTGGACGAGGAAGAAGTTCGGGAAGCCGTGCACGTGGATGCCGTGCAGCGAGCGCATCCCGGCCGACCAGTACTCGGACAGCCGGACGCCGCCGGTCCCGGTCAGGTCGAAGCCGTAGCGCCTGGTCGGCTCGGTGCCGACCTCGAACCCGGACGCGTAGATGATGCAGTCCACCGGGTACTCGGTGCCGCGGGCCACCACGCCGCGCTCGGTGACCCGCGCCACCCCCTCGCCGTCGGTGTCGATCAGGTGCACCGACGGCCGGTTGAACGCGCCGAGGTACTCGTCGTGGAAGCACGGCCGCTTGCAGAGCTGGCGGTACCAGGCCTTGAGCGCCTGCGCGGTGGACCGGTCGGTCACCACCGCGTCCACCCGCGCCCTGATCTCGCTCATCTTCTCGAAGTCGGCGTTCTCGAAGTCGGCGAGTAGCTCCTCGAAGCTGGCCGGGGCAGAGCGCGGCGCGGCGAGCTTGCCGCGGATCCGCTTGGCCAGGTCGGTCCACCCGTCGTTGACCAGGTCTTCCTCCGGCGACTCCCCCGCCGACATGTTCGCCACGAAGTTGTCGCACCAGAGCTGCTGCCATCCGGGCGAGGCGACGCCGGCGAACCAGCCGGCGTCCACGGGCCGGTTGCCGCGCACGTCCACCGAGGACGGCGTCCGCTGGAAGACGAACAGCTCCCGGCAGGCGGCGGCCAGGTGCGGCACGCACTGCACCGCGGTGGCGCCGGTGCCGATGATCGCCACCCGCTTGTCGGCGAGCCGGTCCAGCGGCGCGCCGTCCGGGTCGCCCCCGGTGTAGGCGTAGTCCCACCGGCTGGTGTGGAACGCGTGGCCGCCGAAGGTCTCGATTCCGGGGATGCCGGGGAGCTTGGCGACGTGCAGCGGACCGGTGCCGATCGCCACGAACGAGCTGGTGTATTCGTCTCCCCTGCTGGTCCGCACGATCCAGCGGCTGGCGCGGGCGTCCCACTCAAGGCCGGTCACCTCGGTGTGGAACAGCGCCTCCTCACCCAGCCCGTACCTCGCCGCGATCCGCTCGCAGTGCGCGAGTATCTCCGGCGCGTGCACGTACGTCTCGGTGGGCATGTGCCCGGTCTCCTCGAGCAGCGGCAGGTAGATCATCGACGCGGTGTCGCACTGCGCGCCCGGGTAGCGGTTCCAGTACCAGGTGCCGCCGAAGCCGCCGGCCTTCTCCACGATGCGGACGCTGGCGATGCCCGCCTCCTTCAGCCTGGCCCCGGTGACCAGGCCGGCGAATCCGCCTCCCACGAACGTGACGCTGACGTGATCGCGCCGTGGCTCGCGGTCGGCCCGCTCGGCGTACGGGTCGGCGAGCATGGCCTCGAACCGGCCCCTGAGCTGCACGTACTGGTCGTTGCCTTCCGGCCGGAGCCGCTTGTCACGCTCGCTGGCGTACCGGCGGCGCAGGGCGCCATAGTCGACCTCGGTCATGGGCGATCGCGCATCTTTCAGCATCAAACGGTGGTAGCTGACATCATGGCAAGTGACTCACGGGCCCGGCAGGAACGTCAAGCATGCGCCCGCGGTCACGCGACACACCGGGCGCCCCGACCCCGCGCCCGCCGCAATACCGCCATTTCTCTCGCAACGCACCTCGCCGTGGTGACTGCCCTGGGCAGTTGGTGATTCGCTTCGGCGGATCTGAGAGTTCCTGGCTTACAGTGATGGGACAGGCAAGGACCGGAGGGACCAGACAGTGGCCGTAGCCGTTCTCCTCGCGGCCGGGGCTGCGTTCCTCACGGCGCTCTCCGTGGTGCTGCAGCGGGTCGCGCTGGAGTCGGCTCAGGTACCGCACAGCCTCCACCCGCGCCTGATGATCCACGCGCTGCGCAAGCGGAGCTGGCTGACCGGGTTCGCGCTGATGATCGGGACCTTCGTGCTGCAGGCTTCGGCGCTGCGGTTCGGCCAGCTCAACGTGGTGCAGCCGGTGCTCACCACCGAGCTGATCTTTCTGGTGACGATCCTGGTGGTGGTGTTCCACCGCAAGGTCGGCTGGCGCGAGCTTGCCGGGATCGTCGCGATCGTGGGCGGGCTCGCCGCCTTCTTCGCGTGCGCGTCGCCCGCGGCCGGCATCGGCCAGCCGGACGGCGCCGCCTGGCTGACCGTGTCCGGCGTGACCGCGGCTTCGTCGATCGGTCTGGTGCTTGCCGGGCGGATCGGACCGCGCTGGTGGCGGGCGGCGGCGCTCGGCGCGGCATCGGCGATCCTGTTCGCGTACAACGCGGCACTGACCAAGACGCTGACCTCGCTGCTGCGCACGGGTGGCTGGGCGCACCTGTTCGCGAACTGGGACCCCTACCTGATCGCGGTTTCCGGCGGCGCCGGGCTCTTCGTGCTGCAGAGCGCGCTGCACGCCGGCCCGATCACCGCGTCCCGCACCGCGAACGTCACGATCAACCCGCTGGTCAGCATCCTGATCGGGGTGTTCGCGTTCGGCGAGCAGCTGCGTTCTGGGCCGATGTTCATCGGGCTTGACGTGCTCGCCATGGCGGTCATGTGCGCCGGCGTCGTGATGCTTGTCCGCTCGCCGCTGATCGCCGGGATCGGCGGCCCGGCCGGCGATGAGTACCTCGGCGCCGCGCGTCGGCCGCGCAAGCCGGTCAATGCGATGGCGATGGCCGCGGCGTCGGCGACGGCGGCCGCCGCCACGGTCTCGGCGGGCGGATCTGCGACGGCGGCCACCACCGCGGCGGCAGCGGCAGCCGCGGCCGCCGCGGCGGCGCCGCTGGCCGGGCAGGCCGCGGCCGACGCCGAGGCGAGGCGTCGCAGGCTGGCCTGAGTGGCGCACCGCGAGGACGGCATGAATTCCGCGGAGGGATCCCTGCGGGCGCGCTGACCTCAGTCGCCTGACCGGCCCGGTCCGTCTGACGGGCCCGGGTCCTCTGACGGGCTCGGCCAGGCGGCGGCCATCTGCTTGAGTCGCCGCACGGCATCCTCGGGCGGCTGCCCGGCGCCGACCGCCAGCCCGAGCAGGTACGCGGTCAGCGGCGCGGCCGGGCGTGCCACCTGGTGCGCCACATCGCGGGCGACGTCGAGCACGGTCCGAAGGTCCACCTTGGCCGGGTCGATCCCGAGCTCGGCGCAGGCGGCGTTCGTCCAGCTCTCCAGCGTGTTCATGGGCGGCCCTCCGTTGGCGGCATCGCGACGCCGAAAGCGGCGCGCTACGACGGTATCGCTAGTAATTGTCGAGGAAGACGGCCAGCAGGACGATGCCGACGAGACAGCCGCCGACGATGTCGAGCACGGTGACCTTGACCACCAACCCGGTCAGCAGGACCCCGATCCCGGCCAGCGCCATCCGGGGCATCACCTTCGGGCCGTGCTTGCTCAGATAGGCCGTGAGCCGGTCGCCCCAGACCGGGATCCACAGCACGATCACCAGGACCGCGACAAGCACCAGGGCCACGATCGCCTGGCGGCCGGACGGAAGTGCCTCCGGCACGACGCGCCAGGTCCCCGGGCCGGGGGAACCCAACGGGCTAGCGAGGAACATGAGCGACAGAGCGAGCCATGACTACTGCAAGCTCACCGTTATTGCCGGTCGGCAATCCCCGTACCCGGCAAAGAACGGCGCATCGCTCGCCACCGTCACGCTGCATGCGGCCGGACGGCGGCGCGGCGTCCTCAGCCCGGCGACATCTCCCCCGCCTCGGGGATCGCCTCGCCACCCGCGCCGGCCCCGAACGCCCGCGTCTCCGCCAGCAGGGCTTCCACCACGCCGCGGTACCCGCCGGTGACGTAGGCGGCCCGCTGCCGTGCCGCCGAGCTGGCCCTGGCCAGCGCGGACTCGGTCAGCTCGGTGAGCAGCTCCCAGTCCCCGACCGCCTCAAGGGTGGGGCGGAGCTCGGCGAGCAGCTGGCGGACGAGCTCATGGGCGGGCATCGCGGTCGCCGTCGACGGGTCTACCAGCTGCCCCTCGAGCCCAGACTGCGCGGCCCGCCAGGTTGCCGCCTCGATCAGTTCCGGGCGGACCGGCCGGGGCGGGCTGCAGGCGATCGCAGCCGCGGTCTCCTGGATCACCAGCGCGCGGAACAGCCCGGTCAGCATCAGCACGTCGTCCACCAGCGGGCAGGCATCACAGATCCGCAGCTCGACGGTCGGCAGGTGCGCCGACGGCCGGACGTCGAAGTAGATCATGCCTGGATCGCTGATCACCCCGGACTGCACCAGATCGGCCACGGTCTGGTCGTAGTCGGCGGCCGAGTCGAACCTGGCCATGGCGCGGGCGGTCGGCCATCGCCGCCAGATCAGCGTGCGGTAGCTGGCGTATCCGGTGTCGGTGCCCAGCCAGAACGGCGAGCTTGCCGACAGCGCGAGCAGCACCGGCAGCCACGGCGACACCCGGTGCGCCACCGCCACGGCCTGATCGCGGCCGTTCACGTCGACGTGCACCTGCAGGGCGCAGATCAGGTGCTCGCGGACGAGCATCCGGTACTCGCCGCTCATGTGCTCATAGCGCGGATCAGCCGTGACCCCGAGCGCGTCGGGGTCGGCGAGCGGGACCGTGCCGGCCGCGACGACGCCCAGGCCAAGCGGCTGCGCCACATCCACGGCGGCGCGCCGCAGCCCGGCCACGTCGTCGGCGAGGTCGGCCAGATGCACCCAGGGGCGGCTGTTGGCCTCGAGCACCGAGCGGTGCAGCTCCGCGCTGAAGCGCCCCCGCGGCAGCCGGTCGAGCAGCTGGTCGGCCTGCGCGGTCAGCAGCCCCGTATCCAGGTCAACGGTGTGGAATTCCTCTTCCACCCCGGCGGCGACTGTCGTGCCCACCTGGCCCCCTATGGTCTCGTGGCCGGTGCCGCCCGGCTGGCGGCGGCCCGGACGGCTAGGTCAGCTGCTGCGGCGGTTTCGGCGCGAAAGGCATGAGCTCGTCGTTGCCCCTGGCCACCACCCCGCAGCTCGACTCGGGCATCTCGTACCAGGCCCCCGGCAGGTCGCCGATCGGCTCGGAGACGACGAGCCGCGTGTCGTCGGAGACCTGATGCAGGATCTCGCGTTCTGGGTACTGCTCCCGCAGCCTGGCGACGTCGCGAGTGAAGAACAGCGACCTGGACTTCCCTTCGCTCGAGTAGCGGAAGGCCCACAGGTTCTCGCCGTCCGAGGTCGCGATCGTGCCCTGGAACGGGTACTTGATGCCGCGCCGCCGCCCGCACGCCTCAACGAAGCCGATCGCGCTGGCCACCGCGTCCACCGGGTCGTGCTCAAGGCCGAACGTCAGCGCGAGGTAGAACAGCACCTCTGTGTCAGTCTGCCCCTTGATCTCGGGAAAGAGCGACTCGTCCACCGCCAGCACGAGATCGCGCTTGATCGACGCGAACTCGTCGATGAAGCCGTTGTGCGCCCACAGCCAGTCGCCGTGCCGGAACGGGTGGCAGTTGGTCTGCTGCACCGAGGAGCCGATCGCCGCCCGGACGTGCGCGATGAACAGCGGCGAGCTCACGTGGTGGCACAGCTCGCGCAGGTTCTGGTCGTTCCACGCCGGCTCGACGCTGCGGAAGACCCCTGGCGTGGGAGCGGTGCCGTACCAGCCGACCCCGAAGCCGTCGCCGTTGGTCGTCTCGGCCCCGTACTTGGAGTGCAGGCTCTGGTCGATGAGCGAGTTCACCGGCGTGTACAGCACGTCGGACAGCCGCACGCGTGAACCGTTGTAAGCGAGCCAGCGGCACATGAAGATCCCCCCGATCGCGGCCAGCACTCGCGAACACTGGCTACCTACCCAGCCGACCGCGAGCCGCACCGGACTCGTCCCGACATCATCCTCGGCGGGCGATGCCGCGGCTCCGACTGCGGGAATACGTTCGTGTCTCGGCTGGCACGAGGAGGGGGGCTGCCTCATGAGCAGCACGTACGAGCAAGGGCCAGGTCCGTCAGGCACCGCACCGGCCGCCAGCGAGCGGCCGAGCGCCTACACCGACTACGAGGCTTACGAGGGACGCGGCGCATCCGGCTCGGCGGCACTTGCGGGCTGGCTGCTGATGCTCGGCGGCCTGTGGAGCTTCTTTATCGGGCTGGCGCTGCTGAACAGGGCGGCCTGGTTCAGGTCGCTGTCCGGCTACTCGTCCCTGACCAACTACACCTACCACTGGAACCTGAGCGGGTGGGGCTGGGCGCACCTGGGGCTCGGGATCCTCGTGTTCGCGGCGGGGATCTGCGTGCTGCTCGGGCAGACCTGGGCCCGGTGGGCCGGGATCGTGCTCGCGGTGCTCAGCGGCATCGCGAGCTTCATGTTCCTGCCGTTCTATCCGTTCTGGTCGATCCTGGTCATCGCCATCGACGTCTTCATCATCTGGGCGCTGATGACGGCACCGGAGCCGCAGGACGCCTAGCGAGCCGCCGGACTATCCGTCGATGAAGGCCAGGGCGGCCGCGGCCGCACTCATGCCGGCGGCCGCCCTCGGCCTCGCGGGCTGCGCGAACGCGACATCCACCTGCACGGTCCGGCACCAGTTCGCGATCGTGATCTTCCAAGACGGCGCGGGAAACGCGGGCACCAGGTACATCACCAGGTTCCGCCTCAACGTCGACTACGGCGGCGGGGCGATCCAGCACCAAGTGATCGCCGCGCACATCGCGCTCAAACCCGCGAGCGGCGGCAATCCACCGCTGATCATCAAGACCTACGGCGTCGGCAGCGCGGTCAGCTGCAGTATCGACGACGTCAGGGCGCACCGCTGACCGGCAGGCGGACGGGCGGAACGTGACAACGTAGCCCGGCTCGCGCCTGCGTGCTGTACATTGCCGCCTCTGCCCGGCATGCTCGTGCCTGACCGCGAGGTACCGGCAGGCACTCCCGGAGGGCATCGTGACCGAGCAGGCTGGCACTGGCACCGGCACCGGCGCCCCGGCGGCTCGCCGCCAGGCCGGCTCGCTGCCCTACCCGGACCGTCCGGCAGGAACGGACACGATCCCGCAGATCGAGCACATCGTCGTGCTCGTGATGGAGAACCACTCCTACGACAACAAGCTCGGCATGCTCGGCCGGCCCGGCGCGGACGGGTTCGCACTCGGCGCGGGCGGCCGGCCGACCGCCACCAACCCGTACGCCAACGGCGACGTCCAGCACGCGTTCCCGATGCCGACCACCTGCCAGCTGTGGGGCAAGCCAAGCCAGACCTGGCAGGACTGCCACATCCAGTACGCCCACGGCACGAACACCGGGTTCGTGAAGTCGGGCAGCGGGCCCGTCGCGATGGGCTACTGGCAGGAGCACAACCAGCCGTTCTACTACTCGCTGGCGCGCCAGTTCCCGATCGCCGACCGCTACTTCTGCTCGCTGCTCGGCCCGACCTTCCCGAACCGGCGGTTCCTGATCTCAGGGACCTCGCTCGGCATGATCGACGACACCATCCCCGGCCTCACCTACCCGCCGAACGGTACGATCTTCGACCGGCTCGATGACGCCAACGTGAGCTGGAAGGACTACTGCTCCACGCTCGGCGTGGTGATCTCCACCGCCGAGCTGTATCCGGACCTGTACCTGCGCAACGTGGGGTCGAAGGTCGTCGGGGTCGACAGCTTCTTCTCCGACGCCTCGTCCGGCCAGCTACCAGGCTTCAGCCTGGTCGAGCCCAACTACCTGCTCGGGTCCGAGGAGGACCCGCAGAACATCGCGGTCGGCGAGCATTTCGCCTCCCGGGTCATCGACGCGGTCATGTCCGGGCCCGCCTGGGAGCGGACGCTGCTGATCTGGACCTACGACGAGCACGGCGGCTACTACGACCACGTGCCGCCGCCCGCGGCGATCCCGCCGGACGACGTACCGCCCGACACGTCGTCAGGGGCTCCGGCATTCGATGGTTTCGGGCGGTACGGGTTCCGCGTGCCGTGCGCTGTGATCTCCCCCTGGGCCCGGCCGAACTTCGTCTCGCATGAGGTCTTCGACCACACCAGCATCTGCGCGCTGGCCGAGGCCAAGTGGAACCTGGCGGCCATGACCCGCAGGGACGCCAACGCCAACAACATGCTCGACATGCTCGACCTGTCCCGCCCGGCGTTCCGCACCCCGCCGACTCTGAGCACGCCGCTGCTCGACACCGACCCCCTCGGCACGCTGGCCTGCGAGATCATGGGCCCCGGCACCATCCCGCCGCCCGGCTCGGTCACCAAGGCGGCTCACTAACCGCATCTGCCAGCTCAGCCAGGGACGACGGTGGGGATGGCGCCGCCCGCTCGGCTCAGGACCGGCTCGACGTCGCCGGCGCCGTGGTCTAGCTGGTAGTCCAGGTTGATCGCGGCGTTGATCAGCGCGAGGTGGCTGAACGCCTGCGGGAAGTTGCCGAGCTGCTCGCCGGTGACGCCGATCTCCTCGGCGTACAGACCGAGGTGGTTAGCGTAGGTGAGCATCTTCTCGAACACCAGCGTGGCGTCGGTGAGCCGGCCGGACCTGGCCAGGGCGTCCACGTACCAGAACGTGCACAGCGAGAACGTGCCCTCCTCGCCGGACAGGCCGTCGGGCGAGGCGCTTGGGTTGTACCGGTAGACCAGGCTGTCGGACACCAGCTCGGTGTCCATGACCTGCAGCGTCTGCAGCCACATCGGGTCGTACGGCGAGACGAACCCCATCAGCGGCATCATCAGCAGCGACGAGTCCAGCACGTCGGTGTCGTAGTGCTGGGTGAACGCGGACCTCGTAGGGTTCCACGCCCGGGTCATGACCTGGTTGTAGATGCTGTCCCGCGCCTTGCGCCAGCGCAGGAGGTCGGCCGGCCGGCCCCGGCCCTCGGCGATCCTGATCGCCCGGTCGAGCGCCACCCAGCTCTGAACCCGGCCGTAGGTGAAGTCCTTGCGGCCGCCCCTGGTCTCCCAGACGCCCTCGTCGGGCTGGTCCCAGTGATCGCACAGCCAGTCGATCATGTTGGCCAGTGCCGTCCAGCCCTGGTAGGCGAGCTGGAGGCCGCGCGCGTCGATCTTCGCGACCGCGTCCATGGCCTCGCCGTAGATGTCGAGCTGCAGCTGGTCGGCGGCGCCGTTGCCCACCCTGACCGGGCGCGAGCCGCGCCAGCCCTCCAGGTGGCCGAGCGTCTCCTCGGCCAGGTCGGAGCTTCCGTCCACCCGGTACATGATCTTCAGCGGGCTGACTCCGTTGCCGCGGCCGCCATGCTCGACGATCCGGTCGCGCACCCACTGGCCGAAGGCCGCGGCCTCGCCGACATACCCGAGGCCGAGCAGTGCGTACACCGAGAACGAGGCGTCCCTGATCCAGGTGTACCTGTAATCCCAGTTCCGCTCGCCGCCGACCCGCTCGGGCAGGCCCATGGTGGGCGCGGCGACCAGCGCGCCGGTCGGCGCGTAGGTCATCAGCTTCAGCGTCATGGCCGAGCGGGCGACCACCTCGCGCCAGCGGCCGCGGTAGGTCGACTGGTGCAGCCAGTCCTGCCAGAACTGGCTCGTCTCGTCGATCATCTGCTGCAGCTCGGCCGGGGCGATCCGGTGTGGCCGGCCGCCCATCGACTCCAGCACCACCCCTCCGGTCTGGCCCTCGCGCAGCAACGCGGTCACTCGCAGGTCGTTGTCGATCCGCTGCACGTCGAGGTCGCCGTGCTGGCCGAGTGTGGCGTGCCGATCACCGGTGGGGTTGAGCGTCAGGTGCATCCCCCCAGAGGCGAAAACGAACCCGTCCGGGGTGATCTCGAGCGTGTGCGGAGCCCGGCCGTAGTCGAACCTCGGCCGGATGTCCACCACGAAGCGCATCGAGCCGCGCACCACCTTGAGCTGCCGGACCAGGCGGTGCCGGTCCGTCGCCTGCCGGCCGGCGATTGGCATGAAGTCGGTGACCTCGCCGACCCCGTCCTGCGTCATGAAGCGGGTGATCAGCATGGCGGTGTCAGGGAAGTAGAGCTGGCGGCTCACGTAATCCGCCGTGTCGGGCGCGATCCTGAAGTAGCCGCCCTTGTCCGCGTCGAGCAGCGAGGCGAACACGCTCGGGGAGTCGAATCTCGGACAGCAGAACCAGTCCACGGTCCCGTCGGTGGCGACCAGGGCCGCCGTCTGCAGGTCGCCGATCAGCCCGTGGTCGCTGATGTTCGGGTACCGGTCCACGCGTATCCCCCTCGGTCGCCGCCGCATCCCCAGGGATCCACCCTCGCTGGTGGCCGCCCGGGAGCGCGCCACCCGGCACGGGTGATAGCCGCCGCGCCGCATCAGATGGGCCGATCTCACCTGCTGCGGACGATGCCGGGCGCCTGCCGCCGCTCTACCTTCGGTGCTTATGAGCCCGAGCCCTGGCACGGCCGGTTCGCCGCAAGCCCCGACCGAGAGCCTCGTCACGCCCGTGGAGGTCGCCCGGAGGCCGGTCGCGCAGCTCGAGCCGGTGATCGGTGCCGCCCGGCAGGCACGGCTGGTCGCCGCGGCCGACGGCTTCCGCACGCGGCTGGACGGCCGCACCATCTGGAACGTCAGCTCGACCGCCGTCGGCGGCGGTGTCGCCGAGATGCTCCAGGTGCTCTGCGGATATGCCGCCGACCTCGGCGTCCCGACCCGCTGGGTGGTGATCACCGGCGACGCCAGGTTCTTCGTGCTCACCAAGCGGCTGCATAACCAGATCCACGGGGAGGTGGCCGGCGGCCCGCTCACGGCGATCGAAGCCGATCACTACACCCAGATGCTCGCCGCCAACGCCGTGGAACTGCTCGACCGGATCAGGCCCGGCGACCTGGTCCTGCTGCACGATCCGCAGACGGCCGGCCTGATCCCCGCGCTGGCCGGGGCCGGCGCGCAGGTCGCCTGGCGTTGCCACATCGGGGTGGACTGGGAAAACGACGCCACCAGGGCCGCGTGGAGCTTCCTGCGGCCTTACCTGGAATCCGCGCAGGGCTACGTCTTCTCCCGCCGCGACTACGTGCCGCCGTGGCTGCCGGCCGAGCAAGTCGCGATCATTCCGCCGTCCATCGACCCTTTCTCGCCGAAGAACCAGCACCTCGACGACGGTACCGTCCGCACGATCCTGGCCAGGATCGGCGTGCTGGACGGCGTTACGCCGGCCGCCCAGGCCACGTTCGTGCGAAGCGCGGGCGGCACGGGCACAGTGACCCGTACAGCCGAGATCATCGGGGACCGCAGGCCGGGACCTGACGACCCGCTGATCGTCCAGGTGTCCCGGTGGGATCAGCTCAAGGACATGGCCGGCGTAATGCGCGGCTTCGCCGAGTACCTGGCACCCCGATCGCCCGGCTATCTGCTGCTGGTCGGCCCAGCGGTCAGCGGGGTGACCGACGACCCCGACGGCGCCGCCGTGTTCGGCGAATGCCTGCTGCACTGGCAGAAGCTGCCGGTCGCGGTCCGCGACCGCGTCCTGCTGGTGACCCTGCCGCTTGACGACCCCGATGAGAACGCCGCGATGGTCAACGCGCTGCAGCGGCACGCAACCGTGATCGTTCAGAAGAGCCTGGCCGAGGGTTTCGGCCTGACCGTGGCCGAGGGCATGTGGAAGGGGCGGCCGGTGATCGGCTCGGCGGTCGGCGGCATCATCGACCAGATCGCGCCCGGGACCGGCATCCTGCTGCGCGACCCGCGGGACCTGGCCGCATTCGGCGCGGCGATGCGCCGCCTGGTCGACAATCCGGGCGAGGCCAGCCGGATGGGGCACGCCGCGCACAATTACATCAGAGAGCACTACGTGGGAGACGTGCACCTGCTGCGGTACGACCGCCTGTTCAGCGCGATGATGTGACAGGGCCCGGCAGCGCCGGGCTGTGGACTGTCCCGTAGGTCGTGGGGCTGGGTCGCGGAGCCAGGTCCTGATGTCTCGGCTTGTGGTCTGGCGCGGGCTGTCCCCGAGGTCGCCGCCGCCCGCCGCGCCCTGTACCCCCGGAGATGATCTTGATGGATGTGGCGGATGTCCCAGAATACGCAGTGGATGTGGCATTCATTCCACGGTCACCCAGGTAATCATGTGCGGTTTCGGCTGGTATGCGGGGATCCGGGCGAGCGGCCTGGGCCCGCCGGTAGCTGGCCTGATACGACAGTGCGGGGTCGGTGAGACCGAGCCTGGCAAGCACCCGAAGGGCGTTGGCGTCTAGCGCAGGCACAGGTCTGGACATGGTGAATAGCTCGATCCGCCAGCACGAGTTCCCATCCGTCGGAGGACGGCACGGCCTCGGGCTGGCCGGCCTCGGCTTCCAGGATGTCGAGCAGCTCGGGCGGTGTTCGCATCGGGCCAGCCTGGCATCGAGTCAGGCGAACGCCTCGGGCGGCGGGGCGGGCGAGGGCTCGGCCGCGGCGTCGCCGACGGGAGCGAACCCGGCGGCGAACTCGTCGAGCGCCGTGCCGTACATGACCCGCGCGGGGAACGGGTCCCCGGCTGCCAGCCTGATCAGGGCCGCGATCGGGAGCTCGTGCCGGGCCGCGACGAGCACCAGGTTCCCGAACCTGCGACCGCGCAGCACGGGCGGCTCGGCGATAAGGCAGGCGTGCGGGAAGGCGCCGCGCACGGTGGCCGCCCTCGCGCGCGCGTGCGCAAGTGGCGGGCCGTCGCCGACGTTCACCGCGAGCACCCCGCCCGGATCGAGCACCCTGGCGGCCTCGGCGGTGAATTCGGCCGAGGTCACGTGCGCGGGCGTCCGGCCGCCCACGAACACGTCGGCCACCACCAGGTCGAAGGACCCGGCAGGAAGCTCGCCGAGCACGGCCCGGGCCTCGGCCACCCTGACCTGTATCCCGCTGGACGGCTCGACCGGCAGCCTGCTCGCCACCAGGCTGGCGACCTGCGGATCTGACTCGATCGCCAGCTGGACAGAACCGGGCCGGGTCGCTGCGACGTAGCGGGCAAGCGTGAGGCCGCCGCCGCCGAGGTGCAGCACGCGCAGCGGCGCTCCGGCCGGTCCGGCCAGGTCGGCGACGTGGCCGAGCCGTCGCACGTACTCAAGCTCCAGGTGCAGCGGATCGTACAGGTCGACGTGCGACTGAGGCACGTCGTCGACCAGCAGCATCCATCCGCCGGGCCGGTCCAGGTCACCGAGCAGTTCGACCCGGTGACCGCCGCACCCGGGCACCGTGGGCTACCGCTCGCCGGACGGCACGATCAGACGGACGGCACGGTCAGACCGACGGCACGATCACGACCGGGCAGGCCGAGTGCTGCGCCACCTGGCTGGACGTGGAGCCCAGCAGCAGGCTCGCGAATCCGCCGCCGCCCCGCCGTCCGACCACCACCAGGTCCGCGCCGTGCGAGGCCTCGATGAGCGTCTTGGTCGGGAACCCGGTATGCGCCCGCACGGTGACCGACTCGGGCTGAGCATCGCCCAGTTGCGCCGCCGCGGCGGCGACTGCCTCGTCGGCTGCCTGGCGGGCATGTTGCACCGCCTCGGCGGCATCGGGCACCGTGAGCGGGTTGCCAGTCCACGGGCTGGCCATGGCCGGAATGATGGTCAGCACCGTGAGCGTGGTGTGCCGCGCAGCCGCCTCCCGCATCGCCCAGTTGAGTGCATGGTGCGCATCATCCGATCCGTCGATACCGACCACGATTCCGGGCATTTCGTCTCCTAGGGGCAGGACTTAATCCAGCGGCGGTTAAGCGAAAGCTAACATCATTGCCAGGCGGCGGCATCGGACTGCTCGTCGGCCTCGGCCGCAGCCAGGAACAGAGCTAAGCACCGGGGTGGATTTCGATGCAAGTGTCGCACATCCGGCCGAACGAATGGGCGAGTAACCGGCCACGGTCCGGGTAGCGGTGCGCCCAGCAGTTCCGTCCGGCGCGGGGCGTTCGCGCGATCCGCCGGACGGGCGCTTCTGCCAGGTTGACGCGCGCAGGCGGAGGTGGCGGAATGACGGCGACGGGTCGGTCTGGTGACCGTTCGTGAGCGGTAACGCCGGCCGGCCTTGGCCAGGCGGACCAGACGGACCGGGCGACGCCGACGGCGCGGCCCCGGACGCGCAGCGGATACTCGACCTGACGCTGGACGCCGACTCGCTCTACCGGCTGCGTGCGACCGTCGTCGCCCACGCCGTCTCGGCCGGGCTGCCGCAGCGGCGTGCCGACGACATGGTCATCGCCGTGCATGAGCTTGCCGCGAACGTCATCAAGCACGCGGGCGGCCACGGCAAGCTGGCCATGTGGACGCAGGACCAGAGCGTGTACTGCCAGGTCACCGACCAGGGCCCGGCGCAGGCAGGCGCGCAGGCAGACGCAGCGCGCGCCGCGGTCCCGCCCTGGCCGATCGAGGCGGGCCACGGGCTCTGGCTGGTCAGGCAGCTCGCTGACCAGATGAGCCTGCGCGCGGGCCAGGCCGGCTCGCAGGCAACCGTGCGGTTCGCACTCAGGACCGCGGCACCGCCGTCGTTCCGGCTCTCCAGCCACCTGCGGCGCGGCTGCACAATCCTCGCGATAGCCGGGCCGCTTGACTGGACCTCGTCCGGCCAGGTCGCCGACGCCGTGGACGACCTTATCGCCGCCGATCCGGCACTGCGGCTGGTCATCGACGTCGGCGGCGTTACCGCGTGCGATGCGTTCGGCCTGGCCGCGTTGCTGCGCGTGCGGGAGAGCATCAGCGTCCACCCGGCTGCCGAGCTGATCCTGGCTGACCTGCCGGGCCCGCTAGCCAGGAACCTCGACGAGGCGGACCTGGCCGGGCGGTTCGCGGTGGCTGACTCGGCCGAGACGGCGGTGCGGCGGCTCGGGTGACCGCAGGCGCCGCCTGCCGCTGCAGGCTACCCTCGGTCTGGCGGCGAAAGGCTGGGCACTGGCCGCGTTCATGCCCGAGCGGGCCAGGGTGCTCCGGGATGGCATGCGGCTGGAGATCGACGCCCGCGAGCTTGTTCCCGGCGACGTTCTGCTGATCGACGAGGGCGAGAGCATATGCGCCGACGCCCGGCTGATCGCTGGCACCCTCGAGGTGGGCATGTCCACGCTGACCGGCGAGTCGGTGCCGGTGACCCGCCTCGCCGGCCGGCCGACGCCGGAACGCCTCTGCTGCAGGCCAGCGATGCGGTCTTCAGCGGGACGGTCTGCACCGGCGGCGAGGCCGAGGCGGTGGTCACCGCGACCGGCATGCGCACCGAGCTGGGCCGATCGCCGCGCTCACCGAGCGCACCGGGTCGGACTCCAGCCCGCTTGAGCGGCAGATCCTGCGGGTGACCAGGCTGATCGCGTTCGTCGCGATCGGAGGGGGGATCGCGTTTCTGCCGATCGGCCTCGCGGCTGGCCTCGGCGTCTCACTGGCCGCCAGCTTCGCGATCGGGCTGCTCGTGGCCAACGTGCCCGAGGGGCTGCTGCCGACGATCACGCTCGCGGTCGCGGTCGGGGTGCGGGAGATGGCCAAGAACGGTGCCCTGGTGAAGCGGCTGTCCGCGGTCGAGACACTCGGATCCACGGGGGTCATCTGCACCGACAAGACGGGCACGCTGACCGAGAACCGGATGCGGGTCACGAGCGTGTGGACGCCGGACGGCGAGACGGCGATCGAGCCGAACGCAAGCGGAACCGCCGGCCGACCCGCTGCGGGCGACCTCGGCACGCTCGGCCGGATCGCCGCGGCCTGCAACAACGCTGACCTGCACGGCGCGGACGGCAAGCCGGACGGCGATCCTACCGAGATCGCCCTGCTCCAGCTCGCCGCGGCCTGCGGGGCGGACGTCACGCTGGCCAGCCGCGAGCGGCACCGCCGCGCGCTGTTCAGGTTCGACCCGCGGCTCAAGCTGATGACCACGGTCGACGACGCCGACGGCCACCTGGTTGTGGCCACCAAAGGCGCGCCCGAGGACGTGCTTGCCCTCACGACCGCGATCCGGCAGGGCCAGCAGCGGCGGCCGATCACGGACGCGGACCGGGCGGAGGTCGCGCGGGTGATGACGGGCTATGCCGAGCACGGCCTGCGGGTGCTCGCGCTCGCCTGCCGGATCCTGCCGGCCGCCGACGCCGTCCCCGCCGATCGGTCGGACGCCGAGCGCGACCTGTGCCTGTACGGCCTCGCCGCCATGTTCGACCCGCCCAGACCCGAGGTCACCGCCGCCATCGGCCGCGCCCATCGGATGGCGGCATCGCCTTCGAGATCGTCTTCGCCGGCACGCTGGTCTACCTGCCAGCCCTGCACGGCCTCTTCGGCACGGCCGCGCTCTCCCCTGGTCAGCTAGTGATGGTGGCGCCGTCCCCGGTGATCGTCTGGGGCGCAGACGAGATCAGGCGGCTCATCGTCCGCCGCCGCTCGCGCCCGCCGGCCCGCGCCCAGGCGGCGCGGGTGTTACGCGTAACATGAGCTAGTGCCAGAGACCAGGCTCTGCGACCAGTGCGGCGCCGAGTTCTCGCCGCGGCGTGAGCACGCGCGGTTCTGCTCGGCACGCTGCCGCGTCGCCTGGAACCGGGGGAACGTGAGCGACCCGGCCGACGAGCTGAGCCCGCTGCGGTGGTCGATCAGCGCGATGAACGAGGCTACCGGGCGGCTGCCGCTGCTGCGCGCCAGGGACCGCCCCCGCGGGTTCGCCGCGGCTGGCGAGGCGGTGTGGTGGGTGACCATCGTCGACGCCACCATGCTGCGCCATCATCCCGAGGCCTACGACCGGGTGATGGCCAGGCTGCCAGGCTCCGAGCGCGCCACGATCGAGGGCACGCTTGCCGGGCTGCGGTTCGTGCGGAACCGGATGGGCCAGGACACCGATCCTGGGGATTTCATCAGCGCAGCCCCCTCCCGGCCGGGCATGGCAGGCTCCGGCGACAGCCGGATGACGGACTGGACCTGGCAGTCGCTGCCTGCTCCGGTGCTCACCCCGCTGACACCGCGCGGCCAAGCGTGGGAGATGACCAGGTACGAGGCGTACCAGAGGCACCTGGCCGGACACACCATCGGTGAGACCTTCGGCGGGCCGACGAGGTTCCTCAACATGGTCGCGGCGGACGCGACCTCGCTGGCCAGCACCGTCACGCCGTGACCGGCCGGCGGCCGGGAAGCCAGCGGGCCGCCGCCGGGCGGCTTACGCCCGCCGCGAAAGCGCTTCGCCGCCGGGCGGCGCCCTGGTTACCGTGGTGTGGCCCGATCGTGAGCGCACGTCCGGTCGGGCGCGACGGCGCGCGGGCGAGGAGGCGCAAGACGATGGCCGAACCGAGCGCTCTGCCCGGCGCCCAGGACCGCGAGCCAGCCTCGATGCCGCTGCTGCGGACGATGCTGGGCGACGTGCTGCGCCGCACCAGGCTCGACCAGGGCCGGACGCTCGCCGACGTGGCGCGGCACGCCAGGGTCTCGATGCCGTACCTGTCCGAGGTCGAGCGCGGGCGCAAGGAGGCCTCATCTGAGGTGCTCGCCGCGATCTGCGACGCGCTGCGGATCGGCCTGGCCGATCTGCTCGCCATGATCGGCAGCGACCTGGCCGACCAGCATGCCCGCCACGACCCGCTCGCCGGGCCGCTCGAACTGCCTGGCCGGCTCGGCCAGGACCTGCCCGCCGGCCCGGCCGGCCTTCCTGGCATGCGGGACGCCCAGGCGCTGCTCGGCCTCGGCGGGTGGCACTCCGCCGGCGACGCCGGCTGCCGCCTGGCTGCGTGAGCGGTTCAGCCTGCCGCGGACTGAACCTTCTGGGAGGGTCCTTCGTAGTACGGGGAAGCGACCCATACGCGAGGATCGGAGAGTGCGATGAGGAACAAATGGCTGGCGCTAGCCGGGCTGGCCAGCGCGGCGATGATCGTCGCCGGGTGCGGCAGCTCGAGCACGAGCTCAGGCACGTCGGCCGGCACGACGCCGTCCAGCACCGCAACGCACAGCAGCGCCCCTGTGGCGGCCAGCAACGAGCTGAAGACCGCCAAGATCGGCGGCGTCACGGTGCTCACCAACGCCAAGGGATTCACGCTGTACTGGTTCGGCCCCGACACGAGCACCACGTCCAAGTGCAGCGGCTCGTGTGCCACGTTCTGGCCGCCGGTGCCCGGCCCGGCAACGGCCGGCCCTGGCGTGACCGGCAAGCTCGGCACGATCAAGCGGTCCGACGGCTCGGTGCAGGCCACCTACGACGGGCATCCGCTGTACACCTACGCCGGCGACAAGGCGCCAGGGCAGAACAGCGGCAACAACATCGACGCCTCGGGCGGCGTATGGCACGAGGTGACAGCCTCCGCCAAGGCCAAGGCCAAGGCCAAGCCCAAGCCCAAGGCTTCTGCTCCGGCTCCGGCGCCCAGCGGTTCGTCGAGTTCGTCGGGCGGCGGCTACGGCTACTGATCACGCCGGCGGCGCCCGACCAGCCCTTTGCCCGGGTGACCGGGGGCTGGCCGGGCGCCGCCCCGGCTGGGCTGGCCAGGCACCGCCCGACCGATCCGGCGGCACGGCGACCGTGCCACGATGGACCGGATGGATAGGGGGCACGAGGATCCGCGCAAGGTGCCGCCGGGCGAGGTGACCCGGGCGGCCATGGGGGCACTGCGCTGGGTGACGCGGGCCGGCCGACCCGCCGAGGGCGGCCTGAGCTGGCCGCGGACCACGGCGCCTGGCTCACCGCTTACCGACGACCTCTACGACGGCACGGCCGGGGTACTTGCCGCCCTCGCCGAGGCGCGGCTGTGCGGCATCGGCGACTTCGACGACTATGCCCGAGCCGCGGCGGGCCGGCTCTGCGCCCTGGCCAGCCAGACGGCCGGGACCGGCCGGCTCCCTGACCTCGGCCTGTACACCGGCCTGGGCGGCGCGGCCGCGGCCCTGCACCTGTGGTGGCAGGCCAGCGGCGAGCCTGCGGCCGGCCAGGCCGCCGGCTCGCTTGCCCGCGCGATCGCGCGGACCACGCAGGCGGCCGGACCGCTCACCCCATGGCGCGACGTGATCGCCGGCGAGGCAGGCATCCTGCTCATCCTGGCCGGAATCGGCGACGCCAGCACCAGCCCGGCCGTGGCGGACCTCGCCGACCGTCTCGTCGGGCAGGCCGTCTGGATCGACGGCCTGCCCGACTGGCACCCGCGCGCCAGTGCGCGCGCGATCACGCCCAACTTCTCGCACGGCGCGGCCGGCATCGGCTACGCATTGGCGACGGCCAGCGCCCGGCTCGAGCGGCCCGACCTGCTCGACGTAGCGACCATGGCCGCCCGCCGGCTGATCAGGCTCGGCCGCCGGCCTGACGGCACCCTGGCGGTCCCGAACCGGATACCGCCGCCCGACCCGCCAGCTGAGCCGGTGAGCTACGGCTGGTGCCACGGCCCGACCGGGACGCTGCGGCTGTTCTGGCTGCTCGACCGGCTGCAGCCCGGCTGTGGCTGGGCAGGATGGGCACAGGCCGGCCGGCTCGCGGTCCGCCGCAGCGGCCTGCCCGCGCGACTGCGGGCCGGCTTCTGGGACAACGTCGGCCAGTGCTGCGGAACGGCGGGAGTGGGCGAGATGGCCATCGACAGCTATCAGGAGTCCGGCGACGGGGGGTGGCTGGACTGGGCGGCCGAACTCGCCGCCGACGTGCTCGGCCGGCGGATCGCCGACGAGTCCGGCGTCCGCTGGTCCAACACCGAGCACCGGCTTGACCCGCCCGACCTCGAGCCCGAGCTCGGCTGGATGCAGGGCGCCGCCGGGATCGCGGCCTGGCTGCTCAGGCTCGCGCGGGTCCGCGGCCAGGGCACGGACGCACCGCAGCTGTGGTGGCCCGACCGGCCAGCGCCCGCGTCCGCCCGGCCTGATGACACCCAGTGATCAAGACCACACTCTTAGTAAAGGTATTGTCATGCGATGGGCGCTATCCAGTGCCGGCTCCTCGTGGGGCGCGGCGCCGAGCTCGAGACGCTGCGCGCGACGCTCGACCACGCGGGCCATGACACGGGGCTGGTGTTCCTCGCGGGCGAGCCCGGCGTGGGCAAGTCAAGGATCGCGAGGGAGATCGCCGCTGTCGCCGAGGAGCGCGGCTTCACCGTCGCCCGCGGGCGGGCCGTGCAGGCGTCGAACCCGGTGCCGCTGCGGCCGATCATCGAGGCCCTGGCCGGAATCGCCCGCACCACCTCGATACCCGACGTACCCGGCATGGCCGGATACCGGCCAGCACTCGCCGCCATGGTCCCCACCTGGAGCGAGCCTGGCGCGCGCCCGGCCGAGATCTCGCCCCTCATACTGGGCGAGGCGCTGCTGCGCCTGCTGACCAGCCTGGACGGCAAGGGCGCGCTGCTGGTGCTCGAGGACCTGCACTTCGCCGACCCCGAGACGCTGGCGATCGTGGAGTACTTCGCCGACAACCTGACGGGCGAGCCCGTCGTCTGCCTGGGGACCCTGCGCGATACGGCGCCGTCCCCGGCCATGGACATCGCGGCGTCGCTGCACGCCCGCCGGGCTGCCGAGGTCATCACCGTGCCCAGGCTGCCCGAACCCGCGGTCCTGCGGATGGCGACGGCGTGCCTGGGCGGCGGCGAGGTGTCCGACCAGGCGGTGCGCCGCCTGCTCGCCAACTGCGACGGGCTGCCGTTCGCCGTGGAGGAACTGCTGGCGTCGGCCGTCGCCTCCGGTGAGCTCGTCGGCGGTCCCGACGGCTGGCATGCGAACGAGACGGTGACCACCCCGGTGCCGACATCGATCGCCGAGTCGGTGCGGCAGCGGCTGGCCGCTCTCGGCCCGGACGCGGCCGCGGTCATCGTGGCCGCCGCGGTGCTCGGACGGCGGTTCGACTGGACCCTGCTGCCCGGCATGACCGGGGTCGGCGAGCCCGACGTGCTGAGCGCCCTGCATGGCGCGTGCGCGGCGCAACTGCTCGAGCCACCGTGTTCCGGCCAGGTGCTGTTCAGGTTCCGGCACTGCCTGACCAGGGACGCGATCGTGTCCAGCCTGCTTCCGCCGCTGCGTGCCAGGCAGGCCGCCCGTGCCGCCGCCGCGATCGAGTCAGCGCACCCCGACACGCCCGGCGGCTGGTGCGAGCTGGCAGCCGAACTGCACGAGACCGCCGGCCACCCGGCCAGGTCGGCGGCCCTGCTGCTCGAGGCCGGCCGCCGCTCACTGCGCAGCGGCGCACTCACCAGCGCGGCGGCCTCGCTGACCAGGGCGCGCGAGGTGCTCAGCCGGACCGGCCCCGCCAAGCTGCCGATGCTGGCCGACATCGACGAGACCCTGACCCTGGTGCACGCCCTGAGCGGCAACTGCGACCGGCTCATGCCGGTCGCCGAGCGGCTGCTCGGCGAGCTCGACCAGATCGCCGCTCCCCCCGCCCGCAAGGCGGTGGCGTGCCTGCGGATCGCCCTGGCGCTCTCCGAGGCCGACCGCGCCGACCTGGCCGGGGAGCGGGTGGCCCAGGCGCTCGAGCTCGCTCGCGGCGCGGACGATCCGGCGCTCGGCGGCTGGGCCGCCGCGGTTGCGGCCCGGTGCGCCATCGACGCCGGCGACGCCGACCGCGCGCTCGACCTGGCCCGCGACGCGCTGGCCAGCGCCGAAGAGTCAGGGCTGACAGGCTGCGCCGCCGAGGCCGTCTGCGAGGCGCTCGCCGTGATCGGCCGGCGGGAGCGGGTGCGTGACACCGCGAAGGCCACCGCCGCGTTCGAGCGCGCACTTCGGATCTCCGCCGACCACGGCCTGGCGGTGCGCAGGATCGGCGCGATGCACGAGCTCGGCACGATCGAGATGCTCGAGGAAGGCGGGTCTGGCGTGCTGGCCGAAGCCAGGCGACTCGCGCTGGAATGCGGCGCGGTCTCCACGGCCGCGGTACTTGACCTGCAGCTGGCCAACGCGCTGTCGCTGCACGCCGACCTCGGCAGTGCGCTGGACGCCGCCATGTCCGGCCAGCGCTCGGCCCGGCGGCTGCGGATGCGCCGGGTCGAGGCCATGGCGTGCGCCACCCAGGCCTGCATACTCGCCACGCTCGGCGAGCGGGACGCCGCGGAGTCCGCCGCAGTGCGCGCACAGCAGATCGCGCCGAGCGATCCGTCGGTGCTGATCACCACCTGGGGCGAGGCCAGGGTGACCGCGGGCATCGTCGGCAACGACCTCGGCGCGGCGCTGGCCGCGAGCCGGACCGGGATCGGGCACGGCCGCAGGGAGCGGCTCACCGCCCCGTCCATGGCCTGGGGGTACTGGCCGCTGCTCAGCGCCGTGGCCGGGACCGACGGCGCCGGGGCGCTCGCTGAGGCGAGGGCCTCGGGCGCGGAGGTCGCCTTCTGGAACCGGGGATGCATGGCCTACGCCGGCGCCGTCCTCGCCGGGCGGCAAGGGCAGCGCGAGCTCGCCGGCGAGCTCGCCGAGCAGGGGCGCGGTCACTTCGAGCGCTGCGCGCCCTGGTGGAATCACCTGATGCACCGGCTGGTCGCGACGGCCGCCCTGCGGGACGGCTGGGGCCAGCCCGCGGCCTGGTTGCGGCAGGCGATCGGCGAGCTCGAAGAATGCGGCCTGCACCAGGTGGCATCGGCCTGCCGAGGCATACTCCGCCAGTCGGGCGAGCGGGTGCCCAGGTCGGGGCGCGGCAGCGCGAAGGTGCCGCAGCAGCTGCGCAGGCTCGGCGTCACCAGCCGCGAGATGGACGTGTTCGTGCTGGTCGGGCAGGGCAGCTCCAACGCGGAGATCGCCGCGCGGCTGGTCATCTCGCCCAAGACCGTCGAGACCCATGTCGCGAGCCTGGCGGCCAAGGCCGGGCTGGCCGGCCGACGCGAGCTGGTCGCCTACGCGGCCCGCGCCGCCGCGTCCGGCTGAGTCGGCTAGCCGGCGAGCGCGGCCGGCCGCGCCTTCGCCTTGCGGCTCGCGATGACCTCGTCGGCGAGGCCGTACTCAACGGCCTCGCGCGCGCTGAACGTCCGGTTGCGGTCCGTATCGCTCCTGATCTTCGCCGCCGAGTGCCCGGTATGCCTGGCGAGTATCTCCTCGACGTCGGCCCGGACCCTGGCCAGGTCCTTGGCCTGGATCGCCAGGTCAGGCAGGGTCCCCTGAGCCTGGCTGGACGGCTGGTGCAGCAGCACCTTGGCGTGCGGCAGCACCGCCCGCCGCCCTGGCGCACCGGCCGCCAGCAGGACCGCCGCGGCCGATGAGGCCTGTCCCATGCAGATCGTGGCGACGCCGGGCCTGATGAACTGCATGGTGTCGTAGATCGCGGTGAGCGCGCTGAACGAGCCGCCCGGGGAGTTGATGTACAGGCTGATCTCCATGTCGGGGCTGGCCGACTCGAGGTGCAGCAGCTGCGCCATCACGACATTCGCCACCCCGTCGTCGATTTCGGTGCCGAGGAACACGATCCGCTCGGCCAGCAACCGGGAGTAGATGTCGTAGGCGCGCTCGCCGAGCGGAGTCCGCTCGACCACGGTGGGGATCGTGTACTGGCCCATGGCTACAGCCCCGTCCTGACGGCCGAGCCCGGCCGCACGTCGTCGAGCCGCTCGACGATGTGGTCGATGATGCCGTACTCGCGTGCCTGCTCCGCGCTGAACCAGCGGTCGCGCAGGCTGTCCTGCCTGACCGTCTCCGCCCGCTGCCCGGTGTGCTGCGCGATGAGGCTGATCAGCGTCTGCGAGGTCCGCTCAAGCTGCTCGGCGTAGATCTCGACGTCCGCGGCGGTACCGCCGAAGCCCGCCGATCCCTGGTGCATCAGCACCTGCGCGTGCGGCAGGCTGTACCGCTTGCCCTTGGTCCCTGCGCACAGCAGGAACTGGCCCATGCTCGCGGCCAGGCCCACCGCGAGGGTGATCACGTCGTTCGGGATCAGGCGCATCGTGTCGTAGATGGCCAGGCCCGCCGTGACCGAGCCGCCCGGCGAGTTGATGTACAGGCTGATGTCGCTGCGCGGGTCCTCGGCCGACAGCAGCAGCAGCTGCGCGCAGAGCCGGTTGGCCACCTTGTCGTCCACCTCGGCGCCGAGCACGATGATGCGGTGGTAAAGCAGCCTGGCGAGCAGCTGGTCATCGAGCGTCGCGCCGCTCGCGCCCGGTTCGGTAACGGCGGTCTGCATGGTCTCCCCCGCTCGGTGTCTTCAGGTCGCCGGCACCCGGCGCCACGAGTACAAGGGTGGCCCGCCGCGCGCCGGATGGGCCAGGGCAATCTGCTGACAGCAGAGGATCAGCGCGGCGGCACGACTCGCGGTCAGTGCCCGACCGCGGCCAGCACCGCGCCGAATGTCACGAGCACGGCCCCGGTCGCCACGAAGGCGCGGTTGGAGAGGCGAGCCTGCCGGCCGAAGACGAGCACGTCGCCGGGATCGGACGGGTCGTACCACACCAGTACCTGCTGACCAGACCTGAGCGCCTTTGCCTTCCTGGGCTCCGGGCAGAGCCGCTCGATCACGCGGCCGTCGGGAAGCGAGTACTGAACCAGGTTCCGGCGCGGCAGGTCACCATCGCGATCCCCGGCCGAGGCAGGCGCAGAGACGACCATCCCCCAGGTCTTCGTGCCGCGCTTGCGCAGCTGCCGCACCCGGCGGATGTCAGCCAGCCCGGCCATCGCCGCGAGCACGCCGACCAGCGCCAGCCAGATCCCGGTCACGACCTGCATCGGCGGTCCGACGGCCCTGGCCAGGCATCCTCGGCGATCACGGTACCCCGGATTCGCTCCAGGCTCCGCCTGCGGCGGAGCTCGAGCACGGACTCCCCGAGCCGCAGCGGCGCGACCGACGCGCGCGCGTCGCGCCAGGCCAGCAGGAGGTCGGTGGACTGCTGACCGTCGTCCACGGCCATCAGCAGAGTCGCCTGCCTGCGCGGGTGGGCTGGCCAGCCGACAAGCAGCAGGACCTGGGCCGACTGGTCGGCCTGCGCGATCACCTCACGCACGAGTATCTCCGGCCAGTCGGAGGCGGAGACAGGCTCGGGTGCTGCCAGCTTCTCGGCGAGCGCGTTCGCATCGAGATTGCCGATGTGGACGAGGCGCGCTGTCCAGGCCAGCCACGCGGCGATGACCAGGAAGATCACCGCCGAGAGCACAACTTCTGCTACCACACAACGACAGTAAGCCTGCCGGCGACCAGAGTCACTAGCCCGCAGGCCATGGCCGTTTCACCCCACGATCCGCTCGCCGATCGGGCCGAGTATGAGCATGGGGAAGTAGATCAGGCCGCTCACGATCACGATCACCCCGAGCAGGAAGGCGGCAGCTGTGCGGGCGGCGGTTCCAACCTCATGCGCGTCATCCGCGATGCAGGCAACTTCGGCATCGACGTCCACGTCATCGCCCGGCGATCGCAGTCCGAGCGCGCGGGCGACTGACGCCGGCGGCGGGAAGGTGGCACTCTATGACACATGCGACATCGCTTCTCGTGCCCGCCGAGGCCGCCCCGTGCCTGGTAGCCGGGTGCTGCGCTGGGCCCACGCGTCCTGGGTGGACATCGCCTGGGTGACGTTCATCGGGCTGAACCTGCTCGCCATGCAGCTGGTCCCTGCGTGGCAGACCGTGCCGTTCCTGATCATCTGGCTGACCCTGACCGCGACCTACGGCTTCCGGCTGTGGCGGCTAGGGTCGGCACTGTTGACGGCGGCGGCGGTGACGCTGGCCACCGGTGGCCTGGTCCTCTGGCAGGTGCTCACCGGCAAGCAGGACGGCGACTACCTGGCCGAGGTGCCGCTGCTCGCGATGATGTTCGTGATCATGGTCTGGCACTCCAGGCGGCGGGTGGCCGCCATGGAGGAGATGAGCAGGGTCTCCGAGCACAACCTGCTGCTGCTCGAGCGGCAGCGCCAGTTTCTCCAGGACGTCTCGCATGAGCTCGGCACGCCGATCGCGATCGCGCTCGGCCACGCCGAGCTGATCGAGCGCGCCGCCACCGACCAGGCCATCGCCGCCGACGCGCGGGTCGCGGTGGACGAGCTGCTCAGGCTGCGGCGGCTGACCAGCAGGCTGCTGCTGCTCGCCGCGATGGACAGCCCCGACTCGCTGCGGCTGGACTCGGCGAGCGCCGAGGAGCTCATGGCCGACACCTTGCACCGGTGGAGCCACGTGCCGAGGAAGTGGTCGGTGAGCGACCTGACCGACGCGCGGGTGCAGGCCGACGGGGACCGGATCGCGATGGCGCTCGACGCGCTGGTCGAGAACGCGGTGGACCACACCGACCAGGATGGTCAGATCGAGCTGAGCGCCAGGAGAGACGGCGATGACGTGGTGCTCGCCGTCAGCGACACCGGACCCGGCATCCCGGCCGCCGATGCAGAGCGGATATTTAACAGGTTCTCCCGGCTTGATGCCGGCCGCAGCCGGACGGTCGGCGGGTTCGGTCTTGGCCTGGCCATCGTGAAGGCGATCGCCGAGGCCCATCACGGCTCGGTGCGGGTGCGGAGCACGGCCGGGCAGGGCTCGACGTTCGAGCTCAGGCTGCCGGTCGCGCCGCTCGCCGGGGCGATTCCGGCGCCAGGCGCACAGCCCGCCGCCCACGTGGACGCCCTGCACTGCTAGGGTCACAGCAGAAATAACCCGCGAATACTTGAATGTCAGTGATTTTTCGTTTCTTATGATCCTGGCATGGCGGCCAGCAGTACCCTCGCGGGGCGCGTTGTTGAGAGTGACCGATGCCTGAAGGAGGGCTGCATGGGCCTGATCAATCGGCCAGTCAAAGCCGGCGCCACAGCTGTCGTGGGCCTGGCAATCACTGCAATGACAGGTGCGCTCGCGACGGGGGCCATAGCGGCCCCGGTGTCAAGCGGTCCGCACCTCGCCGCCATCAAGGGCAGCGTGTCACCCACCACCGACCGCATCGTCGGGCACTACCGCAGCAAGGCCATGTCGGTCGAGGTAGCGCTGACACCCAGGGACAACGCAGGCCTGCAGCGCACGCTCAGCGCGCTCTATACCAAGAAGAGCGGCGCGTACCACCGCTGGCTGGCCACCGGCCAGTTCGACCGCAGCTACGCCCCGACCGCCACGACGCGGTCGGCCGTCGCTGCTTACCTGCGCGGGGCCGGCCTGCGGGTCGAGCGGACGTCCTCGCCGTTCCTCGTGCGCGCCGTCGGCTCGAGCAAACGAGTCGAAGCCGCCTTCCACACCACGCTCAGCGTGTACCGCGACCCGAAGGGGGTCAGGTACTACTCCAACTCCACCAAGGTGGAGATGCCGGCCGCGCTGGTTCCCAGGGTCTTCGGCGTCATCGGACTGACCAACTCGGTGCGGGAGCACTCGATGGTCGAACGCGCAAACAACGTCATCCGCCCGATGGGTACCAAGTCCTCGTCGTCGGCGAGCTGCGAGGCGCCCTATCCCACCACGGCGCAGCTCTTCGCCGCGGTGAACTCGGGGACCCCGTTCCCGTTCGGCTTCGGCGGCGGCCCTGGCTGCAACGGCATGACCCCCCAGCAGGTCAACTCCATCTACGACGCACCGCACGTCGGCCCCCGCGGCGAGGGACGCGGCGTCAACACCGGCGTCTTCGAGCTGTCCGCCTACCAGGAATCCGACATCGACACCTGGGCGCAGACGTTCTACGGCCCGAGCTACACCCCGCCACTGGTCAACGTCAACGTCGACGGCGGCCCGCTCAGCCCGGTCTGCCCGTCCGGCGACGAGTGCCCGCCGGACTTCAACGGCTACGCCGGTGACATCGAGGTCGACGCCGACATCGAGATGCAGCTGGACATCTCGCCGGACATGAGCCACCTCATCGTCTACAACGCTCCGAACGACTTCACCGGCCAGACCGAGCTCGACGAGTACACGGCCATCGCCAGCGCCAACACCGCAGCGTCGGTCAGCTCGAGCTGGGCGGTCTGTGAGAACGACGTCACGGCTGCCTACGTGCAGGCCGAGAACGTGATCTTCGAGCAGATGGCCGCGCAGGGCCAGAGCATGTTCGGTGCCGAGGGCGACACCGGCGCGTTCTCCTGCATCCGCTCCGACGGCACCACCATCCTCAACGTGCTCGACCCGCCGTCGCAGCCCTGGGTGACCAGCGTCGGCGGCACCTCGCTGGAGAGCGCGAACCCGGGTACCAACCCGAACCCGTCCTACCCCAGCGGCGTCGAGACGGTGTGGAACGTGGACGACCTGTGCAGCAACCAGGCTCCCAGCGCCGGCAACGACAACCAGGGCGGCTTCTTCTGGTGCGCAGCCACCGGCGCCGGAGGCGGCGGCAACAGCCAGTGGTGGGGTCGGCCGTTCTACCAGCGCGGCCCGGACATCACCAACCCGTACACCACCCACGGCAACGGCACGACCCAGTGCGCGCTCGCCGCCACGGGCACGCCGTGTCGTGAGGACCCGGACGTCTCGGCCAACGCCGACGAGTACACTCCGTACGCCGAGTACTGCACCGGCAGCGCGTCGACCCCGTTCAGCGTCTGCGCGACCATCACGACCAACGCGCCCGGATGGTTCGGCATCGGCGGGACGAGCCTGTCGTCGCCGTTGTGGTCGGGCATCGCCGCCGACCGCGACAGTTTCCGAGGGACCCGCACCGGCAACTTCAACCCGTTGCTGTACCGGCTCTACGACACAGCACCGAACCTCTACCTCCACGACATCACCAGACAGTCCACCAACAACAACGGTTTCTTCCCGGCCAGGCCGGGATATGACCTCGCCACCGGAATCGGCACCCCGATTCTGGCGACGCTCATCACCGGGTCCCGCTAGCCAGTTAACGGGCGGCGGCGCCGGGGACTGCATCACGTCCCCGGCGCCGCCGTCGTCTTCGCGGCCAGCGCCGCCGGGAACAGTACTGCCGTGGGGCGATCATGACCGAGTCGAGTGCGCAACGGCCGCGGCCGTACGCGGATGTCGCCGAGACGCACACGGCGGTGGTGTTCTTCGCCGGCGACCGCGCCTACAAGCTCAAGAAGCCGGTCAGCACCGGCTTCCTGGACTTCAGCACCGAGCCTGCACGCGCCGCGGCGTGCCGGCGCGAGGCAGAGCTGAACGCCAGGTTCGCGCCCGACGTGTACCTCGGCGTGGCCGAGATACGCGACCAGGACGGCAAGGTCTGCGACCACCTGGTGGTGATGCGCCGGATGCCGGCGGACCGCAGGCTCTCCACCCTGGTCGAGCGCGGCGAGCCGGTGGAGGGCGCGCTGCGGCAGGTGGCCCGCATAATCGCGGCGCAGCACGCGGCGGCGCCGCGTGGCCCGGCGATCAGCGAGCAGGGCAGCGTCGCCGCGCTGGCGCGGCGGTGGCAGGACAACGTGGACCAGACCAGGCCGCTCGCCGGCGGCATCATCGACGGCCAGGTCATCGATGAGGTCGAACGGCTCGCACGACGATTCCTGGCGGGCAGGCAGCCGCTGCTCGCGGCGCGGATCAGCGCCGGACGGATCGTGGACGGCCACGGCGACCTGCTCACCGGAGACATCTTCTGCCTGGACGACGGCCCCAGGATCCTTGACTGCCTGGAGTTCGACGACACGCTGCGCTGGCTGGACGGGCTTGACGATGCGGCCTGCTGCGCGATGGACCTGGAACGGCTCGGCGCCACCGGGCTCGCCGAGCGGTTCGCCGGCTGGTATGCCGAGTTCTCTGGTGACCCGGCGCCGGCCTCGCTGCACCAGCACTACGTGGCCTACCGGGCGTTCATGCGCGCGAAGGTCGGCTGCCTGCGGGCCGGGCAGGGCGACCCGCTCGCCGGGGCGGAGGCCAGCCAGCTGGCCGGCCTGGCGCTACGCCATCTGCGGGCCGGCGCGGTCACCCTGGTGCTCGTCGGCGGCCTGCCGGGTACCGGCAAGACCGCCCTGGCCGGCCCGCTGGCCGCCCGGCTCGGCTGGACCGTGCTCTCCAGCGACCAGGTCAGGAAGGAGCTGGCGGGCCTGCGCCCCGACGAGAGCGCGGCGGCGGGCTACGGCCAGGGGATCTACGCCCCGGCCTGGACCGGCCGGACCTATGGCGAGCTGCTGCGCCGGGCCGAGGTGCTGCTCGGCATGGGCGAGTCGGTGCTGATCGACGCCACGTGGAATGCCGCCGAGCAGCGGGCCGCCGCGGCGGCGCTGGCCGGCCGGCTCGGCGCGGACCTGGTGCAGCTGCGTTGCGAGGCGCCGGCCGACGTGGCGGCGGCCCGGATGCGGGCACGCACGGGCAGCGCGTCGGACGCGGACCCGGGAATCGCGGCGGAACTGGCCGCCGCGCAGGCGCCGTGGCCCGACGCGGTGAGCCTCGGCGCGGTCGTGCGCGCTGGCGGCTGGCCGGAGCCGGTGATCGAGCAGGCTCTCGCGGCGATCCGGCCGCATGGCCACGATCAGGTATGGCGCCCGGCCAGGCCGGCGCTGCCGCCCGGCTGAGCACGCGCGTCAAGGAGTCCCCGCCGGCCATGGCCGGCGGGGACTCCTTCGTGCCG
>Ga0335078_10001618_pt1 | contig 33934 bp, 29 predicted proteins | sample Lox_Sample_32_FD_206711 | JGI IMG/M metagenome (GOLD analysis project Ga0335078, IMG submission 206711) | Soil microbial communities from Loxahatchee National Wildlife Refuge, Florida, United States - Lox_Sample_3.2 | ecosystem: Environmental > Terrestrial > Soil > Wetlands | place: USA...
GGCGGCGCCTGGCGGCGCTTGTATTCGGCGCGGTCGAGCATGCGCCAGACCGCGCGCACAATCGCCTCGGGATGGCCGCGCGCGACGATCTCGGGCACCGTCATCTCGTGCTCGATGAGGCATTGCAAGATGTCGTCGAGCATGGCGTAGGGCGGCAGCGTGTCCTCGTCCTTCTGGTTCGGCTTCAACTCGGCGGAGGGCGGTTTGGTGATGACGCGCTCGGGCATGACGCGGCCCGAGGGGCCGAGCATGCCGGGCGTGCGATGCTGATTGCGCCAGCGCGAAAGATCGAACACCGCCATCTTGTAAACATCCTTCAGCACCGCGTAGCCGCCGCACATGTCGCCATAGAGCGTGGCGTAGCCCGCCGACATCTCGGACTTGTTGCCGGTCGAGAGCACCATCCAGCCGAACTTGTTGGAAAGCGCCATGAGCGTCATGCCGCGGGCGCGCGACTGGATGTTCTCCTCGGTGATGTCGGGCGCGCGGGCATCGAAGGAAGGCTCGAGCATAGCATCGAAGGCGGCCATCGCCGGGCCGATGTCGATGGTGCGCAGCTCGGCGCCGAGGAATTCGGCGACCAAGGCCGCGTCCTCGAGGCTTTCGCGCGAGGTGTAGGGCGACGGCATCATTACGCAGTGGACCCGGTCGGCGCCGAGCGCGTCGGCGGCGACGGCCGCCGTCAGCGCCGAATCGATGCCGCCCGAAAGCCCGAGCACGACGCCCGGAAAGCGGTTCTTGCGGACATAGTCGCGCAAGCCCAGGACGAGCGCCTCGTAAAGCCCCTCCGTCCCTTCGGACGGCGGCACGAGCGGCCCTTGCGCGACGGTCCAGCCGTCGCCCTCGCGCCGCCATTCCGACAACACCAGCGCCTCCTGCCAGCACGGCGCCTGAAGCTTCAGCGTGCAACTGGCGTCGAGCGCGAAGGACGCGCCGTCGAACACGAGTTCGTCCTGGCCGCCGACCTGGTTCACGTAAAGAAGCGGCAAGCCGCTTTCCTTGATGCGCGCGACCGCGAGCGCGATGCGCTCGTCGCGCTTGTCGGTCTCGTAAGGCGAGCCGTTGATGACGACAAGGAACTCCGCGCCCGATTCGCTCAGCGTTTCGGTCGCGTCGATGGACCACATGTCCTCGCACACCATGACGCCGAGGCGGACGCCGCGGAACGGAATGGGGCCCGGCGCCGGACCGGCGGCGAAGACGCGCTTCTCGTCGAAGACGCCGTAATTCGGCAGATCGTGCTTGAAGCGGAGCGCGGCGATGCGGCCGCCTTCGGCGAGGAGCGCGGCGTTATAGACCTTGTCGTCTTGGCGCCACGGGCAGCCGAAGAGGACGGCGGGGCCGGACGACGTCTCGCGCGCGAAGCTTTGCGCCGCGCCCTGGCATGCGGCTACGAACGCGGGCTTCAGCACCAGGTCCTCGGGCGGATAGCCCGCGACGAAAAGCTCCGAAGCTATGACGAGATCGGCGCCAAGCCGCGCCGCCTCGGCGCGCGCGGTGTTGAGCTTCTCGATATTTCCGGCGATGTCGCCCACCGTGGGATTGAGCTGGGCGATCGCGATTGCGAGGCGGTCCGTCATCTTCCGCCGAAGGTAGGAATGGCCTCGGCGAGTGTCAAATCGAGGGCGCTATGCCGACTCCAGCACCATCAATCCGGTCGCGGTGTTGGAGATCGGGATGTGGTAGTTCCGGTGGATCTCATACACGTCGGCGCCGAGCGCGCCGCGCATGGCGAGCCAGTTGATGAGCTCGACACCCTGCGCGCCGGCAAGCTCGACGAGATCGAGCGTCGAATAGTCCGTCAGAAGCTCGGGCTCATGCGGCAACGCGCCGAGGCACATCAGGTCGAATTCCTTGTTGATGAATCCGGCGCGGGGGCCATCGAGCTGATGCGACAGGCCGCCGGTGCCGATCACCACCACTTTCTCGTCGCTGTCATAGGACCGGATCGCGCGGCCCAGCGCCTGTCCAAGCTTGAAACACCGCTCGGGCGAAGGCAGCGGATGCTGCACGGTGTTGACCGCGATCGGCAGCGTGCGGACCGGCCACGCCCCGCCGCCCGGCCAGAACAGCGACATGGGGATCGTGAAAGCGTGATCGACCAGCATCTCCTGGCAGGTCGTCACGTCGAACTCGTCGGCGACCAGGTTTTCGATCACGTGCCAGGAAAAATCCGTGTCGCCCGCAAACGGGCGCGATATGGGCAGGCCCCAGCCCTCGTCGGCATGGCGATACTCGGCGGCCGCGCCCACGGCGAAGGTCGGCAGCTTGTCGAGAAAGAAATTGAGGCCGTGGTCGTTATAGATCACGACGGCGAGGTCGGGCTTCTGGCGCTCGAGCCAGGCGCGCGCCGGCGGAAAGCCATCGAAGAACGGGCGCCAGTAGGGCTCCTGCTGCAGGCCTTTGGCGATCGCGACGCCGATCGAGGGGATATGCGAGGTGGCGAGTCCGCCGACGATCCGCGCCATGTCAGGCTCCTGCCGCGACGAGCTTCGCCTTGAAGGCGGCGACGCTCATGCCGGTCTGCTGCGCGCCGATGTCCTGCACGCCCAATCCGAAGATGCCGGCGAGCTTGGCGAGGTAATAGATATTGCCGCCGCTCGCGATCATCGCGAGCACGTCGCGGCGGCGGACCGCGTCGCGCTGCTCGGGCGAGAGGCCGAACTTCGCGCAATAGGCGTCCTCGTCGGCGAGAAAGGCCGCGCGATTGTCGGCGCCGTTGAAGGAAAAGCACATGCGGTTGAGGGCATAGCCCTTGGCCGCGGCGGCGCCATCGAAGATCGGCGTGCCGGGAATTTCGCGGTGATGCCGGTTCATGGATATTCCCTAGCACCGGCGCGCGGCGCCGCCCTTGAGATGGATCAAGGTGGCGGCGCGAAGCGAAACTACCGCGCGGGCGTCCGCAGGCCCATGCGCTCGAGGCGGGGGATCACTTCCTGGGCGAAATAGGGGAGCTCGTCGTTGTAGCTGACGAAGCTGAAGCAGAAGCCGTCGAAGCCCGCCTCGGTGAGCTTCTTCAACTCGGCGGCGACCGCGTCGGGATCACCCACCGCGAGGAGCCCGCCATAGCCCGCGCCATAGCGCGCGCGCAGCTTCTCGATCTCCTCGCGCGTCATCGAGCGCTGGTTCGCCGGGTTGAGATAGAGGCTGAACATGCGGTCGATCGCGCCGTCGTCGCGGTTCTCGACGGCGAAGTAGCGGAAATACTCGTCCGCCTCCTTCTGCGTCGGCCGGCACACGATCGCGCCCGAGGTGAAGACCTGCACCTCCGCGCCGCGCGCCTTGGCCCACGCGCGCACCTCGAGGATGCGCTCCTTGGCCTTGTCGAGCGCGTGCGGCTGATCGAACACCATGTCGCAATTGTCGGCGCCGAATTTGCGGCCGGTAGCGGAATTGCCGGCATTCATCAGGATGGGGCGGCGCCCGTTCCACGGCAGCGGCCGCCCGCGCACGCCCTTGAGGCGGTAGTAGCGGCCGGAATAGTCGAATTCCTCATCCTCGGTCCAGATGCGGGTGATGATGTCGAGCCATTCCTTGCCGCGGGCATAGCGGTCGTCATGCACGTCCTGGTCGAGCCCGAACATGTCGAACTCGTCTTGGTTCCAGCCGCACACGATGTTGAGGCCGAAGCGGCCTTCGCCGATGTGATCCGCGGTCACGATCTGCTTCGCCGCCAGCACCGGCGGGAAGATCGGAACGTGCACGGTGCCGAAGACGGTGATGCGCTTGGTCGCGGCGAGAAGCCCGCACGCCCAGGTGATGGTCTCGAACGTCGCGCCCTCGAAATTGGTCTCGCCGCCATAGCCTTTCCAGCGCCCGATCGGCACCATGCACTCGATGCCGAAACTCTCGGCGAGCTGCGCCAGGCGCACGTTCTCGGCAAAGCTGTTGCCCCAGCGCTCGGGCACCTTGGTGGCGGCCCGCCCGCTCGAGCAGTTGGAGCCGAACACCGCGAGCTTGAAGCGGTTGCCGCCGAACATGGTCGCGTTGCGCGGCATCTAGGTCTTCTTCATCAGGAACTCGCGGCCGGCCTTGACCAGCGGCTTGCCATCATAGGCGACGATGTCCGAGGTCGCATAAGTCTCGGTCCAGATTTCAGGCAGATAAGAGCCGGTGCCGACCACATCGATCGGCGCCTCGGCCACTGCCATGATGCGGCACTTGGCCGGCGTGAAGCCCGAGCTGGCGACGATCTTGGCCGCGGGAAAGCCCGCGCCGTTCAAGCGCTGGCGCACGTGCCAGAGCGCGGCCGCGGTGACGCCGGTGCCGACGAGATAGCGCAGCTCCTGCTCGCTGCGATAGCCGCGGATGGCGCGCGGCGCGTGCTCCTCGAGCACGGCATAGGAGCGCGCGAGATCGAGCTCCTCGATATAGCGCCCGCCATGCGTGTCGACGCGGAAGGCGAGCCTTCCGGCCGCGGCGAGGTCGGGAAAGCGGCGGCAGACTTCGAGCGCGTCCGTGACCTCGCGCCCGAAATAATCGACCAGCACGGTGAGCGTCTCGTCCGGGAACGTCTCGTGGAACATCTCGGCCGCCCGCAAGGTCGAGCCGGCATAGCCGATGAGCGCGTGCGGCATCGTTCCGCGGCCGCGCTCGTTGCCGAAATAGTGCGCGGTGGCGTCGGTGGCGTTGCCGGTGAAGCCGATGGCGCCGACCTCGCGCCGCGCCGCGGCCGAGCCGACCGCGGCGGCATACGCCATCATCTCGGCCATCTCGGCGCCGGCGCAATGGCGCGCGTCCATCGCGAGAAAGGATGTCCGCGGAAGATCGACGCACATGGCATAGGCGTTGTAGGCGGCAACGCAGGGCGGCCCGAGCTTTTGCAGATACACCGTCTCGAGATCGACCAGGTGATAGAGCGAGCCGGTGACGTAAACCAACGGCTCGCCCGCGCCAACCCATTCGCCTTCCGGATACATGAGCTCGATCTCGAAGCGCGTGCCGCGCTCGCGCGCCGCCGCCTCGAGGAAATCGATCATGAGGCGCGGGGTGCAGATGACCGGGCGGCGCATGAAGAGCGCGTAGGTGGCGCTCTTGTCGCCATAGCGGCGCACGATCTCCTTGGTGCGCAGGAAATAGCTGTCGGTGAGGCGGCGCAGCTCTTCCGGATCGAGGGTCATGGCGGCGCGGTGCGCGTCCGTCAGGACGCGGCGGCCGCCGCGGCCACCCGCCGCGTTTCGCCGACGCGCCGGCGCTTCAGCGCCTCGGCGGTGAGGAAGGCCAGCTCCAAGGCCTGGCTCGCGTTGAGGCGCGGGTCGCAATGGGTGTGGTAGCGGTCGGCGAGCCCGCTTTCGGTGATCGCCTGGGCGCCGCCGATGCATTCGGTGACGTCCTGCCCGGTCATCTCGAAATGGACGCCGCCGGCATAGCTGCCCTCGGCGTCGTGCACGGCGAAGAAGCCTTTGACCTCGGCGAGGATGCGATCGACCGCCCGCGTCTTGTAGCCGGTCGAGGACACCATCGTGTTGCCGTGCATCGGATCGCAGCACCAGACGACGTTGCGGCCCTCGCGCGCGACGGCGCGGATGAGCGGCGGCAGCTTGGTCTCGACTTTGTCGGCGCCCATGCGCGCGATGAGAACGAGGCGCCCCGGCTCGTTCTCGGGATCGAGCCGCTCGATCAGGCGGAGCAGGTCCGACAGATCGAGCGTCGGCCCGCATTTCATGCCGATCGGGTTCTTGACGCCGCGCAGGAACTCGACGTGCGCGCCGTCATATTGCCGCGTGCGGTCGCCGATCCAAAGCATGTGGGCCGAGACGTCGTACCAGTCACCGGTGGTGGAATCGACCCGCGTCATCGCTTCCTCGAACGGCAGCAGCAGGGCTTCGTGCGAGGTGAAGAGATCGGTCTCGCGGATCTGCGGCGTCGTCTCCGACGTGAGGCCGCACGCCGCCATGAAGTCGAGCGTCTCGGTCAGGCGGTCGGCGAGCTCCTGGTAGCGCTCGCCCGCCGGGCTCGAGGCAACGAAGCCTTGGTTCCAGCTGTGCACCCGATGGAGATCGGCATAGCCGCCCTGGGCGAACGCGCGCAGCAGATTCAGGGTCGCGGCCGATTGGCTGAAGGCCTGGATCATGCGCTGCGGATCGGGCCGGCGCGCCGCGGCGCTGAACTCCATGCCGTTGATGCTGTCGCCGCGATAGGCCGGCAGCGTCACGCCGTTCTGCGTCTCGGTGTCGGACGTGCGGGGCTTGGCGAACTGCCCAGCCATGCGGCTCACCTTCACCACCGGGCAGGCGGCGCCATAGGTCAGGATCACCGCCATCTGCAACAGTACCCGGAACGTGTCGCGGATGTTGTTGGGATGGAACTCGGCGAAGCTCTCGGCGCAGTCGCCGCCCTGAAGCAGGAAGGCGCGCCCGCGCGACACGTCGGCGAGCGCGGCCTTGAGGCGCCGCGCCTCGCCGGCAAAGACGAGCGGCGGGTAGTTATGCAAGATCTTCTCAACCGCGTTCACCGCGGCCTCGTCGGGATAATCCGGCGCCTGGCGAATCGGCTTGCCGCGCCAGCTTTCGGGAGTCCATCGCTCGGCCATCGAACCCGTCCTGCGGGCCTTCAGCACCCGCTTCAAATCTGTCCAAGAAATAGCGGCTTTGCCGCGCGAATTCTAGACCGGCGCTGGCGGCGGCGGGCGGCGGCCGCGAATGAGGTCGGCGGCCTTCTCGGCGATCGCGATCACGGCGGCGTTGATGTTGCCGCCGACGAGGTCCGGCATGACCGAGGCGTCGACGACGCGCAGCCGCTCGACCCCGCGCACGCGCAGCTCGCCATCGACCACCGCGAGCGGGTCGGAGTCCGGCCCCATCTTGCAGGTGCCGAGCGGATGGTGGGCGGTCGCGGACGTGGCGCGGATGTGCGCGTCGAGCGCCCTGTCGCTGCCGTCGCCCGGCGCGGGCGCGAGCTGCGCCGCAACGAAGGGACCGAGCGGCGCGCGGCTTGCAACCTCCTGGACGAGGCGCAATCCGGCGCGCAGCGTGCGGAGATCGGATTCGGCGCGCAAAAAATTCTGCTGCAGGCGCGGCGGCGCGAGCGGATCGGCGCTCGCGAGCGTGAGGCACCCGCGGCTTTCCGGCCGGAGCAGCACGGCGCGAAAGCCGAAGCCGTCGGCGAAGGGTGGCTGCGGCGCAAGATAAGGGCGCGCATCGGACGGCGCCGCGCGGAACAGGATCTGGATGTCGGGCAGCGCGGCATCGGCACGGCTCTTCAGAAAGGCGGTCCAGCCGCTCGGCAGGTTGGCGGCAAATCCCTTGCCTGCGAACCAGGCGCGGCCAAGCTCGAGCGCGAGCCGGTCGGCCCGGAGCGCGCGCGCGAAGGGGCCGGCCTCGCGCCTGCGATAGTCGGCGGCGGCGGCGATGTGGTCCTGCAAATTCCGGCCGACGCCCGGTACGGCGGCGATCGTCGCGATGCCGTGCTCGGCGAGCGCTTCGGGATCGCCGATGCCGGACAGCATCAGAAGCTGCGGCGAGTTGACGACGCCGGCGGCGAGGATCACCTCGCGCTCGGCCGTCACGACGACGCGCTCGCCGTCCGCGATGTATTCGACGCCGGCGGCGCGGCCCGCCTCGATTACGATGCGCGCCGCATGCGCGCCGACCGCGACCGCGAGATTGCGCCGCGCCAGCGCCGGGCGCAGATAGGCCACCGCGGCGCTGCACCGCCGGCCGCGGCGGATCGTGTGCTGCAGCAGACCGAAGCCTTCCTGCTGCGCGCCGTTATAGTCGCCGGTCAGCGGAAAGCCCGCCGCCTCGCCTGCCGCCAGGCACGCCTCGACCAGCGGATCGCCATAGCGCGCCGTGCCGGTCGCGAGCGGCCCGCCGGCGCCGCGATAATCGCTGGCGCCGCCCTCCCATGATTCCTGGCGCCGGAAGTACGGGAGGAGGCGCGCATAGGACCAGAGCGGCAAGCCCGCGGCCGCCCAGCGGTCGTAATCGGCGCGATGGCCGCGCACATAGGCCATGGCGTTGATCGAGGACGAGCCGCCGATCACCTTGCCGCGGGCGCACTCGATGCGGCGGTGGTCGAGCGCGGGCTCGGGCTCGGTGAAATACATCCAGTCGTGCAGCCGCCGCTCGAGAATGCGGCCCCAGCCCAAGGGCAGCGCGATCAGCGGATCGCGGTCCCATCCGCCCGCCTCGATCACAAGGACACGCGTGGTGCCGTCCTCGGTCAGGCGATAAGCGAGCGTGCAGCCGGCCGAGCCCGCGCCGACGATGACGAAGTCGTAGGATTTCGCGCCGCCGGCCATCGCGCGTCATTTAGAGCATTTCGCGCGGAATCAGAACTCCCCGTGCTCGGCCGGCCGCGGGGGAACCGTCAAAGCGAGAACGAGAGTTCGGCAATCCCAATTTCGTCGGGCGTCTTCTGACCGTCGAATTCCTCGGTCCGTTGCGTCACGCTGAAATCGGCGCGGAGCCGGCGCGACCAGAACAGCGCGAAGCCGCCTTCCACATCGCCGACCAGCACCTTGCGCGGCACGCTCGGGCTCTGGCGAAAGGAATTGCCGTCGAGGAAGATATTGTGCCCGACGACGCGCCCCTGCGTACCGATGTAGAAATAGCCGCCGAGCCCATCGCCGGCCTGTTCGCTGTCGAAATAATCGGTGCCGGAGAACGCCGGGCGGACGCGGACGGGACCGTAGTCGGCGCCGAGCCTGCTGCCGATGCGGAGCATCGCCCCCACCTCGCCGAAGATGAAGACGTTGCCGGCCGTCGCGCCCGCCTCGGGCACGGCGTCGATGCCGAAACCGTCGCTGCCGGCGATCGGCAGGCGCCACAGGCGCTGATAGGTCAGGTCAGCACCAGGCTCGTTCTGGATCTGGTCTTGCCAGCCTTGCCCGCCATTGATGCCGATGAACTGATGCCAGTCGTTCTGGATCTGCTCGCCCAGCGCGCCGGGACCCACGACGCCGAGATCGAGTTCGAGATTCTCGAGCATCACGCCGGCGTCCTTCTGCACCAGGCTCACCCCGCCATAGAGCCAGCCGGCATAAGGCCGGTCGTGCGGGTCGGGCGGATTGAGCGTCAGGTTCTTCGGCGTGAAGATGCTCTGGCCGAACAGCAGCGCATAGCGCCGGTCCGCCGCCGGGGCGGCAAAGATCGGCGTGGCCGCCCCAAGAAAATCGAACGGCCAGTCGAATGCGTCGCCGGGCTTGACCGAGGGCGCGAGGTAGGAGAGCCGAAATCCCTGGGTGTAATGCTTGTCGCTGTTGAAATAGAGGGAGTCGTTCTCCTCGAGGATGTTGAACCGGCCACGGTCGTCGGCGAGGGCATGGCCGCCGAGCAGGGCCAACAGCAATGCGGCAAGGCCCGCCCTCGGGATGCTGCACGCTTGCCGATCGAAAAGAGCCACGGAATTCACCTCTTCAAGGCGGGTTCACAACGAGAGGCAAGCTTCGCAGTGCGAGCGTACGGAAGCAGCCGGGAACGATGCAAGTCGATTGCGCCGGCGGGCCGCGCCGAGCCGGACACCCTGTCTGGCAGGCGCGCCAGGTGCATGCCAAGATGCGCGCCATGAGCCGCGCCATGAGCATCGAAAGCACGCGGTCGTGGGTCGCGACGGCGGCGGCGCTCGGCGTCATGTCGGTCGGCTTTGGCGCGCCCTATGTGACCGTCGCGGCATTGAAGCCGATCGCGGCCGAGCTGGGCGGCGAGCGCACGGTGCCGGCGCTGTGCTATTCGCTCGTCTGGCTCGGCACCGCCGTCGGCGGCGTGTTGTGGGCGCCGGTCGCCGAGCGCATCGGCCTGCGCACGACCGCGATGTTCGGCGGCGTGATGATCGCGCTGGGGCTTTTCCTCGCAAGCCGCGGCACGCCGGCGGCGCTCTATGTCTCGCACGGGCTGTTGATCGGCCTGTTCGGCCTCGGCTGCATCAATGCGCCATCCTATGTCTATGTCAGCCGCTGGTTCGACCGCCACCGCGGCACCGCGTTGGCCCTCATCTCGAGCGGCAATTTCATCGCCGGCGCGCTCTGGCCGTCGCTGTTCGAGGGATCGATCACCGCATTCGGCTGGCGCCACACCATGATGCTCTACGCCGCCGTCGTGCTCGCGCTCGTGCTGCCGGCGGCGTGGATCTTCCTCGACCCGCCGCCGGGACCGGAGCTGAGCTCCGCCTTTCCCGGCGACCGCCTGCAAAGCGGCAAGCCGGTGCTCGGCCTCAACGCCAACCTCGTGCTCGGCCTCATCGCGGCCGCATCGTTCCTGTGCTGCGTGCCGATGGCGATGCCGCAGAGCCACCTCATCGCCTTATGCAGCGATCTCGGCATCGGCGCCGAGATCGGCGCGGTGATGCTGTCCGTGCTGCTCGGCACCGGATTCCTGAGCCGGCAGTTCTGGGGCTGGCTCTCCGACCGGATCGGCGGACTCAAGACCGTGCTCCTGTCGTCGCTGTGCCAGGCCTTGGCGATGACGGCCTTCGAATTCACGCAGGACGAGACCGGCCTCTTCACCGTCTCGGCGTTTTTCGGCTTCGGCTTTTCCGGGCTCGTGCCGGCCTATGTGCTGGCGATCCGCGAACTCTTCCCGTCGTCCGAGGCGTCGTGGCGCGTGCCGATCATGATGATGTGCAGCGGTTCGGGCATGGCGGCGGGCGGCTGGATCGCGGGCGCGCTCTACGATCATTTCGGCTTTTACGGCGCGGCGTTCGCGGCCGGCATCTTCGCCAACATCCTGAACCTCGCGGTCGTGGGCTTCCTCGTGGCGCGGAGCTGGCGCGTGCCGGGGCCGCGGCGGCGCGCTCACTTCGCGAATGCGACCGGCCGCGAAATCTCGACGACGTTGTAGGCGCCGTCGCGGCGATAGCGCGTCTGATCCATCAGCGCCTTGACGATGTAGAGGCCGAGCCCGCCGATGCGGCGCGCTTCGATCGGCGCGTCGAGATCGGGCTCGGGCTGCGCGAAGGGATCGAAGGGGCGCGAATTGTCCGCGATCTCGACCGCGAAGCGGCCGCCGTCGAGCTTCAGCGTGACGCGCGCCTCGCCGACTGCTTCACCGGGGCCATAGCCATAGCGCACGATATTGGTGACGAGTTCCTCGACCGCGATCAGCACGCGCGCGAGGTCGGCGTCGGCGATCGCGCGCGAGCGCGCGAAATTCTCGATGAAACGGCGAATTTCGCCGATCGCCTCGGTGTCGGCGCGCACGACGAGCGACGCCGCGTTATCAGCCGCCATGCGGCGAAGCTTAGCCGAGCCTCATCGCCTTGTCCCTTGTGTGCAATTTGGGGCCTCTGGTAGTGTTTGCGCGCCCGGGGGAGACAAGCATGAAGCTTTTGCAGGTCGTGCGCGCCGCCGCCATCGTTGCCGGCCTCGCGCTCATCGCCGCGCCGGCCTTGGCCGAAGGGCCCGAAATCGCCCAGGTGAAGACCGCCGCCGGCGCCGTTTCGGTGCTGCGCGACGGCAAGAGCGCGGCGGTGAAGCCGGGCGATTTCCTTTACGAGAAGGACGTGCTCCAGACCGGCGCCGATGGCAGCGTCGGCATCACCTTCACCGACGACAGCGTGCTCTCGCTCGGCGCCAACAGCGAGGCGGCCCTGGCGCAGTACGCGTTCGATTCGAGCAATTTCAAGGGCTCGATGCTGACCGATCTGCGCAAGGGCACCGCCAGCATGGTGTCGGGCGACATCGCGCGCAGTTCGCCCTCGGCGATGAAGGTGCGCACGCCGACCGCGACGCTCGGCGTGCGCGGCACGAGCTTCGCGATCGAGGTGGGGCAATGACCATGCGCTGGATCGCAGCCCTCCTCGTCGCCGCGGCGCTCGGCGCCTGCAGCACGCCGCAACGCCAGGCGCTTTTCGTCGTGCTGCCCAACCCGGACGGCAGCGCCGGCTCCGTCACGGTCGATTCCGGCTCGAGTTCGGTCGTGCTCGACAAGGCCTATGCGGCGAGCGAAGTGCGCGGCGGCACCGCGGCGCCGGTCGCGCTCGATGCGGCGCAGGTGCAGCAGGTGTTCGGTCCGACGATTGCGGCGCGGCCGATTCTGCCGGCGCACTTCCGGCTCTACTTCATCAGCGACAGCGATGTCCTGACGCCCGCCTCGCAGATCCAGTACCGCGACGTGTTCGCGGACATCAAGCGCCGCCCGGTGTATCAGGTCACGGTGATCGGCCACACCGACACGCTCGGCGACAAGACCTATAACCAGCAGCTTTCGCTGAGCCGCGCCAAGGCGATCCGCGAGCGGCTGGTGAAGGACGGTCTCACCGGACAGTCGATCTCGGTCGCGGGCCGCGGCGAGCTCGACCTCGCGGTGAAGACCGGCGACCAAGTGTCCGAGCCGCGCAACCGCCGCGTCGAGATCACCGTGCAGTGACCGCGTCGGGGCCCGCCTCGGGCCCGAGCCAGTGCACGACCAGCAGCGTCACGTCGTCGGCCTGATCGGCCTCGCCCATGAAGCGCCACACGTCCTCGCGCACCGCATCGACCACGCTGCGCGCGGTCTTGGGCCGCATCTGCGCCATCAGCCGGTCGAGGCGCGCGCTGGTATAGAAGGCGCCGGCCTCGTCCTTCGCCTCGGTGACGCCGTCGGTGTAGAGCACGACCATGTCGCCCCGCGCGAGCTGCGTGCGATCGACCGGGAACGGAAAATCGTCGATCGTGCCGAGCGGCGGCCCGCCCTCGGTGAGAAGCCGCGCGGGCGTGACGCCGGCGCGCAGCAGATAGGGCGCATCGTGCCCGCCGCTCGCATAAGACAGGGTACCGGTGTCGAGGTCGAGCACCGCGGCGAACACGGTGACGAACATCGGCCGGCCGCCCTGGCTGCGGATATGGTCGCTCGCCTCGGAGATCTGGCTGTTGGCGACGTCGAACACGCGGTCGAGCGCGGCGCCGTGCTGGAGCGTGGCACCGCTCAGCGCCATCTTGGTCATCGCCATGAAGAGCGCGGCATCGACCCCCTTGCCCGAGACGTCGGCGATCGCGAAATAGAGCCGCCGCGCGTCGAGCATGATGAAATCGTAAAGATCGCCGCCGACCGTGCGCGCCGTCTCGAGCAGCTGATGGACATCGACCGCGCCGGTCTCGGGCACGCGCGGCAAGGGCCGTGGCAAAAGGCCCATCTGGATCGAGTGCGCGGCGTTGAGCTCGCCCTCGACGCGCGCCCGGTCCTGGCGCTCCCGTTCGAGCGCGGACGCGAGGACGCGCAGGTTGGCGAGCAGCATGACCACGAAGACGAGCACGGCCACGACCGAGGGATAGGTGCCGTCGATCAGGTAATGCTCGAACCGGAACAGCGCGAAGGCGCCGCCGAGACAGAGCGCGACGAGCGCCACCAGGAGCGCCGCGGCGATGCGCGGCTCGCGGTAGGGAAAGAACAGGATGACGATAAGCGCCGCCGCCGCAACCAGGCCCTGCTCGATGTTGTGCATGAAGAACGGCCGGCGCAGCAACTCGTCCGAGAGCACCGATTCGATGAGCTGCGCATGGACCTCGATGCCCTGCATGAGGCCCGCGGGCGTGTCCTTGATATCGACCAGCCCCGCTCCGGTGATGCCGAGCAGCACGATCTGATCGGTGAAGGCCGCGACATTGAATTTGTCGCCGAGCACGTCGGCCGCGGACAGCGTCACGGTCGATTGTGGCGGCGCGAAATAGGGATAAGCCCTGCCCTGGCCGTCGGTCGGAATGAAGGTGCCGCCGATGGCCATGCCTCTGATCCCCTTGGGCGCGACGAGGGCGCGCGAGACCGGCACGCCGACGGCGACGCGCATGGTTTCGAGCGCGAGCGCGGGGTAGAGCGTGCCGTCGATCGAGACGGCCAGCGCCACGCGCCGCACGATGCCGTCGCGGTCGGGATCGCCGAGGATCGCGCCCTGCCCTCGCGCGCCGGCGGCGATGGCGGGCAGGCTGCGCACCGCGCCCGGGAAGGCCGGCAAGAACGGCAGGGCGTCGCCGCCGAACGCACGGATCGGCGGCGCGGCGACGCGCGGCCCGCCCGCGGCCGCCGCCTCGAACGAGGGCGCCACCGCCAATACGGTCGGCAGCTCCTTGAACGCGGCGCCGAGATCGGCGTCGTTGTCCGGCAGCACGGCCAGCGCGCGCTCGGCGGCCTCGGGCAGTGGCGGCAGCTCGGCCGGCAAAGCCTGCGGCGAAAGGCGGTCGGGCTCGGCGAACAGGATATCGACGCCGAGCGCCAGGGGATGGCCCGAGGCGATCTTGCGCACGAGCCGCGCCACGAGCGTTCGCGGCCACGGCCATTGCCCGTAAGGCGGCTTCAGAGACGCCTCGTCGATCGCAACGATGACGACCGGGAGCTCCTCTTCGTGGCGCGGGACGATGCGCTGCTCGAAATCGAAGGTGCGCAGCCCGATCTCCTCGAACGGCGCCGGAAAAATGTTCGGCAGGAGGAGCAGCGCCACGAACAGCGCGAGCGCCCAGTAGAGCCCCGGGCGCGTCGCCAGCGCGTAAAGCGCCTCCGAGCGCGGGCGGGGACCCGACTCCGGCTCAGACGTCAATCTCGAGCCCGTCGTAGGCGGAGCTGACGATCAGTTTCTCGCCGGTGCGGTGCAACTCCTCGTAGCGCCGCGTCTCGGCGAGGATGGTGTCGATCATGCGGTCGTCGAAGATCGGCTCGTGATGGAACAGCACGAGATGCTTCGCGCGGGCCATGTGCGCCAGTTCGACCGCGACCATGTTGCTCGAATGGCCCCAATCCTCCTTCACCGAGATCGAATCGGCGAGCGAATACATGGCGTCGAAGATGAGGAGATCGGCGTCGCGATAGAAGGCGACGAACGGATAGGACGCGTCGAGCACCGGAAACTTGTGCTCGCAATCGGTCGAATAGACCACCGCCTTGCCGCCCTGCTCGAAGCGCCAGCCGTAGGAATCGCCGGCGTGGTTCTGCAAGATCGACCGCACCTTCATGCCGGCGATGTCGTAGCTCCGGTCCGGTTCGAGTTCGACGAACTCGATGGTGGCGCCGAGATGATTGAAATGGACCGGGAAACAGGGATCGGACTGCTGCTTTTCAAGCGCCTCGCGCAGCACCGTGTGGCAGCCGTGGATGCGAATCACGTTGCCGGGGATGTAGGCCGCGGGAAAGAACGGGAACCCCATGATGTGGTCCCAGTGGACATGCGACATGAAGATGTTGAAGCGCGATTTCTTCTGCGGCCCCTTGTCGTGCAGCACCTTGAGGCCGAATTCGCGCACGCCGCTGCCGAGATCGCAGAGGACGTAATCCTCGGCCGTTCCGGCGATTTCGACACAGCTCGAATTGCCGCCATAGGTCGCGGCGGCGGCGAACGGCAGCTCCTGGTCGAGGAAGCGATCGACGCTCTCGGGCCCATCGAAGGTGCGCCCCTGCGCCGCGAGAAGGGCGGCGCGCACCTTCTCGCGCACCGCGGTCCGCCCGATCGGCGCCGGAAGCGAGCCGCGCGTGCCCCAGAAGCGCACGTGCATCCCTAGGCCTTCAGCGCGGCCACGCCTTCGGCCGCGGTGCCATAGACCGGAATGACGCGCGAGAAACGGCTGATGGCGAAAATCTCCTGCACCACGGCGTTCAATCCGGCGCACGCGACGCGGGCGTTCGCGGCCTTCGCCTGCTTCGCCGCCGTCATCAGCGCCGCCAGGCCCGCGCTCGAGATGAAGTCAACCTTTGCGAAATCAACGAGCGTCGAACCCTCCGCGATGACCTTGAGCAGCCGGTCCTGAAAAGCGAGACTCGTATCGTTGTCGATGCGGCCCGCCGGGCGCAGGACGATGACGCCGGCGTCTCTTTGTTCAGTTATATCCAACATCACGGACCCCCGCGTGATTTTCCGCAATTCCCGTGCGGAAAACAAGCCAAGCCGGCGGCGGGTGCGTATGGATGCGCCACCCCGGCGGCCGGCAGGGCGACGGCCGAAGCCGCGCCTCGCGCGGGGCTTCGGTTAACCATATGATCCCTGGCGGGAGGGGAGGTCATGGACGCGATCATCGCCGCAATCGCGGATTATGCGGCGCGCTTTGCGCTCGACCAGACGCCGGCCGAGACGGTGCACGCGGCCAGGCGTCACCTCGTCGACAGCATCGCGTGCGGGCTCGGCGGCCATGATTGCGCGGCGGCGCGGATGGGCCGCCGCATCGCCGCCACGAGCACCGCGCCCGCCCGCGCCGCGCGCAGCCTCGGCGCGCGCACGGCCGTCGCGGCCGAAGCGGCGGCATTCGTCTCGACGGCGATGATCCGCTATCTCGACTTCAACGACACGGTCCATGGCGGCCATCCGAGCGACGCGCTGGGCGCGGTGCTGGCGGCGGCGGACATGGCGCGAAGCGACGGCGCCCGGCTTCTTTCGGGCATGATCGTGACCTACGAGACGGCGGCGCGGCTCATCCTCGCGGCGAAGCTGCGCGAGCGCGGCTTCGACCAGGGATTCGCGATCGCCATCGCCGCCGCCGCGGGCGCGGGGCACGTGCTGCGTCTGCCGCCGGCGCAGATCGCGCACGCGGTCAGCATTGCCGCCGTCGGCAACTTGCCGCCGCGCGTCACGCGCGCGGGCGAGCTTTCGATGTGGAAGGGTGCGGCGACCGCCTTCGCCGCCCGCAACGCGCTCTTCGCGGTGCTGCTGGCGGCGGAGGGCATGACCGGGCCCGAGGCCGCCTTCACCGGACGGCACGGCGTCTTCGAACAGACCGGCGGCACGTTCGCGCCAAAGCCGTTCGGCGCGTTCCTGACCGGCGCGATCGGCCTCAAATATTGGCCGGTGGAGAACGGCGCGCAGGCCGCGGTGTGGGCGGCGCTCGAGCTGCGCCAGAAGATTCCGATCTCCGAGATCGCGCAGATCGACATCGCCACCGCCACGCCGATCTGGCTCGAGATCGGCAGCGAGCCCGCGAAGTGGGACCCGAAGACGCGCGAGACCGCAGATCACAGCATGGCCTATATCTTCGCGCGCGCGCTCGCCGACGGCGGCATCACGGTGCGCTCGTTCGACGAGGCCGCTTATCTCGACGCGGGCCTGCGTCCGCTCATGGCGAAGATCCGGGTTGCGAAGGACGACGCGATCGACGCGGTCTATCCCGGCCGCGTCATCCTGCGCCTTGCGGTGCGGCGCCGATCGGGCGAAACCATGGCGATCGAGATCGAGAACCCGCGCGGCCATGCGCAGAACAAGATGGACGACGGCGAGGTGGCGCAAAAATTCACCGCGCTGGCCGCGCCGGTTCTCGGCAACGGACGGGCTGCAAGCGCGTTCGAGCGCCTGTGGCGCATCGAGCGCGAGGCGAGCGTGCCGGACCTGTTCGACGCGCTCGCGATCGACGATTGAAGGGAGGAAAAAAGACGTGATGGGATATCTGAGCCGCATCGCCCTTGGCGCGGCCGCCGCTCTCTTGCTCGGCGGGCAGGCGCTGGCCGCCAGCGATCCGAGCAGCTTCGACGTGGTCTTGCCGCTGACCGGCGGCGGCGCGTTCCTGGGCGGGACGCAGAAGCAGAACATCACCCAGACCGAGGGCGCGATCAACCGCGAGGGCGGGCTCCACGGCAAGCCCATCCATTTCGTCTTTCACGACGACCAGACGAGCCCGCAGATCGCGGTGCAGGTGACCAACGACATCCTCGCGAACCACCCCCCGGTGGTGTTCGGCTCGACCATCTCGGGCATCTGCAACGCGATGACGCCGCTCATGGAGAACGGGCCGGTGCATTATTGCTTCTCGCCGAGCGTGCGGCCGAAGCCGGGCGGCTACGAGTTCACCTCGCAGATCGCCTCGCGCGACCAGCAGAACGCGCTGTTGCGCTTCTTCCTGGCGAAGGGCTGGAACCGGATCGCCCTCATCACCACGACCGACGCCTCGGGCCAGGACGCCGACAAGAGCATCAACGCGCTGGTCAAGACGCCGGAGTTCCAGGACATGAAGCTCGTCGCCGACGAGTATTTCAATCCGCCCGACGTGTCGATCACGGCGCAGATCGCGCGCATCGCCGCGGCCAAGCCCAACGTGATCGTGAGTTGGGCGACGGCGGCGGCGGGCGCCACCGTGTTCCGCGCGCTGGTCCAGGCCGGCATCGATCTTCCGACCGCCGCGTCCGGCAGCAACATGACTTACGGTCAGATGACGGGATACGACGCATTCCTGCCGGGCCAGCTTTTCTTCGGCGTCTCGGCCTGGGCCGCGCACGCCAGCCCTTCGATCGACCTGCCGGAGGCGGTGCTCGACGAGCAGCGCAAATTCTTCGCGGTCATGAAGGCGGCCGGGCTGCACCCCGACGCCAGCGCCGATATCGGCTGGGACACGGTGCGGATTGTCATCACCGCGCTCAACAAGCTGCCGCCCGGCGCGAGCGCGGCCCAGCTGCACGACTATCTCGAGCACCTGAACGGCTATGCCGGGATCGACGGCATCTATGATTTCGTCAAGGTGCCGCAGCGCGGGCTCGACCTCAATAATGCGATCGTCGTACGCTGGGATTCGGTCGCCAAGGACTGGACGCCCGTAAGCAAGCTCACCGGCATCCCCTTGGACCAGTAGGGAGCGCGATGCGAAGTCTTGCGCTGCTGTCGCTTGTTTTGCTTGCGGCGTGCGCCGCGGCGCCGAGCGACGTCCTCGACCCCAATCTCTACGATGCCAACGGCCACGTCATTCCGCCGGTGGTGACGGCGCAGCCGCCTCAGCCCGACTGCCGCGAGGTGTGGGTGACGGTGACGATCGCCGGCAAGCCGCAAGAGGCCGTCACCACGGCCTGCCGTCAACATGACGGGAGCTGGCGCCTTGCAAATTGACGAGGGGCGGCCCGGGGGCCGCCCCTGCGAATTCAATTAGACCGCGCGCAGATTGCAGGCAGCGACCTTGCCGCTGCGATTGTCGCGCTCGACGTCGTAGCTGACCTTCTGGCCTTCACGGAGATTGCCCATCCCCGAGCGCTCGACGGCGGAGATATGCACGAATACGTCCTTCGAGCCGTCTTCCGGTTGAATGAATCCGTAGCCCTTTTGGGCATTGAACCACTTTACGGTTCCTGTCGACATAGAGAGTTCCTAGACGAAAGTGCGCCCGCGCGGGATTGCGCGAACACGTCAAACTTTTTCGCGGAATTTCGGAGAGCAGGTCCGGGCCCGCGAGAGGCGAGGAGAGCAGGCCGAACCCACGAAGTTCGATGGGCCTATCTAAGCAGCATGCCGAAAAGATGCAAGGGCGGCGGTCCCACCCTTTCGGGTCACTCGGCCGCAACCACCGGATCCGGCACCTTGTCGCGCATCGTGACGAACTCCTCCGCCGCGGTCGGATGGATGCCGATCGTCTGATCGAACTGCTTCTTGGTCGCGCCGCACTTCAAGGCGATGGCAAGTCCTTGCGTGATCTCGGGCGCATCGGCGCCGACCATGTGGCAGCCGAGCACGCGGTCGGTCTCGCGATCGACCACGAGCTTCATCATGGTGCGCTCCTCGCGGCCCGAGATCGTGTGCTTCATCGGGCGGAAGCGCGTGCGATAGACATCGACGCGATGTTTCTGCCGCGCTTCGCGCTCGGTGAGGCCGACGCAGCCGACCGGCGGCTGGCTGAACACGGCGGTCGCGACATTGGCGTGATCGACCGTCATCGGATTGTTGTTGAAGAGCGTCTCGGCGATGGCGCGGCCTTCGGCGATCGCGACCGGCGTGAGATTGAGCCGGTCGGTCACGTCGCCGACGCCGTAGATGTGCGGAACCGCAGTCCTCTGCCATTCATCGACCGGCACCGCGCCCTCGTCATTCAATTCGATGCCGATCTCCTCGAGCCCGAGCCCGCGCGTGTTGGGCTTGCGGCCGGTGGCGTAGAGGATGACGTCGGCCGAGATCTCGTCGCCCGTCCGGGTATAGGCGATGAAGGAGGATCCGCGCTTCTCGATGCGCGCGATCTCGGTGCCTGTGCGGATCGAAAGGCCGCGCTGGCGCAGCTCCTGCGCCAAGGTCACGCGCACGTCGTCGTCGAAGCCGCGCAGCAGTTCCCCGCCGCGCGCGACGAGCGTCACCTCGGACCCGGCCGTGCCGAAGATGCCGGCGAACTCGACGGCGATATAGCCGCCGCCGACGATCAGCGCGCGGCGCGGCAGGTGTCGAAGCTCCAGCGCCTCGTTCGAGCTGATGGCGTGCTCGATGCCGGGGATCGCCGGCATCACCGGATGGCCGCCGGTCGCGACCATGATGTGCGCCGCGGTGAAGCGCTTGCCGTCCACTTCGATCGTGTGTGGATCGACCAGGCGCCCGCGCCCCTCGAGAAGCTTCACGCCGCTGTCGGACAGGAGCTTGCGGTAAATGCCCTCGAGCCGGTCGAGCTCGCGATTCTTGGCCGCGACGAGCGCACCCCAATCGTGCGTCGGCGGCGCCACATGCCAGCCATAGCCCGCGGCGTCGGCGAACGCATCGGCGAACTGCACGCCATAGACCAGGAGCTTCTTCGGCACGCAGCCGCGCATGACGCAGGTGCCGCCGACGCGGCTGTCCTCGCAGATCGCGACCTTGGCGCCATGCGAGCCCGCGCGGCGCGACCCCGCCACCCCGCCCGAGCCCGCGCCGAGCGTAAAAAGATCGAAGTCAAACCGTGCCATGCTTCGCCCCCGAAATTGGGTTCGTTCCGTCAAATCGCGTATTTCGCGCGCGTACGCCTAAGACGTACAAGATGTAGGGCGGTTTTGCGCCGTCGTCAAGTGCCGCGGCGCAAAAGCCGGCCCGAAAGCGCGCCGGTATGCGCCGCGCCAACGACCGTGACGGCGCCGTTGACGATCACGGTGGGCGCGCCTTCAGGGTACTGGTGCGGGTCGGCATAGGTCGCGCGCTCGGCGAACTTTTCCGGATCGAAGATCGCGAGGTCGGCATACCACCCTTCGCGCAGCAGGCCGCGCCGGTCGAGGCCGAGCGCAGCGGCCGGCGCGGCGGTCATCTTGCGGATCGCGAGCGGCAATGGAATGAGACCGAGATCGCGCACGTAATGGCCGAGGATGCGCGGGAACGTGCCGTAAAAGCGCGGGTGCGGCTTGCCCTGGCTCGTCACGCCATAAGGCGCGACGCAGTTGCCGTCGGAGCCGACGCAAACAGTGGGCGCGCGGATCAGGGTCTGCACGTCTTCCTCGCCGATCGAGGAGACGAGGACGCGGGTGGCGCACCGGTCGGCGATCAGATAATCGCACAGGCAATCGACCGGATCGGCCGCGGCCGCGCGCGCGAGTTCGGCGATGGTGCGGCCGGCGTGCTGCGGCTGATGCGGGCTCACCGAGATGCGGATGGCGTCCCAGTCGGGAATGCGGCCGAAATTGTTGAGGCCGGAGGCGTCGATCTCGCGGCGGATGCGGGCGCGGTTTTCAGCCCCGGCGAGGCGCGCCGCCATCTCGTCGAGCCGGTCGGATTGGACCCACGGCGGCAGCAGGTTTTTCAGCGGATTGCTTGCCGCGGTGTAGGGATACTGGTCGCAATCAATGCCGATGCCGCGGTCGCGCGCGGCGTCGATGGCGGCCACGAATTTGTCGGCGCGGCCCCAATTGTCGATGCCCGAAAGCTTGACGTGCACGACCTGGACATGGACGCCCGCCGCCGCGCCCACCGCGATCGCCTCGTCGAGCGCCTCGAACACGTGGCGCGACTCATCGCGCAGGTGCGAGAAATATCCGGCACCGTGCCGCTTCAGGACGTGCGCCAGCGCCAGGATCTCCTCCGCCTCGGCAAAGCATCCGGGCGGCGTGAAGAGCCCGGTCGAAAGCCCGCGCGCGCCGGCCGCGAGCGCCTCTTCGAGCAGCGCGGCCATCGCTTCGATCTCGGCGCGCGCCGCCGCGCGCGGCGCCATCCCCATCACCATGAGGCGCAGCGTGTTGTGGCCGACGAGCGGGCACACGTTGGTCGAGGTCGCGGGAAAGCCGCCGAGATACTCCGCAAAACTCGTCTCGCGGAAGGTGAGCCACGGCGCGCTCGGCGAAAGATAGTCGCGCAGCATGTCCACTTTGCCAGGGAGCGCGGGCGCCACCGAGAATCCGCAATGGCCGATCACCTCGGTGGTGACGCCCTGGCGGATCTTGCTTTCGGCGCGGGGGTTGAGCGGGAGAGTGAAGTCGGAGTGGGTCTTGATGTCGATGAAGCCGGGCGCCACGACCATGCCGCCGGCGTCGATCGTGCGCACGGCGTCGGCGCGCGCCGCGGCCGCGCCAATCGCGGCGATGCGGGAGCCTGCGATCGCGACATCGGCGCGAAACGGCTCCCCCCCGCTGCCGTCGATAAGCGTGCCGCCGCGGACCAGGAGATCGCAGCCGCTCACGCCGCCGCTTCGGTCGCCAAGCGCTCGGCGAGGAGGCGGCGCATGGCGAGCGGCGGACCGTCGACGTTGATGTCGATGGTGGGCGCGTCGGGACGCACCTCGTTGACGCGCTGCTGGCCCTCCATCACGGCGATGTCCTGGCCGAAGACGATCTTGAAATCCTCGACCACGCGGCGCGTCAGATCCTGGTTGTCGCGGGCGAAATTACGCGCCTGGACATAGAACATGAAGCTCGAGCTTTCCGTCTCGGGCGTCGCCGTGATGAAGGCGTGGAAGCGGATGTAGTTGTTGCGCCCCTCTTCGTCCTCGGGCTCGAGCGCGCCCGCCGGCGCGAAGCCGACATGGATGAGGCAATGAGACGCGATCTCGCAGTCCGTGCACTGCCAGCGGTCCATCATCTGGCCGTCGTTGAGGCCGAGATACTTGGCGAAGATCGGGATGGGCGCGGTGTTCGGCATCCAGCGGAACATGCGCACGCCGCGCGGCGAGCGCGAGCTCTTGATCGGCAGATTCTCGCTCCCCGGCGCATCGAGCGTTCCCCTGTGCACATAGAAGACGTGCGACAGGTCCAAGAGGTTGTCGTTGTTGAGCTGCCAGTTGCAGCGCATCGGCAGCGGCTTCTCGTCGTTGCCGTTGGCGCGGACGAGGTTGGGATCGGCGAGCCACTCCCAGCGCGGCAGGAGCGAGAGATCGGCGCGACCCGCGCCCATCCAGATCCACAAGAAGCCCCAGCGCTCGACCAGCGGAAACGACTGGACGCGCGCGCCCGGCGGGATGTGCTTCTGAGCCGGGATCTCGATGCAGGCGCCGGTCGCATCGAATTTGAGGCCGTGATAGCCGCAGCGCAGCCCGTCCTCCTCGACGAAGCCCAGCGAGAGCGGCAGGTTGCGGTGGCAGCAGCGGTCCTCGAGCGCCGCGTACGATCCTTCGCCGGTGCGATAGAGCACCACCGGCACGCCGCAGATGGTGCGCGCGAACGGCCGGTCCTTCACCTCGCTCGCCCATGCCGCCACGTACCAGGAATTCTTCATGAACATCGGGAGTCCCCAAGCCTAGTCGAAGAGCGCCAGATCGATGCTATCACCTAAAGTCTTGTAGCCGAAATCGCTCGGATGCAAGTGATCGCCGCAATCGTATTCGGGCTTCATGCTCGAGGGGTGGGCCGGATCGCGCAGCGTCTTCTCGAAATCGATCACATGGTCGAAGGCGCGCGCCTCGCGGATCCAGCCGTTGACGGCAAGGCGATGCCGCTCGCGCGTAGGATTCCAGGCTCCCGGCAGGAAGGTCTCGTTCTCGAACGGCAGCAACGTGCAGCCATAGATCTTGAGGCCGGCGGCCTGCGTGCGCGCGGCGAGCTGCTGCAATCCGGCGATCATGTCGGCGGATGTCACTTCCTCCTCGGGCTTCTTCCAGCGGTTGCGAAGGTCGTTGGTGCCGAGGAAGACGATGACGTGCGTGGCACCCGGCTGCGCCAGCGCGTCGCGGTCGAGGCGGCGCAGCCCGCTGTCGCCGCGCGTGTCGTGCAGGATGCGGTTGCCGCCGATGCCGTGATTCATGACGCCGAGCGGACGCCCGCCGCGCCGCGCGGCAATTCGCCGCGTGAGCTGATCCGGCCAGCGCGAATTGGTGTCGAGCGAGGACAAATTCCCATCGGTCAGCGAATCGCCGAACGCGATGATGCCGCCGGCCGCAGCGGGCGCCAGCACGTCGATGCCGGTGAGGAAGTACCAGTTCTCGGTGGTGGCCGCGACCGGCATCGAAGCGGCCACGGTGTGGTCGCCCGGCGGCGAGACATAGTTGGTCTGGTGCGCGTTGCCGTGGCCGGTGATTTGGAAACTCTCGGGCACTTCGCCCGGCAGATAAAGGCTGACGGCGAGATCGGCGAGCGGCGGGAACTCAAGCTCGACCGGATCGCTGAGCGCGAGGGCGCCGGCGGCGATGCTGATCCCGTCGCGCCCGCCGAAAGTGAGCTTGCGGTCGGAGCCCGGCACGATGCGCGCGTCCTTGTCGCGCAGGCCGATGCGCGCGGCAGCCACGGCGAGCTTCGCCGCGCCATAGGCGTTCGACAAGCGCACGCGCACGCGATTTCCGCCGAGACTCGCGCGCGCGATGATGCGCAAGCTCTGGTCGCGGAAGGACAGTCCCTCGGTTTGCACCGGGCTTGTCGCCCAGGTCCCGACCCAGCGCATGTCTGCCATCGCCCCTTCCCGGCGCCGCCACTGTTGCGGGCCGCTGCCGTGACGCAGTCTAATGCCGGAAGAAGATGAGCGAAACCAATCCCCTCGCGCGCGCCGAAGCCGCCCCCGCGCCGCGCCCCGCCCCGCCGCCGTTGCCGTTGCCGCGTCAAAGCTTCTCGCATCGCGACATCCTGCGCATGCTGAGCGGCACGGTGCTGGGGCTCTTCCTCGGCGCGCTCGACCAGACGATCGTGGCGACATCGCTCCCAGCCATGGTCGGCGAGCTGCACGGCGCGCAGCACCTGTCGTGGGTCGTCTCCGCCTATCTCCTCACCTCGACCGCCTCGACGCCGGTTTACGGCAAGCTCAGCGACCTCTACGGGCGGAGCGCGCTCTTCCGCACCGCGATCGCGACATTCCTTGCCGGCTCGATCGTATGCGGCCTCGCGCAGTCGATGGGCATGCTGATCGCCGGGCGCGCGCTGCAAGGGCTGGGCGGCGGCGGCTTGGTGTCGCTCGCCATGACCATCATCGCCGACATCGTGCCGCCGCGCGAGCGCGGCCGCTACCAGGCCTATTTCACGGCCGTGTGGTCCTCGGCCGCGATCGGCGGGCCGATGCTCGGCGGCTTTCTCGTCGATGTCGCGAGCTGGCGCTGGGTGTTCTGGATCAACCTGCCGGTCGCGCTCGCGGCGTTGCTCATCTGCGGCCGCGAGCTGAAGCGCCTGCCGCGCGGGCACGGCGGCGCGCATATCGACTATGCCGGCATCGCGCTCATGGTGCCGGCAGTGGTGGCGGCGCTTTTGGTGACGACCTGGGCGGGGACGGAGATGGCGTGGACGTCGCCGACGATATTGGGCCTCATCGCGGCGGCCGTGCTGTTGCTCCTTCTCCTGATCCTGCAGGAGCAGCGGGCGCGCGATCCGCTGCTGCCGCCGCGGCTCTTTCGCGGCAACGTGTTCGCGGTCGGCAACGCGATCGCTTTCCTTGGCGGCGCCGCGTCGGTCGGCGGCGTCATCTTCCTGCCGCTTTTCCTCCAGGTCGTGATCGGCGTATCGGCGGGCAATTCGGGCCTTCTCATCCTGCCGATGATGCTCGGCATGACGGTGGGCGCGACCGCGACCGGCCGGCTCGTGCGCCGCATCGGCCGATACAAGGCTTTCCCGGCGGTCGGATTCGCCGCCGCGACGGCGTCGTTCCTCTATTTCGTCGGCGTCGGGCACGGCACGCCGGGGCTCGCCTACGGCACCGCGATGGCGATCCTCGGCGCGGGCCTCGGGCCGATGGGACCGGCGGTCACGATCGCGGTGCAGAATTCGGTCGAGATGCGCGACATGGGCACGGCGACCTCGCTGTGGTCGTTCTTCCGCTCCATGGGCGGCGCGTTCGGCGTGGCGTTCCTGGGCGCGATCCTGCTCGCCGGGCTAGCGGGCAAGGACATCGGCGGCGTGAGCGGCAGCGGCCTGCTCCACGGCGGTCCGGCGATGATCGCGGCCCTCCCCGAAGCGACGCGGGCGGCGATCGTCGCCGCCTTCACCCACTCCTTCCGCTATCTCTATCTCGCCGGCGCCGCGATCTCTGGTGCGGCGTTCGTGCTGACGCTGTGCCTCAAGGAGCTGCCGCTCCGCTCACGCCTGCCGCCGCGGCGCGAGGAATAGTCACTCGACCGTGACGCTCTTGGCCAGGTTGCGCGGCTGATCGACGTCGGTGCCCTTGATGACGGCGATGTGGTAGGCGAGAAGCTGCACCGGGATGGCGTAGAGCAAGGGCGCCACGAAATTCTCGCAGCGCGGCACCTCGATCGACCAGGTGAGCTGCCCCTCGAGCCGCGCGAGCCCCTCGCGGTCGGAAATCATGAGGACCCGGCCGCCGCGCGCCAGCACCTCCTGCACATTCGAGAGCGTCTTGTCGAAGAGATCGTCGCTGGGCGCCAGCACGACGATCGGCACGCGGTCGTCGATGAGCGCGATCGGCCCGTGCTTCATCTCGCCCGCGGCATATCCCTCGGCGTGGATGTAGGAGATTTCCTTGAGCTTCAAGGCGCCTTCGAGCGCGAGCGGATATGAGGTGCCGCGGCCGAGATAGAGCACGTCGCGCGTCTCGGCGAAATCCTGGGCGATCGAAAGGATGCGCTCGTCGTGGTTCAAGACCTCGCTCGCCCGCGCTGGGACTTCGGTGAGCGCGGTCGACAATGCCGCCTCGGCCGCCTGGTCGATGCGGCCGCGCGCGCGCGCGAGCGCGATGGTGAGACAGGCGAGGACGACGAGCTGCGTCGTAAAAGCCTTGGTCGAGGCGACGCCGATCTCGGGGCCCGCATTGGTCGCGAGCACGGCGTCCGCCTCGCGCGCGATCGAGCTTTCCGGCTGATTGACGACGGCAAGAATGCGCGAGCGCTGCGCCTTGGCATAGCGGAGCGCCGCGAGCGTGTCGGCGGTCTCGCCCGATTGCGAGATGAAGACGGCGAGCTCGCCCGCCGGCATGTCGGCGGCGCGGTAGCGGAACTCGGATGCGATATCGACCTCGCACGAAACCCGCGCGATGCGCTCGAGCCAGTATTTGGCGATGAGGCCGGCGTGATATGACGTACCGCAGGCGATCAGCGTCACGCGGTTCACCTGGGCGAGATCGAACGGCAGGTGCGGCAGGTGGACGCTGCGCGTCGCCGGGTTGAAGTGCGAGAGGAGCGTGTCGCCGATCACCGTCGGCTGCTCGAAGATCTCCTTCTTCATATAATGGCGGTGATTGCCCTTGCCGATGAGCGCGCCCGAAAGCGCGGTCTCGCGCACCGGGCGCTCCACTACCACGCCGTCGGCGTTGCGGATGATGGCGTGCTTGCCGGTCACCTCGGCCCAGTCGCCCTCCTCGAGATAGACGATGCGGCGCGTCAAGGGCGCGAGCGCCAGCGCGTCGGAGCCGACGAACATCTCGCCTTCGCCAAATCCCACCGCGAGCGGACTGCCGCGCCGCGCGCAAATGAGGAGATCGGGCTCGCCCGCGAACAGCATGACGAGCGCGAAGGCGCCTTCGAGCTGCTTCAGGGACTTCGCCACCGCCTCGCGGGGTCCGAGCCCTTCGTCGAGATGGCGCGTCACCAGCATCGCCACGGCTTCGGTGTCGGTTTGCGTCTCGAAGCGGTAGCCGGAGGATTCGAGCGCGGATTTCAGCGCCTGGAAATTCTCGATGATGCCATTGTGGACGACGGCGACGCGCGCCGTTGCGATCGGATGGGCGTTGCGCTCGCTCGGCACGCCATGCGTCGCCCAGCGCGTGTGGCCGATGCCGATCCGGCCCATGACCGGCTCGCGCGCAAGCCGCGTCTCGAGATTGACGAGCTTGCCCTCGGCGCGGCGGCGCTCGATCCGCCCATCGACGAGCGTCGCGATGCCCGCCGAGTCGTAGCCGCGATATTCGAGCCGGCGCAATCCGTCGATGAGGAGCGGCGCCACCTCCTGCCGACCGACGATGCCGACGATGCCGCACATCTCAGTTCTTGCCGCGGTCCTTGGACTTGCGGCGGCGCTCGCGCCATTCCTTGGCGCGGCCCGGCTTGGTCACCTGCTGGCCGCGCGCGATCGCCATGGCGTCGGCCGGCACGTCGCCGGTGATGACCGAGCCCGCGGCGATGAAGGCGCCGTCGCCGACCGCGACCGGAGCGACCAGCGAGACGTTGGTGCCGACGAACACGGCGTCGCCGATCTCGGTGCGGAACTTGTCGAAGCCGTCGTAATTGCAGGTGATGGTGCCGGCGCCGATATTGCTGCCGGCGCCGACGTTGGCATCGCCGATATATGCCAGATGATTGGCTTTGGCGCCGCGGCCGAGGCGCGCATTCTTGACCTCGACGAAATTGCCGAGATGGACCTCGTCGCCAAGCTCGGCGCCGGGCCGGAGCCGCGCGAACGGGCCGATGCTGGCGCGGTCGCCGACCTTGGCCTCGACCATGTGGCAGAAGGCCGGGATCTGCACCGCCTCGCCGACCGTGACGCCGGGGCCGAACACGACGAAGGGGCCGACCACGCTGTCGCGGCCGATCCGGGTGTCGGCCGAGAGGAACACGGTCTCGGGCGCAACGAAAGTGACGCCGTCCGCCATCGCGCGCGCGCGCAGGCGCCGCTGCATCGCCGCTTCGGCGGCGGCGAGTTCGGCGCGGCTGTTGACGCCGATGAGCTCGTCGGCCGGGCCCTCGATCGCGCGGCAGACGAGGCCTTTCTTGCGCGCCGCCGCGACGATGTCGGTGAGATAATGCTCGCCCTTGGCGTTCTCGTCGCCGATGCCGTCGAGAAGCGTGAATAGCGCGCCGCCGTCGAGCGCCATGAGGCCGGCATTGCAAAGCCCGATCGCGCGCTCGGCGGGCGAGGCATCCGCCGCCTCGACAATGGCCGAGAGCGTGCCGTCGGGCGCGGTGACGAGCCGGCCGTAGGGCCCGGGATCGGAAGGCCGCATGCCGAGCACCGCGACCGCGGCCTTGCCGCGGCGGCGCTCTGCCAGAAGGGCCTCGAGCGTCGCCGTGGTGACGAGCGGCACGTCGCCATAGAGAAGGAGCACGTCGCCGCTAAATCCGGCGAGCGCTTTCTTCGCGGCGAGCACGGCATGCGCGGTGCCGCGCTGCTCGCGCTGGATGACGGTCTCGGCCGGCGCCACGGCGGCCGCGACATCGTCCATGCCGGGGGCCACGACGACGACGACGCGGGCCGGCGCAAGCGGGGCCGCGGCGGCCAGCACGTGCGCGATCATCGGCCGGTTGGCGATCGCGTGCATCACTTTGGGCAGGCCCGAGCGCATCCGCGTGCCCTTGCCGGCGGCGAGCACGAGGACGGCCAAGCGGGGATCGGTCATGGCGTAAGTATGAACGATTTCCACAGGATGAGCGATCCTTTTCGGACCCTGCCGCGACTTGACAGCAGTTCTCCCCGCGCCTAAATCCCCGACCCGCGGGCGCGTAGCTCAGTGGGAGAGCACCGTGTTCACACCGCGGGGGTCGTAAGTTCAATCCTTACCGCGCCCACCATTCGGTCTTCCGGCCAGGAGAAATGCGATGAAATTCCGTCCCTTGCACGACCGCGTCGCAGTAAAGCGCGTGGCCGAGGAGGAGAAGACCAAAGGCGGCATCATCATTCCCGATACCGCCAAGGAGAAGCCGCAGGAGGGCGAGATCGTCGCGGTCGGGCCCGGAACGCGCGGCGATGATGGCAAGCTCCACGCGCTCGACGTCAAGGTCGGCGACCGCGTGTTGTTTGGTAAATGGTCCGGCACCGAGGTCAAGATCGACGGCGACGAGCTGATGATCATGAAGGAAAGCGACATCATGGGCGTGCTTGGACGCTGAGCCGACAATCTTGCTGTCGATGCGGGCCGCGCCGGGGTGCGGCCCGTTTGCTTTTGCGGGGTCCGACCGCAATATGAGCCGCCATGTTTCCTGAAACGCCCTTGGCCGAGGCCGCGGCGGCGATCGCGCGCGATCCCGTCTGCGGCATGCGCGTCGATCCCGCGACGGCGCGCAACCATCTTCGCCACGACGGCGCCGACTATTTCTTCTGCGGCGCGCGCTGCCGCGAGAAATTCGCGGCCGATCCGGCACGCTATCTCGCCCCGCCCGCGCCGGACGCACCTTCGGCCGAAGGCACCGTCTGGACTTGCCCCATGCATCCCGAGGTGCGGGCGGACATGCCAGGGCCCTGCCCGGTGTGCGGCATGGCGCTCGAGCCCATGGGCGCCGCGCGCGCGGACAATCCCGAGCTGCGCGCGATGACGCGGCGGTTCTGGGCGGGCGCGGCGCTCGCCGTGCCGCTTGTCGCGATCGCGATGGGCGGGTTTCTGCCGCCCGTCGCCGCGCGCTGGACCGAGCTACTGCTTGCGTCGCCGGTCGTGCTGTGGGCGGGCTATCCGTTCTTCGTGCGCGCCGCCGCCTCGGTCCGGAACCGCGCGCTCAACATGTTCAGCCTGATCGGGCTCGGCGTCGCCATCGCCTATGGCGAAAGCGTCGCGGCGACGGTAGCGCCCGGGCTTTTCCTCGGCGCCGGCGGCGCGGTCTATTACGAATCGGCCGCCGTCATCGTCGTGCTCGTGCTGCTGGGACAGGTGCTGGAGCTGCGCGCGCGCGAGCGCACCGGCGGCGCGATCCGGGCGCTCCTCGATCTCGCGCCGAAGACGGCGCGGCGCATCGGCGCGGACGGGCGCGAGGACGAGGTGCCGGTCGCCGCGATCCATGTGGGCGATCGGTTGCGCGTGCGGCCAGGCGAGAGCGTGCCGACCGATGGCGTCGTGCTCGACGGCAGGAGCGCCATCGACGAGGCGATGGTGACCGGCGAATCGATGCCGCTCGCGAAGGCGCGCGGCGCGCGCGTGATCGGCGGCACGCTCAACGGCGCCGGCGCGCTCGTCATGCAGGCGGAGAAGGTCGGCGCCGACACCGTGCTTCAGCGCATCGTGCGCCTGGTAGCGGAGGCGCAGCGGAGCCGCGCGCCGATCCAGCGCCTCGCCGATTGGGTCGCGTCATGGTTCGTGCCGGCGGCCGCGGCCGCGGCCGCAATCGCGTTCGCCGCGTGGGCGGCATGGGGACCGGAGCCGCGGATCGCCCATGCCCTGGTCGCCGCGGTGTCGGTGCTCATCATCGCCTGTCCCTGCGCGCTCGGGCTCGCCACGCCGATGTCGATCATGGTCGGCATCGGCCGCGGCGCGGGCGCGGGCATCCTCATCAAGAATGCCGAGGCGCTCGAGCGGCTCGAAAAAATCGATACGCTCGTCATCGACAAGACTGGAACCCTGACCGAGGGCAGGCCGCGCGTCATCGCCGCCGAAGCGGCGCTTGGCTTCGACGAAACGGCGCTGAAGACGCTCGCCGCAAGCCTCGAAGCGCCGAGCGAGCACCCGCTCTCCGCGGCGATCGCCGCTACTGCGCCGCCGAAGCCGGTCGCGGATTTCGCGTCGTTCGCCGGAAAGGGCGTCACCGGCCGCATCGAGGGACGCAACGCCGCCATCGGCAACGCGCTACTGATGCAGGAGCTCGGGGTCGATACCGCCCCGCTCGAACCGCGCGGCAAGGAATTCCGGCGCGAAGGCGCGACCGTGGTCTATGTCGCCGCGGACAATAAACTCGCCGGCATCGTCGCGGTGGCCGACCCAGTCAAGGCGACGACCGCGGCGACGCTTATGCGTTTGCGCGGAGATGGCATCCGCATCGTCATGCTGACTGGCGACGCGCGCGCCACGGCCGAAGCGGTCGCGCAAAAGCTCGGCATCGCCGAGTTCGAGGCTGGTGTGGTGCCCGAGAGGAAGGACGAGATCGTGCGCCGCCTGAGATTCGAGGGACGCGTCGTGGCGATGGCGGGCGACGGCGTCAACGACGCGCCGGCCCTGGCCGCGGCGGATGTCGGCGTGGCGATGGGCACCGGCACCGACGTTGCGATCGCGAGCGCCGGGATCACGCTCCTCAAGGGCGATCTGGCGGGTCTCGCGCGGGCCCGCGCCTTGAGCCGCGCCACCATGCGCAACATCCGCCAGAACCTGGTGCTGGCGTTTTTCTACAACGCGCTCGGCATCCCAATCGCCGCGGGCGCGCTCTATCCCGCGTTCGGACTGCTGCTGAGCCCGATGATCGCCGCGGCGGCGATGAGCCTGAGTTCGGTCTCGGTCATCGCCAACGCGCTGCGCCTGCGTTTCGCCAGGCTCGGTTAGGGGCGATGGAATTGGACGCCGAGCGGATCATCGGCCTTTACGAGCGCCACGCGGATGCGTGGGACAAGGACCGGCTCAAGATCCTTTTCGAGAAGCCGTGGCTCGACCGGTTCCGGAACCTGGTGCCCGCCGGCGGCGCGATCCTCGATTTGGGCTGCGGCTCGGGCGAACCGCTCGCCGGCTATTTCATCGCTGCGGGGCTCAGGCTCACGGGAGCGGACTCATCGCGCGGCATGATCGCACTCTGCCGCGAACGCTTTCCGCAGCATGAGTGGATCGTGGCGGACATGCGGCGCCTTGCGCTCGGGCGGCGTTTCGACGGCATTCTCGCGTGGGACAGCTTCTTTCATCTGACGCACCACGATCAGCGGCGCATGTTCCCGGTCTTCCGCGCGCACGCGGCGCCCCATGCCGCGCTCATGTTCACGAGCGGGCCCGCGCATGGCGAGGCTATTGGCACCTATCGCGGCGAACCGCTCTATCACGCGAGCCTCGATGAAGCCGAATACCTGGCGCTTCTCGAAAGCAACGGGTTCGCCGCCGTGTCGCACGTCGCCAACGACCCCGAGTGCGACCGGCGGACGGTGTGGCTCGCGCGGCTGCGCTGACGGCTATTCGGCGTCGGGCTGTTTTTCGGGCCGCGCGCGCTCGAAAGCGTCGAGCTTCATGCACGCGGCGAAGATGCGCATGAGCGTCGGATAAGGCTTCGTATCGAAGCTCGGATAACGCTGCGCGTTGAAGACCTGCGGCACGAGGCAGATGTCGGCGAGGCCCGGCGCGTCGCCGTGGCAGTACGTGCCCGCCTTGCCGTCGCCGGCAAGGACGCGCTCCATCCCGGCGAAGCCGAGCCCGATCCAATGGTTGAACCAGGCCTCGATCGCCTTCTCGTCGTGGCCGAGAGGGTTCGCGAGGTAGCGCAGCACGCGCAGATTGTCGATCGGATGGATATCGCAGGCGATCACCTGCGCGAGCGCGCGCACGCGGGCGCGGCCCGGCGGGTCCTTGGGCAGAAGCGGCGGGTTCGGGTGCGTCTCGTCGAGATACTCGATGATGGCGAGCGATTGCGTCAGCACCTCGCGTCCGTCCTCGAGCGTCGGCACGAGCCCCTGCGGATTGCGGCTTAGATAGTCCTCGCGGCGTTGCTCGTTCTTGCGCAGGTGAACCGGCTGCTGCTCGTAGGCGAGGCCCTTGAGGTTCAGCGCGATGCGCACGCGGAACGCCGCCGACGAGCGATGGAAACTGTAAAGCTTCATGGCCCTCCCTCCCCTCAGGACTTGAGCACGCCGCGGCGCATCTGGTCGAGCTCCATCGATTCGAATAGCGCCTTGAAATTGCCCTCGCCGAAACCTTCATCGCCCTTGCGCTCGATGATCTCGAAGAAGATCGGGCCGATCACCGTCTCGGTGAAGATCTGCAGCAGCAGCTTCTTCTGCCCCGGCACGCCGTCGATCAAGATGCGGTCGCGCTGCAAGCGCGCCAGATCCTCGCCGTGGCCGGGCAACCGCGCCTCGATCCCCTCGTAATATGTGTCGGGCACGGCCATGAAACGCACGCCGCGCGCGGCGAGCCCTTCGACCGCGGCATAGATGTCGCACGCCGCCAATGCGATGTGCTGAATTCCCTCGCCGCGATAGGCTTCGAGATATTCGGCGATCTGCGACTTGTCGTCGGCGCTTTCGTTGATCGGGATGCGGATCTTGCCGCACGGGCTCGTCATCGCCTTGGAATGAAGGCCGGTGTGCTTGCCCTCGATGTCGAAATGGCGGATCTCGCGGAAGCCGAAGAGCCGCTCGTAGAACCGCGCCCATTCCGCCATGCGGCCGCGATGGACGTTGTGGGTCAGATGGTCGATGGCGAGGAGGCCGACTCCCTCGGGCGCGGATTCCGC
>Ga0335078_10001619_pt1 | contig 33930 bp, 27 predicted proteins | sample Lox_Sample_32_FD_206711 | JGI IMG/M metagenome (GOLD analysis project Ga0335078, IMG submission 206711) | Soil microbial communities from Loxahatchee National Wildlife Refuge, Florida, United States - Lox_Sample_3.2 | ecosystem: Environmental > Terrestrial > Soil > Wetlands | place: USA...
CGGCGGACAACGCGTTCACGCCCTACGTTTTCGTGCATGAATTCGGCCATCACTTCGCCGGTTTGGCGGACGAATACTACACCTCGGACGTGGCCTATGAATCGGCGGCCGCGCGGCCGGAGCCCTGGGAACCCAACGTCACCGCCGACCCGCACGCAGCCAAGTGGAGCGCGCTCATCACACCGGGCACGCCGCTGCCCACCCCCTGGCCCAAGGAACAGTTCGAAACGCTGGAGAGGCAGATTCAGGCGCGCCGCGTCGAGATTCGCGCCCAACATCGGCCGGAGGCGGAAACGGAGGCGCTCTTCCGCGAGGAACGCGAGAAGGACACCGCACTGCTCGCTTCCGGCCCATACGGGCACGCCGTGGGCGCGTTCGAAGGCGCCATGTACGAGGCGCGCGGATACTACCGGCCGCAAGCGGACTGCATCATGTTTACCCGCGACCAGGTAGGCTTCTGCGCGGTATGCCGGCGGGCCATCGAGCGCATCATCGATCTGTACGCAGCCGGCAAGTAAGGCCCGTCACAGCTTCGGCTTGGGCGGCGGCAACTCGCGGGCCTCGCAGACATCCTGAAATGCGATGCGCCCGTGCGAGCCATCGCAGAAGGGCTTGTTGGCGGACTGTCCGCAGCGGCACAACGAAATTGCCGTGCGCCCGGCCAGGCCGAAGGGGTTGCCCTGCGAATCACAAATCGTGAAGTCACCTTCGATGCGCAGCGGACCGTTGTTGAGCGGGGTGATCTTGGTGGACATTTCCCGGATATTAGCACGCATCAAGTGCGGGCTATTGCTTCGGTGGCGGCTTCGGCGGCTGCTTGGACTGATCGTTCACGATCTGGCCGAAGTGGATCGTGGATTTGCCCTCGAACTTCTTATAGTCCTTGTAAGTCACCAGCATCCGGATGCGCTGGTCCATGTCCTTGAAGTGCAGCACATCGTCGGCATGCGTGTAGACAGGAAACCAATACTTGCCGTCGATCTGCTCACGCAGCGTCTCGAACATGGGGAACTGGTTGTCGTCATTCCTCCCGCGGAAACCGACACCTTTGCCGTAGGTCTTCACGATCTGGAAGTCGCGATCGTCCACCCAGATCTGCCCTTCGAAATACCGCTTTCCTTTTTCGAACTTCTTGGGTTTTACGGCGAAGACGTAGCAGGGGATTTCATCCGCGTTTTGCCTGCCCAGGTAGCGGATATAATACTCGGGGACTTCTGATGTGGTTAGCACGAACGGCTGCACGTTGCGCAGATCCTGCTCGTCCTCGGGGGTCAGCAGGATATGTTGCAGCGTGGAGACCGGCGCATACACCACTTTCTCGGTGCGTTTGCCATCCGGCGAAAAGATGATATCCTCCACGATTTCGTACTTGCCTTCGGGCTCGCCGGACTCATCCAGTTCCTGAATCTTGACCGTCTGCCGGTACGTGTAGTTCTCGCGCGCCTCGCGAAACTGCTCCTCCTTTGCGGCAAACCTCTGTATGATCGCCGCTGGATCGACGGGGGCGGGCTTGGACGCGACCGTCCCCCCGCCGGCCGCGGGCTTGTTCGGTCCGTCCGCACATACAGGCAGACAAAGGCCTACGAACAATACGGCAGCAACAAATCGATACATGTCCCCTCTCACGAATGACGCCCGCCGCCCGTGCCAGGTTTCTGCCCATCTGCGAAACGGCACCGCGCCCTGGCGCGTGGTTGACCGCTATTTGCCCAGCAACTTCTTGGCGATGGTGAGCAACTGGATGTTGCTGGTACCCTCGTAGATCCTGCCGATCTTGGCGTCCCGGTAGAGCTTCTCCACCGGATAATCCTTGGTAATCCCCACGCCCCCGTGGATCTCGATAGCTTTTGAGGCCACCTGCTCGGCGATCTCGGAGCTATAGTACTTGGCCATGGCGGCTTCGGTCTGGAAAGGCAGGCCGGCATCCCGCAATCGCGCGGCGTTGTACACCAGCAGCCGCGCGGCCTCCAGTTGCGTGGCCATCACGGCAAGCTGAAACTGCACGCCTTGAAACTCGCCGATAGTCTTGCCAAACTGCTTGCGCTCGCGCGCGTAGGCCACGGCATGCTCCAGCGCGCCGCGGGCCAGCCCGATCATCTGCGCGCCAATCGCGATGCGGCCCTCGTTGAGCGTCTCGATGGCAATCTTGTAGCCTTTGCCCACATCGCCGATCACGTTCTCCCTGGGCACGCGGCAATTGTCGAGGATCAGCTCGCAGGTGGAAGATGCGCGAATGCCCAGCTTGTCTTCCTTCTTGCCGACCTGGAAACCGGGAAATTCGCGCTCGACCAGGAACGCCGTGATGCCGCGGTAGCCGGCGTCCGGATTGGCGTTGGCGAACAGCAGAAACAGCCCCGACTCGGCCGCGTTGGTGATCCACAGCTTACGCCCCGTGAGGAGGAAATGATCTCCGGCGTCGGCCGCGCGTGTCGCCATGGCGAAGGCATCCGACCCGGATCCGGCTTCGGAAAGCGCGTAGGAAGCCACCGTGTTGCTTGCCAGGCGCGGCAGGTACTTCGCCTTCTGCCCGGCATTCGCCCAGCGTAGGATGGCATTGTTCACGATGGTGTTCTGTACGTCGACGACCACGCCCGCCGAAGGGTCTACGGCGGACAACTCCTCGACGGCCAGAACACATTGGAAGAAACTGCCGCCGCTTCCGCCGTGTTCTTCGGGAATCTCGATGCCCATCAGGCCGAGCTCGAAGAATTGGCGGATGATGTCTTTGCGAAAGACGCCGGCTTCGTCCATCTCCCGTACGTAGGGACCGATCTGCTCGCGCGCGAATTGGCGCACGGTGCTTTGAAAAAGCTTCTCCTCTTCCGTCAACGCGGTGAGAGGCTGCGGAGGGATCTCGGTTTCTTGCGCGCTGGCTGGCATGCTCTCCCCGTTATACTACACCGGCGAGTTCGCGGTACTGGCGGCCCTGTGACTCGGCGACCGCCGCGTGCGTCACGTATCCATTGTACGTGTTGACGCCCTCCCGCAAGCCGGGATGCTCGGTGCAGGCGCGTTCCAATCCCTTGTTCGCCAACTCCAGCAGGTAAGGGAAAGTGGCGTTGGTGAGCGCGAAGGTGGAGGTGTGCGGCACCGCCGCCGGCATGTTCGAAACGCAATAGTGCAGCACGCCATCGACAAAGTAAACGGGTTCGGTATGCGTGGTGGCATGCGACGTTTCAAAGCAGCCGCCCTGGTCGATGGCGACGTCCACCACGACCGCGCCGCGCTTCATGTTAGCGATCATTTCGCGGCGGACCACCTTGGGGGCGGCAGCGCCTGGAATCAGCACGGCACCCACCACCAGGTCCGCCGTCTTGAGGGTTTCGCCGATGGTCCAGACGTTGGAAGCCAGAGTCACGATCTGGCCGCCAAAGATATCGTCCAATTCGCGCAGCCGGTTCAGATTCCGGTCGATTAAAGTGACATGGGCGCCCATACCGAGAGCTATCTTGGCTGCATTGGTACCCACCACGCCGCCTCCTATGATCACGCAATTGGCCGGCGCGACTCCGGGCACGCCACCCAGCAGCACGCCGCGGCCGCCGTTGGGCGCTTCGAGGTATTGCGCGCCCACCTGGACTGCCATCCGCCCGGCGACTTCGCTCATCGGCGTCAGCAACGGCAACGAGCCGTCGGTGTCGTGAATGGTCTCGTAAGCTACACCATTGACCTTCGACTCAATCATGCGATTCGTCAAATCCGGCAGCGGCGCCAGGTGCAGATAGGTGAACAGGATCAGGCCGGTGCGCAGGAACGCGTATTCCTGCGGCTGCGGCTCCTTGACCTTGACGACCAGATCCGCACGCCGCCAGACTTCGGCCGCCATGGGCAGGACGGAAGCGCCGGCTTCGCGGTACTCGCGGTCGGTGATGGCGCTGCCCTCGCCGGCGGTGGACTGGACCACCACCTCGTGGCCTGCCTCGCGCAAGGCGGTGACGCCGCTGGGCACGAGGCCCACACGAGTTTCGTGATCTTTGACTTCCTTGGGAACGCCGATGGTCATCGAGAGTACTCCTCTACGGGGTGGTGCTGACATAGCGTATCACACGGCCGGTCCGCTGGCGGATTGCACGAGGGCGTCCGATTGGATAAAGTAAAGGAAACGGTGAGGTGCGAGAGCGGTTGAATCGGGCGGTCTCGAAAACCGTTGACGGGGTGACTCGTCCGTGGGTTCGAATCCCACCCTCACCGCCATTTGTTTTCAAATAACTTACAGCGAACTTCAAAAGGCCTGCGCACCAGCGAATACGACGAAAAGAAGAAGGGCTGGAGACGCTAGTGAATGTCCAATCTTTGTCTAAGGGGACGCTCTAAGGAATCTTCAAACAACAAAACACCGGGCCGTGGGAATGCGACAGCGCTAGACCAATAGCCCTCGACTACGAGGCGCAGGGAAGTTAGCAGGGCCGCAAACCCGCCACCCCCGCCAGGCCCTAAACCCTCAGAACCGGATCAAACCCACGTGCCATTGCCGACACTGTGAAGGTGCTTATGACGAACCGCGCAAGCGCCGCCATTGCCCCACCACACTCCGAGAATATCGAACCTTTACCAAACACTCACAGCTTTTGCGGAAGAGCGCGGCTACCGTATGCTTGATCAGCTAAGGCCCGCGGACATCGACCTGTTCTACAGCCGGATGAAGCTTGGTGTTCGCGCAAAAGCCAAGCGCCCCGGCACGCTGCGCGCGTTCTTTCGGTTCGTTGCCAACCGGGAGATGCTGGCCGAAAACCCCGTCAGCCCCGACCTCAAGCCACCCGTGGGCGCCAATCGCGCGTCAACAAAGCCCCGATCACCAATCAGGAACTGCAGCGCATCATCGCCGCCTGCGATCGCATGAAGACGGTCCACTGGGAGAACTGGCAAGGCAAGGAGTTTGGACGGGAGAGGACCACAAGGATTCCATCTGGATGATGGTTTACACCGGCTTGCGGATATCGGACGTGGCGCTGTTCAACACATGAACCGACTCGCCGGCAACGAGGTTTTTCTGAGGACAAAGAAGAACGGCGGCGATGTCTTCGCTATATTCCCGATTGGCTTAAGGATCGGCTCAAGGTCCGCGCAAAGCAGCGCGGACAGCGGCCGTTCATGGTGGGCCGATCCGAACGGTTCGAATCTGTCACGGACATGTACTCTTCAAACGAAGCCTCCAACTTCGCTAGCCACCGCCTGTCGGGTGCCCCATAGTTGAGAACCACCACCTGGTATCTGCCGAACTTCGGTTCAAAGGCCGTGAAATCGCCGTTTGCGGGAGGCGCGGTTTTTCAACGCAGCGTGACAGCCCGCCAGTTGTGATAGGAGCCTCCGCTTTCTCCGTCCAGGATCATCACGCGGATCTCAAAAGCGCAAAGGGGCGTTGTATCCCGCGCAGCCATGGAGGAAGAGAATCGCTAGCTTGATGCGGTGCGGGTCGCCCCGTTTTGCGCGAGTTTCTCAAAAGCTGCCTGCAGAGCCAGCGCCGAAAGCAGCAGGCCGAACGGAAATGCGAAAAATGTCTTCACGGGAGCCCTCTTTCGTTTAGATTCGCGCCACCCGCCATAAGCTGCGGCCGGCCAGAAAGAACCAGATCGGGTAGAGCGGTCCGGCGACCATCAACAGGGCAGCCCCCACCGCGGGAAGAAACAGCCCGGCGACTATATGCACAAGATCCAGGCCAAACATCACCACCCCCAGCCATCCGGTTAGCTTGCCGAAGGCAGCGCTTTTGAGCATGGCAAGGCAGATCAGGACGGCGCCGGTCTGCACCAGTAATCCCCCTACGAAAGCGCCCGTACCATGCCACATATCTGTAGCCAGGATGGCCTCGCCCGCAGCCAGAAACTGACTACGAGCCGCATCTGTGGTGGCCGCCGCGTACTTCCCGCTGAGCGGCAGCATAGACAGAGCCATCGGCGTGGCTAATGTAAGTGTCACTCCCGTGAACACGAATAGCGCGGAGACCACCGCCTTCACTCCATCCACCGGCCACAGAGCCATGGATAATGCGAGAAACAACAGGTAATAGAGAGGCAACGCGAAAACGGTCAAAAGGTCAAGACGCAAAAGGCCTCGGAGCGGGTGGCTCCGCAGGAGAAGAAAGGCTTCCGCGGCACTTGATGGCTGGCCGCCCAGAACGATCATCTGCACCATCGTCGCGAGGCAATAAACAATCAGTACGAACGCAACAACAGCGCCGGCGCGGCACAGGCTGCGCGTCGCCTTTTCGATCCGGGCCAGGTCCTGCGCCGGACCAGACATATATGGCGGCCTACTTCACGCTCGGGCTGTCATCGGCCTGCAAGTCGCCCAAAGCGTATTGAATCCCCGCCAGCATATGAGCGACAAACGGCCGCAGGAAGTACACATGCTCATCGTGACCGTGCGCCTCATAGAACACGCGGCCCTGGCCCACTCGCTGAATGTAGCTCAACGCGTAATCTCCATCCGTACGACGGGTGGCCGCCGGCTCTTTGGCTTTGTCTTCCGCGCTCATCCTGCCATAGTTGATGCTGGTGAGAACATGCACCCGCTTCCGGCTGAATGAATCCTGCGCAAACGTGTAAGTCTCGTCCACCATCACGAAACCGTGCGGCGGAAACATCACGGTGAGGGGACTGTGCGGATCATCCACCTTCACAGGGATCAGGGTCGGATAGGTCCAGTGGAACTTGAAGAACCCGCCGATCATTCGGTTGAACTCGGGCCAGGTGCCTTCGAGCGTTGGAGTGTAGGTATGGTAACTATCGGTGGCGGCATGGATGCCGGCCAGCCCCTTGCCGCCTTTGACAAAATCAAGCAGCGCCTGCCGGCGAATGTCCGTGACGGCTTTGTCGTTCGGATCATCCAGAAAGTCGCCGGTGGTGCTGTCGAGAAAGATGGCGTCATACTGCTTCAGGTTCTCCGGCGTGATCGCGGCCGCGTCGTAGGTGATGGTCGTCATCCAGGCGCCGGTCTTGTCTCCCAGGTATTCCACCATCTTCGCCGCGAGCGGGATGGAAGAGTGCACAAAACCGGCGGCGCGGCACAGGACCAGCACACGGCGCAGCTTCTGGGGCGTAGCGTAGGGCCTGTCCGGCAGCGCCGCCATCATGGCCGAGATGTCGGCGGGATTGGCAAATTGTCTTTGCGGACAGCCGCGGCTGAAGCCGCCGCTAAATCCATCCGCGGGGCAGTTCGCGGGTTCTGCGCTGGCAGCGCCGCGCTGTGCGAAACCCGCGGAAGCGGTCAATACTGCGGCGGCAAGCGCCGCACCTATTCTCAATACCTTCAGTTTCATCATCGGATGCTCTCCCGTAATGCAGCCTGGATCGAAACACGTCATTATATCCCCGTGCTGCCCCCGGCTATCGGTAGGGCAACGAGGCGCCGGGTGTATACTCAACCATGCTGGGTGGCCGAAAAAGAAACTCCGGCCATAAGGAGGCTCTCGTGAGTACGCTCAGCAAGCGATGCAACGTCCTGTCGCCGTTTCTGCGACTTGCGTGTCTTGCCGCCCTGGCTTCCTCGCTGTGTGCGCAGAGCGCCTCCACCTGCGCTCCCTCGCCCGACGTACGATCGGCGCTCGACCAGCTTCCCGGCTACCAGGCAGCGAACCAATCCGAGTACGGTTACAATCAAGCGCGCCGCTCCGCTATTCGCAATCTGATGGGGCGCTATCCTGGCAACGTCTTCGTCGAGCGTGCCTACATTAGCAGCATGTCGAACGGGAACACACCGGCGGACCGCCTCAGAGTGATCGCCCAATACAAAGCCCTGCACGAGCAGCATCCCTATGACGGTTACATCGCCTATCTTTACGGCACAACTCTTCTCGGCAGAGACACACCGCAAGCCATCAAGCTGTTCACCGCCGCACTCGAGGAGGCCCCCAACTTCCCCTGGCCTCATTTGCAGTTTGTCTCCATTTACTCCGCGCCGAATTTCCTCGACAAAGCCAAAGCCATTGCGCACGCCAAAGCGTTTCTTTCCGCCTGCCCGTCTGCTCTGGAGGGCTACTCGTCGCTCAGCGGGCTTGGCGACAACGATCTGATCCGCCAGGCCGCATCGCAACTTCGCCGGATCATCCAACCCCGCTCGGATCCCCACGCGCTCAATGCGTATTCCACCCTTTGGTCGCTCGAATTTGCAGTCCATTCTCCCTCCGAATACGACGCGCTTCGCAAGCAGGTTGCCGCCGACGCCGCGCATCTCCGCGCCCTGAATCTGGAGAACGTGCGCGAGTGGTGGCGTGCCCTTGAGGAAAGCTACAAGCTCGCAAATGACAAGAAGCAGTCCGACTGGGCCGCCGATCAAATTTCGCGGCGCTTCCCTACTCATTGGAATCTGCCGGAACGCACGCGGTGGGGCGACAGTCACAAGTATCCGGATTCCGATGCCCCCGAAGCCGAGAAGAGGGCTTATTACAGTGATCTGCTCAAACAGACAGATGCCTGGATCAAGCAGCGGCCCAATTCCTATTACATCTGGTTCGACCGGCTGCAAGCTCTCGACCATCTTGACGATGCGCCAGCCACGGAGGTGGAGTCCTGCATCGCTAGAATGCTGGTGTTAGCGCACGCCGACCAGGGCCCCGGCCCCCTCGGCTTCGTCACGGATCTCCAGCTCCTCTATTCGCTTTACAATAAGAAACTCCAGCCCGAGCGTCAGCTTGAACTGGCCCAAAACTGTCTTAAGCAGCTCGGTATAGCATCCCGGCAGCCGCCTGACGACCTCTACTCCTCGAAGAAGGACATCCAGGCGGGCGCGTTCTGGCTTACGCGCTCGAGATTCTCAGCCTGCTTCTACGAAGCGGATGCCTATGTGCGCCTGAAGCAGGCAGACAAAGCGCAGCGCACCCTCACGCAGGCGGATGCGGCCCTGCACGCACTCAAATCGCAGATCAATGGCAACGGCGATTTCCGTAAAGAGTACGCCGGCCAGGAATCCTCCTTTTGGCTCGCCCAGGCCCGCCTCGCGCAGCTTCAAGGTCATAAGCTCGATGCCATGGCATTCTACGAAAGCGCCTTGCTCGCCCGCCTCGATTCCGGCATCCTCCCCGGCCCCGGCGAAAGAGACGACCTCGCCCATGATGCTCACCAGCTCTGGGCCAGCCTCGGCGGTTCGGAGGAAAGCTGGAAGCTCTGGTACACGCGCCGCGCCGATGCAATCGTGGCTCAAAGCAGTCTTACTTGGGAGAACGTCCACGATCCGCTGCCTTCCTTCGAGTTACTCGACTTACAAGGCAAGACGTGGCAGTCCACCGATCTGAAGGGCAAGGTCGTATTCCTGAACTTCTGGGCCTCCACCTGAGGGGTCTGTCGCGAGGAGTTGCCTCGCCTGCAAAAATTGATCGAGCAATACAAAGATCGCACGGATGTCGTGTTTCTCTCGCTGAACCTGGACGACAACCCGGGACTGGTTGGTCCATTCCTGGCCGAACACAAACTTACTCTCGATGTCCTGCCCGCCTACAGCTACGCAACCGGCACCCTCAACATCGACGTGGTTCCGCAGAACTGGATTGTGGGGCCGGACCGCGTGATCCGGCTGAAAGGCATCGGCTACGATTTCAGCCAAAAGTGGGAGCAAGGCATTAAGGATGCCATTGAAAAGATCCGCTCGGCTGGTGTTGCGCCTATTGCTCCATGACGCCGTACTGAAACCGCGGCGGCAAACGGCAGCCGCTGCGTTCGATCATCGCCAGCGTCAACGCCTGCGCGGTGAGGACCGACGTCAGGCCCTCCCAAGGCTCGGGCACCGGGTCCAGCCGCACCGGAAGAATCGACGCCGCCGCCTCCCGCTCCTCGGCCGAAACCAGAACCACCTTCCCACCTTTCCGCGCGCACTCTGCCGCCAGCTTCACGCCCAGGTCCGCCCGCCGTCCCAGGGCCAGGATGATCGCCACGTGTGTCGCGTCCACGTCCAGGCGCGGACCGTGCCGGAATCCGGCCCCGGTGTGCGGCGCCGCGCGATGCCCGCTCAGCTCGCGCATGCACAACGCGCTCATTACAGCGCCACCGTAAGCCGCACCCCGGCCGATGATCTCCGTATTGGCCGCGCCGCGGCAGAACGTCTCCAACTCGCTTCGCCGTGCAAAGACGCGCTCCAGCGAAGAAGCGAATGCGTCCGCCGCTGCTTCGGCGTCGCGCTGCCAGTTCCAGCCCAGAATCTCAGCCGCCACAATGATGGCCGCCCCCGTGGCGTTCGTGTAAGTCTTCGTTGCGTTGCCGTACTCCGGGCCCGCCAGAATCGGCAGCCGCCGTTTGGTCATCTGCCAACACGCGCTTGCCGCGTTATTGCAAATTAGCGCCAACGGCCGCTCGCCCGCCGCCTTCACGAGTTCGACCAGTTCCGCGCTCTCTCCCGATGTCGTCACTAACACGGACAGAGCCGCTTGGTCCCAGGTTCGCGCTCCGTAGTGCAGCCACTCGCCCGCGTCCACCGCGAACGCCGGCCGCCCCTGCGCCGCGAGCGCCACCGCGCCCGCGTAGCACGAACACAACGAAGCGCCCATGCCCAAGAACATCACTGGTCCGGGCGCCGCGCACAACTCTCTGATCTCCGCCAGTTGCCTGCGAATCTCCGGATCCGTGGCGTAGCTGCGCAACAGGCCGCGCAGCCGCTCGGGCTGCTCCCGGCACTCCATCTCCATGATCTCGGTCCCGGTGGCGCGGACCAAGTCCGGCGCCGGCGCGACCCCGCCAACCCACCGTGGCGTTCGGCTGTTCTGCACCACTGTCCTCTTTCACCTTGTAAACAACATTTACAAAGTGCTTTAATTGTAGCCGAAGTGATTGCGAAAATCTCTCTCATCGCAGGCCTCGGCGGCCTCCTCTACGGCTACGACATGGGCGTCATCGCGGCCGCCATGGTCTTCCTCCGCACATCGTTCCATCTCTCCACCGGGGCCCAATCCTGGGTGGTCTCGATCGTGCTCGTGGGCGCCATGGCCGGCGCCCTGACCGGCGGCTCTCTCGCCGATAGCCTGGGACGCCGTCCCACCATGCTCGCTGGCGGTATCCTCTTCGTGGCCGGATCAACGCTTGCCATGCTGGCCCCGAACGTGGCCACCATCATCGTGGCCCGCGCTCTGCTCGGCATCGCCGTGGGTTTCAACTCCGTCACCGCCCCCGTCTATGTCTCCGAGCTCGCGCCGCCGCAATCCCGCGGCATGCTGGTCGGCCTCTACCAGTTCACCCTCACCTGTGGCATCGCCTTGGCGGACCTCATCGGCTACTGGCTGGCCTCCAGCGGAAACTGGCGCTTGATGTTCGGCCTGGGCGCCATCCCCGCCCTGTTCTTCCTGTTGCTCGTCTTCGGAGTCCCGGAAAGCCCCCGCTGGCTGCTCGGCCACGGCCGCGATTCTGACGCGGTGGCGATTCTCAAATCCTATGCCGGCCCGGCGGGCGCCGCCGCCATCCTGGACGATCTGCACGCCAGCCTCAAGAACGCCGTCGAACGCCGTTGGCGCGCGTTGCTTGCCCCGGCCGCCCGGCGCGGCCTTCTCGTGGCCGTCGGGTTCACCGTCCTGCAGCAGGTCACCGGCATCAACACCATCATTTATTACGGACCCCGCATCTTCGCCCTGGCCGGCGTGGCCTCCAACCAGAGCGCTATCTTCGCCACCTTCGTCATTGCTGTGATGAACGTGCTCGCCACCATCATCGCCCTCGTCCTGGTGGACCGCGTCGGCCGCAAGCCGCTGCTCTATTGGGGCGTCGGCGGCATGACCGCGTCGCTCTTCGTGCTGTCCCTCGCATTCCACGCCAAGGGCGCCCTGGGCGCTTCCTTGGGCTTGATCGCCGCCGGCTGCCTGTCCGTCTACATCATCTGCTTCGCCTGCAGTATGGGCCCCATCGCCTGGATTCTGGTCGCGGAGGTCTTCCCGCTACGCCTCCGCAGCCGGGGCGCTGCCGCCGCCACCCTCGGCTCCGGCGTATCGAACTTTCTGGTCTCGCTGACGTTCCTCTCGCTCATCGAGTTCGCAGGCAACAGCCTGACCTTCGCCCTGTATGGCGCCTTCTGCGTTCTCACGCTTCTGTTTGTTCGCTACATCGTACCCGAAACCAAGGGCCGCGAATTGGAAAGCATCAGTCAGAGAGGTGCGCTGTGACGCACTTCGTTCTCGGAGCTGACATCGGCGGCATGAATCTGCGCGTCGCCCTCGCGGACTCATCAGGCCAAATCCTCGCAAACCAACGCGCTTCCATCGCCGGCGTGCGCGACCCGCTCCAGGTAGTCGCCACGATACGCCAGATCGCCTCCGCGCTGCTCGCTGAACTCTCCGTGCAGCCATCGGCGCTTCGTGCCATCGGCGTAGGCGCGCCCGGCGTCACAGATGCCGACGGCGGCATCGTCATCGCCACGTCCTACCTCATGGGCTGGCGCGACGTGCCCTTGCGCGCCTATCTCGAAGACGCTTTCGGCATTCCCGCCGCCATCGATAACGACGTGAACCTCGCCGCGCTCGGCGAGAGCCGCGCAGGCGCCGCGCAATCGGCCGGCGACTTCGTCTTCCTGGCCATCGGCACCGGCATCGGCGCCGGCATCGTCCTCCAACGCCGCATCCATCGCGGCTCCGCCTGGCGAGCCGGTGAAATCGGATACCTGCTCGTGCCGGGTGTATCGGAAGATCCTGTGGATGACGGCGATCCCGGCCCCTTTGAAGCCCAGGCCGGCGGCGAAGGCATCCGCCGGCAATGGCTCAGCCGCTGGAACCCGGAGCGTACGCCGCTGCCCCGCGATCTCACCGCCACGGAAGTCTTCGACCACGCCCGCGCCGGCGACGCGTTGGCCTGCGAGGTGCTCCACGGCGCGGCGCGCGTGCTCTCCTATGCCATCTACAATCTGGCGCTGGTATTGGATTGCCCGCTGTTTGTCCTCGGTGGCAGCGTCGGCCTCCATCCGGCGCTAGGTGAAGAGGTGCGCCGCCTCCTCAGCCAGCGCGACAACCGCGCCCAGCCGCGAATCGTCCCGAGCGCGCTCGGGGATCACGCCCAGCTCACCGGCGCCGTGCATCTGGCACTCGAGCGGGCCTCGCTCAAGGAGCCGGCAGCAGGATCGCGGGAATAGCCTCGAGCGCCGTGGCAATCGCTCCCCGCTCGACCGCTGCTTCGCCCAGGCGCGCCGCGGCGATGCGCGGCGCCGCGAATTCACAACGCTCCAGTTCTTTGCTAAGGAAGCTGAGCAGCGCCGGATGCCGTCCCACCTCGCCGCCCAGCACTACCAGCCCGGGATTCAAAATCAGCGACAGGTTGACGATCATATCCGCCACCATGGCCGCGCGCTGCTTGATCACCTTTTTCGCCGCCGGCTCGCCGCGCTGCGCCATATCGAGAATCGCGGCCACATCCACGCGCCCCATCAAGGGCACGGGCGTCTGCCGCTGCGCCGCCGCCTTGCGCCAACTCTGCCGGATCCCCGCGCTCGAAAGCACCGTCTCCAGCGCGCCGAATTCGTGCAACGCGGGATCCCGCCGCGAGATGTGCGGAAGCCTCAAGTAGCCGATCTCACCCGCGGACCACTGCGCCCCGTGATACACGCGCCCGTTCAGCACAATACCCGCGCTCACGTTGGCGCCGATGTCGATCTCCACAAACGACCGTTCACCCCGCGCCGCGCCCTCGCTTCCTTCGCCCAGCGCCGCGAGGTTCGTGTCGTTCTCCACCGCCACGTAGCATCGGAAGCTCCGTTGCAACATCGCCCGCAGCGGAACCTCGCGCCACTTTTCCAGGGTACTGATCGCCCGCACCACGCCTTCATCCACGTTCGTGATCGCCGGCACGCCCACCACCAACGCCACCAGGCGCCCGCTCTGCAGGCCTCGCGCCTTCAGCATCCGCCGCGTCTCTCGGCTAATGAGCGCGCATACCGCCTCCGGCGTCGTCTTCCGGCCGGCGAGCCAGACCTGCGAAGTATCCAGCTCGCTTCCGCTCAAGTCCGTCAGCAGGATCGAGACAAACCGCGCCGTGAGCCGCACTCCCGCCAGGCAGCCGCGCTCGGCCTTGAAGCGGATCAGGTCCGGCCGCCGCCCGCCGCTCGATGCGCCCTCGCCCACGGGCTGCACCAGGTCCGCCGCCAGCAGATCGGCCACCACGTTGGTCACCGTCGGCGCGCTCATGCCCGAAGCGCGCACCAGGTCCGCGCGCGAGCACGTACCCGCCTCCCGCAGCAGCTTCAGAATGGTCAACGCGTTCGTGCGCCGCAGAAACGGTGGCCGGCCCACCGGACTCGTTGTCTCTTTCTCCCGCACCCGGTTTCACCGGAATTATAGCAATTCAAGCTTTGTAAGGAACACTGGAAAAGTTGCACATCCTTCTTTACACTAAGGGGTGATGAGATCTTTTTCAAAATGGATGCCGGCCCTGGCGGGATGCCTGCTGACTGCCGGCCTCTGCCACGCGCAGCTCCGCGTGCTCGTCGATCAGGTCGGCTACGAACGGCTGGCGCCCAAACAAGCCATCGTCAGCGGCTCGCAGGCCGATCGCCCCGAAGGGTTCGCCCTCCTGGATGCCGCCTCCGGCAAGCTTCTCTTGCGCGGCCCGCTCACCCCGGCCGGCGAGGTGCGGAACTGGGCCGGCCGCCGGTTCTGGATCGCCGACTTCTCCTCGTTCCGCGAAGCCGCCCGCGTCCGGCTCCAGGTGCGCTCCGCCGCCGGTGTCGCGGCCTCGTGCCCCTTCGTCATCGCCGATAACGTGCTCGAGCGCCATACCCTCTCGAACGTCATCTACTACTTCAAGGGCCAGCGTTCCAGCGGCGCCATCGACCGCGCCGACCGCCATCTGAAACTCCCCGATGGTTCCGGCTTTGTCGACCTGCAAGGCGGCTGGTACGACGCCACGGGCGACTACGGCATTCACTTCTCCCACCAAAACCCGACATCCTATTTCAATCCGCAGCAGGTACCGCTCGTCGCCTGGACCCTGCTGAAGACTTACCTCGCTCTGGGCACCCGCCACGACGACAACTTCACCGAATACCGCCGCCGTCTGCTCGACGAGGGTCTCTACGGCGCCGATTTCCTTACGCGCATGAAGCGTCCCGGCGGCTCGTTCTTTGAAAGCATCGCGGCCGCCGGCAAGGAGAAGCGCGCCGCGGACCGTGAGATTGAGAATCCCAATTGGCTCACCAGAATCAAGCGGTCGCCCGGCGATGTGGGGCTTACCAACGAGCCGCCCGCCAAGCCGGCATCCGATCTCGTCTACCAGGTCAGCTTCCGCTCCGGTGGCGGCCTCGCCATCGCCGCCCTGGCTCTCGCCAGCACCATGCCCGAACACGGCGACTTCCCCAGCGCCGCCTACCTGCGCGCGGCCGAAGACGCGTTCGCCTTCCTCCACGCGCACAATGCTTCCATGACCAACGACGGCAAAGAGAATATCCTCGACGACTACTGCGCCCTGCTCGCCGCCACCGAACTCTATAAAGCCACTTCGAACAGGTTTTACCAGGAAGCCGCCGACCGGCGCGCCGCCCGGCTGATGGCGCGCCTGATCTCCTCCGGACCCTGGCACGACTATTGGCGGGCCGACGATGGCACGCGCCCCTTCTTCCATCCCTCGGATGCCGGCCTGCCCGTCTACAGCCTCCTCGAATATGCCCGCATCGCCGCGCCGGAGCAGCGCCGCCAGGCCCTCGACGCAGTGCGCCGTTCGCTCCACTTCGAGCTCACGGTCACATCCGAGGTGAACAATCCCTTCGGTCTCGCCCGCCAACTCATCCTTACACACGGCAAGCCGCGCACGGCATTCTTCTTCCCGCACGATACCGAGGCTGCGCCGTGGTGGCAGGGCGAAGACGCCCGTCTGGCCTCGCTCGCCGCCGCCGCCCGCCTTGCCGCGCCGTTCTTCTCCACCGATCCCGCCTTCCAAGCCAAGCTCACCACCTACGCCTGGAACCAACTCGACTGGATCCTCGGCCGCAACCCCTTCGATACCTGCCTGCTCATCGGCTCCGGACACGGCGATGCCGACTATCTCTTCTTCAACTCCTACAAGTACACGAATGCGCCCGGCGGCATCGTGAACGGCATCACCGCGGACCCGGATGACGAAGACGGCATCGCTTTCAGCCGCGGCTACGCCGTCACCGGCAAGGACGACGACTGGCGCTGGACTGAAGAGTGGCTCCCGCACGCGGCCTGGTATCTGCTAGCCATCAGCCTGCCCCGCTGACCCCTTCCGTGGGCTCTGCGGCCCCGGCTCATTCGCGCCCGAAACGCGGAGAATAATGCTCCAAAACTCCGATCAGCCGGCGTGCGTCCTGCGGAACCTTCGTCCGCCCCATCACCACCTGCCGGTTCGTGATCGCCCTCGCATACAGTAGCTGCAACGTTGCCGCATCCTGCCGCAGCACGGCGCCCTCCAACGAAACTCCCGCGAACAATCCGGACGAATGCGACCACGAGAGGATCTCCGCTTTCAAGGCGCTCCCCGTATCGGCCCCCACCGACCTTCCCACCGGCCCGGCGGCCGCGAAGGCGTCCACTCCGATCGTGAAATCAGCGCGCAAAAGCTTGTCTTCGGCCCCCTGGTTCATCACCAGGAGCAGCAGATCGGTGGCGCCGCCGCCAATCTGAAAACCAAAACTGCCCCCTTCCAGGCTCAACGCTCCCGGCGCCGTCCAGCCTGCGCCTCCTTTAGCTCTGCAGGAGATGAACCCCGATCCCCACTCCGCGCCTACAACCAGACTGTAGGATTCGAGCCCCGGCATAATCACCACACACTGGGACCGCGCCAGGATCTCGTGCGGTATACCCTTGTCCGGCGACGAGAGAATCTCATCCAGCACGGCGGCCGACTCGTCCAGACGCACAATCATTTTCAGCTCCGGCGATCCCGGGCTGGTCAGGCTGGTGAGAAGCGCCCGGTGGCTGCAGCCGCATAGCAGCATCGCCAGCCAGAAACATAGGACGCCTGACGCAGGCGTGAACAAACGCACGTTCCATCGTTGCCGGATGAGCATCACGTTTCCGCTATGAATCTACCGTACCTTGGCGCAGCCGATCAAAACCTCGTCCCCGGAGCGCCGGTAATTGTGCTTCAATGGCGGCAAATGAAATTGCGCATCATCTTCCTCATAGCGGCGCTCGCCTGCGCCGCAAGCCCTCAACCGCCGGGCTACGACCGTTTCGGCGGATGGGAGCAGTTGTCCGGCACAAAGACAGGATTCTTTCACACCCAACAAATCGATGGCCGGTGGTGGCTCGTCTCGCCCGACGGCCATGCGTTCTTCTCCAAAGGCGTGGACAACGTCAGCTATCATCCCGAATCCGCTTCCTCGCCCAAGCCGCCCGCCGACCCAGCACGTTGGGCCGCCTCCACGGCGCGCCGCCTGCGCGAATGGAACTTCAACACACTGGGCGCCTGGTCCGTGCCCGAGTTGTACTCGCAAGGGATGGCATATGCCCCCGTGCTCGACATGGCGGCATCGGTCGAGCGCGATCTATGGCTCAAAGGCGGAGTCGTCGATTATTTCAGCTTGCGGTTTCGCAATGCCGCCGACCGCGTAGCCGCCCGCGCCTGCACGCCCCACGCCAACGATCCGTGGCTGCTCGGCTACTTCACCGACAACGAGTTGCGGTGGGGCAAGGACTGGCGGTCGCACGACAGCCTGCTCGATAGCTACCTGAAGATGCCGCCGGGCTCGCCCGGAAGAGACCGTGCCACCGCGTTCGTCCAGTCGCTCGGCCACCCGCCCACCGCCGACGATCAGTTGAAATTCGCCGGCCTCGTAGCGGCCGAATACGCGCGCGTCACTTCGCAGGCCATCCGCCGGCACGATCCCCATCATCTCGTGCTCGGGTGCCGCTTCGCGCTGTACCCGGGCGACGCCGTCATCAAAGGCGTGGCTCCCTACTTCGATGTGATCTCCTTCCACAGCTACACTTCCAAGGCCCCCGTCGATCAACTCCGGCAAATCACGCGCCTCTCGGGCAAACCCGCCATGATCACAGAGTTCAGCTTCAAGGCCATGGACAGCGGCCTGCCGAATACCAAAGGCGCGGCCAAGCCTGTCGCCACGCAATCCGACCGCGCCAGCGGCTTCGGGAACTACGTGGAAGCCTTGGCCGCGCTGCCGGGAGTTGTCGGCTACCACTGGTTCGAGTATCGCGACGAACCGAAAGAGGGGCGCTTCGACGGCGAGAACAGCAACTATGGCCTGGTCAAAATCGACTTCACCCCCTGGCAGTTGCTCACCGCCCGCATGGCCGCGGTGAATGCCGGATTGGAGGCGCGCCACGCCGCTGCGGGCCAGGTGGTGGAAACCGTCGACCTGCTGCCGCCCCCGGATTTCAAGGGCTGGACGCGCATACCGATTCCTCCCGTGGATGGCCTGAAGCCCCTGATGCAATGGCATGTCGACGCCGCGCAACACACCCTCGTCTGCAGCGGCAAAGGTGGCCACGAGTGGCTGCGCTGCGACCGCGAGCTGGGCGACTTCATCTTCGATGTGGAGTGGCGGTTCACCCCCCGGGCGCCCGACGAGCGCCGTTACAACAGCGGCATCGGAGTGCGCCTCTCGAAATACGGCGAAATCTGGTACCAGGCGCAGACCGGACTTGCGGGCGGCTATCTGTTCGGCGAGAACTTCGTGGATGGCGCGTTGCAGCCTTTCAACCTGCTTCCGGAAATGAAGGAGAACCGCGTCAAGCCCGCCGGCGAGTGGAACCAATACGAATTAACCGCCCGCGGCAGTCTCCTCACTCTTGCCGTCAACGGCAAAGTGGTGAATGAACTGCCCAATTGCGGTCTGCGCCGCGGCTATATCGGACTGGAGGCGGAAGGCTACGAGATCACCTTTCGCAACCTGAAACTGCGCGTGATCGAATGATGCTCAGGCGCTGCGGTGCACCAGGAATGGTCGCAGGGGGTCCTCTCGGCTATGGTTCTCATGCAGGCCCAGACACTGCTGCTTCCCCAAGCCTGGCACGTCGCGGGTATTGTGGCCGACTCGTCCGGAAAACCTGTTGCTGACGAAGCCCTTCCCTACTCGTCCTCAAACCGGATCGTACATCGGAATTCACCGATGGGGAGCTACCCTTCAGTTTCCGCGGCTCCCCCGTGTGAAGGTCAGTACCCAAGGTCAGGATATTGACTACGCTAAACGAAGTTACTATATTAAGACTGAATCTTGACCGATTGGTATAATTCATGGCATTGGGCCTATGTTGAGTTTCGGCATGCCATCAGATCGGGACGTGTGGCGCTCCGTCAAGTACGGCGAGGTCATATACGATTTCGAAGGCCGGACGATTCATCGATGAAGCAACCACCAAGGTCCTTGATAAGGTCCTCGACGGCGCGTGCTCCAAACCTTTTCCAATCCTATAAGTGCGCCTCACTCCTGCCGCAACACCGCATTCGGATCCACCCCGGACGCCCGCCGCGCCGGAATATAAGCGCCCAACGCCGCGACCACCAGCGACCCACCGGCCATCAGCACCATGAGTCCCCAACTGAACGAGTTCGCCTGCACCACGGCCATCACCGGCTCGCTGGCCAGCAGCCACAGCAGCGTTCCGATCGCCACACACCACCACCGCATCGCGGCCTTGCACCTGGTCTTCGTCCGGCCGGAATGTGCGGCCCACCACCGCGTCGACACCCATCACGTCGAAAAAGTTGCCGCTCACCAGCACGCCGAATTTCATCTGGGGAACCGCGTTCTTATCGGCCGCAAATCCGAACGGGCTGAACTCCGACGCCGCCAGCCCCGCGAAAGACTTGCGGCGGCCCGCAAATCGGCGTAATCCGGGTCGAAACCTGAAACACGCCCCCAAGGCTCTCGCCCTTCATTTGCGATTGCACCACCATAGGGCATCGCGGAATTGGCCCCCATGTCCAGCGCCAGCGAGATAATGGCGACCAGGGCAAAGCCGAGACTTTTTGCTAACGTACGCAGCGCGTACCGGAAGTCGCGAAGCGTACGAAAACGAAAGCACGCCGCCGGCCAGCCCCGGCCCACCCCAAGCACTTGCAAATGCGCCGCCATCGCATCCGCCAGTGTCCGTCATCGGGAGTCGGTGCGCGCTGATGGACAGGCCATGAAAAAGCCGGGCAGCTTGCTCTGCGGTAGACTTGGTCTGACGCCCGCGGCCAATGCGCGCGGACGCCGGCCGGATGCGGCGCCCATCCCGAAAGGAAACCCATGAAGGCCATTACCTATCAGAACTTCGGCTCGCCCGATATCCTGAAATGCGAAGAGATCGACAAGCCGGCTCCGGCGGATGATGAGGTCCTCGTAAAGATCCACGCCGCCTCCATCAATCCCCTGGACTGGAAGTCAATGAAAGGCGGGTCATTCCTTTTCCGCCTGCTGTTCAGCCTTGGCAAACCGAAGATCAAACGTCCCGGCGTCGATCTGTCCGGCCAGGTGGAAGCTGTTGGCCGAAGCGTAACGCAATTCAAGCCCGGCGACGCGGTCTTCGGCACGGGCTACGGAGCTTTTGCGGAGTATGCCAATTCCAAGTCGGTGACTGGCCTCAAGTCGGTGTTGATCCTCAAACCGGACAACGTGACCTTCGAGCAAGCCGCCGCCGCGCCTATAGCAGGACTGACTGCCTTGCAGGGCCTGCGCGACAAGGCACACCTTCAGCCCGGCCAGAAAGTGCTGGTCAACGGCGCCGCCGGAGGCGTGGGCACCTTCGCCGTACAGATCGCCAGATCGTTCGGCGCGCAGGTCACCGGCGTATGCAGCACCAAAAATGTCGACATGGTCCGATCCATCGGCGCGCAACAGGTCATTGACTACACCCAACAGGATTTCACCGAGAGTGGCGAGAGTTACGACATCATTTTCGACTGCATTGGCAACCATTCGTTATCTGCATGCAGGCGCGTCTTGTCTCCCAAGGGAGTATTCGTTATGGTCGGAGGTCCGGCCGACGTTCCCTTGCTCCCTCTTCTGGGTCGTATGATTGGCCTGTTGCTATTGTCACCCTTCATCAACCATAAGTTGGTCTTTTTCATCGCCAAAAGTAACCCGGCGGATCTGACTACCCTGGCTGACTTGATGGCCAACGGAAAGGTCACGCCGGTCATCGACAGATGTTACAAGTTGAGTGAAGCCCCCGATGCCTTCCGATATATGGAGTTAGGACACGCTCGCGGAAAAGTGCTCATAATTCCCGAATAGGCGATCGGCCATGGGGCAGGGAGGAGATTCACTCATCAACAGCGTCGTGGGAAAGGAATTGGAAGTCTTGCAAGAAGCTGAATAACGTCCACCAGGCTTCCGTTCCGAATAAATCCGTCACACCTTCGGTCATCACCTTGTTGCTGATGTCCCTCCGGGCGAACCACTAACATCCTGCTCCTTGCACATGGCACCAGCCCTCGCCCAAACTTCAACACCTTCAGGTCTGAAAGGCGCGAAGCACGGCAAACACGCCCTGAGATCAGCGCCCCGCCACACTTCCTTCCTGATAGACAGTCACTCCGCGCTTCACCGTCCGGTGCACCAGGTTGACGCCGAAATGATAGGGAATCTCGCGGTAATCCGCAGCGTTCAGCACAAGCACGTCGGCGGACTTGCCTGCTTCGAGCGACCCGGCCTTGTGCGCCACCCGCGTGGCCCAGGCGGCGTTGATGGTCGCGGTCGAAATCGCCTCCGCAGGAGTCATACGCAGATACGCGCAGGCGAGCGCGATGATGGTCTGCATGCTGTAAGTCGGGCTGGTGCCCGGATTGAAATTGGTGGCCAGCGCCACGGCCGCTCCGCCATCAATGAGGTCCCGCGCGCCGGCGCACCGCGCATGTGGATCGTGAAACACGGTGCCCGGCAGCAACACCGCCACGGCGTTGGTACGTGCGAGCACACTGACCTCTTCGCCGGTGACTTCACACAGTCCGTCCACGCTCGCCGCTCCCACCTCCGCCGCCAGACGCACAGCCAGGCTGGGCTGGCGTCCGCTGGCGTGAATTTTAATCTCAAATCCCAGTTCGCGCGCTGCGTTCAGGTAGAGCCGGCCCTGCTCAATTTCCCCGGCATGCTCACAGCATCGCAAACCTGCGAAGCGCGCCAGCCGCCGCCGCCGGATAGTGGCCAGGAATTCGGAGGATACCTGGGAGAAGTAACCTGCCCGGCCCCTCTCACTGGTTTCCGGCAGGTGCGGCGCTGTCAGGAACGTGGACGTGACATCGAGCGGCGTGCCATCGAGGCGCTCCTGCACGCGCAGCATCTTCAGCTCGCTCTTCTCGTCAAAGCCGTAGCCAGATTTGCCTTCCGCCGTGGTGGTCCCGTGTCGCACCATACCGTTGACGAACTGACGCGCGCGCGACTCCAGGCGCCTGACAGACGCGCTCCGCAGCACTCGGCGCGTAGATTCCGGGCCCGGGCCGACTCGCTCCCCGGCCCCCGTGATGCGCGCTTCGTAAGCATCCAGCCACGCCGCGCCCCACACCAGATGCGTGTGACAATCCACGAAACCGGGCATCACCACGCGTCCGGTGGCGTCGATCTCTTGGGCTCTGCGCGCCTGCGCGAGGTTCTCGATCCGCCGGCCCGGACCGACCTCCACGATGCGCCCGTCTTCAATAAGCATGGCACCATCGCGAATCAGACCGAGTTCTCGAAGAGCGGACCCGCGCCGGCACTCAGTGGGACCGTGCAGCGTGAGCAGTTGGCGCGCTCCCCGAATGAGGAGCGTTCCAGACATTCAGAGGACCTTCCTTTTAATATAGCAGTGATGCTCCGCCAGCGGCCTCTCAAGACACTCGAACGAGTCCTCTCGAAGGCTGGCCTGGGCTCCCGCACCCAGGCGCGAAGCTGGATCGGCGCCGGCCGCGTCTGCGTCAACGGAAAAGTGGTCGCAACGCCCGATCGCTGGGTGGACCTCGAGCGCGATCGCGTCACGCTGGATGGCCGCGCCGTCCGCGGTCCCGTGAAGGTGTACCTGCTGCTCTACAAGCCCAAGGGCTACCTCACCACTCACACCGACCCGCAAGGGCGCCCCACTGTCTACGACCTGGTGCGCGACGCCGGTGTCTGGCTGGCGCCCGTCGGCCGCCTCGATCGCGACACCACCGGCCTGCTCGTCATGACTAATGACACGCAATTCGCCGAGCGGCTCACTAACCCGGATTACAAAGTCCCCAAAACTTATCAAGTCAAGTGCGCCGATCGGCTCATCGACCAACAGATCGCCGCGCTGGCCGAGGGAGTCCAGTTGAGCGACGGCCCCACCCGTCCGGCCACGGTGCGCCGCCTGCGCGACTCCGGCCTGCATACGCACCTGGAAATCACCATTGCCGAAGGCCGCAACCGGCAGGTGCGCCGCATGGTCGAGGCCGTCGGCAGCAAGGCGCTGAAATTGGTGCGCGTAGCCATTGGCCCTGTGCGTATCGCAGATCTGCCCATCGGCAAATGGCGCTACCTCACCAAGGCCGAGGTGCGCGAACTTTCCGGCCGGCGCGCTCGTCTTCACCAGCGAGGTCTATCTTGATTCATCGCCGTTCTTTCCTCACATTTGGCTTCTCCGCGGCCGCCGCCAACGCAGCCCAGGCCCCGCCGTCCGCCGCATCGCAAAAAGCTGGTGCGCCCGCGTCGCCGTTCACCGACCCGGATTTCGGATTCACCGCGCAGATTGCCCTGGGCGGCTGTTACTACCGCGCGGGCGATCCCGGTAAGCTTCTTGCGATTCTCGCCCGCATCGAGCCCGGCGATTTTGAATCCGCCTGGCAGGCCTATCATGATGCCGGCGTGGAAGCGCGCAAGCTGGCCGAACAGGCCGCCGCCGGCCGTCACCCCGTGAGTGCACGCGAAGCACACCTGTGGGCCGCCGCCTGTTTCAGCGCCGCACTCCGCTTTCTGGATGGCACCAAGGATCCTGCGCGGATGCTTCCCTGCTGGCAGGAGTATGCCGCCTGCTGGTCCGCCGCGGCCGCCTTGTTCCATCCGCCGGTCGAGCGACTGGAGATCCCCTATGAGGGCGCCACTCTAACCGGATGGTTTCTCCGCGCGGATACCAGGCGCCGCCGCCGGCCGCTGGTGATCCTCAACAATGGCGCCGACGGCCTGGAAAAGAGCATGTACGTTCTGGGCGGCGCCGGCGCGCTGGCCCGCGGTTACAACTGCCTCATCTTCAATGGACCCGGCCAGGGCGATTCCCTCTGGACCCGCCACCTCTATTTCCGCCCCGACTGGGAAAAGGTCATTACCCCGGTGGTCGATGCCATGCTGCGCCATCGCGAAGTCGATCGCAAACGCATCGCCCTGGTGGGCGTCAGCCAGGGCGGCTATTGGGTGCCGCGCGCGCTGGCCTTCGAACACCGCATCGCCGCTGGAGTGGCCGATCCCGGCGTCTGGGACGTGTCCGAGCCATGGCTGCACAACCTGCCGAAATTCGTGCGCGACGTGTTGGATGCTGGCAAGAAAGCCCAGTTCGACCGCATGCTTCAAATCGGCACCGCCTCCAACGCGCGCGCCCGGATGCTGCTGCGCTTCCGCATGCGCCCCTTTGGTATGTCCTCGTATTACGACGTCTTTCACGCCGTCGAGGAATACAGGCTCGCCGCGGTCGCCGGCCGCATTCAGTGCCCCATGCTGATCACCGACCCGGAGGGCGAACAGTTCTTTCCGGGACAGGCGCGGAAACTATACGATGCCCTCCAGTGTCCCAAGGCCATCGTGCATTTCACGCGAGAGCAGGGCGCCGGCGAGCACTGCGAGGTTGCCGCGCCCGGCTTGCGCGACTATCACATCTATAACTGGCTCGACGAAACGCTGGCCTGAACATCGGTCGGCCCGCGCCACAGGGATTCTCCTCTAGGCTATGGGGCCGTGGCGCCGTGACAACCATCCGCGCGGCCTGCTCCAGCGCGGCGGCATTACGGCGTCACCTGGAACGCCACGCCGTAGCCGCCAGCGCCGCCCGTAGCCGTGGTGCCGTAGAGATTACCGGCCTTGTCGATCACCAGGTTGGCGTCGGGTTGCGCGCCGTCGACGCCAAGAAACTGGTGCAACACGGTGTACTTCCATGGCCCGCTGACGGTAGGCGGCAGCTTATAAACCACGCCGCAGCCACACGTCTTCGAGCCCCCATAAAACGTGGTCCCGTACAGGTTGCCCGCGGCGTCCAGAGTCACGCCCGCGCCGGGACCGTTCCCCGCGGCGCCAGGGGTGAAATTATGCAGAATCGAGTATTTCCATTTACCGCTCGAGTCCCGCGCCAGCTTGAAAACGACGCCGCAGCCTACATCGACACAGGTGTAGCGCCCGCCCTGATTGGTCGTGCCGTACAAGGCGCCCGAGGCGTCCATCGCCAGCGCGCCCAGGCTACCCTTCTTTCCATCGTAGGTGAATGCCCCAAGGCTGTGCAGCAGGTATTCGTCCCAGCCGCTGGCGGTGGGGTGCAATAGGTATACGGCGCCTTGGCCGTTGGCGCCGCCGCCTTCTGTGATGCCATAGATGTTGCCGCCCGGGCCCAGGATGGGAGCGGCCAGGGCGCCATCGGCGTCGCCAGAATAGGCCGGGAATTGGTGCAGGACGGTGGCGGTCCAGCCGACCGAACTTGGAGAAAGCTCAAAGGTCCAGTCGGCGTTTCCGAAAAGATTGCCCGCCCGGTCTCGGGCTACGCCTCCGTAGGGGCAACAGCCACCGCCCGGCAGGGGGAAGTTGTAGAGCACATTCAGAGACCAGCTCCCAAGTCCCGGCGTCAGCTCGAAGACGGTGCCGTAGCCGGAGGTGCCGCCGTACCCGGTCGTCCCGTAGAGGTTGCCCGAAGGATCGAAGATGAGGCCGGCGGTCGAGCCGCCGGGTTCCCCTGAGGTGCCGCCGACAAAGCCGAACACGAGCGAATAGACCCATGTCCCATTGCTTTGCGGCGACAGTTCGAAGACCGTGCCACCCCCGTTCGGCCCTCCCTGAAAGGTCGTACCGTATGCGTTGCCGTGCGCATCCAGGACCAAGCTACCCCACAGGGCGGCGCCGTCGCTCCCGCCAGCGAAAGCGTGCAGGACCGTGTAAGTGGGGCCAGCCGCCATTAGTGAGATGGTCGCGAGAAGCGTAAATACACCCCCTAGAAGTGAGATTCGCTTTGCGTTCATGTGACCTCCAACACCCGGTAGCTGGCGCCGCGCCGATTCGGCGCAACGCTCGCTCAGTCCGGCTCTAGGCTATGGAATCGCTGGCGCCGCGGAAGTCACGGCGTCGTCATCGGGGTCCGCAGGCGCGGGATATGCGGGGCCCATCCCGAGCGTAGTAGAGGTGCATAGGGCGCTAGTCCCGAAGCTCTCGAACCACGTAGCGGTGCAGTTTCTTAATACGTACGGAAGCGGTATGGGCTGGCCGAACGTATGGGATTGGCTAAAGTCAAAGAAGTCAGATAGGCCGTAGGGACATGTCTGCTGGCTGCATCCGGGCGCGTTCGGCTGGTCCGGCGCTAGGGCGTCTGCGTACAGATATTGCGGGCTGATGCCAGTGCCAGGGTTGTATCCCTGAAAATACAAAGGGTTGCCCCCCGTCCCGAAGGCCCACTCGACGAAGTTCAAAATACTGCCGAAATCGTGGATATACGGTACCTGGAGGTTCGGGCAGGACTGGCCGGACACGCCACACTGACCCGAAATATAGCCGTACTTGGCGTAGGCCGAAACGACCAGCAACGGCACACGGAAACCGTACACGTACTGTTTGCCGCTCTGGTTCGAATAGCCGATGCCTGGGAGATTGGGCGTGGCGGGCGTGATATGGTCGTAAAAGCCGCCCCAGTCATCCCAGGTGATCAGGATGACCGTATTGTCCCAGTAACCCGCGCCGCTGTCGCAGGCCGTCGAGGCGCCCACGGCGTTGACAATGTCGGTCACCCAGGCCGGACCCATGACGTGGCCGTTCTCCTGGGGATTGGGGCTGCATCCGGTAATCGGGCATCCCCCCGAATGGTCGGACCACCAGCCGTCGGGAATCACCCAGCTTACCTGCGGGAGGTTGCAGTTCTGAATGTCTGTCAAGATGGGCGCCATTTGGCCTGCCGCGGGCGGGTACGGCGGTATGTGCGGCTTCACATGAGAGTTCCACTCGGTTCCGTTGCAATTGTTGTTGGAGTCCAGGGGCAGGCAAATCCCGGCGATCGCGTTGGGCGCCGTCCAGAGCGAGGTCCCCATGGAGGGGCCTTGCGGATAATAGCCCCAGGAGATGTTGTTCGCGTCGAGCAGATCGGCCATGGTATTGTGACTGTAGCACGGGTAGCCGGCCGGATCTCCCGGTGGACTGTAGATATTCAGGGATTCCGCCCCGTTGGGGTCGATCTCATAGATGTCGTCGTTGTAGATAGTGCCAGGGCTGGGGGTGTAAGTGCCGGGGCAACCGAACCTCTCGTCGTAGGCTGTTTGGTTCTCCGCTGCGAACCACTCCCAGCAGTCGGGATATGCGCCGCTGCACTGTTGCGTGAGGTCGTTGTAGTAATCCGGCGCGGAAGTTCCGCCAAAGAGGAACTGGTGCGCCTCGAAACTGGGGCCCTGGTTGGTCTGAAACATGTAATTGGCGAAGCCCCATCTCCTCGCGATGTCGAAGTAGGGCTGTACGAGGGAGTAGGTGGAATTGTCTACGTAGGTGAGTTGAGGATAGCCGTTAGAGGGCAGATTGCAACCCGTGGGTTGGGCATAGGGCGCTTTGCAGGCGCCGTCCATGTTGCCGTTGCGATAGGTGGTGACCCAGGCGTTGTGGTTTGGAGCGAAGTCATGCCCGTGGTCCGGGCCCAGGCAGGTGTCCAAGGGAAGAGACACCAGGCTGGGGTAAGTCTCCCCACTGGCGGTGTAGCATTCCGCGGTCTGCACAAGATCCGCTCCGGGCAGTTGGGGCGTTCCCCCTTGGACATCGCTTCCGAACAAGTTGTCCGGAGTGCGGTTTTCCTGGACGACAATGATGTTACAGTAGTGTTGCATCACCTGAGGCCTCCGAGAATCCTATCGGATGAGTATGAGCACAGGCGCGACGCGGTGTCAAGCGCAAAGGGGCGCGGTTTTCCCGCGCCGCCATAAGAGGAAGGAACTCGCTAGAATGAAGCGGCGCGGGTCGCCCCGTTTTGCGCGAGTTCCTCAAAAAGGGGGGACGCTTTAAGACGCTCGTGGCCCGCGAGCGGAGGCGTTCAGGCCATCGGATGCGCCATTCACAGGCAATCATCCACTCGATCAGCGGGTTACACGGCCGGCGAGTCTTTCCGCGCCGCGTAAGGTACGCCGATGGACCCGTGTGGGCGCGACCCGTTGTCCAGGGCCTCGTGCAGAAGCCGCACCTATACGGCCTGTGCGCTGTCGAGGCCTTCACGAAAATGGCCAGCAGTTACCGCCCTTGACCACCCATGCGGCGCGCTGGAGGGTCGCGATTGACTATCCCCGAAGACGCCAAATTTCCTGCCCGTCAATCGCGGCTATCATTGGATTAGTGAGTTCCCCTTCAACCGATGATTAACAAACTTCCACACCAACTAAGCATCTGCCTCCTGGCTGCGGCGGCATTCCTCCCGGCGGCGCTGACCGCCCAACACCGCCCGATCGTCTGGAGCGATCAGGAGAAGCCCATCGTGGAGCAAATCCGCCACCTGCGCGCCCTTCCCGATCCGGATCGCGCGGCGGCCACCAGGAAGCTGGCCATCCTGATCCGCCACCTGCCCGCCGGTCCCCACAAAGAGATGCTCGCCGATAGCCTCGCCAACCTCGTCACCGAGGGCGATGAAGGCCAGGACACTCTACAGGAAGTGGCCGCCACGCTCGCCCAGGCGCTGCACGAGTCGCCGCCGTCAGCCGGCGAGGCTCAATCCGCGCAACCCTATCTCACCCTCGCGCAACTAGTGCGCTACGAGCACGTGCACGCCGCCTCTGACGATCCCCGGCTCGCCGCGGCCATGCACGAACTCGAAGCCGCCGACAAAGTCCGCGAAAGCGCCAACTTCACGCTCACCGGCCTGCACGGCAAACAGTGGACGTTGAAAGATCTGCGCGGCCACGTCGTGCTCGTCAATTTCTGGGCCACCTGGTGCCCTCCGTGCCGCAAGGAAATGCCGGACCTGGACGCCCTCTATCGCCGCTTCCAAAAAGACGGCTTGGTCATCCTGGCCATCTCGGACGAACAATCCGCCACCGTGCGCGCATTCATCGCGGAGCATAAGGTCAGCTACCCGATTCTCCTTGACCCCGGCCGGAAGGTGAACGAGTTGTTCCAGGTCGAAGGCATCCCCAAAAGCTTCGTCTACAACCGCGAAGGCAAGCTGGCAGCCGAAGCCATCGACATGCGCACCCAAAAACAATTTCTAGCCATGTTAGCCAGCGCCGGCCTGGATATAGGTAAGGCGCTGCCGAGCCGGTGAGGCCTGCGCTATCCCCCCCCCGCGCGCGCCGTCGCGCGAGACGCCTTATCCTCCAGCGGCAGGATCCGGTCGCGCATACCGCCATAGGCGAAGTTGCGCACCAGGTCGCGGCTATACATGTTGTACGGAAAGCCGGGATCGATTTGGCTGGCCTCGTCCAGCGCGCGCACTTGCTCGGGCGACAGCGTCAGAGTCAAGCTGGCTAAGTTGTCCTCGAACTGCGAGAGCTTGCGGGCGCCCACGATCGGGATCACAGGAACACTTCGGTGGCGGAGCCATGCCAGCGCTACTTGAGCCGGCGGCCGGCCGGTTTGTTCGCCGGCCTTGCGCAGCGCCTCGACGATGCGCGCCTGCCGCTGGGCATCGGGGAGGAACTCCTTCATCATGTCCGAGGAGAAGCGCGCGTCAGCCGTCCGCTGGCCAGCATTGTATTTGCCGGTAAGAATGCCTCCCGCGAGCGGCGACCAGGCCACCACACCCAGATCCAACGCCTTGGCCATAGGCGTGAGTTCGCGCTCGACCGTGCGCTCCATCAGACTGTACTCGATCTGCAGCGCGATGAACGGCGACCAGCCGCGCAAGACCGACAGTGTGTTTGCCTGGGCGACCCACCAGGCAGGCGCGTCGGATGCGCCAACATACAGAACCTTTCCTTGCCGGACCAGGTCGTCGAACGCCCGCATGACTTCCTCCACCGGAGTGATCTGGTCCCAGATATGCAGCCAGTAAAGATCGATGTAGTCCGTCTTCAGCCGCTTCAGACTGGCCTCCACGGCTTGCACCATGTTCTTGCGCTGGTTGCCGGCGGCGTTCGGATCGTTGCCTGGCGCGGCGTTCGAATACTTGGTGGCGAGCACGATTTCCTCGCGATGGCCTTCGAGGAGCTCGCCGACAATCCGCTCGCTGGCGCCGTTGGTGTACAGGTTGGCCGTGTCGATGAAGTTTCCGCCCGCCTCGCGGTAGGCATGGTAGATTTTGCCAGCCTCCTCCTTCGGCGATCCCCAGCCCCACTCTTCGCCAAACGTCATGGTGCCAAGCGAAAGTTCGCTCACTCGCAGCCCGCTGTGTCCCAGTAACCGGTAGTTCATTCGTGTCTCTCCCTTCCATAGGAAATTGCGCCCACAGAGGTAAAGAGTACCGGCTTCAGGCGGATGCTTCAGATAAAGCACAAGCGCGAAACCGGCAGAGTGCGTAAAAGCACAGTACAAGCCGGAGTACAGTAAAAGAATGATCCGGCGTATCGGCCTCTGCCTGGCCCTCGCGGGCGCGGTGCCGCTCCTGGCTTCCGTGCCGCCTTCCGCATGGGTCCCCATGCGATGGAACGGCAACGACGCCAAATCGGTGGACCTGTTCGCCGGCACGCCCATCAATTGTCTCCTCGTCACCTCGTATACGCCGCAATTCGTCAGCGAAGCCTCCCGTCACGGCATGGTCACCCTGGTGGTCTTGAAGCCCGGCAGCGACCCCTCCCCCCCCGCGCGCGAGGCCATTCACGCGGGGCTTCAGGGCGTCGTGCTGGAAGGCGACTTCCCCAAAGGCACCGCCGCCCACGTGCGCGATGCCCTTGCCGACACGCACGCCGTAGTGGTCGAACTCACCTCCCGCGCGCGCATGCCGCTCGGCGGAACGGCGGCCATCGTGGGCACCTATCAAGGTGTGTGGCCCGGCATTCAGGTGATGGCCAATGGCGCCGCCAAAGCCGCCCCCTCCGGCTCTCCCTGGATCGACACCAACACCGGCTTCATCCGCTCCGTGCGCGCCTGGGGACCGGCTGCCATCTGGCTCGGCTATCTGCCGCCGGCTCACAACATCATTACCGGCCAGCGTTACGAGGCCGCCATCAGCGACGCCGAAATGGCAGGCGCGCGCTGGATCGTGGCCCTCGACACCGATTTCTCCGCGCGCCTGAATCGCGCCGACCCCGCCGCCCTCAAGGACTGGCATGGCATGATGCAGGTGCTCGCCTTCTTCGAGTCGCACCCGCAGTGGCGCGCGCTCCACGCCTACAGCCAGCTCGCCGTCGTGCAGGATCGTCAGGACTCGCTGCTCTCCGGCGGCATCCTCGACATGATCGGAGCCAAGCACACGCCCCTCCGCGCCATCCCTATCGAGCGCCTGACCGCCGATTCCCTCGAGGGCGCTTCCATGGCCGTCGACGTGGCGCCCGACTCCCTCACCCCCGCCCAGCGCGGCATCCTGCGCAACTTCACGCGCGGCGGCGGGACCCTCCTCACCGCCCCCCCCGGATGGAAAGGACAGTCCGCCCTCGCCTCTGACGACATCACCCTGAACAAGCAGGAACTCGACCGCCTCAACGACATCTGGCACGACGTGCAGACCATGACCGGCCGTAAGAACCTGGGCGCGCGGCTGTTCAACGTCGCCTCCATGCTCTCCAACGTCCTGGCCAGCCCGGATGGCAAAGAGGTCGTGGTCGAACTCGTCAATTACTCCGCCTACCCGATCGAAAACATCACCGTCCAGCTTCTGGGAACCTTCAAACACGCACAACTCATCACGCCGGATGGCGCCCAAAAGAACCTGACCGTCTACACCCCCGATGAAGGCGGTACGGGCGTCGATCTCGACCGGGTTTCCGCTTGCGCCGCCGTGCGTTTAGACTAGTAGTAATGACTCGGAGAGAATGGATTGCCCTCATCAGTGCTGCGCCCTTGCTTAAGGCCGCGCCCAGCGCTCCATCGGCGCCCGTCGCCATCGCTAAGTGCGCATCCTATAGCGACGACGTAACCGCCTGCCTGTCCACCCTGTTCGATCAACTTGGCGGGCTCGGCCGTCTCGTGCGCGGCAAGACCGTAACCATCAAGCTCAACATGACCGGCAGTCCCGCGTACCGTATCGAGGGCCGGCCGCTGGGCGTCACGCACTATGTGCACCCGAAGCTGGTGGGCGCCACCGCTCACCTCATGGGCCAGGCCGGCGCGCGGCGCATCCGCTTCGTCGAAAGCGCCTGGGGCACCGGCGGGCCGCTCGAAGACTACCTGCTCGATTCCGGTTGGAACGTCCGCCAGTTGCGCGCCGCCGCGCCCGGCGTGGAATTCGAAAACACCAACGCGCTCGGCAAGGGCAAGCAGTACGTCCGCTTCAATGTGCCGGGCGGCGGCTACCTCTTCCCGGGCTACGAGTTGAATCACGCCTACCACGATACGGACGTGTTCGTCAGCATGGCCAAGCTCAAGAACCATGCCACCTGCGGCGTGACGCTCTCCATGAAGAACTGCTTCGGTACTCTTCCGGCTTCCATCTACGGCGACGACGCCGGAGTCAACGCGCCGAATGAGAATCCCACCGCGGGCCGCGCCCGCATCATGCACCAGGGCCGGCGCCAGCCCGCCAAACCGGCGCCGCCGGAACTGGATCCCTCTTCCAGCCGTGCGCCCGGATATCGCGTGCCCCGCATCGTGGCCGACCTGGTGAAAGCCCGTCCCGTCGACCTCCAGATCATCGATGGCATCGAGTCCATCGCCGGAGGTGAAGGTCCCTGGATCCGGGGCGTGCGCCCCGTCCACCCGGGCGTGCTGCTGGCCGGATTGAACCCCGTCTCCACGGATGCCGTCGCAACCGCCGTCATGGGATACGATCCGCGCGCCCCCCACGGCACGCCGCCCTTCCGGACCTGCGATAATACCCTGTTGCTCGCGGAAATGCATGGCGTTGGTTCCGCCGATCTACGGCGCATCGAAGTGCGCGGTGTGCCGATCGCGAGCGCCGTTTTCCGCTATGAAACATAATCGCGCCTGCTTGCCCGCTCGCGCTCTCACGCTCTTCTTCCTGGCTGCCGCCACTCTCTTCGCCCAGAGCCACCTCACCATGTTTCCTCCCGTGCGGAGCCTACACGAGATGGTGGGGTCCACCAACAACTTCGAGGTCGATGCCGGCCTGCGCACGCTCGAAGCAGGCGGCAACGCGGTGGACGCGGGCGTGGCCACCGTGCTCGCGGCCAGCGTCACGGAACTCGATCACTTCGCCCTCGGCGGCGAGATTCCCATCCTCATCAAGATGGCGGGCCACCCTGTCATTGCGATCGACGGCATCGGCACCGCGCCCCAACGCGCCACCGTGGCGTTCTACAGAAACCGCCCGCGCGAGCCTTGGGAGGAGCCCGGCCACATGCCCCCCATCCCCGGCGAAGGCATCCTGGCCGCGCCGGTGCCGGGCGTGTTGGATGCGCTCATTCTGGCGCTCGAACGCTACGGCACCATGTCGTTCGCGCAGGTATCCAAGCCGGCCATCGAATACGCCGACGGATTTCCCACCACCGAAGTCCTGTCCGATTGGATCCGCGGCTCGCAGCCTTTGCTGCAACTGTGGCCCACTTCGAGCGCGTTCTTCCTGCCGGGCGGAGTGGCGCCCCGCCCCGGCGAGGTGTTCCATGAGCCGGCCCTTGCGCGGACGCTGCGCGCCCTGGCCGCCGCCGAAACCCACGCCAAAGGCGACCGCCGCGAGCGCCTGCGCGCGGTGCGCGACTACTTCTACAAAGGCCCCATCGCCCGCCACATCGCCGACTTCTGCGCCCGCAACGGCGGCCTCATTTCCTACTCCGATATGGCCGGATTCCACGCCGAGTTCGACTCCCCCCGCATCGGCACCTACCGCGGCTACGAGATCTACAAGCCGGGTTTCTGGTCACAAGGTCCGGTCATGATCGAGAT